>Ga0075423_10001178_pt1 | contig 22650 bp, 17 predicted proteins | sample SoiMethybrSBSTD2_FD_80114 | JGI IMG/M metagenome (GOLD analysis project Ga0075423, IMG submission 80114) | Bulk soil microbial communities from a Populus tree surrounding site in Tennessee, USA - Soil MetaG P. TD hybrid SBSTD2 | ecosystem: Environmental > Terrestrial > Soil > Tree plantation... | reverse complement strand
CTCGCGTTTTGCAAGATCTCTTGGACCCCGAAGCTGGGCCTTTTCCAGGCAGCTCTGAGCAAGGCGGGCCTCAACGCTATTCTTTTGGGTCTTTTTTTGCGACGTTTGCTCCCCTCATGACCACGAAGCGTCCGGTGGCGGCCCTGCTCGGCCGTACGATCCTGTTCAAATCGTTGGCCGAGCGCGACCGCGTGCTGATTGCGCGACAGATGGTTCCGGCCCACTTCGCCGCCGAACAACTGATTTTCGCGCGCGGCGATCCCCCCAACGACATGTATTTGGTGGTGAAGGGCCGGGTTCGCCTGTCGGTCTTTTCCTTGGACGGGCGCATGCTCTCCTTCAAGCATGCCGAGCCGGGCGATACCTTCGGCGAGATCGGGCCGCTCGACGGGGGTGCGCGGACCGCCGACGCTACGGCCCTGACCGAGGTGCAGGTGATGTCGCTACAGCGCGCCAAGTTCAATGCCCTGTTGGAGGGCAACCCGCGCGTGGCGCGGGCCGCTATCAAGTTTTTATGCGGCCGCCTGCGCGAGACCAGCGAGTTGGCGGAAGGCATTGCGCTGCACTCCATCGAGATGCGGCTCGCGCGCTTTCTCCTCTCGGCGCTCAAGCGCCAGCGTTCCGATCGGGGAACCAGCCAGTCCGTGATCGAACTCGGCATCACCCAGGGCGAACTCGCCTTGCTGATCGGCGCCAGCCGGCAAAAGGTCAATGCCGCGCTCAACACGCTGGAGCAGGCCGGCGCCGTCCGACGCACCCGCACCCGGCTTTTTTGCGATGAACCCGTCTTGCTGCGCGTGGCCGCCCTGGAGCAGTCCTGAGCCTTTGATGCGAACGGGCCACAGGACCCCGCGCCTGTGGCCCGCCTGCTGGGCAATCCTAAGGCCGCAGCCCCGCACCGGACAAATCGGCACGGATTGCCCTTTGCCGCCGACCAATGCGCTTTCATGTTGCGCCCAACCGCTGCTAAGGTCTGTCACTTGAGTGACAGGGCGCCGGGGTCTCTGCCACCGCCATAGGCTTTTTTTCGTGCGCATCATCAGGGAGCCGCCAGCATCGAAGCCAGCTTGCGCCGGGGAAACCCCCTGGGTGCTGGGCTTTTCTGTTCGCGCACAGGCCACCCCGGCCGAGGTTGGGAGCCCATGAACGTGGCGGCCGGGTCCTCGCCTTCCTTGACCGTGATCGGCGAGCGCCGGCTGCTCACCATCCTGTTCTGCGATCTTGTCGATTCCTCGCAGCTGGCCGGACGGCTCGATCCGGAGGACCTGCGCGAGGTGCTGACCTTTTACCAGCGCCGGGCAACCGAGATCGTGGAGACCTACGGCGGCCTGGTGGCGCGCTATCAAGGCGACGGTATCCTCGCCTACTTCGGTTATCCGGCCGCCAGCGAGGATGACGCCGAGCGTGCCGTCAACGCGGCCTGCGAGCTCAGCCGGCGCATCAACGAGGGCAGCGGGGTGCAGGAGGTCTTGCGCGTCCGCGTCGGGGTGGCGACCGGCATCGTCGTGGTCGGAGATCTCTTGCGCTCGGGCGCCGCCGACAATCCCGCCATCGTCGGGGAGACGCCCAATCTCGCCGCGCGGCTGCAGGCCGTCGCCGAGCCGGACACGGTTCTCATTGCCGCCAGCACGCAACGGCTCACGCGTGGTCTCTTTGACTATCGCCGGCTGGAACTCGCCGGCATCAAGGGCTATCCGTTGCCGTTGGAGGCCTTTCAAGTGCTAGGGCCGAGCGAAGTCGCCAATCGCTTCGCCGCCCTGCGCTCGACCTTGCCGTTGGTGGGGCGCGACGCCGAGCTCGGCCGCCTGTTGGCGCTGTGGGAGAAGGCCAAAGCCGGCGACGGCGCCGTCGCCTTCCTGCGCGGCGAGCCGGGCATCGGCAAGTCGCGTTTGGCGCTGGAATTGCTGCAGCGCCTCAGAAAAGAGTTCCCCATCGTGCGGCGCCTGTACTGTTCGCCCTATCACAAGGACAGCATGCTCTATCCGCTGCTGACCCAGCTCCAGCGCACGGCCCAGATCGATGTGGGCGATTCGGTCACCGCCAGACTGGAAAAGCTGCAAGCCCTGTTGGTGGGGGCCGGGGAAACGGCCGGCGCGCTGACGGCGGTGCTGGCGGATTTGTTGGCCCTGCCGTTGCCCGAGCGGGAAAAGCTCGAGCCGCTCGACGCGCGCCAAAAGCGCGAGCTGCTGTTCAAGATCCTGGTCGAGGCTTTCGAGGGCCTGGCGCGCAGACGCTCGCTAATTGTCGTACTGGAAGACATCCATTGGATCGATCCGACCAGTCTGGAGCTGCTCGGCACCATTGTTGCGCGCCTGCAAGGCCTGCCCGCGCTGCTGGTGATCACCGCGCGGCCGGGCAGCGAGCCCGGTTGGCTCGGGCGCGAAAACGTGCACACGTTCAACCTGGGGCCGATCGACGAGGGCAGTGCCGAAGCGCTGGCGCAGCGCATTTGCGGCATCGCGGACGCCGGCAACAGCACGCTGCGGGGCATCGTCGCCCGTGCCGATGGGGTGCCGTTGTTCATCGAGGAGCTGAGCAAGGCTGCGCTCGAAGCGGGCGCCATGGGCCACGCCGCTGAAGCTGGCGCGGTCGCTGCGAACAGCGTGGCCATTCCCGCCAGCCTGCATGCTTCGCTTTTGTCGCGCCTCGACCGGCTGGGGCCCGCACGCGAGGTGGCCAGGGCTGCCGCCGCCTTCGGCCGAGAATTTACCTTCGACCACCTGGCGGGCGTCATGGAGACGTGGAGCCCGTCCGACCTGCGCGCCGCCCTCGAGCAGCTGATCGAAGCCGACCTCATCGTGCCGATCGGGCCACCGCCCTGGACGGCCTTCGCCTTCCGGCACGTCCTGATCCAGGATGCCGCCTACAGCACGTTGTTGCGAGGCGAGCGGCGCGCCCTGCACGGGCGCATCGCCCGGACGCTGACCCAGCTCTTTCCCGACGTCGTGGCGATAGGGCCAGAGATCGTTGCGGCCCACTTTAGCAAGGCGGAGCTGCTCGAGCCTGCCGTGGCCCTGTGGCTGGACGCGGGTATTCGCGCCGCCGGTCGCTCGGCCTTTGCCGAAGCGATCCAGCATTTCTCGGAGGGCGTGCGGCTTTCGCGGATGCTGCCGGACGACCCTGCGCGCGCCCGCAAGGAACTGGATCTGCAAATGGCGCTTGGCCCGGCGCTGATGGCCACACGCGGCTATGCCGCCCCGGAAAGTCTCGAGGTGTTCGCCCGCGCCGATCTACTGGTGGCCAGTGTGGGCACCGTCGCCGAACGGCTCGATGTTCTGTTGGGGCTCTTCAACGTGCACTATGGCAGAGCCGAGCTTGAGCGCTCGCTGGAAGTGGCGCGCGCTCATTTGGCGCTCTCCGAACAGCATGGGCAGGGCGCGAGCCGCGCCCACTGCCTGTTGGGACAGACCTATTCGGCCATGGGTGCGTTTGTCGATGCCAACCGGCATTTCCAGCAGGCCCTGGCGATGTTCGCCCAGCAACCGGAAATCACCGGCTCCTGGGGGGTGATGGCCAGTCAGCACGTGGTTACACTGGCGCTCAGTGCTGGTGTGCATTTTGCTTTGGGCGAGCTCGAGCTGGCGCGCGCGGCGATCACGGCGGCTGTCGATCGGGCGCGTGCCATCGAGCATCCTTTGTCCATTGCCTTGGCGATCGTCACGGACGTGTTGACCCCCAATCCGGGCGACGTGGAGGGCAGCCACCGACGCGCCGAGGAAGCCGTCGAGTTTTGTGCCCACCATGGCTTGAAGAACTTCGAGGCCTGGGCGCGCTTCGCCCAGGGCGCGATCATGACCCGGCGCGGCGCCGTGGCGCCCGGCATCGAGGTGATGCAGGACGCGATCGCCGCCGCCGAGGCGCTGGGCTCGCGCCTGTTCCGGCCAGCGCAGCTGGCGACGCTGGCGGGTGCCTATGCCCGGCTTGGCGATTGCGCGCGCGCCTTGGATCTCGTCGAGAAGGCGATCGGCATTGCCCAACTGACCGGCGAGCGCCAGGCGCTTGCCGGGATTGAGCGCGTCAAAGGCGAGCTGCTGTTTGCCCTCGGCAGGCCGGCGGAAGGCGAAGCCGCCCTCAATGCGGCCCGCCAGACCGCCCGCGCCCAGGGTGCAATCTCCGAACAGCGCCGTGTCGATGCGAGCCTGGCGCGGTTTCTGAGCAAGCCGTCGGCGCCACCCAGTCGGAGCCGCGCCCAGGGCTGGCTTGGAATGTTGCGCGCCTTGCTCGGAATTTGAGCACGCCTCAGGCGGGGGGGTGCCACCAGCCGCCGGCGATCACGACGCCTTCCGCGCAGATCTTGCGGTCGCCGGCAAGATGCTCGCCCACGACATCGACGTAGTCGAACTTGCCCTCCTTGACCGAGAGTATGGTGGCGTCGCCGACGCTGCCGACCTTCAATGAGCCGAGCTCGGGTCGCTTCAAGGCGAACGCGGCGTTGAGCGTCGACTGCTTGATGACGTCGCGCAATGGCACGCCAAGGCAGAGAAACTTCGACATGGTGGTGACCTGGTCGAAGGCGGGTCCATCGATGCACAGAGCGTGCACATCCGATGAGATCGTGTCGGGATGAAAGCCGTTCGCCAGCATGGCACGTGCGGTCTTGAACGCGAATGAGCCCATGCCATGCCCGATGTCGAACAGCACGCCGCGTTTGCGCGCCTCCAGGACCACCGGCTTGATGGTGCCCTGAGCGTTGCACGGGGCGTTGGGAAACGGGCGAAAAGCATGGGTCAGGACGTCGCCCGGCCGCAGCATCTCCACCACCTGTTCGTAGGAGGGCGGCGGATGGTCGATATGCGCCATCACCGGCATACCAACCTCATGGGCGACCTGCAGCGCCATTTCCAGCGGCGCGGCGCCCTGATCACCCGAGGAATGCCGGCCGACGCGGACCTTGATGCCGACGATCACGTCGCGGTTGGCGTCGGCGACCTCGGCGGCCTCGCGCGGCGCCATCAGGCGGATATTTTCGCTCTCACCAACCATGATGGTTTTGGAGAAGCCGAAGATGCCGGCGAACGAGACGTGCAGATAGGCGAGAATGCGGACCTGCGACGGCTCGATCACGTGCTTGCGGAAGCCCGCGAAATTCCCGGGGCCCGCACTGCCGGTGTCGATGGCGGTCGTCACACCGGAGCGCCGGCAGAAATCCTCCGCATCGATGCCAAGCGAGGTGCCGCCCCAGTAGACATGCGTGTGCAGGTCGATCAGGCCAGGCGTCACGTATTTGCCCGCCACGTTGCGCACGGATGTGTGCGCATCGCCTGCGAGGTTCGGGCCAACCGCGGCCACCTTGCCCGCGGCGAAGGCCACGTCCAGCGGCTGATCGAGGTTTTGCGAGGCATCGATGACGTGCCCGCCCTTGAGAATGAGATCGTAAGCCATGTTGGCCCCCACAGTGTTCGAGGTTCGCTTATTTGGGCGCCACGGCCCCGGTGCGCTCAACGATCAGCTGATAGTGCTGCGGTTGGCGGTGCTTGACGAAGTTGAAGGTTGTCGCCTTGTAACTCTTGGCCAGATCGAGGTCGCAGCGCGCGACGAGGAGCTCGTCGCCTTGACTTAACGCCTGGGCCACTACCACCCCGCTGGGGGCGACGATTGAGGAATTGCCGATCAGCTCACAGCCCTCCTCGACGCCGCACTTGGCGACGCCCACCACCCAGGTGGCGTTGGCATAGGCCCCCGCCTGCAGGCATAGCTGATTGTGGAACTCGCTTAAGCGGTCGTGGTCGGGCGCCGGCGGATTGTGGCGCGGGGTGTTGTAGCCCACCAGCACCAGCTCCACGTCCTTGAGGCCCATCACCCGGTAGGTTTCCGGCCAACGTCGGTCATTGCAAATGCACATGCCGATATTGGCGCCCATCGTTCGCCACACACCCCAGTCGAGATCACCGACCTCGAAGTAGCGCTTTTCCAGATGCTGGAACGGGCGCCAGGGTTCGTGCTCGGCATGCCCGGGCAAGTGGATTTTGCGGTACTTGCCGACAATTCGGCCCGACTTGTCGACCAGGATCGAGCTGTTGAAGCGCCGGACGCGGCCCGCGCGCCGTTCCAGTTCGGCGAATCCCAGGTAAAAGCCGATGCCAAGCCGTTGCGCCGCCTCGAACAGGGGCGCCGTCTCCGTCGAGGGCATGCTGGGTTCGAAAAAGGCGTCGATTTCCTCCTGCGCGGGCATCCACCAGCGCGGAAAGAACGTGGTCAGTGTCAATTCCGGAAAGACGGCGAGATCGCAGCGGTGCTCGGCGGCCTGGCGCAACAGCGCGATGAGCCGCTCGAGCACGGCCGCACGGCGATCGCTGCGCGCAATCGGTCCCATCTGACAGGCTCCAACGGTGATGAGCCGTGACATGCTGCCTCCAACGCCGTGGCGCGGCCCAGGCCGGGCGCGTTCCCGCCAATGATTGCCCAACTGAGGTGGCAGGGCCAGCGGATAACCCGGGTGGGTTGGGCCTCGCCTGGCTTTTAGCTTTTGCGCCCGACGGTGGACAGCAGCTCCAGCAGGGCGGCGTTGAAGCGGTCCGCCGCCTCGTAGGCCACCCAGTGGCCAGCCTTGTCGAGCAGCCGGACCTCGAGCTCGGGATGATGCTGGCGCATGATTTTGAGCCGGGCCTCGAGCGAGCCGCGCGCGATGATGTCCTCGCGCCCCCAGATCGTTTGCAGGGGTGCCGTGACGTGGGCCAGCGCCTTGGCGAGCCCGTCGCCGGTGGCGAACGGCCGGCTGCGGAAGCGCGCCCGCTTGATGTTCTCGGCTTGCAGATGGATGGCGAGCGCGTCGATGTTGGCGGGGTTGGCAAACATCAGCACCCGCAAGTTCTGGTGAAACACGGCCGCGACCTCCTCGACGGTCATGCCGGGGCGCTGTTTGGCGAAGCGCTCGCGGGGCTCGGCGCGCAAGCCGAGCGCGGCCACGCCGATCAAGGTGAGCACGCCAATGCGGTCGCCCAGTCTCGCTGCGGTGAGGCCGGCGACGTGGCCCCCGAAGGAGAAGCCCGCCAGCCGCAAATTACGCGCGCCTGGCAACAGCTGATCGAGCCCCGCAACGATGACCTCGGCGCTCGTCGCGGGAACGAGCGGCTCGGGCGGCATCGCCGACTGGCCAAGCCCGGGAAGATCCGGAACCCAGAGCTGATAGTGCCGCGCAAGCTCGGGAATATTGCGTAGCCAATGCGTCCAGGAGCCCGAGCCACCGTGAAACAGCAGCAGCGGCTCGCCCTTGCCCCAGACGCGCCACACCATGCTGCCATCGCCGCAGGGCGTCCGGAATTTTTTGGCGCGGCGGTCCAGCGCATCGACGATTGCCGCTGGCGTAAGCGCGCTGGGCTCGGCGCCCGTCGCGCCTGATCGCTCGCCGCTCACGCGGGCATCGCCGTTTCGGCCAGGCGTGCCCAATAGGAGATACCCGATGGGATCACGTCATCATTGAAGTCGTATTTGGGGTGATGCAGGCCGGCGCTCTCGCCGTTGCCGATGAAGATGAAGGCGCCAGGGCGAGCCTCCAGCATAAAGGAGAAATCCTCCCCACCCATCACCGGGTCGATGTCGCTATCGACCTTATCGGAGCCGGCAATTTGTGCCGCCACAGCGGCGGCAAACTCCGATTGGCGCGCATGGTTGTTGGTGACGGGATATTTGCGCTCATAGGTCGCCGTGGCGACTGCCCCGTGCAGTTCCGCGGTTGCCCGCGCCACTTCGAGGATGCGCCGCTCGATCAGGTCGCGCACCTTTGGCGTGAGCGAGCGGGCGGTACCCTCGAGGACCGCGGTCTGCGGGATGACGTTCAGCGCCTCACCGGCGTGGAACATGCAAATGGAAATCACGCCGGCATCAAGCGGATCGAGGTTGCGCGAAACAATGGAATGGAGCTGGGTAACGACGTGCGATCCGACCAGGATCGGATCGATGCACTGATGCGGGCGCGCGGCATGCCCGCCCTTGCCGGTGATTTCGATGCGGATGCCATCGCTTGCCGCCAGCAGGGGGCCGCTGCGCAGGGCGAACTGTCCGACGGGCAGGCCCGGCATGTTGTGCATGCCGTAGACCTCCTGGATCTGCCAGCGCTCCATCAGCCCAGCCTCGACCATGGCCTTGCCGCCGGCGCCGCCTTCCTCCGCCGGCTGGAAGATCACGACGGCGGTGCCGTCGAAATTGCGCGTCTCGCACAGGTATTTGGCGGCACCCAGCAGCATGGCGGTGTGCCCGTCGTGGCCGCAGGCGTGCATTTTGCCGGGCGTGCGCGAGGCATGGGGAAGGCCGGTGATTTCCGTCATCGATAGGGCATCCATGTCGGCGCGCATGCCGATCACCTTGCCAGAGGTCTGGGCGCGGCCCCTGATGACGCCGACCACGCCGGTGCGGCCGATGCCGGACACGACCTCGTCGCAGCCGAATCCCTTGAGTTTGTCGGCGACGATACCGGCAGTGCGGTGCACCTCGTACAAAATCTCGGGGTTGGCGTGCATGTCACGACGCCAAACCGAGACTTCATCCTTGAGAGCGGCGGCGCGATTGATAATGGGCATCTTAATTCCTGCGGCTATCCTGAAGGGCAGCTAACTCGGCGCGGCGCGGCGTGGCGCGCGCGGCAGGGAAGCAAATCGCCTCCCACGGGTCAAGGCAGGCCGAGGCGCGCACAGGTCAGCTTTGCGCTCAGCGGCGAAAGCGCAAGTCGAGACCTTGCTCTTTCCAGGCAGCCTCGATGAGGTCGAGGTCCGTACAGCCGGAGGGATTGGCCTTGCTGGGCGCCCAGGCGGCGCGTTGCGGCCACTGCGCGCGCCAGATGCGCAAGAGACGGCCCAGCTCGGCAAGCGGATTGGCGTGATCGTCGACCCGAATGTTGAGGTCGGCGAAGTCCTCGCTGGTCGTCAATAGGAGTGCCGCCGATTGGCGGCCGCGCCGGTCGCCGCCGGCCCGTTCACCGGCCTCCATGGCGCTGATGAGGCGCTCGGGCAGCTGAACACCGCGCCCCGCCGCAAAGCCCTCGAAGGTGTTTGCCAGCACGGCTTCGCCGGCCAGCATATTGCCGGCGACGGAAAACTGGTCGCCGGCGCGGTGCCCGCACCACTCCACGCAGTGCCTGCCGGTCCATGCTGCGGCCCGCCCAAAGCGGTCGACCGCGTGCACCTGACGCAGGTGGCGCCCCGCGTCGGCGGCGAGCGCGCTGTCGATGGCCGTGGCAGGGGCAATGCCGCGCTCGAGCAAGTCGAGAATGGCCGGCCCCAGATAGCGGTTGGTGATCGACTGGGTGGCCACGGCGCCTACCCCGGAGCGCACGAAGGGGCAGTGCGCGCCGACCGCGAAGGCGCGCGTGGCCACGGCGACGGCGAAGGCGCCGCTGGCAGCATCGTGAGCGACAATCGACCAGGTCATGCTGGCAAAGCCGTGGCGCCTCGGGCGTCTATTTCTTTTCGATGTTCCAGAACACCACGTTGGTCGCCACCAGCACGCCCTCGATATTTTTGCGAAAGACGGCAGGCTGCAGGTACTGTCCCAACACCACGTGGGTGGGATAATCGGCGACGCGCTGCGAGACCGCCTCGGCCAGCACCTTTTGCTTGGCCGCATCGGTCTCCCTGGCGAAGGCATCGCGCAGGCGCTCCAACTCGGCATCGCAGGGCCAGCCGAAGGTTGCCTTATCGCAGCTGGCGTTGAGGAAGTTGGTCGAGACGGGATCGAGCACGTCGACGGAGCCCCAGGAGGTGAGATAGACGCTCCAGCCGCCGGCAGCCGGGGGATCCTTCTTGGCCCGCCGGGAGACCAGGGTTTGCCAGTCCATCGCCTGCAGGTCGACCTTGAAGCCGGCTTTCTCGAGCAGCGACTTGGCCACCGGCGCCAGATTGGAAAGCGAGGCGATGTCGGTCGATTGCATGAGCACGATCGGCGTGCCGTCGTAGCCGGCCTGCTGCAACAGCTCCTTGGCTTTGCCGGCATTGCTTTCGAGTTTGTCGACCCAGCCCTTGCTCGTCTCGAGCGGGGAGCCACAGGGATAAAGGGACTTGCACAGGACGTAGTATTTGGAATTGCCGATCGTGGCCTCCAGAAAATCCTTCTGGTTCAGGGCATAGGCCACGGCCTGACGGATTTTGGCGTTGTCAAACGGCTTGTGCAGCGCGTTGAAACGGAAAGCATATTGCCGCCCCATGGGCGCCACCACCAGGGAGCGAACGTTGGGATCGGCCCCGATCAGTCCCAACAGATCGTGCGGCGGGGTCTCGATGAAGTCGATCTCGCCGTTGCTGAGCGCATTGATCTGCGTCTGCGGATCGGCGATCCAGACCCATTCGACGCGATCGACCTTCACGCGCTTGCCGCCGGCAAACCCGGAGGCCGGCTCGGGGCGCGGCTTGTATTTGCTGTTCTTGAGATAGACGGCCTTTTCGCCTGGCTTCCACTCGTCCTTTTTGAAGATGAAGGGCCCCGAGCCGGTGGTATCGGTGAGCTGCGTGTTGGGGTCCGTCTCGGCCACCCGCTTCGGCATCATGAACGGCACGTTGGACGTGGGCTTGCCCAGCGTCGCCAGCACCAGGCCGTAGGGCTCCTTCAGCTGCAGGCGGAAGGTTTTGGTGTCGGTCGCCGTCAGTTCGGCCACGAAGCTCATGAGCTTTTGCGCCATGCCGTCGCGCGCGGCCCAGCGCTTGAGCGAGGCCACGCAATCCTCCGCCGTCACCGGCGTCCCATCGTGCCACTCGAGGCCATCGCGCAGGCTAAACGTCCAGGTGAGCTTGTCCTCACTGACGCTCCAGCGGTCGACCATCTGTGGCTTGACTTCGAGCTTTTCATCGAGCGCGAACAGCGTGTCGTAGATCATGAAGCCGTGATGCGTGCTGATCAGCGCCGTGGTCCAGATCGGATCGATGATTTTGAGATCGGAGTGCAGCGAGACCTTCAAGGTGCTCTCGGCCCTAGCCGCGGGCGCCGCGGCCACAGCGCTCAAGAGACACCCCGCCGCGATGGCGCCGCGGCCGGCAAGGCGCAGTATTCTGAAGCGCATTTTAGCAATCCTTTGCGTTAGGCAAAACAAGCCTGTTCGGGGTCGTTTTCCGCGCAGCGCGCGTGGGGCACGGCCGCGGTCAACTCAAACCTTGACCTTTTCATCCGCCAGCACGCGCGCAACGGCGGGGCGTGCCAGCATGCGATCCTTGAACGCTCGATAGTATTGGAGGTCGGCCACCGGCAGCTCGCGCCGCACGCCCCAGGCATAGAAGGTGAGCGCGTAGGGATCGAGCACGGAGTATTGCTCGCAAAGCCACTGCCGGCCGTTGAGCAGCCGATCGATCTGTTCCAGGTAGCCCTGAAAGCTCTTGCGCCCCACCTCTTGCAGGTTTGCGAACAGCGCCCGATCGCTCGCGTACCGCTCCGGCCGGCTGATGTGGGCATGCGCGGGGTGCACGCTGGCGGCGAACAGGCCGATCAGCGACAGCGCCCGTGTTTCGGCGAGGGGGTCGCGTGGCCACAGGCCAAAGCGCTTGCCGAGATAGGGCAGGATGGCGGTGTTCTCCGTGACGTTATCGCCACTGTCCAGTTGCAAAGCTGGCACCCGGCCCTGGGGATGGATTTTCAGGTAGGCTTCCGTGCGTTGTTCGCCGTTCGCCAAATCGACGCGATAAAGGTCGTATTTCTCGCCGCTTTCCTCGAGCACGATATGGGCGGCGAGCGAGCAGGCTCCCGGCGCGTAATAGAGCTTCAACACGGCCACAACCTCCGGCGCTTCCCGATCTTGGAAGATTGGGCAAAAAGCTAGCCTACCACGTCGGCAAATTCGAGAGACTTGTGGGCTTGCCGCTTGCGCCGGGCCACGCGGCGTGCGCTGGGTCAATTTGCCTTGCTGGCGCAGGCGAAAAAGGTATGCTGCGCGGCAGGGGATGGCGATCGAGGGACCTTTGGCCTAGCGCAAGTCTTTAGGGGTGTGAGGGGGTTGGGGGCAGTGCGGCCAAGTCATCAGCGTGGCTTTGCGTTTGGCCTGGGGCTCGGCATGATCGCCGCCGCCCTGGCGCTCCTGCCGCCGACGCATGCCGCCGGGCCCGACAGCGTCAGCGTCGGAGCGGGCCATCGCCTCGCCCCCGAGCGCGGCAGTGATCTCACTTTCGCCAAAGCCCCGGCACTGCGCTCCCGGGCTCCCGCCGGGCAGGCGTTCGAGCTCTGCGCTGAGGATCCGGAGGCCTCCGCCGCGAGCGTGCGCCGCGTGCGCTGCGCCGTGCCGCCTGGGGGCCTCGGACCGCTGACGGGTCCGATCCTGACGCCAACCGTGCCGCCGGCGCCGGCAACGCCCGAGCCACCGGCCGTGCCCGCCAACGCCAACGAGCCCGGCAAGCTGGCAAGCCCGCCGCCGGTGACCGATCCCGGCTTTCGCTATCACACCCCTGGGCTGTTGGCCGTACGCGATGCCACCGCCAAGCGCGGCCGCAACGATGACCGCAAGGTCTATGCGCCGCAGATCGTCTTTCCCATCCGGCTCGACGCCGGCCGCTTCGCCTCGATGAATTCGCAGATCTGGGGTTACGGCGGCGGCGGCTATAACGGGGTCGGCGAGGCCGGCGGGACCGAATGCGATCCGCGCAACTACGACCCCTTGCAGCAGCGTGACAACTTCTGCGAAGTGCGCGGCTGGAGCATGCCGTTGTGTCCGAGCGGCGAGGGGCATCAGGGACAGGACATTCGTCCACCAAGCTGCAAGGACAACGCCTGGGACGTGGTCGCCGTGGTCGACGGCATCATCACCCTGGTGACCTCGAATACGACCGTGAAGCTCAAGGGCAACGACGGCACGGTGTTCGAATACCTTCACATGCACCCGAGCTCGATCAAGGTGAAGGAGGGCGAGAAGGTCAAGCAGGGCGATGTGGTGGGGCGCGTCTCCAAGTACATGAACGGCACGCGCAGCACGACCTACCATCTGCATTTCAATGTGCGCCAGCGCATCCAAGTCGGCAACAAAGTGCTCGAGGTCTACGTCCCACCCTACGCCTCCCTGATTGCCGCCTACCGGCGCAGCAAGGGACTGGACGCCGGGATCGACGCGGCCGGCGATCTGGCCCCCGACCCCCTGCTTGAAATCGGCGCCGTCGCCCAGGCACCAACGCCGCCGCCCGCCCCGTCGGCGCCGCCCTCCGATACCCCGCCGTCGGCCCCCGCGCCGAGCCCGGCCCCGGAAGCTCCAGCGCCGTCCGCCCCGCCCGCGACGCCGCCAAGTCCAACACCCGCGCCGGCAACACCGCCCGAGCCGCCGGCGCCACCCGTGCCGGCCCCCACGCCCGCACCCGCCCCGTCGCCTCCGGCCCCGGCTCCCGCGCCGACGGAGCCCGCGCCGGCACCGAGCCCGCCGACGCCAGCGCCGACGCCGGCCCCAACACCTGCGCCTCCGGCCCCGCCGCCGGCGCCCTCCGAGCAGCCCAAGAGCTGGTGGCAGCGCGGCCTCGACAAGGCGATGGAGCTATGGAACCGCTGGTGGAAGTGAGCCGCGTTGGCGCGGCGCAACGGTGAGGCCCGGCACGGCTTGGAGCGGGGAATGAGGGGAGGCTTGGCATGCGTGCGCTGGTGATGGCCGCAGCGCTGGCTGCGTGGAGCGGGACTGCGCTGGGGCAATCCTCCACACCGGAGGATCTCGACCGCCTCAAGCGCATGCTGGACGAACGCCTGCCGCAGGCGCCCCGCACGCGTGGTCTGAGCAAGGGCGAGCGTCCCCTGCGGTCGGACGATTTTTACTCGATTCGGCGGCGCGAGCAGGATGGCCAGGCCAACCCCAGCCTTAACCCGGGCAAGCGCTCGGCCTTAGACGCGCCCGGCCTGTTTGGCGTTCCGGCGGCGGCCGCCGCGGAAGGCGAGGGGGCGCGCGAGCCCTCGGCGGCGGCGGCGCCGCGCGGCTCGCAGCGCGTGCAGACCAAGCGTGACAGCTATGTGATCGTGCTCAAAACCGACCTCGACGGGCAGCAGCTCGACGCCGCGCTCGCCACCTTGAGCCAGAAGTATAACCTGGAGATCACGCGCGCCAACAAGCTGGGCGAGATCCGCGTCTCGCCGCGACAGGCGGCCACGCGCGGCCTCGCACCGGCGCCGCGAACCGAATCCCTCGGCGCGGCGCTCGAGCCGCAAATCATCAAGGAGTTGCGCAACGAGCCCTTTGTCGACGCGGCCTACGTCGATTTTCTGGTGTCGCCGAAGGCCTTGCCAAGGCGCACCGACACCAAGGTTCTGGCCGGCGGCAACACCTACAGCTGGAGTTGGCGCACCGGCGAAACCAGCGACGGCAACTGGGGGCTGAAGGTGATGCGCATGCCCCCGGTCTGGACCATCCTTAATCGCGTGCGCAAGATCGATCCCGACAGACCGCGCACGCGCATGGCCTTTCTCGACGTTGGTTTCGGCACGCACGGTCATATCAACTATAATGCCGTTCTCGGCGGCATGCCCGCCAATCCGCCGAAGGCGGAATGCACCTATAGCCATGGCACACACGTGGCGGGCATCGCCGGCGCCCTGTTCGGTAAGGGGCGCGGCATCGACGGCATGGTCCCCGACTCCAAAATTGATGCTATCCCGGTCAGCAGCGAGGTGTGGCTGGAGGGAACCAGTCTCGGCCTCACGAACCAGCTGATCCAACGCGCCATGCTGTTCAGCGGGGCGGTCGATTCGCTGATCGACTTCATGGATCAATACCCCCTCAAGCCCGGGGAGAAACGGGTGGTCAATGCCAGTCTCGGCTACAACTGGTCAGCGCTCGGCTTCGAGTTCGGCAAGGACGCCGAGGAGGATGAGAACGTCAAGGCACACATTTTCAACAGCGCGCGCTCCGTGCAGCGCCTGGCCGCCAAATACAAGGACGGCATTTTGATTGTCGCCGCCGCGGGCAACGACTCCGAAGGCCTCGCCACGCCGCACTGGGCCGAGTTTGCGAGCCCGTTTGGCTTCGCCGCAACGCACGAATCGCCGACCTATCAGAAGGCGAGCAACATCTTGATTGTCGAGGCTCTCGGCCGTGACGGCAACCGCGCCTCGTTTTCCAATGCCGGCGGTCACGTCGCCGCGCCGGGCGTCGATATCATGAGCACGTTGGCCGGCGTCAGCGATGCCTACGGGCTATGCAGCGGCACCTCGCAGGCAACCCCGCACGTCACGGCGCTTGCCGCCATCCTGTTTGAACTCGACCCGAAAAAATCGCCGGCGGAAATCGCCGAGATTATTCGCAGCGCGGCGGTACCCGCAGCGGAGCGCGCGACGCCGCGCGTCGATGCCCTCGCCGCGGTCCTCAAGCTGTCCAAGGACAACATCAGGTACCTGGTCGACCTCAATGGTGACGGCAAGGTGGACAGCGCCGATCTCGAAATTCTCAAGACCCATCTCTTGATCCTTGACGAGGCCAGGCGCAACGGCACGCCGATTGCCATTGACCTCAATGGCGACGGCGACGTGAACGAGAACGAGGGTTGCTGGCCCCTGGTCGATTTCGTGGGTGCCGGCAAGGCTCTCTATTTCGATGCCCCGGCCCAGGCCGCCGCGGCGGCCGCGCGCACCGATCTTGAGATGCTTGAGGATGGCTGGACCGATAGCCTCCAGACTTTCCGGGCGGCCATGAGGGAGGTCGGATTGGAGCAATTGATGGCGCAATGGAAGACGGCGCCAGGCGGCTCCGCGCTGATCGCCAGCGTCGCTGCGGGGCCGCGCCCGGAGGCGGCGCCGCCGACCACGGCTTCGATCGCGGCCGCGCCGGGCTGTCGCTAGCAAGTGTGGGTCAAGGGGAGAACGCGCATCATGCGTATGTCAGTGCCATTGGCGGGCATCCTTGCCGCCGTCGGCGCCGCCGTGCTGGCGGTCGGTGCGTTGAGCCTTCCTCCAAGCGCCGCGGCGCAGGACGTGCGCAGTGAGGTCGGCCGCGCGGTCGACGAATTGCGCAAGACCAATCAGAGCCTGGCCGTCGAGGTCGACCGCTCTACCGGCCTGCCGAGCTCGATCAAGGGTCTGACCCCGCGACCTGATCCCTCGGTCGCGCTCACCGCGACGCGCAGCCTCAGCGGGGAGCCCAGCGAGGAGGACGTCCGCCGCGCGGTGGAAGCTTTCATGGCCACGAGCCAGATCCGCTCCGCCTTTCCGCAAGGCAACGCCCAGGAGCGTAAGGTCGTGACCCAAGTTCGCCGTGATCCCGACATCAAGGGTCAAAGCGTTGCCCATGTCACGCAGCGCCTCAATGGCATTCCTGTGTTCGGCTCTTCGGCCAAGTATGTCGTCAATCCAGCGCTGGCCGTGACCGACATCACCGCCAGCTACTCGACGGTGGCCATCAGCGGCACGACGCCGAGCATCACGGCGGATGAGGCGGCCGAAGTTGCGCGCAACCACGTGCGCGACCAGTTGTCCAAGCGCGCGCGCGATCCTGGATTGGATCGGCTGTTCGCCAGCCTCGATAGCCTTCAGCCCAAGTCGGAGCTCATGATCTTCGACCCGGCCCTGTTGCGCACGCGTGGCGCCAACCCCGGCCCGCTGCGTCTTACCTGGTTGGTGTCGGTCGACTCCATGCGCGTGTTCGTCGACGCGGAGAACCGCAACGTCTTGTTTTTCTACCGTGACCATCCCTCGGTCATGGTCCGCCGGGTTTACGACCTGTCGAGCAATCAGGTATTCCCCGGGCAAAAAGTGCTGGACGAGGAAACCAACGAGCGCGTCGATCTCATTCCAGCCGATGCCATGCGGGCCTTCCAGAACACCGGCTTCGTGCGTGACTTCTTCTATATTGTGCTCGGCCGCAGCGGGCTCGAGGCGGCCGGTTCCAAGGCCAACATGCCGCTCGAATCCTATGTGCGCTACAGCAGCGAGCAGAACGCGCGCTGGTGCAAGGATCAAAGCGTCAACTGCCCGAAGGCCAACGTGATGGTGTACGGTCCGGGTTTTGCGGGCGCGCTCGACGTGGTTGGTCACGAGGTGACGCACGGCATTATCGCGCACGAGGCGGATCTCGTTTATGCCGACGAATCGGGTGCGGTGAACGAGGCCCTCGCCGACATTTTTGGCACCTTGATCGAGTTTCAGGCCAAGGACGGTGCCGGCAATTGGGCGATCGGCGAGAGCTTGCCCGGTTATTCGGAGGCGAGCCCCATGCGCAGCATGGCCGAGCCGCACTTAAAGGGGCAGGCCAACGCCTCGTTGTTCAATAAAGCCCAGCCGTTTTCGGTGACCAACCGCGGCCAACCCGACCACTATTCCGAGTATGTCGCGCGCAGCGATACCCTGTGCGACACGACCTGGGACTATCTCAATGGCTGCGTGCATTTCAACAGCGGCGTTCTCAACAAGCTTGCCTATCTCGTATCGGAGGGCGGCGAGCACAAGGGCCAGACGGTGAGCGGCATCGGTCGTCTCAAGCTCGCGCGCATCGTCTACCGTGCTTTGACGACGAAACTCAATGCCACCTCGAGCTTGGTGCATGCGGCCGACAGCTTCGTCGCCGCCTGCACGGACCTCGTTGGCGCGGCGGCGGGTATCACGGCGCAGGATTGCGTGCAGGTCGAGAATGCCCGTCGTGCCGTGGGCCTCGGCACCGACAGCTAGGCACGGTCCTCCCCGGGGGTACCTGGGAGGCTGAGCCGCCCGGACGGCGTTAACCCCGCAATGCAGCCTCTGGCGCGGACGGACTAGCGCGCCCCCCGAGCTCGCCAGTGTCCTAAATCCGGACAGCGCTTCGCGCGCGCCCCGCGGGCGTGCGCCCTGCCTCAGGGGGTTGGCGCGCTTTGTGCAGTGACCCAGGCTCGCCCGCTCAGGTGTGCCGAAATGGTCCCGCACATGCTTCAGCCTATCTTTACCGACTTTGCACCCCAGCATACCGATCTTTTCGGTCGGCATACCGTGCACCTCGGCCACCGCTTCGACGGGGCGGACAACTTATTCGGCGATGCGGCGCTCGCCAGCCTGATCGAGCGCACTCCCCACCTCTCAACCCATGTTAACACCATGGACGTGACGAGCCACGATCCCCGCACGCGCCGCGAAGGCACGCTCAAGGGGCTCTCTGGGGCTGAGGCTCTCGACGCCGTTCGCCAGGGCCGCATTTGGATTCTCCTGCAGCAGCCCACCGAGATCGACCGGCGTTATGCCGAGGTGCTGCGGGCGATCTATGCCGAGCTCGAGGTGCGCGTTCCCGGTCTGCGCTCCTTCAATCACAAAATGTCGATCCTGATTTCCTCGCCCAAGGTGCAGGTCTACTATCACGCCGATGTGCCGGGACAGACGCTGTGGCAAGTGCGCGGCAGCAAACGCGCCTACGTCTACCCCAACACGCCGCCGTTCTTGCCGCAGGCGGCGCTGGAGAAGATCGTTTTGGGCGAGGCGCACGAAATCTCCCTCAAATACGAGCCCTGGTTCGATGCCCACGCCGAGGTCATTCAGCTGGAGCCCGGCCGCATGCTGCATTGGCCGCTCAACTGTCCGCACCGGATCATCAACGACGACTACCTCAACGTCTCCTTCACGACCGAGCATATGACGCGCGAGCTGCGCAATGCCTATGCGGTCAACTACGCCAATGGTGTTCTGCGCCGAGCGCTAGGGCTCGAGCGCTTGCCCCGGCCGCAGACCGGCCTTGGGCTTTATGCGCGGCTGGGTCTGGCGGCCGCGCATAAGTATTCGGGCGCGCAAGCGCGCGGGCGGGCAAAACGGATCATCGACTTCGAGGTCGATCCGGCGGCCCCCAAGGGCGTGCGCGATGTGGCGCCCTTTGCCCCGCGTGCCTAGCGCAAGCGGCATGCCCATCGACCGGGACGGGCGGGCGCCAGCGCTACCGCAAACGGAAAAAATCCTCGACTGGGCGGTGGCGAGGAGAGGATGATGCCGGCGGCCAAGTGCTGTCGAGCTGCCAGGAGCCGGCATGCGTCACGTCAACGTTTTGAGCATCCAGCGCATCAGCGCCGAGGAGAAGCGGCAGATCGAGGCTGTCGATGCGGCCGTTCGACTGACCGACGCCGGCGGTTGGTTCGATGGGGAGATCCGCGAAACCTGGCCCGCCTTTACCTCCGCGCGTTACCTGGCGCCCGATGCCGCGGGCGCCGGCAGCCGGGCCGAGCGCGATCGGCTGCTTGCCGAGGCGGAGGTCATCCTGGGCGGCTGGCCCTTCCCGCGGGATTTGCGCACCCGAGCGCCAAAGCTCAAGTGGTTTCACCAGCGGCCCGCCGGCGCCAGCAACCTGATGCTGGGTGACCTGTGGGGAAGCGACGTGCTGGCCACCACCTCGCGCGGGGCCGGCAATACGCTGGCCATGGCCGAATACGCGCTGGCCGGCATCCTCCACTTTGCCAAGGGCTTGCAGCGGGCCGCCGTCGATCGCGAGGCGGGCGCCTTTCAGCATCGGGCTTATCGGCCTCTGCTGCTCGAGGGCAAGACCGCCCTGATCGTCGGCGCCGGGGGTATCGGCCTTGAGGTCGGCAGGCTCTGTGCGGCCTTGGGCATGCGCGTCGTCGGCACACAGCGCCGGCCTGCCACCGGGGCAGCCTTACCAGCGGGCTTCCGCAGCCTCGGCACTCCCGCCCAGCTCGACGGCTTCCTAAGGGAAAGCGATGTCGTGGCGATCTGCTGCCAATGGACGCCGGAGACGGACCGGCTGTTCAACGCCCAGCGCTTTGCCTTGATGAAGAAGGGTAGCATTCTCGTCAATGTCGCGCGCGGGGAGATCATCGATGAGGCGGCGCTGCTCGAGGCCTTGCAGCGCGATCAGCTGCGCGGTGTGGTCCTCGATGTCTATACGGGCGAGTTCGAGCATCCGCCGCCGCAGGGCCTCTGGCGGGATCCGCGGGTGCTCGTGACGCCACATATTTCCGGAGCGAGCGATCAGGACCGGCACGGCGCTATCGCGATTTTTTGCGAGAACTTGCGCGCCTATCTCGACGGCCAGCCGCTCCGCAACCTGATCGACTGGACGCGGGGCTATTAACCCGACCTCGCTCGCTAGGGCCGGCGTGCAAGAAACGCCAGCACGCCATCCTTATAGGCGCGATCGCCCACAGCCAGCATGTGATCGCGGCGTGGGATCGGCAGCGCCTGGGCGCCGGGAATGAGCTGGGCAAGCTCTGCGGCCGAACCGCCGATCACGTCCTCCGTGCCGGTGGCCACCAGCACGGGGCAGCTAATTTTGGCGACCATCTCGCGGCTGATCGGCTCGCGGGAACCGCGGATGCACGCGGCCAGCGCGGCAAGATCGCTGCCGGTCTTTTCCGCAAAGGCGCGGAAGGTGCGCGCGGTCGGATTGACGACCTCGTCGATCGACTGGGCCTCGAGCGCGTGCGCGATCGGCCCCGTTCCCGCCATCGGTCGGAGCATATTGCCGCCGAGCCCGCCGAAGATGGCGCTGCGCAGACGCTCGGGGTGCGCCAGGGCGAAGAACGCGGTGATGCGCGCTCCCATCGAATAGCCCATCACATCGGCGCGGGCGATGCCGAGGTGATCGAGCAGCCGGCGGGCGTCCTCCATCATGGTGGCGGGCTGATAGGCCTGAGGGTCATAGAGCTTCGCGCTCTCACCGTGGCCCCGGTTGTCGTAGGCAATCACCCGGTAGGCGCTGCGCCGCAACAGGCTGACCCATCCCGGATCGATCCAATTATATTTGACGCTGGAGGCGAAGCCGTGCACGAGCAGCACCGGATCGCCGCTGCCTTCATCGATGAAGCGGATGGAAACGCCGTCTGAATCGAAGGCTTGCACCGCCTGCTCCTTTTCCCCGACCCGACTGCGACGTTACCAACCCCTATCATCCGCAGCGGTGAACAACTACACTTGCTGCGTTCTTGGACTTTGCGCGCAGGGCCGCCCATGGCAGTTTCGATTACCCCGCACCTTGCCAACGACCGGGGCGTGGAAAAGATCTATATTGGCGTTCGCGAGTTCCAATGCATGGGCGCGCGACCACCGCATGATCACCCGCATGTGTTCCTCGACATGGGGGCCGATCCGCAGATTTTGTGCCCCTACTGTTCGACCTTGTATATCCACGACGGCAGGCTGGCGGCCGACCAATCTGATCCGCCGGGCTGCCTCGTCAACCAGGCTCGCGTGGAAACCTGAGGCATTCGAGCGGCTGCAGCGGTGGCCAGTGCGCGGCCAATCCTGGTGCTCGGCGGCGGCATCGCCGGCCTGGCCCTGGCAATCTCGTTGGCCCGCAACGGCCGCGCCAGCATGGTGCTCGAGAGCCGGCCGCAGTTCGAGACGGAAGGCGCGGGAATTCAGCTCGCCTGCAACGGGGTCAAGGTCCTCGAGCGCCTCGGCGTGGCCGAGCCACTGAGACCGCTGGTCGGCGCGCCGTCCTGCCTCACCGTGTTTCAGGGCCGCTCGGGACGGCGCGTGGCCGAGCTACCGTTCGGGGCGTGGCTGGCGGCGCGCCACGGCGCGCCCTACTGGACCATGCATCGCGCTGACCTGCATGCGGCGCTGCTGGCGGTGGCGGCAGCCGAGCCGAGGATTGTGCTGAGGGCTGGTTATGTCCTCGCCAGCCTGCGCCAAGAGGCGGCCTCGGTGTGCCTCGAGGACCGTACGGGGGAACGCCTCGCCGGGGAGGCGTTGCTCGGTGCCGACGGCCTGTGGTCCAGCGTTCGCGAGAGCATTTGTGCCGCCGCGCGACCGCAGTTTGCCGGCGCCACCGCAGCGCGCACGCTCATTGCGGCGGAGGCCGCCGGCATCTTGGCCGGGCCCTACGTCGGGCTTTGGCTTGGGCCCGGCGCCAATGTCGCGCACTATCCCGTGCGCGCGGGACGCGAGATCGCCGTCGTCATCATCGCCCGCGAGACGTGGCCGGCGACGGCGGCTGACAGCCGCGTCGACGCCGCCCAGGCGCTGCTACCGCTTGCCGCCTTCCACCCCTCGCTCACCGAGGTGCTCAAACGGGCGGGCGACTACCGCAAATGGCCGCTCTATCGCCTGCCAGCCCTATCCGCCTGGTCGAAGGGACGCATCGGTTTGCTCGGCGATGCGGCCCACCCCATGCTGCCGCATCTGGCGCAGGGGGGCGCGCTGGCCCTGGAAGATGGGTTGCTCTTGGGCGCCCTATTGGGCCGGCCAAGCGCGGACGTCGGCGTCAGCTTGCGCCAGTTCGAGGCGCAACGCCGCCCGCGTGCCGCCCGCGTGACCGCGCTGAGCCGCCGCAACGGTCAGCTCTATCATCTGGCGCAACCGCTGGCATGGGGCCGCGATGCGGTCTTGCGGTGCCTGCCGGGTCATTGGCTGATGGCCGGCTACGACTGGCTCTATGGTTGGCGGCCCGACTGAGGCCACGCCGCGCCAAGCGCGTGCGGCGCGCACCTGTCAGGGCGTCGGAATTCTGCTAGGTGTCGGCGTCCACTGGTCTCTCCTGCACCATCGGTCTGGGATGCGCAACGGCCGCAAACGCCTGTTTTCACGCCTCTACGGCTGGCCGAGCCTGTTGCTGACGCTGACCTGTATGTTTTGGGCGGGCAACACCATCGCCGGTCGCCTGGCGGTCGGTCAGGTCACACCCATGCAGCTCACCTTTCTGCGCTGGGTGCTCGTGATTGCCGTGTTGTGGCCCATTTACGGGGGACAGGTGCGACAGCACTGGGGCGCCGTGCGCGGCCGTCTCCTCTCCGTGCTGCTGATGGCGGTGTTCGGCTTCACCGGCTTCAACGCCCTCTACTACGTGGCCGCACACTACACCGGGGCCATCAACATCGGCAT
>Ga0075423_10001177_pt1 | contig 22653 bp, 21 predicted proteins | sample SoiMethybrSBSTD2_FD_80114 | JGI IMG/M metagenome (GOLD analysis project Ga0075423, IMG submission 80114) | Bulk soil microbial communities from a Populus tree surrounding site in Tennessee, USA - Soil MetaG P. TD hybrid SBSTD2 | ecosystem: Environmental > Terrestrial > Soil > Tree plantation... | reverse complement strand
CGAGGATCGTAAGTCAATAAGTCATGCCAACCCCAAACGAGACCCGGTCCCCGACATAAATAAATGTTGATTGCCCAAACGCGCCCGCGTAGGCAGAGATTGTATATTTGGAGCCAACCTTGAGGTTAGGCGCCTGCTCTTTCACGGGTGTTATTTGTTCAAATTCATCCGGTACGGAAGCATATTTTATCCGGGAGACCTCGGAACGCACATCCCTGGATCGAATATCCCAAAGAACTTTTCCATCTTCGTCACTGACAGTTACATTATCAACTCCCAAAGGCGTTTTTCCGGATCGAAACCACCTCGTTTCTGTGATCCAAAAGTCGAATATGACATCATTTCCACTTTGCTGAACTTTGATTTCAATTTCAGGTTCACTGACAGATGTGTGTCTACAGGAAACCATCGCTATGATCACGAGTACGAGGGGTATGATGTTTTTACAATATCTTATCATTCGGAGATTTGGGGTCGGGTCTTGCAATCATATATCCGCTTCTGCTTTTTGAATTCTCCGCCTGAGGACGGTTCGCGAACTGCCCTCACGATTTTGAATTCAGGGAAAGCCGCGCGGGTCATTCCGAGAAATCCGCACCCAAAATCTAAGCTAATATAATAGAGAGAGCGGCGCTACGCCGGCCCCGCGGCGGCGGGTTTGCGCTTCGGCGCGGAGTCGTGCACCCAGGCGACGGCCGACTGGACGAGCTCGGCGGCGTCCTGGAGGTTGAGCTTGCGCTTGATGTTCTCGCGGTGCGACTCGATCGTCTTGATGCTGAGCTTCAGCATCTCGGCGATGCGGCGCGTGCTGGCGCCTTCGCCGATCAAGCGAAACACCTCGATCTCGCGGTCGCTGAGCTCTTCGAGCGCGGAGGTCTTGCCGGTGGATTTGGTGTTGGCGACGCGCTGGAGCAGCTTGGCGGTCACGTTGTCGCTCAAATAAATGCCGCCGTCGAGGATGCGGCGCACGGCGCCGAGGAGATTTTTCGTCGCCTCCTGCTTCATCACGTAGCCGCTGGCGCCGGCGCGGAGCGCGCGCTCGGCGTAGAGCATTTCGTCGTGCATCGAGAGCGCGAGGACGGGAAGCGCGGGGTGCTCGGCCTTGAGCGTCTTGATGACGTCGAGGCCGTTCACATCTTTCAGCGAGAGGTCGACGACCGCCAGGTCGGGGCGGAGCCGCTCGACGGTCGCGAGCGCGGCGCGCCCGTCGGAGAGCTCGCCGCAGACGCGAAGGTCCGGCTGCTGATCGATCAGCTGCTTCAGCCCCTCGATGACGATCGGGTGGTCATCCACCAATAGAATGGATCTTTTTTTGGTCGTCGGACCTTTGACCATCTATTTTCCCCTCCGAGACGGTTCTGCGCCGGAACGAACACTCGACGGTGGTGCCGCCGTCCTGCCCCTTGCGGATTTCGAGAATGCCGCCGATCATGCCGGCGCGGTGCTTCATGATGCGGAGCCCCATGCCTTTGTGCCCGCGGCGCTCGGCGAGTCCGGCGCCGTCGTCGACGACCGACATGAAGCTCAAGTCGCCCTGGTCGGCGAGGCGGATCCAGACGTGGCGCGCCTTGCCGTGGCGCACGGCGTTGTCGATCGCCTCCTGCGCGATGCGATAGAGCTGGATCGCGATTTCGTCGGCGGGCTCGGACACGCCGGCGTCGTAGCTCGCGCGGCAGGTGATGCCGAAGAGCGTCTCGGCGTTGGCCGCGAGCTCGTTCAGCGCGGAAAAAAGGCCGTTCGCCTCGAGCTCGACGGGGTAGAGGCCGCGCGCGAGCGAGCGCGTCTGCGTGAGCGCCTGGTTGGTGAGGTCGGCGATCTGCGCGGCGGTGGCGCCTTCGGCGCGCCCGCCCCGGTCCAGTTCCTGCGACAGGCCCGCGCTGATGCACGCGATGCCGGTCAGGATCTGCCCCAGCTCGTCGTGGAGGTCGCGGCCGATTCGCTGGCGCTCGCGCTCGCTGATCTCGGAGATCTCGCGCTCCATGCGCCGGCGCTCGGTAATGTCGAGCGCGACGCCGCGGAGCTTGACCGGCCGGTCGTGCTCGGTCACGACGGTGACGATGCTGCGCATCCAGACGAGCCGGCCGTCGGCGGCGGTCATGCGGCACTCGAGCTCGTAAGGGCGCATCTCGAGCGTCGCCTTGCGGCAGAAGGCCAGCGCCCAGCGGCGGTCCTGCGGGTGGATGCGCTCGGTCCAGAAGCCGGGGTCGTCGAGCCACGCGGCCGGGGAATAACCGAGAATGCGCTCGGCCTGCGGGCTCATGTAGGTGACCTGAAACGTGCGCGCGTCGGCCTCCCACACGATGCCTTCGATCGACTCGACGAGTTCCTCGTAACGCCGCTGCGAATCGCGCAGCCGCTGCTCGGCCCGGACGCGATCGAAGGCCGTGGTGAGGATATAGGCGAACGACATTAGAAAATGAATCTCTTCTTCGTTGAAATTTCGCAGTGCATTCGTGTAGGCGCCGATAATGCCGAACGGGCGCTCCTGGCCGACGATCGTCATGATCATGCCGCTCACGACGCCGTGCTCGCGGAGGAGCGTTGAGCCGCGAAAGCGCGTCTCGCCGTCGAGATCCGTGAAGACGATCGGCTTGTCTGCAGCGAGCGCGTAGCCGGCGTGCGAATCGTCGCCGGCGATGGCGCGCCCGACGTGGCCGCGGCGCCAGCCGGTGCCGGCGCGGAGGATGAGCCGGCCGCCTTCGGTAACTAGCTCGGAGACTTCGCAGTAGTCGACGCGGAGAACGAGCGAGACTTCGAGCGCCGCCTCTTCCAACAGGTCGGGAATGCTTTTCGACGACAGCGCGAGGTGGCTGAAGTGGTTCAACACCGCCTGCTGGATCGTGCGCGCCTTCAGGCGCTCGTTGACTTTTTCGAGCGAGTCGCGCGCGGACTTCACGTCGTCGAACAGCGCGCGGTTCTCGAAGACGATCTCGACCACGCGCGCGAGACCGAGCAGGCGCTCGCGGTTTTCTTCGTTGAAGAAGCCGAGCGTCCGGCTCGCGAGGTGGATGACGCCGCGCACCGCGCCTTTGACTTTGAACGGGAGCAGCGCGCACGAGCGGTAGCCGAGCTTGAGCTGGTTTTTTTGCCGCAGGCGCGGATCGGCGGCGACGTCCGGCGAGATCAGCGCGATCCCCGAGCGGTGGACGTCGCGCGAGTGCTGCGTCCGGTCGACGTCCGCCGCCATCTGGACGTAGCCGGGAGAAAAACCGCGGTGCGCGGCGCAAACGAACGTATCGGTCGTTTCATCGTGCATGCGAAACGCCACGGCGTCGGCGCCGGAAGCGAGGCAGAAATGGTCGATGAAGCTCTCGAACATTTCGTCCGGGCTCTCCGACGCGCCGAGCGGCGCGAGCGCTGCGTAAAGTCCGGTCGTCTGTCGAAGGATCTGCGAAAGCCGGCGGTTGGCCTTCTCCTGCTCCTCCTTCGCGACGTTCGCCTCGCGATAGAGCCGTGAATGATAGATCGCCGTCGCGGCGTGCGTCGCCGCCGCGGTAAGGAATTCGATCTCTTCGTCGCCGAACTCGCGCTCTTCGCGCGTGAAAATGGCGATGATGCCGAGCAGCTCCTCCTTGGCGATGAGCGGCAGCCCGAGGTAGGAGACGAGCCCGTTCTCCGCGAAGAAGCCGCGGTTCTTCGTGCTCGGATGATGCAACGCGTTGGCAACGGCGAGCGGCGCGCGGTATTCGATCACGAGGCTGCCGAGGCCCGTTCTGCCGTCGGGAAACGCCTTGACGCAGCGTTCCCACGCGATATTGCGGCAGGCGAGCAATTCGCTTTGGCCCGTCTCTTTGTTGAACATGCGCACCGTCGCCGCGATCGCAAACGGCAGCGACTCGTCGAGCTTTTCGAGCAGCGTCTCGAGCACCGCGTCGATCTCGAGCGTCGAGGTGACGGCGAGATTGATGTCATGCAGAGCGCGAATGCGCTCGAAATTACGGCTCGTCTCTTCAAAGAGCCGCGCTTTTTTGATGCCGATGCCGACGTGATTGGCGATCGCCTCCAGGAGGCGGAGACGCGCCGCCTCGATCTTGAGCGGGGCGCGGCTCCCGAGCACGATGCAGCCGAGCGCCTCGCCGACGTCGCAGATCGGCAGGAAGACCGCGGTTTTCAGATGCTCATTTTTCGCCGTGCGCAGCCCGGGAAACGAAGCGACGTCGTCGATCACCCGGGCGCGGCTGCCGTCTTGTATCGCCTCGCGAATGACGCGCAGCAGCGGCTCGCGCGTCGTCTCTTCGCTCTCCCGCGTCCATTGGCAGCCGACGGTTCCCGCCACCATGGTCGCGTTCGTGCGCTGATCTAAAAGCCGCACGCGGCCCAAGTCGAACGGGCCGAGGGGCAGCACCACGTTGAGGATCTCCTGGATCAACGGCTTCAGCCACATGTGGTTGAGCACCGCCTGGCCGACCCTGTCGAGGACCTCGCGCTCATCGACGGCCGCAGCGGGTTTATGCGAGATGGAATTCAGGAACGATGGCAAAGCCATAAAATGGTAGACTAAAGGGAAGGCGATTTTACCAAAGCTGATAGCCCCCTTACAATACTTAATTTTCCCGGCCTTTTGAGAGTCATTGAGAAGCGCCGTCGCCTCCTCCGGCGTTACATTTTTAACGCCGTGCGATTCAGGCGCTACTTTTGCGTCGCATTGCGGTTTTTTCCTGCACCGCAAACGACCGCCGGCGGAAGTTTTTTCCCATCCTGAAAATATTTTGACGCCCAGCCGTTCGAAGCTTGACGACGCGCTCCATGAGCGGCGGAAAAATTCGATTTGGCGCGGCCTTACGCTCCGCGCAGCCGTGACGAAGGGCGTCGGTTGATAAATCTCGCTGAGCCTCGCCATGGCGGTCTACCCGTCCGCCGCCACCGCGCTGGCCCTGGAATTGCTCTGCCCTGCGATTCATCGGTTTTTTGGCAACGACGGCGCTAAGAAGGGAGACCCATGGACACGACCATCGAGGGACTGCTCGATCAGACCGCGAACAGCTTGCCTTGGCAGACCATAGGTATGGTGGCCAACAGCCAAGTGATGCGGGAGATCTTCGATCTGATTTTGAAGCTCGCCGACAGCGACGCCAACGTCTTGATCATGGGCGAGAGCGGTACCGGCAAGGAGATGGTCGCCAACGCGATCCATCATATGGGCGGGCGCGTCGCGCAGCCCTTCGTTCCCGTCAACTGCGCGGCCATACCCGAGGAGCTTCTGGAAAGCGAGCTCTTCGGCCACGTGCGCGGCGCCTTCACCGGCGCGATCAACGCGCGCCAGGGACGTTTCCAACTCGCGCATAACGGCACGCTGTTTCTCGACGAGGTCGGCGACATGAGCCAGAAGCTTCAGGTGAAGCTTCTGCGCGTGCTTCAGGAGCGGGTCTTCGAGCCCGTCGGGAGCGACAAAGCGGTGCGCGTCGACGTCCGGGTAGTCGCGGCGACCAACCGCGAGTTGAATCAAGCGGTCGCCGAAGGCGCCTTTCGCGAAGATCTTTTTTATCGTCTGAACGTTCTGCCGGTTTATCTGCCGCCGCTCCGCGAGCGGCGCGAGGACGTTTCGCTTCTCGCCGCGCATTTTTTGAGCCTGCAGAGCCGCAAAAAAAACAAGGCGATCCATACGATCGAAGACGATGCGCTGGACCTGTTGAAGGGATACGATTGGCCGGGAAACGTCCGCGAGCTGGAAAATCTGATCGAGCGGCTGGTCGTCTTGAACGACGACGGCGTCATCCGCGCCAAGGATATGCCCGCTTACCTGCGCGAGAAACGCGCCGCCAAGAACGAGCTCGACGCGCGCATGGCGCTCCCGATCGACGGCGTCGATCTCGACGCGCTGCTCAAGATCATCGAAGCCGATCTCATGCGCCAGGCGCTCAGCCGGACCGGCGGGAATAAAAGCCGCGCCGCGGAGCTATTGAGGCTCAACCGTACGACTTTGGTGGAGCGCTTGCGCCGCCAGGAAATGGCGCAGGGCGCGCGGCAGTTCGCTCTGCCGCTCGCTTCAGTCAGAAACTTGACGGGCGACAACTTTTCCTTGACGGCGGGCCGGCAAAATTTTCCCGCGCGTCAGCTCACCGGTCTGTCCACCACGGGATGATGGCGCGTCGATGCCGCGGCCAGAAGCGTTGGCATATGCCTTGCTCACTCCTCGGCAATAAATTCCCAGTGCCGGAACATTCATGCAATCAATGACCGAAACCTGCCGCGCGTCCGCCGAACTCGATGTCGAATCGCTGGCGGATCTCATCTCTCGCTTTCACCAGAGCAGTTTGGAGCTCACCGAGGAGTACCGCCGGCTGCAGGTGCGGGTCGCGAGCCTCGACGGCGAGCTCGAAAGAAAAAATCGCGAGCTTGAAAACAGCCTTTATGAACGCGAACGCGCGCGGGCGTACTTGCTATCGATCCTGGAAAGCCTCAAGGCCGGCGTCCTCGTGCTCGACTCCGATTTGAACCCGACGCTCGTCAATCGCCGCTGGAGCGAACTTGCGGGCGCGGCCGACCGCGAGCATCTCGCGCTTGTCACCGGCGAGCGGTTGCTGCGTTTTCTCGAACGCGGACGCCGCGACGTTCTCCCGCTCGAATGCGAGCGTTGCCTGCGCTTGCCCGAAGGCTCGGCCATTCCGGTGCACCTGATGATCTCCGAGATCGTCGTCGGCGACAATCAGCGTAGCGGCTACGTTCTCGTCCTGCAGGACGTCGGCCGCCTGAAACGCCTGGAGGCGGAAGCGGCGCGGACGCGCCGGCTCGCCGCGCTGGGCGAGATGGCGGCCGAGATGGCGCACCAGATCAAAAGCCCGCTCGGCGGCATCGAGCTGTACGCCTCGCTCTTGAAGGAAAAGGAAACCGTCGACGCGCAGCGCGTGGCCGGCGAGATTCTCGCCGCCGTCAACCGGCTTTACACGACGATCTCTCATTTGCTTTCGTTTGCGACCGAGCCTTCGATCGCGTGCGATCTGGTTCCCGCGGCGCTGCTCGTCCGCGACGTCAAGGAGCTTTCTTCCTCGGTGTTCCGCTCGGAGCGCTGGTCGCTCGCGATCGAGCTCGAGTCGGAGCTGCCTCCGCTGTGGGGCGACCGCGGCCTTCTGGCGCAGGCGCTGCTCAATCTCGTCACCAATGCGAAAGAAGCGATGCCGGACGGCGGCAAGGTGCGGCTCACCGTCAAGCGCTCCCCGTGCTACACGGTGAACGGCCGCATTCACCGGACGCTGGAGGTCAGCGTTATCGACGACGGCATCGGCATCGCGGCGGAAAACCGCGAGCGGGTTTTCGATCCATTTTTTACCACAAAAGCGGCAGGCACCGGACTGGGGCTGGCGTTGACCCACAAGGTCGTTCGCGCGCACCACGGCTCGATCGAGGTCACCTCGGAGCCGGGGCGCGGCAGCCGTTTCGTCCTGTTGTTGCCGGTCGCGGGAAGCGTGGAGGACCATGGAGAAGCGGATTCTCATAGCTGACGACGATCCGACGATGCGGGCGGCGCTCGACGAAGCGCTCCGCGCCGCCGGTTATCACGTGACGGTTTGCGCGGACGGCGAAGAGGCGCTGCGCCTGCTTCAGCAGAGCGGCGTCGATCTCGTCGTCAGCGACGTGCGCATGCCCGGCATCGGCGGCATGGATCTTCTCAAGCGGTTTCAGAGCGTTCCGTTCATCATGATCAGCGGCTTCGCCACCGTGCCGGAAGCGGTGGAAGCGATGAAGATCGGCGCGTACGATTTTCTGGTGAAGCCCTTTTCCTATCGCGAGCTGATCCCGCTCGTCGAGCACGCGCTTGCGGGCGGCGCCGACGAGCGCGCGAACGAGCCGGAGACCGGCGACATTGTCACGACCCATCCACAAATGCTGGCGCTGCTCAAGTTCGCTTCCCAGGTCGCCAAGTCGCACGCCTCCGTTCTCATCACGGGCGAGAGCGGCACGGGCAAGGAGCTTCTCGCACGCTACCTCCATACGCGCAGCCGGCGCGAGAGCGGGCCGTTCGTGGCCATCAACTGCGCCGCGTTGCCCGAAGGCCTGCTGGAATCGGAGCTCTTTGGTCACGAGAAGGGCGCCTTCACCGGCGCCATCGCCGCCAAGCCCGGCAAGTTCGAGCTGGCGCACAAAGGGACGCTGCTTTTGGACGAAGTAAGCGAGATGCCGCTGCCGCTCCAGGCGAAGCTTCTCCGCGTGCTGCAAGAGCGCGAGGTCGACCGGCTGGGCGGCAAACGGCCGCTCGCGATTGACGCGCGCGTGATCGGCACCACCAACCGCGATCTCCGCGAAATGGTGCGCGCCGGGACTTTTCGCGAAGATCTTTACTATCGGCTGAACGTCATTCCCCTGCGGCTCCCGTCGCTGCGCGAGCGCATGCAGGACATCGAGCCGCTTGCGCGCACGTTTTTCGCCAAGCGCGATTATGCGCGCACGTCGCTCTCGCCGCAGGCGCTGGCGGAGCTGACGGCACGCTCGTGGCCGGGAAATGTCCGCGAGCTTTTCAATGTCCTCGAACGCGCGGCGATTCTCGCCGCGGGCGACACGATCGAGCCCGCGCATCTGTTGCTCGACGACGACGCGTTGGCGAACGCCCTCGACGATTTCCGCGTCGCGCCGCCCGCGCCGTATGCTGCGGCCGCGCCGGCCCCGATGGCGCGCGGCGCCGCGGGCGAGATTCCGTCCCGCATGTCGGTGCGGCAGATGGAGGAAAAGCTCATCTTCAAAACGCTCGCCGAGGTGCGCAACAACCGCACGGAGGCGGCGAAGCTTCTGGGCATTAGCGTCAGGACGCTGCGCAATAAGCTCAAACAATATCGCATGAGAGAATGTCCTTTGGAGGCGTAACATGGCGGGCTTTACACTTTTCGGTGCGACCCAGCAATTGCTTTCGCTTTCGATGCGGCTGCGCTCGATGCGCCACGAACTCCTGGCCGGCAACATCGCCAACGCGGATACGCCGGGCTATCGCGCCAAAGATCTCGACTTCGCCGACGCGCTAAAGGCGCTCGTCGCGCCCGAGAAAGCGTCCGACAACGGCGCCGATCCGCGGGTTCAATTGATCGCCGCCCGGCCTTTGGACGTTCCTTCGTCCGCGTCGCCCGAGGCGCTGGTTCGCGTGCAGGAAGCCCAAGGAAAGTTCGACGACAATTCCGTCGATCTCGATCGCCAGATCGCGACCCTCGTGGAGAACTCGCTTTCCTATGAGACGAGCCTGACGCTGCTCGGACGCACCCTCGCGAATCTCAGATACGCCATCAGCGAAGGAAGGAGATAAGCGCGATGGATCTCTATAGAATTCTCGCCGCGAGCAGCCTCGGCATGCAGGCGCAGCGGAGCCGGATGACGGTGGTGACGAGCAATCTCGTAAACGCCGAGACCACGCGCACCCCCGAGGGCGGTCCTTATAAGAGGCGCGACGTCATCTTCCAAACGATGCCGCTGGAAGATCCGGCGGGCTTCACGAGCATGACCGTCGGGTTTACCGAGCGGCCGAGCGGCCTCGTGGCCGTGGAAGTGGCGGGCGTGCGCGAAAGCGCGAAGGCGCCCAAGAAAATTTACGATCCGAGCCATCCGGACGCCGACGCCGAAGGCTACGTCGCCTATCCCGACATCAACGTGATGGAGGAGATGGCCGATCTCATGTCGGCGGTGCGCTCTTACGAGGCGAACCTCGCGGTGTTCAACGCGACCAAAGGGCTGGTGCGGAAGCTTCTCGACATCGGCCGGCAATAAAATCGAGGAGAAACAATCATGGCGATTAAAGAATTGGCTTCCGCCGGGCTGCCGCCGATCGCTGAGCCGCTCAAGCCGAACGTCGGCGGAGCGGGAAAAGCGGATTTCGGGAGTTATCTCAAAAATGCTCTCGGTGAAGTCAATCAGCTGCAGCAGATGGCGGATAAGTCCATCCAGAGCCTCGTCGCCGACGGCAAGGGCGATCTTCAGGAGACAATGGTGGCGCTGGAAAAGGCCGACATCTCTTTTCGCTTCATGATGCAGGTGAGAAACAAGGTGCTGGAAGCGTATCAGGAGATTATCCGCATGCAGGTCTGAGGCGAGAAGTTCCAGATTAGCCGGCAACTCGACAAAACCGACAGACATCGAGAGAGTCTCGGGTGAAGCGTGCTCGAAGAAATACTTAAGATCATCGGCGACGGACGCGAAGGGCTCAAGCGGCTTTTGGGCGCGCTCTCGCCCCAGCAAAAGCGATTCATCGTGCTCGGCGCGCCGGTCTTCCTCATCGCCGCGCTCACCGGCAACTATTTCTACAAACGCGCTTCGTACAGCCCGCTGTTCACGAATCTCTCACTGCAGGACGGCGCCGCGGTCATGCGAGAGCTGGAGGCCGACAAAATACCTTTTCAGATCGGCGCAGAGGGCAGCTCGATTTCGGTGCCGCGCCAGGTCGTGTATCAGACCCGTCTGAAGCTCGCCGGCAAGGGCATTCCCATCGGCGGCGGCGTCGGCTTCGAAATCTTCGAGAAGAGCTCTTTCGGCATGAGCGAATTCACGCAGCAGGTGAATTATCTGCGTGCGCTCCAGGGCGAGCTCGCGCGCACGATCAACGCGCTCTCGGCGGTGCAATCGAGCCGCGTCCATCTCGCGCTGCCTTCGCGCTCGAGCTTTTTAGGCGCGGAGGAGAAGCCCTCCGCGTCGGCCGTTCTCGAGCTGCGTCCCGGCCATCAGCTGACGACGGATCAGGTCGACGGGATCATCCATTTGATAGCGACTTCCGTGCCGAAGCTGACGCCCGAGCACGTCACAGTGCTCGACACGTCGGGACGATTGCTGCGCTCGGTTTCCGCACCGGGCATATCGATGGAGTCCGAGGCGCTGCATCAGCTCAAAGTCCAGTACGAGCAAGAGACCGAGCGCCGCATCGAGACGATGCTCGATCCGGTGCTGGGGCCGGGGCGGGTCGTTGCGCGCGTCAACGCCCAGATGAGCTTTCAGGAAACCCAGCTCGTGCGCGAGCAATTCGATCCCAATAATCAAGTGGTGCGCGTGCAGCAGCAGCTCGACGACACATCGACGAAAACCGCTACCGCCACGAAGGGCGGCATTCCCGGCGTTCAATCCAATGTCCCCGGGGGCGACGGCGTGAAGGAAAAGGAAAAAGAAAAAGAGAACAACGCCAAGCGCGGCGGCCAGATGGTCAGCTACGAGGTGGGAAAGACCACGAGCCGCATCGTCGAGCCGCGCGGACAAATCACGCGCACGTCCGTCGCCGTCCTGGTCGACGGCAAATATGAGAACGGCGCTTACGTCCCGCGCTCCGCCGAGGAGCTGGCAAAGATCAAAGGCATCGTGATGAGGGCGATCGGCTACGATGAGGCGCGCGGCGATCAGGTCGAAGTCGCCAACATCCCCTTCAAGGGCGAGCCGCCGTCGGCGGTCTCCGCCAGTCCGCTCCCGATGCTGCCGCCGCATTTGGATTCCTGGCTCACCCTTGGAGCCACCGCGGGCGCCGCGCTGCTCGTCTTTCTCTTCCTCTTCAGAGCGTTGGGGAGAAAGCAACGGCGCCTCGCGGGAGAGGCCGCGGGGCAAACGCAGCTCGCGCGCGAAATGGCCGCCGTGGCGGCGGAGAAAATCGTCGTTGCTCCGGACCCGCGCCGCGAGCAATTGGTGCAGATCGCGCGCGATTACCACGACGCGACGGTGAGAATTATCCGGATGTGGCTGCAAGAAGAGAACGGGCAAAAGAACTTCCCGGCGACGGGCAGCGGCAAACACGCGGAGTTGAACTGATGCGCCCCGATCCCCGAGCTCCGAACGTGCCTGGGCGGCCGCTGACCGGTCCGGAAAAGGCCGCCGTCCTACTGGCGATCGTCGGCGAGAAGACAGCCACGACGCTGGCGGGATCGTTGGAGGAGCGCGAGCTCATCATGCTGCGCCAGGGCATTCACCGGATGGCGCAGATCGAAACCGAGCACGTCGAGCAGGTCTACGAAGATACCCGCAAGCATCTCAGCAAGGCGAACATCAACATCCTGCCGCAGGAGACTTCGGAATATCTCATGCGGGTGTTGACCAAGGCGATGGGCCCGGAAAAAGCCACTCACATCATCGGCCGGATCTTTCACGAGTCCGACGAATCCTTCGGCGTCGACGCCCTGCACGAGATGGAAGGCAAGACGCTGGCGCAGTTTCTTCAGGACGAGCATCCGCAGACGATCGCCTTTATTCTCGCGCACCTCTTTCCTTCCCACGCCGGAGAGGTTTTTTCGCTGCTGCCGGACGACAAGCAGGAGGATGTGGCCTATCGCATCACCCGGCTCGGCACGACGCCGCCGGGCGTGATCGAGGAGGTCACGAACGTGCTGCGCCACGAGATCCGTCAGGTACAGGGCAAGCAGGTGGGCGGACCGCGGCCGGTGGCGGAGATTCTCAATTACGTCGACAAGGGCACCGAAGAACGGGTGCTCATGGGCCTCGCCAACGTCGAGCCGGAGCTCGCGGAGAATGTGCGCCGGCTCATGTTCACGTTCGAGGATCTCAGTAAGATCGACGACCTCAGCATTCAGGTGCTGATTCGCGAGATCGAGCGGGAGAAATGGGTCATGGCGCTGCGCACCGCGAGTCCCTCGCTCAAGAAAAAAATATTCGCCAATATGTCGGAGCGCGCGGGAGCGCTGCTGCGCGAAGAATTGGAATCCATGGGGCCGCTCAGGCTCCGCGACGTCGAGGCGGTCCAGCGCGAAATTCTCGATTTCGCGCGCAAGCTCGAAGCGGAGGGCAAAGTCTACCTGACCTCGGGGAAGAACAAAGAGGACATCCTTGTATAAACTCTTTTTCAAAGACACTCTGGAAGCGAACGAAGTCCGCCCTTATTACGAGAGCGACTTCAGCCCCGCCGAAGAGCCGGACGACGCGCTTTTGGAGAACCAACCGAACGAGGCCGAACTAGTCCATTTGCGCGACCTCGCGCCGCTGGTGACGCTCATCGCGGCCGAAGATCGAGCGGAATCGATCGTGGCGGCGGCGCGACGAGAGGCGGAGTCGGTTAAACGCGACGCCGCGGAGGACGGCAGGCGGCTCGGCACGGAAGAAGGGAAAAGAGAAGTGTTTCCGGCGCTCACGAGCCTCGCCCAGGCGGCGCAATCGCTGATCGTCTTTGAAGAGCGCATGGTGACTCGATTCACGCCGGAGATCGTGCGGCTCGCGCTGAAGATCGCCGAGAAAGTGATCGGCCGGGCCGTCGTCGCCGATCCGCAGATCGTCGCGTCGGTCCTCGAGCGGGCGAAAAAGGAAGTCACGGAAGCGCGCCACATCCGCGTGCGCCTCAATCCGGCGGATCACTGCATTCTGGCCGAGCTCAGACCCGAGCTCGTTAGGACGGAAGAACACGACGGCCGGAAGATCGAAGTCGCGCCGTCGGAGGAGGTTGCGCGGGGCGGATGCCGCATCGAAACCGAGATCGGCGTCGTCGACGCCACGATCCCGACACAACTCGAAGAAATCCAGAGGCAGCTTCTCGAAGAATAGCGCCTATGACGCTCGACCCGCTCGCGCCGTATCAAAGCCGGCTTGACAATCTCACGCCTTTTCGCGTCTCGGGCACGGTGACGGATGTCGTGGGACTTCTGATCACGAGCCGCGGTCCGTGGCTGCCGGTCGGCGCCGTGTGCAAGGTTTATCCGCTTCACAGTGAAAACGCGGCTCTCGCCGAGGTGGTCGGTTTTCGCGGCGAGCAGACGCTTCTGATGCCGCTCGGCGAGCTGCGCGGCGTCGGCCCCGGAAGCCGCGTCGTGGCGCTGGTCAAAGAGGCGCATTACTCCATCGGCGAATCGCTTCTCGGCCGGGTGATCGACGGCCTCGGCAGCCCGATCGACGGCGGCGGCCCGGTCGTCGGCGCCCATGCGTATCCTATATATATATCGGGCTCCAACCCGATGGACCGGCAAGGCATCGCCGATCCGCTCGATGTCGGCGTCCGCGCGATCAACGGCCTGGTGACCTGCGGCAAGGGGCAGCGCGTGGCTATCATGGCCGGCGCAGGCGTCGGCAAGAGCACGCTGCTCACGATGATCGCGCGCAACACCCGCGTCGATATCAAAGTTATCGCGTTGATCGGCGAGCGCGGCCGTGAGGTCGAAGATTTCGTCGAGCGCGGGCTGCCCGCCGAGGACCGCGAGCGCACGATCGTCGTCGCCGCCACCTCCGCCGATCCCCCGCTTGTGCGCGTGCGCGGGGCTTTCGTCGCGACCGCGATCGCCGAATATTTTTGCGACCAGGGGCAGGACGTGCTCCTGCTCGTCGACTCGCTCAGCCGCTTCGCCATGGCGCAGCGCGAAGCGGGACTCGCGATCGGCGAGCCGCCGTCGACCAAGGGCTACACGCCGTCGGTCTTCGCGCTGCTGCCGCGCCTGATCGAGCGCGCCGGAACGTGGAAAGACAGGGGCAGCATCACGGCGCTCTACACCGTGTTGATGGAAGGCGACGACATGCACGAGCCGGTGAGCGACGCCGTGCGCTCGCTGACCGACGGCCATATCCAGCTTTCTCGCCGCTTGGCGGAACAAAGCCATTTCCCCGCGATCGACGTGCTCTCATCCGTCAGCCGTGTCCGCTCCCAGGTGACGAGCCCCGAGCATCACCAACTCGTCGCGGAGGTCACGCGCCTGCTCGCAGCCTATCGTGACGCGGAGGATCTCATCCAGATCGGCGCTTATGTCAAAGGCAGAAACGCCGACGTCGATCGCGCCCTCCAGCTCATGCCGCGGATTCGCCGCTATCTCTGTCAAGACAAGAGCGAAGACATCAATCTCGATGCGAGCGTGAGAGACCTGGCTGAACTTCTATCCGAAAAACTTCCGAGCTCGGAGTTTAAGGCTGCGAGTTGAATTGGATTAACAATGAAACTCGAGACCCGCCGCTCATAGACTTTCGATGAGTGCCTTTCGTTTCCGCTTGGCGTCGGTGCTCCGCTATCGCGAGCGGAAGCGTGAAGACAAGCGGCTTGAGCTGCGCGATATCGAGCTGGCGAAAGAAAAAATCAACTCCGAAATCGAGCGGCTCGAAGCGAATCTCGACCGCCTGTGCCTGGACATGGAGCAAGAGGAGGCGAAGCCGATCGCGCTCACGGAGCTGAGGCTCGCGGCCGATTTTTCACAGGCGCTCGCCGCGCGCATCCGCGAGTGCCGCCGTCTGCTCCTCGACATCGAGCGTCGAGCGGCGGCGAAACGCGTCGAGTTGTTGGACGCGAATCGCGACGTCAAGTCGCTCGAACAGCTGCGCGAGCGCCGGCGCGAGCGCCATCGCCTCGAAGAGTCGCGCGCGGAGCAAAAGCTCACCGATGAGGCGGGGCAAAGGGGCGCGGTCGGCAAGCGGCATTAATTTCCCACCGCCAAGCATTATTTGCCGCCTTCCGGCGCTAAAGCGCAGATCGCTTTTCACTCGTCCATTCCTGCCGGTCGTGAAAAGATTCCAATCGACAGTTTTTTCATAGACTTTAGTCGGTCTTAAAGCCTCGTGGGCGGCGGAGAGCCTTGGCATTTGCTTTGCTCCTCCCCGTTCCGCCATGCTGTCGCTTTCCATCATGCCGGGGCAGTCGATCGATCCGGGCAGCCCCGACTCAAGTTCGGTTGTACCTACAGAACAGAGCGGCGGCGATTTCGCATCCGTCTTATTTTTGCTCACGCCTAATCTTTTGACCGAAACGCCGGCCGCGCCCGTCGCCCAGACGGATCTCCCGCAGGATGAACCTCGCGTCGACAAAACCGCGGAGAAAAAGGCGACCGCGATCGGCTTGGACTTGCTGGCGGTGCTTTTCGCCGTCGTTTCGCCGGCCGAATCGGCGGCTCAAAAGGCAGACGCCGATCCGACGACGGGCGGCAATCCTGCCGACGCGGCAGCGCCCGGGCGGAATCAGCAGCCGATTTCTGCCTGCGCTACAGCGCCGGCGGCGGAAGAAAATCAAACCATCGACTTGGCTGATGATCTCACTGTCGACTTGCAGGGCATGAAACCTGACGGAGAAAAGGCCCTTCTAGAGAAGATAACGGCTAAAGACGGCTCGAATGATCTTCGCGCTTTTCCTCCGACGGTCAATGCGCCGACGCGCACGACAGCCGACGGCCAATCTCCTAGCGTTGCACGTCCGGCCGATGCGGAAATGATTCCGCCGGCTGTGCCCGAACTGTCAGCTCAAGCGGCCGGCGCGCAGAAAAAAACAACCCACGATACCGCCGATTCCACATCTATTTCGCCGGCGCGCCATGGAAGCGACGAACCGGGTGCCGAGATATCGGCGCCCCGCGGTTTCGCGATCGCCGACGCCCAAGTCGCCGCACATGTCGAAGACGCGCCGTCGCTGCCGAGCGAGCGCAGCGGATTTTTTTCCCGTGATGACAGCCGCGGCGGAGGTCATGAGACGAATGCCGATGGGCGGGCGAGCCCGCAAACGTTTGCCGCGCACGGCGCCGTGTTTCAATCGATCGAGACGGAGCGCCCGGCCGCGGTCTCTTCGAATCATTCGTGGTCGGCGGTGATCGAGCGGCTGGCGACGGAAATCTCCACGCAGGCGCGCGGCGAAAGGCAGGAGATCAGCATGCGCCTGGAGCCGCCCGAGCTCGGGCACGTGAAAATCGAGCTCGCGCTCGACGGCGAACGCATCCAGGCGCGCATCACGACCGAATTCGCTGAAGCAGGCGGCTTGATTCAAAGCCATCTTCAAGAGCTGCGCCAGGCGCTGCAATCGCACAGTCTCGATCTCGTGAGCGTGCAGGTGGACCTCGGCGGCTCGAGCGGTTTTTACGGCAATCTTCACCAAGGCGCGGAGTCGGAGGCCCAGCGGCAAAAAAGCTGGCCGGACTTCGACGCGGCGCTGCCGGCAAACGAAAATGACGCGGTTGAAAGCCCGCGGACGGCGTCGCTTGGCCGCGGCGCGGTCAGCTTATGGGCGTAGGAGACGTTAAGGAAAGCCTATGGCGATACAGGCGGTAAGTCAGTCCACAACGCAGGGAGTCGGCGGCGCGATCGGCGGCAAGTCGATGGGGCGCGACGATTTCTTGAAGCTTTTGATCGCGCAGCTGCAGAACCAGGATCCGTTGAAGCCGCTCGACAACCAGGAGTTCGCCGCGCAACTCGCGACCTTCAACAGCCTCGACCAGCTGATCGGCATCAATCAAAAGCTCGACAGCCTGGCCCAGCAGCAGCAGTTGGTCGGCCAGCTCGGCGCCGCTTCGCTGATCGGCAAGGAAATCGTCGCCGACGGCAACCAGATCGCGCTCGCTGCGGGACAGCCGTCCGCGATCAACTATGCGCTGGACGCCGGCGCGGCCCGCGTCGCGATCAAGATCAGCGACGCGAGCGGCAAGATCGTCCGCACGGCCGATCTCGGTAATCAGAGCGCCGGCGAGCAGTCGATCGCCTGGGACGGCAGAGACGGTGCCGGCAAGGCGCTTCCCGCCGGAATCTATTCCATCGAAGTCAATGCGTTCGACGTCGCGGGCAATAAGATCGGCGCGAGCGCGCGTACGCACGGCGTCGTCACCGGCGTCGGTCTGAACGGCGACCAAGTGGTCCTCGAGCTCGGCGCGATCAAGGTTCCGCTGAGCGCGGTCAAAGGGGTGCTGTAACCGTTATGTCGATCTCCAGCTCGCTTTACACTGCTGAGAGCGGACTCGCCGCGTCGGGACTCGCGATGAATGTTGTGGGCAACAACATCGCCAACGCCAATACCGTCGGCTTCAAAGCTTCGACGGCGAATTTTTCCGATCTGTTCGCGGCTGCGCAGGGCGAGCTCCAGTTCGGCGACGGCGTCGATCTCGCCGCGATCAAGCGCCTCGATACGCAGGGAGCGATCGAGACGACGAGCTCGACGTTGGACTTGGCCGTCGTCGGCCAGGGCTTTTTTATTCTGAAAGATTCCGCCGGCGATTCCTTTTATAGCCGAGCGGGACAATTTTCACTCGACGCGAACGGCAATATCGTGAATCCGGGCGGTCTGTTCCTACAGGGCGCCTCGGGGAACATCATGCTCGACAGCCATCTAACGATCCCCGCCGCCGCGACGACGACTGTGAATTTGCAGCTCAATCTCGATCCCACCGCCGCGCCGGGCCCTGCTTTTCCCGCCGGACCGGACGCTGCGCCGAGCGCGTGGTTTTCGGCGGCGAATTTTTCCGCGGCTCTTCCGCTGTTCGATGCTTCCGGCCAATCGCACGACGCGACGTTTTTGTTCCGCCAGAACGGCGCGAATAGCTGGGATTACATTGTCGTCGCCAAGCGCAACGAGATCGATCCAGCGGCGCCGACGAGCACCGATCTGCGGCAGATCGGCGGCGGCACACTCACGTTCGACAGCTCCGGCATGCTCACCGGCGTGACCGGCGGCGTCAACGCCGTCACATGGACGAACGGCGGCGCGACGCAAGCGCTCTCCGGCGCGGCGCTGAGCTTCGCCGGAACGACGCAGTTCGCCTCGCCTTCCGCCGCGCTCTCGCTCGGGCAGGACGGCGCTCCCCAGGGAACGCTCACGCGCATTTCGATCGACGAGCTGGGACGCATCAACGGAGAATTTTCCAACGGCCGGCAGCAGGTTCTCGGCCAAGTGGCGCTCGCCATGTTCCATAATCCCGGCGGCCTGGAAGCGACCGGCGACAGCCTGTTGGTTGCGACCGCCGATTCCGGCGCCGCCTCGACGGGCGTGCCGGGCGAGGGCGGTCGCGGCGCGCTGTTATCCGGAGCGCTCGAGGCCTCGAATGTCGATCTCTCGCAGGAGTTCGTCAACATGATCCTCGCGCAGCGCAGATTTCAGCTGAGCTCGCGCGTTATCACCGTGGCCGACCAGATGTATGCGATCGCGAGCAATTTAAAGACCTACTGATCAGAAACAAGCGAACGGTCGAAATGCTGCGGCCGGACGCATCAACAGAGGAGGATTCTCGATGGCTTTAACCGGAGCGCTTTTCAGCGGAGTCAGCGGCATCAACGCCAACGGCAACGCGATGAACATCATCGGCGACAACATCGCCAACGTGAATACCGTCGGTTTCAAATCGAGCCGCGCGGTCTTTTTCGACCTGCTCAGCGCGGAAGTCGGCGGCGCGAAGGTCGGCACCGGCACGCGGCTCGCGGCCGCGACGCGCCTTTTCACTCAAGGCGGCGTCGAGACGACCAGCAGCCCGACCGACCTCGCCATCCAGGGCACCGGCCTGTTCGTGCTCAAAGACGCGACGGGCGCGACCTTCTACACCCGCGCCGGTCAGTTCAACCTAGATAAGGACGGCGTTCTTTCCAACGTCGAAGGACTCAAAGTTCAGGGCTTCCAGCTCGACGCCAACGGCAATCCCGTAAGCAGTCTAACGGACATCGTCATCAACAGTAACCTTTTGAGCCCGCCGGTCGTCACCAGCACGCTCGATCTCGCCTTGAACCTCGACGCGACGTCGACGGTTCCGGGCTCCGCGCTGCCGGCCGACGTTGCGGGCACACAGGCCCTGCCGAGCGCCTGGTTCGCCGGCAGCAACTTCTCCACAGTCGTTACGGTCTACGATTCCCTCGGCAGCGCGCACGACCTGACCCTCGTATTCCGCAAGACCGCCACGGCGAATCAGTGGGCCTATCGCGTGCTCGCCGATTCCAGCGAGGTCACCGGCGGAACCGCAGGAGACTTGATGCAGGTAAGCGCCGCGGGCGGACTGATCGCCTTCAATCCCGACGGCAGCCTGAACACGGGCGCGCCGACGAGCATCACCGCGATCGGGCCGGTCGCGTGGAACGACGGCGCCAGCAGCCAGACGATCGCTGCGGCGAATGTCGACTTTACCGGCACGACTCAGTTCGCGCTGCCTTCGGCGGTGAGCCAGCTGGGCCAGAACGGGTCTCCGTCTGGCGCGGTAAGCAGCATCAGCATCGATACTCACGGAGTCGTCACGGGCTTTTTCAATTCCGGTCTGGTGGTGCCGCTTTATAGAATCGGGCTCGCAGATTTTACCAATCCGGAAGGATTGACTCACCTGGGCAAAACCCTGTTTCAGCAGTCGGCCGATTCCGGCAATCCCGTATTCGGCAATCCCGGCGACGGCGGTCTCGGCACCATTCTCCCGGGCTCATTGGAGCTTTCCAACGTCGACCTTGCGACGGAGTTCGTAAAAATGGTTACGACGCAGAGGGGTTTCCAGGCGAGCTCGAAAATCATTACGGTGACCGACACCCTGCTGGAGGAAGTCGTCAACCTGAAGAGATAACCCCCCGCCCGAAGACCTCCCCCTAACATCCCGCCGGTCGGGCGGGTGCTTTTTGGACCCGCCCGACCCTCCCTTCCTTCTGCTGTCGTATTTCCTGACGAGATGAAAGGCGAAACGAAATTAAAGCGTTGCGGCTTTTTGCCGATCGAATGATAGGAGCGGAATGTTTCGCTTGCCAAAGGAGGGCTTTTATGGCCGGAGCGCGCGGCTCGAAAAATAACGGCGATCACAAGCTTGGTAAAGAGAATGGCGTCGCGTCTCCCGTTGGAGAGGTGTTGGAGATGGCCCGCGAGCTCTCCGAAGGCAATTTAGAGCGGCACGTAACGCGCGAGCTGCAAGGCGAACTGGGCGCGCTCGCCGGATATATCGAAAGTCTGCGGCAGAGATTGAAGGGCATCTCTTCCGCCGCCGACAGCTCGTCCTACCTGATTCCGCAAGCGTCTATGGGCGTGGCGGGGATTTCCCTGCAGGCGGAGGAAGGCATCAATTCTATTCTCGGACTCGTGGAAGAGATCCTGGCCGAACAGGAGCAGGTGCTCAAGATCGTCGCTGCGGCGAAGCAAAGCGGCGGCGCGCCCGACCTCGCGGTTTTTCAAACCATCGCCGAGAAGAGCCGTCGCAACCTCATGTCGCTCATGAGCCAGCTGTCCTTTCAAGACGTGATCCGCCAACGCGCCGAGGGCGTCCAGGAGACCTTGGAAGCGGTGGAGAAGCGTATCGTCGAGCTCTTGATCAAATTCAAGGTCGGTCTTTCGAGCGAGACGCTCAAGGAAGTCGACGGGCGCGATCGGGTGCGGGAGGAAGTCAAGAACATGACCGATGACATCGGCCTCGACCAATCGCTGGTCGACGAGCTGTTGGACAATATCAAGTAACCGGAGCTTCCGGTGGAGGTGAAACAGTGATCGATCCGAACATGGACATTCTGGTCGTGGACGATGCATCCACCATGCGGCGAATCGTTCGAGGCTTGCTCCGCGAGTTGAGTCTGAAGAACATCCGCGAAGCGGAAAACGGCAGCGACGCGCTCGAACAGCTTCGGCGTAAAAAGGCCGACCTCGTCATCTCGGATTGGAACATGCCGCAGATGACCGGCATCGAGCTCTTGCGCGCGATTCGATCGGACAACGGTTTGAAGGAAGTGCCGGTCCTGATGGTGACCGCGGAAGCCAAAAAAGAAAATATCATGGAGGCGGTGCAGGCGGGCGTGAGCAATTACATCGTGAAGCCGTTCAGCGCCGAGACCCTGCAGGAGAAACTCAACAAGATCTTTAAATGATCTGACCACGATCCGATGGCCTCGCGACAGAGTTCTGCGCCACACCGGCGCACCGCCGGCGTCACGCCGTCGGCCGTTGTGGGAAAGCTTAAAATGGAAGCGACAAAAAGCGCCAAGATCGAAGTTCTCGAAAAGGACGGCAAAACCCTGCTCGTGCTCGAAGGGGCGGTCGACATTTTCTTTGCCGCCGATCTACACGCCGCCGTCCTGGATGTCCTGCAACAAGGCCGGGATGCCGCGGTCTGCTGCGAAAGGCTCGAACGCCTGGACACTTCGGCGTTCCAAGTTCTCCTCGCACTTAAAAAAGAGCTCGGCCAAAGCGGCCGCAGCTTAGAGTGGAGCGGCCTCGCCGGAGCGCCGGCCGATCTCGCAGCGCTGGCCGGCCTCTCCGGGCATCTGCTTTAGGAGCGTGCATGTCGACTAAGGAAATAAACGCCCGGCTGATGGAGGGCTTGACTACGTGGCAGAGTTCTTCTGCCTGGCTTCTGGCCGCGACGGCTGGAGCCTTTGCCGCGTCGTTCGTCGCCGCGGCGCTTTGTTCGTGGCCAGCCGTAGCGCTGGTCGTGCCGCTTTGGGCTCTCCTCGCGCTCATTCATTGGCTCGAACACCGCCACGCCGCCGACGCCGAGGCGCAGCGGAGGCTTCTCCAGCGCCATCTGCGGACGCTCCCTGCGTTGGTCGGCGAGCTCCGCGAGACCGCCTATCAGTTGGAAGGCGCGGTGTTGCAGGCGTGCGATGGCTTCGACGGCATTCGAGTGCAAGCGCGCGCGGCAAAGGGCGACGAAAATCTGGAAGGCGAGATCCTGCGCGTCGTCATCGCGCTTCAATTCCAGGACATTGTCAATCAACGCATCGGTCATGCGATCGACGCGTTGAGCAGCCTCGGCGCCGATCTCGCCGCCTGTCTCAAGGGCGCGCCGGAGGCGGAAGCGATGACGCAAGGGTTACACCGCGTCGCCTCGTTCGATGCGAAGCTCCCGGCGCTGAGGGGAAACGATCGCGCGTTTAAAAAACACGCCCCGAGCTCGGCGAATGAGGCGAATGTGGAGCTTTTCCTGCCGGAGGTTGGTCCATGACAAAGACAGCGCTCATTGTAGACGATTCGACGACCATGCGACGAATGATCGGTCTCACTCTGCGCGAGGCGGGCTTTGCCGTTCTCGAAGGCGCGAACGGCAAAGAAGGTCTCGGGCAGCTCGATGCGGCTCCCGTTGATATCATCGTCACCGACGT
>Ga0075423_10001176_pt1 | contig 22654 bp, 27 predicted proteins | sample SoiMethybrSBSTD2_FD_80114 | JGI IMG/M metagenome (GOLD analysis project Ga0075423, IMG submission 80114) | Bulk soil microbial communities from a Populus tree surrounding site in Tennessee, USA - Soil MetaG P. TD hybrid SBSTD2 | ecosystem: Environmental > Terrestrial > Soil > Tree plantation... | reverse complement strand
GGGTCACGCCTGCCCCTTTCTCCTGCTATTCTCGCCGATTCCAATCCGCCTGTCGTCGCCTGAATTGGCAGGCGACGACGAACGCCCTCGGTCGAAGAAGGCGCTCATCGTCTTCAAGCTTCGGCGGGATGATTGGCGGGCTGGGAACGGCGATTCACCAGGCTTGAAATCAGGTTGACGCCGAATTGGATCTATTGGTTGTGCACACCGGCTCCATCCGTCTCGATCGCCTTCCGCTGCAATTCGTGCACCCGCCATCGAAAGGTGCAACGGAGATGAAATGGTCAACGAATGTGCAGCGACGCCGCACACGATGGCTGTCGCGCGTGCCAGTCGGTTGGCAGGCGCGCGCAGAGGGGCCGCGCGGCATCAGGTTTGCCTACGGATCATCACGGTAAGGAAATGGGTGAACCGTGGAACGCACGACTGTCAGCGACGGAAGACAGATGACGAGCCACGCGTGGAGCGTCGTCGCCGTCAGCGGAGATCCGCAGCGAGCGCAGCTCCTCGATGCGCTGCTGGCGGACGAGAACGATTTGGGCGTCATTTTCGTCGAATCGACACGCGGCGCTTACGCACGAATCAAGGAATTGGCTCCGGACCTGGTGATCGTCTTCTGTGAGATCGACGACGTCGACGCCTGCCGGCTGCTGTCGATGTTGAGGATCGACGCCGGCCTGGCCGGTGTTCTCGTCGTGACGTGCGCGACTGAACAGAACAACCGCGAGCTCGAAAGCATCGCCTCAGAGCTGCTCGGACATTCGCCCTGCCTCGGCCACGCCGCTCAGATGAATTGAAACGCGGAGCGTCGGGCGGCGGTCGCTCTCTAGACCGGCGCATCCCCTCCGCCCGCATACAGCACGACGACCGAGCGGGACTCGGCGCGATACGAGCGGTCGGCGATCGGTGGAGCGGCCTGCCACTCGACGATGTCGAACGGCGAATCGAGGCTCGTGTCGATCCATCGTCGCCATGATCCGTTGCCGCTGTCGGCCGGGGGCAACTCGAACTCGAGCGGTTCCCAAAACGCGTTCAGGATGACGTGAATCCGCAGCCGCTCATACGGGTCCTCCGCGCCGAACGCCAGGCTGTGCGACGAATCGCTCCAATCGGGCTGACCGAGCTTGACACCGTGCCAGGCCGTCGTCGCGGTGCGGAGCAGCTGCTCCAGGCTCAGATGCTGTCGCTCGGGCCCGGCGTTGCGCAGCACGCGGCGTTCGTTCAGGAGCCTGACGAATCGATGAATGTCGGCGTGTCTCGCCAGCAGGCTCCAGTCGAACCAGCTGATCTCGTTGTCCTGTCCGTAGGCATTGTTGTTTCCGTGCTGGGTGCGCCGGACCTCGTCGCCCATTACCATCATCGGCAAGCCGAGAGACAGCATCGTCGTGGCGAAGAAGTTCTTCACCTGACGATTGCGTAGCGCTTCGATCCCCGGGTCGTCGGTCGGACCCTCGGCTCCCCAATTGGCGCTGCGGTTGTCGTTGCCGCCATCGCGATTGTCTTCGCCGTTGGCGTCGTTGTGCTTCTCGTGATAGGAGACGAGATCGTTCAGCGTGAATCCGTCGTGGCAGGTGACGAAGTTCACGCTCTGTTCGGCCTCGCGTTCCTTGTGGCCGTAGATCCGCGGGCTGCCGAGCAGGCGATCGGCCAGTGGCGGCACGGAGCGCGCGTCGCCACGGAAGAAGCTGCGCACGTCATCTCGAAACCGTCCGTTCCACTCGCGCCAGCTGTCGCCGACGAACGAGCCGACCTGATACAGGCCAGCCGCGTCCCACGCCTCGGCGATCAGCTTCGTCCCCGCGAGCGCCGGGTCCGACTCGATATCCCACAGCACCGGCGGGCTCGGCATCGGATAGCCCGACTCGTCGCGGCTGAGAATCGACGCCAGATCGAACCGGAAGCCATCGACGTGCATCGATTGCACCCAGTAGCGGAGGCTGTCCACGATCATCCGCCGGACGATAGGCTGATTGGCGTTGAGCGTGTTGCCGGTGCCGCTGTAATTCGCGTAGCGCGACCGGTCTCGCTCGAGGATGTAGTAGGTTCGGTTGTCCACGCCTCGAAAACTGAGCGTCGGTCCGCGGTGGTCGCCTTCGGCCGTGTGATTGAAGACGACGTCGAGAATGACTTCGAGGCCGGCGCTGTGCAGCGCCTTGACCATGTCGCGAAACTCGTCGACCGGACCGAGCGGATCCTGGCGCGAGCTGTAGCCCCGATGTGGCGAGAAGAACGAGATCGGCGCGTAGCCCCAGTAGTTGACGCGCCCTGGCGGCGCATCCTGGACATCGTACTGAAACACCGGCAGGAGCTCGACGGCGGTGATCCCGAGCTGCTGCAGGTACGGTATTTTGTCGATCAGCCCCGCATACGTGCCGCGACGGGATTCGGCGACGCCGGAGCTGGGATGGCGCGTGAATCCGCGCACGTGCATCTCGTAGATGAGCGTCCTGGATGACGGCCGCCGCGGCGGGGCGTCCCCTTCCCAATCGTACGCATCGGGATCGACCACGACGCTCTTCATCGCGGCCGCGGCGTTGTCGCCCTCGAGCGCTGCGACGGCGCGGGTGTAGCTCTTGGGGACCACCACGCCCCGCCCGTATGGATCGAGAAGAACCTTCATGGGATCGGATCGCAACCCGTTGGCCGGATCGGAGGGCCCCCACACACGATACGCGTACAGCTGCCCTGCCTGGACGCCCGGGACGAGCACGTGCCAGTAGTAGTAGGTACGATTAGCCGCGGGATCGAGTCGAATCACCCGAGCGGGCCGGGCATCATCGTCTCGATCGAAGAGCAGCAACGCCACACCGGTCGCGCTGCGAGAGAACAGGCTGAAATTGACGCCCTCGGGCAGGACGGTTGCGCCAGGTGGAGATGGGCTGGTCATGTCACATGTGCGGTGCGGACCATGTTGATTGAGCGCCGTCAACGTTTGGAAGTCGCGCCACCGTGTTCGATCGCATCCTTGATGGACGCGAGGGCCTGTTCGAGCGACGAGGACGTCCTGTTCACGACGACTCTTCGCAGGATGGACCCCCTGGCTCCCGTCAGGCCGTCCTGTTCCGAGCTCTTGAGCGTAATCAGATAGAAGCCGGGACGTTCGCGCGTCGCCTTGTCGGCGACGCAGACGGACACGTCCAGCGCGGTGTGGAAGTAATGGCTCGCATATAGCTGCTTGATCGCGACAGCCGAGATCTCCCCATCCGGCTTTCCAGGGTGATAGATCACGCCGTGATTCACGCGGATGGTGGGCTTCATGCCGAAGTTCACCTTTTCCCAGTAGAAGAACGCGTCCGCGCCTGCCAGATCGACGTCCGGATAGTTCAGGAGGTATTGCCGAAGCTCGGGGAGCACGTTCGGCAACACTGCCGATCGATTCACCATCGTCTCGAATTGATCGGCGACGCGCGCAGGGTGTTGCTTGTCGCGATAGACTCCCAGCGCCTCGTTGCCGCCTCGCCGATACTCTCGAACCAGGTCGAGCACCATGCCGCGCGCGAGCCCGTTCACCTGACCCGCCGCGTCGGCTTGCGACCAATTCACGGCATCCTGGAATGCTCGAATCGATGCGGTTGGCAGCTGTACGTCACAGTCGCCCTCGCGGCACGACTTCAGGGCCTTGACATCGTCGGGTTCCAGGGTCAGTCCGCTGAGGTCCGCGCTCGTCGCGGTCGAGGGAAGCTCTCCCGTCGCGAGGTATCCGGGTGTTCCGGCGAGCTCGGTGACGTGGCGGGCGGACTTCAGGTACGCCGCCGGCGAGCCGTCGATATGGACCGCGCCGAACACGTAGATTTCGGACGGCGCTCCCCATGAAAGCACCTTTGCGACCGGCCGCCCGCTGTCGATTGCGGCGCGCTGCTGCTCTGTCAGTCCGACTTGCGCAAAGAGAACGGACAGCTGCGGCTCGACGGGCTTGCCAACCGCCGCAAACGCGAGCGGCAATGCGACGGTGCAACACGCGATCGGTTTGAGCATCACGTCATCCTCGTCAGCGACGCCTGGCATCGAGCCAGGCGCCGCAACGCGCTCCGCGCCGGTGTCACCGGCTATGGAGCGTCGCTTCGACTCTCGCCCGCTGCTCCGGGTTCAACGTCGTGCGCAGGATGGTGCCGCCGTAGCCCTTGAACTGGGCCGCGACGAGGTCGGGATCGATGCTGCGCAGCAAGGCGAAGATTGCGGAGTCGCCAGGCTGAACCATCGTTCCTACGCGCTGGACGAAGTCTTCCGATATGCCGTAGTCTTCCTTCCAGGACTCCGCATCAATCGCGCCGGCGGTCGCGCCGAGCGCGACTCCGCTCAGCGAGCCGGCCGCCAGAACCGCCGCGACGCTCGCCCCGCCCGTGAACGGCGCTGCGATGAGCGCGCCGATCAGGCCGCCGAACAGTCCGCCCCAGGCCGCGCCTTCGCCGGTCGTCATCTGGTAGCTCTGATCGACCCGCAGCTTGCCGTTGTAGTCGCGGTACACGGCCACGGCGTCATGGAGGTCGACGACCCAGCTCTCGTTCATGTCTTGCAGCGTGTTGAGCACCTCGGATGCGCGATACATGTCCTTCCTGAACCCGACGACAATCAATTCAGCCATCTGCGTCTCTCCTCGTTAGTGCGTGGCGGTTATTTCGCTCGCGCCACATTCGCGAGCAATCGGCCAACGACATCGGCGGCTCGATGAACCGAGGCTGCAGCCAGCTTCATATGAACGACGACAGCAAGGCGCGTGCTCGCCGCGGTGCTCCTTATTACTCGTGAGCTCGCGAGGAGGAGTGCCAACGGGCTAGCAGCCGCTGGCTGACTAGCATGACGATCGGCTGTTTCGCGCTGACGTACGTGAAGTCGCCGCGGCATCGGCTTTGCCATCCTCGATGCGAGGTCGGGATCAGAGGTCGGGATCAATCGATGAGTGATATCGGCAGCACGTCTCTCGGACGGCCTACGCTGTACGCCCTGATACTCGTCGGGCTGTACCTGACCTATCTGGTCCTCAGTCCCTTCCTGGCGGCGCTGACGTGGGCGGTCACGTTCGCGATCCTCTTTCATGGAATGCAAGCCGCGCTCGCGCGGCGAATAGGACCGAGCGGCGCCGCAGCCGTCACGACCTTGTTCGTCGCGCTGGCGATCGTGGCGCCGGTTGTGCTGCTCGTCTCGGCGCTGGCGCGCGAGGCGCCGCAGATCACCGACTACTTGAGGCAGTCGTCACACGATGTTCCCCGTCAGATCCAGCGGATCTGGGACGCCGTCCGAGCGCGAAATCCGCTTCCGATGCCTGAAGATCCGACGGAGCTCATGACGAACGGCGCGCGTCGCGCCCTCGCGTTCGTGGCGCCCCACGCGGGCGCGCTCGTCGTCGATTCATTGGCCGCGCTGGGCACGCTCGTGGCGATGTTGTTCGCGCTCTTCTTCATGCTCCGCGACGGCGACGCGATGAGCCTCGGGCTGCGCGACCGATTGCCGTTCTCGGAGCACGAAAACGAGCGCTTGATGAGCGAGACGCGCGACCTGGTGACCGCCAGCGTCGGCGCCAGCGCGATCGTGGCGGCCGCGCAAGGCACCGTCGGTGGCGTCGCGTTCTGGCTGCTGGGGATGGGGACGCCGGTGTTCTGGGGCGTCGTCATCGCCTTTTGCTCGCTGTTGCCGGTGGGGGCAAGCATCGTGTGGATCCCGGCGGGGATCGGATTGCTGCTGTCGGGTGAGATTACGCGCGGCGTGCTCATGCTGCTGGTCGGGGCGTTCGGCATCAGCATGATCGACAACGTGCTCCGGCCGCTCCTGCTCAGCGGCAAAACATCGGTGAGCGGTCTCGTCGTGTTCTTCGGGCTGCTCGGTGGCGCGGCCGCGTTCGGTCTGATTGGTCTGGTGATCGGTCCGATCATCCTCGTCATGACTTCGCGGATTCTCGACAATCTTCGTCGTCCCGATCTCCGGGACCGGTCCGTGGTTCCGGCCGATCGCGCCATTTCCAGCGGGGCCGCATAGGACGGTTCCGATGGACGTGAAGGCCGTGCGGTTCGTCCGGCAATCGATCGTGGCGCTTGGCGTCGTTCTGATTGCCGCGCCATCCGCCTTTGCGCAGCTGCGGCCCGAACCAGACGCCGTCGACCTCGCGCCGCGCGAGCTCGTCGATCGGCTGCGCGCCGATCCGATCGCGTACTTTCGATTCGTCAACCGGCCGTGGATCGCGCGCGTGTGCGAGGCGTTCGCTGACGTGCATGATCTGCCGATCGTCCGTCTGCACGGCGACGCGCACGTCGAGCAATTCGCGGTGACGAAGGACGCCTGGGGCCTCGATGATCTCGACGACTCCGCTCGAGGCCCGGCGGTGGTCGACCTCGTTCGGTTCCTCGGATCGATTGAGCTCGCCTTGCGCCAGCGCGGATGGACGCGCGATCGCCACACGCTGTTCGACCGGTTCTTCTCCGGGTACCGAAAGGGTTTGGCGGAGCCCGACTATCGAGCGCCGCAGCCGGAGATCGTCGCTCGGCTGCGCGCTGAAGCGACGCGTTCACGCGCGGCGTTTCTCGTCTGGGGCGACAAACAGATGAAGCCGATGTCAGACGAGTCGATGACAGCGGTCGTTGCCGCAACGGACGCCATCTCGCGCGTCGTCTACGCCGACCGGCCGGATCTGCCGCCCGGATACCTGACCGTTGTTCGCGCCGGGTGGCTGCACATGGGTGTCGGAAGCGCCGTGGCGCCGAAAGTATTGATCCGCGTTCGGGGCCCATCGGCCGACCCTGAAGACGATCAGCTCGTTGAAGCGAAACAGCTCCGGGATCTCGGTGGCTTGCGCTGCCTCGAACCGCCACCGCCGGCCCAACCCACCCTACGCGTGATCGTCGGAACCAGGCAGATCGGACGATTGAATCCCAACATCCTCGCGGCCGGACCCGAGCTCGTGATCCCGGAGCTGGTCGCTCGCGGACGGCAATTGCGCGACTGGTGGATACGCAGCTGGGATCCGTCTTACGGCGAGCTCCACGTCGGCGATCTCCGCTCGGCGCACGATCTGGCCGCGGTCGCCTACGACGCCGGCGTACAGCTCGGCGCGGGCAGTCTCAGGGAAGAACCGGAATCGCGCGCCGCTCCGATCCGGACGCGACAACTCGCGGCGCTCGCCCGGCTGGAGCGCCGGATCAGCGACGAAACAGCCCGGCTCGTCGACGAGCTGCTGCTCGGATGGAAGGAGCTTGCCGTTCGATGAATGCGTATGCCCGATCCCTGGTTTAGAGGCCGCCGAAAGCCCCCTTGAAGCCGCCAACCCTATGGCGGCTGTGTTTCGTCGAATCGATTGAACAGATCTGATCCCTGACTACTCGGTGTAGTCTCGCCGGCTTCCGGTGAACCGCAGCAGGAAGAGGAAGAGATTCGTAAAATCGAGATAGAGCGTCAGCGCTCCAACGATCGCGTACGTCGAGGCCTGGCCGGCTGATGTCTCCAGGGCCATGAGCCTCAGGCGCTGCGCGTCGTACGCCACGAGGCCTGAAAACACGAGGACGCCGATGAAGGAGAGCACGAACTGAAAGGCATCGCTGTGCCAGAACAGGCCGACGAACGACGCGAGCACGACGCCCAGGAGCCCCATGAACAGGAATTGACCGAACCCGCCGAGACTTCGTTTCGTGACGGTCCCGTACATCGCCAGGCCGCCGAACATGCCCGCCGACACGAGAAACGTCCTCGCCACCGACTCTCCCGTGTAGGCCAGCAGCACGAACGACATCGTCACGCCGGTCAGAGCCGAGTAAATGACGAACAGAAGCGACGCCGTGGCCGGGGCGAGTTGCTGCACGCGCGCCGACAGCACGAAGACGATTCCGAGCTGCGCGATCATCAGGAGCCAGAACAGCCCGCGGTTCGCCACAATCGTCCCGATGACGGTTGGAGAGGTCGCGACGAACCAGGCGGTCGCGGCGGTAATGGCGAGGCCGGCACACATCCAACCGTACACGGCGCTGAGAAATGCGTTCGCCTGGTCGGCGACCGCCGATCGAAATCCGATAGGTGGAGCCGCGTCGTAGGATCTCATCGCAACTCCTTGTATCGAGGGTTCCCTCGAAGCAGAACACCTCTCGCCGCGCGAGAAGTGTTCTGCTCTTGCTGTTGTCGAACCAGATCGCCGGTCAGCGCAACGATCAGCAGTACTCCTGCCCAGATGGCCGGCCAGAGCATCACGCCGACCAGGACTCTCACGCCGGGAGGGAGCTGCAGGAAGTCCATGACCGTCACGTTCCCGCTCACTGATTGTCGCTGCTCGTGTACCGGCCGAGCGTCTGTGGGAACGACTTCAGTCCCTCCGACGGGCCCGCGGCGCCGCCGACCGGATCGCTGAGCAGCTCGCGCGCGGTGTGGTTGTAGACGGCCATATTCAGATCGTCTTCTGGCCGAAGGACGATGCCTTTCACGTTGACACCGGCAAACAAGCCGCGACTGCGTGAGTACGAGAGGATCGCCGCGTGCATCAGCGCATCGGTTCCGGCGCCGGCGTTGCGGCCGACGGGTCCCGCCGCGACTGAGGCTTCGCCGCCGAGCTCGAACTTGTCCTTCATCAGCCCTTCGACGCTCTCGTCATTCATGAGCAGCAGGAAGTAGTCGGTCGACGAGGCACCAATCTGCGGTCCAACGCTGCCGCCTCCTCCCCGAATGAACACGGGATTCCCCCATCCGGCGCCGGTCTGTCGGCTGACGACGCCGCGTCCGCCTTCGCCGCCGACGGTGACGGCGACCTTGATCACGCGTGGAAACACGGCGACGGCTTTCGCACGCGACAGCAGGTCGCGCGGGATGGCCTTGTCCGGCACCTGCATGATCGCCTCGAATGCCTTGGCGGCCTTGGTGGACTGCTCGGCCGCTTCCTTGACCTTCTTCGCTTGCGACTCGTCGGAGCGCGCGGCCGGCGTGCGCGTGGCCGCGACGACGATCGCGAGCGCGGCCACGGCGACGAGGCTGCTCTGGCTTGCTGGCTTCATAACAGACTTCTCCATTCCTATGCGTACGACGGCCACAGCTTCTTGGCGGCCGCGGCGAACATCAGCAGCGCCCACCCGTACAGAATCAGATCGAGGCCGACCGCGAAGCCGATGAACCACTGCCCGGAGGCCGGCCACTGGATCGCGAGCATCACCCCGAGCGCCACCGAGATCAGCCCTGACGCCACGCTCCATCCCCAGCCGGGGAATTGCAGGACCATCGATCCGATCGTCCTGAACCCGCCCGCGACGACGAAATAGAGGCTCAGGACCAGCGTCAGCGCCTGCGCCCCGGACGTTGGATACGCGACCATCAACGTTCCCACGGCGGCGCGGATGATCCCGTCCAGGAGATAGAGAAAGAACCCGCTCCAGGTGCGGACCTGAAACGCGTGCACGATTTGCATGACGCCGGCGAGCATCAACAGCCAGCCGAACAGGACCACCGAGGCGATCGTCGCGGTGCCGTTGTAAATCACCGCCGCCGTTCCCAGCGCCAGCGACGTGATGCCGGCGAAGAGTACCCATCCACGGTAATTCCTGGCGCTGTCGCCGCCCGTGTCGAACACGCCGGCGGTTATCGTCTGTGATTGCATGACATTCTCCTGGCCGTCTAGGCCTTGAACTTCGCTTCGATTGCCTGCACCGACTTCTCGAGCTCCGCGACGCGAGCCTCGATATCCGACTTCGCTTGCTGGTAGGACGTCTCACCCGATTTCTTCAGCTCGCCGATCTTTCGGTCGATGGCCTGCTTCTTCGTCAGGAGCTCCGCGATCACTTTGAGCTCGGCGTTCGCCTTGGCCGATTCGGCCTTGGCCTTCAGCGTGTCCAGCTTGGCCTGGACGGTCTTGACCTGGGATTCGATCTTGTCGTGGACAGCCTGCTTTGCGATATTCGTTGGGGTACTCATTGCTCCGCTCCTTGTTCGATGTGTTAAACGTGGTCCCGTGCTTGCGCTGGCTTGGCGTGGTCGATCGCCTTGTGCAGCCTCTCGTTCAGTGAGTCGAGCCGGGTTTGCAGCTTTGCCCGGCGGTCGGCGCGACTCGCTGCGTATTGCGCTCTGGTCCGCGCGATGTGCGCGCGAATCGCGGCGACCTCGGATTCGTACTCTCGGTCCACGACGTCCGACACCGCACGACGGAAGACCCGGCCGCCGAGCGTCTTCATGCGTGCATTCACCGTTTCGATCGCCTCTTCTTCGATCTCGGCCACGACTGCCGCCTTGCCGCGCTCGAGCTCTTTGACGACCTCGCTGACGAAATCATTGCCGACCCGGCTTCTCGCGAAGTCTGCGGTCGCGCCGAGGACGAAGCCGGCCGCCGCGCCCACCGCGAGTCCGGCGGGGCCGCCGAACATGCCGATGAGCGTTCCGACGGCCGTTGCACCCATCGACCCATCGGCAACCGCGTAGTCGGTTTGGGTCACCGTCGTCTCGCCGTTGCGGTCCTTGGTGACGAGCGCGGTGGCGTACACGGCGATGACGCCGTCCAGTTCAAGCTCTCCGAGAGCCCGCGACCCTTCGTACGCTCTCTCCTCGGTATCGAAAACCGCGACCAGCAGGCGTTCCATCTCGTATTCCCTTTTCGAATCGATTTACACGTGACGCTTCCGTCAGCGCAGGAACACCTCGGCGGCGTTCTTTGGCGCGACGAAGCGTTTCGCGGTCGCGGGATCGTTCGAGAACGAGCCGAAGACCGATGGGTTCTCGCGGAAATGCTGCTTCAGCGCCGCAACGCGGTGCTGATTGTCGGGATGATCCGACAGGATTTGCGGCACTTGAGCCTTGTCGGCGGCATCGAAGTCCTGGAACAGCCACACGAGGCCCCACGGGTTGTAGCCGCTCGCCGCGCAGACATCGGCACCGGTCTGATCGGCGGCCGACTCCACGTCTCGCGAATAACCAAGGGAACGCAGCTTGCCGATCAAGGCAATCGCCAGCACGTGCGCGCGCGTCGGACCCAGAAGTATCGCGGCCCCGAGCTCGCGCCGCTCGATCTGACGCTCTTTCTCGATCAACGTCATCGAATCGCGATGAATCGTGTGCGACACCTCATGACACAACGTGCCGGCCAGCTGCTCCGTGTTTTTCACGAAGTAAAGAAGTGAGTCGGTCACGTACACGTTGCCGCCAGCGACCGCGAAGGCGTTCGGCTGCTGCTCGTGCACCAGGTAGAACTTGAACGGATGGATGTATCGGGGCTGCGCCGTTCGCGTGATGGCGGCGGCGATCGGGACGAGCAAATCGTACAAGGGAGAAGACGCGACGATTTCGCCCTTCGCCCTCAGCTCGTCGAACGCCTCCTTGCCTATCTGCTGCTCGTCATCCAGACGCTCGTCTGGTGCAGCCTGCGGAACGACGCTCGACAGAAGTGCGAAACACAGCAGCGTGAGAAGCTTACCGATCTTCATCGTTCTCTCCTGAGCCGCACTGACGACGCCTGGCCGCTCCGGCCAGGCGCCGCAACGCGGCATCTCCGTCACTTGCCTGCAATCTGGCTGGCGATCACCTCGCGGGCCTGCGCCTGGCGCAGGTCCCGATCGACGTCCTGCACCCAGCGGTCGTCGAGCACGACGACCAGGGCCGAACTGTCGGGGATCAGCGCCTGCTTCATGCTCTCCACCTTGTCGCGTGGAATGCCGACCGCATTGCCCGTCAGATACCCGACGGCTCCGCCGGCGGTCGCGCCGGCCGCGACACCGATCGGACCGCCGACCAGGCCGATTACCCCGCCGAGGACGGCGCCGACGCCCGCGTCCCTCTTCCGCTGATCGCGCACCTTCACCTTGCCCTTCAGATCCTTCGACACGACCGCGTACGACTCGATGCGTTCGCCGGTATCCCCTTGTGCCGACCTCATCGTCTTGAACACCTGGGTCGCCGTGTCCTGCCCGTCATACACGGCGTAGATCAGCGTCTCCGGCCGGTCGCCCGCCGCGCGCAGCACCGCGACACCCATGGCGCCGGCGGTCAGCACGGCTGCCACCGACGCGGCGATACCAGGCGCGGCTCCTTGAAATCTCATACCTGCTTCTCCTTCTGTACGCTCATCCGGTCGTCATCTCTTTGCCGAAGACGTCTTGAACTTCGTGGCGAGGTCGTCGACGGACGCCTTGAACGTAGCGACGTCGGCATCGATACTGGCCTTGGCGCGCGACACGTGAGCGTCGTGCGTCGTCTTCAGGTCCTGCAGCTTCTGGTCGATGCTCTGCTTCGCCGTCTTCAAGCTGTTGACGGTGGCGATTTCGGCCTGCGCCCTCTTGTCCTTGGCCTTCGCCTCGATCTGCTCCAGCCTGGCCTTCGCCTCCTGCATCTGCGCGGTGATCTTGTCTTCGTAGCTTTTCAGCGTGGAGCTCAGCTTCTCCTGTGTGCTCGTAGTCATTGCCGTTGGTCCTCCAAGTGCCTGTGTTTGCGTCGCGTCACCGGCTGTGCAGCGTCGCTTCGACCCTCGCGCGCTGCTCGGGGCTCAGCGTGGTGCGAATGATGGTGCCGCCGTAGCCCTTGAACTGCGCGGCCACGAGATCCGGATCGAGGGTGCGCAGCAGGGCGAAGATGGCGGAGTCGCCGGGCTGAACCATCGTGCCGACGCGCTGGACGAAGTCTTCCGAGATGCCGTAGTCCTCTTTCCAGGTGTCCGCATCAATCGCGCCGGCCGTCGCACCGAGCGCGACGCCGCTCAGCGATCCCGCCGCCATCACCGCCGCCACGCTCGCGCCGCCGGTAAACGGTGCGGCGAGCAGCGCGCCGATGAGACCGCCGAAGAGTCCGCCCCAGGCGGCGCCCTCGCCCGTCGTCATCTGGTAGCTCTGGTCGACGCGCAGTTTGCCGTTGTAGTCGCGATACACGGCGACCGCGTCGTTCAGATCGACCACCCAGCTGTTGTTCATGTCCTGCAGGGTGTTCAGCACTTCGGATGCCCGGTACATGTCCTGCTTGAATCCCACGACGATCAGTTCTGCCATGTGTCCTCTCCTTTGTTTCGACTGCGGTGTTGTTCGTTCATTTCGCCCGCGTCACATTTGCGAGCAGTGCTTCGGTATACGTGATGTCGATGCGGTCGCCGCGCTTGATGCCGTCGAGCAGCGAACGGTCCTCGACCTTCCTGGAGACGACGCGCCGATCCGCGGTGACGACCGTGATGGACGGCGCGTCTCTGTCGACTGCTTCCACCGTGACCGTCGCGGTCGACTGATGGGAGAAGGTGGCACCCGGCAGCGCACCCGAACTTTCGATCGCGGCGGCTTCCTCGCTGACTGCAGGCTTGGCGCCGTGCGCCGGCCTCACCCGGAACACGGTCGACTCGTAATACGTGAAGCTCACCCGGTCGCCGGTCCTGAGCTCGTTGAAGCGCGTGAACTCGGGCGGAGCGAAGACGCCGACCTCCGACCCGTCGTCACCACTCAGGACCACGAATCGCTTCGCCGCATCGATGGTCTTGATCGTCGCCGTCCCGGTGAGCGTCTCGCCTGGTCTCGTCAACGTTCTTTGGGCCGATAACGGCAGCGAAAGAACGCTGATGCACATCATCACGATCGGGATGTTTCGGTTCACTCTGATCATTTCGGCTCCGTCGCGGAAACGGTGGGTGCAATGCGTGCGCCGCGGATCACGAACGCAGCAGCGCTGAAATCGCCCCAAATATGGGGCGCGACGTCGCGCGGTGATCGTGCGAGTGCTAGTCGGCTGGCAACTGCCAGCGGGCTCCCACTGAGGAGTGCGGGCCGTCTCGCTCAATCGCGCCGCTATGACGCCGCGAGAGCGCGAGACGCGACCTGTTCTCGAGGAATTTGCACAGCCGCACTGAGGGAGCAACGTTTGCAATGAGTCGGGCGAGCTATGCCGATTCGGTATGAGAGAGATCGACACCGTCGCCGACTCGTGACTCGCGCCGACGGCGTTCTGACGTTTCACGACATCAATGCGCATCTGGACGTCGAGCAGCGCAAGCGGGACCTCCATCTTCCCGAGCTGTTCGACGCGCGCGGCGCGACGACTACCCTGACGACCGAACAGCTGCGTTATCTGGTCCGTCGGGCCGCGGACATGCTGTGCGTGATCGACCTGGGGGCCACGGCCATCGTCGCGATGAATGACGTGTTGTACGGGATGGCGCGGATGTACTCGGTCCTGGCAGAAGGCGTGGGCGCCCCCGCGGACGTCTTCAGCGATGTCGAATCGGCGACCCGGTGGCTCGATCGGTTCGATGTCGAAACCGAGTGACGAGGCAACAACGTATGGGCGAACGGTCGCGTGTGTTGATGGCGGCGTGCGCGGGCGCCGCGATTGGCGGAATCTGGGGATGGTTGTACATGACCGGAAACGGACGCCGGCTCCGCGACCGGATCGAACCGAAGCTCGATCGATTCCGGGACGAGCTCGCGCACGTGCAGGCAGCCGGTGAGAACGCAAAGGCGGCGATCGCCGAGGGGCACCAGCTGCTGACAGCCATCACGTCCGTGCGGAAGTCAGTGTCGGCCGAACAGGAGTCGTAAACATGGAACGCATCAATCAGCATCTCGTCGTGACCGCGATCATCTGTATGGTGGTGATCCCTCTGCCCGCTCGCGCGGAGACCCTTCTCGTCCCCTGGCTGGGCCTCAACACGGGCGGCCGGAACGTGTCGGGTGTGGTCGACTTTGGCGCGAGTGTTGGAACGACGGCGGCCGGGGTGATCGGCGTCGACTTCGACTTCGGCTATTCGCCGGACTTTTTCGGAAACGGCCTGAACAGCTACGTCCTCACGACGATGGGGAACGTCACGGTCGGGATTCCGTTCGACCGCGCGCGCGCCGCTGGGATTCGCCCGTATCTGACGGGCGGCATCGGCCTGATTCGGGCCCGCATCGACAGCCCGCTCCCAGGCTTTTCACTCGCCAACAACGACGTCGGGGTCAACTTTGGCGGTGGAGTAATGGGCTTCCTTGGCGAGCACGTTGGCGTGCGCGCGGATCTTCGATACATTCGAAGCCTCGAGGACAACAACTCGACGAATCCGTTCAGCCAGTTCGATCTCAGTCGTTTGCATTACTGGCGCACGTCATTCGGCGTGGTGCTGCGGTAAGCGTCGCACCCCGCTTCGTCGCGGCAGCGCATGCGGCAATCGATTGTCCCGACCGTTCTTCAACAGCTCCCTCGTGATGGATGGCTGCTTTTTGCAACGCGGTTCATCCGGCTGTTCGCGTACGGCTCGTTGTCGGTCGTATTGGTCTTCTATTTGATCGGCGTCGGGCTGAGCGAGCCGCAAACCGGCACGCTGCTCACGCTGACGCTCGTCGGGGACACGGCCGTCTCGCTGTACCTCACGACGCGCGCCGAGCGGATCGGACGGCGACGCACGCTGATCGTCGGCGCCGCGCTGATGGCCGCTGCCGGAATCGTCTTCGCCTCCGCGCATACCCTCTGGCTCCTCGTGGTTGCCGGAACTGTCGGCGTCATCAGCCCGAGCGGCAACGAAGTGGGACCGTTCCTGCCGATCGAGCAGGCGGCGCTCGCCCACGTGGCCACCGACAGGACCAGGACGGAGGTGCTTGCCTGGTACACGCTCGTCGGATCCTTCGCGACCGCGCTCGGCGCGCTCGCGGCCGGCCTGGCCACGCGCGGGTTGCACGACGCGGCGCCGACGAGCAGGTACCGGTCGGTCGTGATCCTCTACGCGGCGATCGGCGCGGCGCTCGCCGTGTTGTTCTCTCGTCTGTCGCGCGCGGCCGAAGCGACCGGAGCGAGCGACACGACGGGCGGCCGGACGACGTTCGCCCGGCTCGCAGGGCTCGGCCGATCGCGCGACGTCGTGGCGAAGTTGGCGGCCCTGTTCGCGCTCGACTCGTTCGCCGGGGGCTTCGTCATCCAGAGCTTTGCGGCGTATTGGTTCTACCTGCGCTTCGGCGCGGACCCCGCGACACTCGGGACGATCTTTTTCTGGGCGAACGTCTTCGCCGGGCTCTCCGCGCTGCTCGCGTCCCGCCTGGCCTCGCGATTCGGCCTGATCAAGACCATGGTCGCGACGCATGTGCCGTCAAACCTCCTGCTGATTCTGGTGCCCCTGATGCCGACGCTCAGGCTTGCCGTCCTTGTCCTCCTGGCGCGATTCAGCATCAGCCAGATGGACGTGCCGACCAGGCAGTCTTATCTGATGGCGGTCGTCAGCCCCGAGGAACGATCGGCCGCCGCTGGAATCGCAGGGGTTGCGCGGACGATTGGCGCAGCGATCAGTCCGCTGTTCGTGGGCTTCCTGTTCGCTCGACCGGCCTTGATCGATCTGCCGTTCTTCATCGCAGGCACACTGAAGATCACGTACGACCTGCTCCTGTACAGAGCATTCGTCACCCTGCAGCCGCCGGAAGAGATGCGGAATCGAGCGTAGTTGTGATCCCGTTCACAAAGCCAGATAGCCGCGCAGCCAAATGGCCGCGCCCAGAATCCCGGCGATCCACAACGCCACAATCACAGCGGCTCCAACGCGACCAATCGGAGGCGAGCGGTCTGGGCGAGCGGCCGCCGCCCGGAATTCGGCCATCAAATCCGGGGGCACGAGCCTGACAGCCAGCAGAATTCCGACCGGCACGATGACCATGTCATCCACGTAACCGAGAACCGGTACGAAATCAGGAATTAGATCGATGGGACTGAGCGCGTACGCCGCGACCGACACGGCCACGGCCTTGGCATACCACGGAACGCGTGGATCGCCTGCCGCCAGATAGAGTGCGTAGACATCGCGCTTCACCCCCCGCGCCCACTGCCGCCATCTTCCAGTACGGCGAGCGTGGATCACGCGGCCACCAAACGCACCGAGACTGCCTCGACCACCACCGCCTGCCCCGCGACGCGCACTCGAAAGTGGGACGCCTCGTTCCACTGCATCGTGATTGGCAGCTTGATTCGTTCGTCGATCGCACGTTTCAGGAATCGCGCGCCGAACGCAACACTGTAGCCCTCGGCCGCAATCAAGTCGACGGCATCCTGATCGATTTCGAGGGTCTTGCCGGCTTTGGTCATCGTGCGTTCGAGCTCTAACAGATCGCTCTCGGCGATACGCCGCAGATCGTCCCTCGTGAGCGGGGCAAACAGCACCACCTCGTCGATCCGGTTGCGGAATTCCGGCGAGAAGCGGCGCTCGAGCTCGCGCCGGATCTCGCCCTGCACCTGATCGATCTCCACGTGCTGCGCGAGGAAGCCAAGCGGGCTCGTCAGTTTCCGGAAGTGCTCTGACCCGAGGTTCGACGTCATGATGACGATCGCGTCGCTCAGATACACGCGCCTGCCGCGCCCGTCCGTCAGCCAGCCTTCGTCGAACGCCTGAAGAAACACGTTCAGCAGGGTGGGCGTCGCCTTTTCGATCTCGTCGAGGAGCACGACTGTGTACGGATTGTCCTCGAGCTGACTCGTCAACAGGCCGCCGCGCTCACTGCCGGCGATGCCACGCGGCATGCCGATCAACTTGTCGACGGACGCGGCGCCGTCCTGGTACTCGGACATGTCAATCCGGAGCATCTTCTTCTCATCGCCGAACAGGAACTCGGCGACGGCCTTGGCCAGCTCGGTCTTGCCCACGCCCGTCGGACCGAGGAACAGGAGGACGCCGTCCGGCCGATCGAAGCCGTCCTTGAGCGGTCCCTTGTTGAGCCGCAGTCGACGCGCCACGGCTTGGATCGCCGCGTGTTGTCCGACAACGCGCTCTTGCAGCTGCCGCTCGAGATCGGTGAAGCGCTCGGTCACGTCGCGGGAGACGATGTCCTCCGGAATCCGCGCGGCGTTTGAAATGACGGCGACGACATCGTCGCTCGTCACCTCCGAACGCCGGTCCATCTCCGCGCGCACGGCCGCGGTATCCAGCCAGCCAATCACTTTGTCAGGGAGATGCAGGTGTCGCATGTAACGGGGCGACAGCTCGAGCGCCATCTCAATGGCCTCGTCGAGGACGTCGACCCAGTAGTTCCGCTCGAGTCGCGAGCGGAGCTTGTACAGGATCTGCCGCGTTTCCTCGATAGTTGGTTCCGCCACGTGCACGCAGCGAAACCGTCGGGCGAGCGCCTCGTCTTCCTGGATGTGCTCTTTGTACTCGCTGAGCGTGGTCGCGGCAATCACGCGGACTTCGCCACGCGCCAGCACTGCCTTGAAGATTTGTCCGGCATCGGACGCCGCACCGAGCGCCGATCCGGCACCGACCATGGTGTGCGCCTCGTCGACGAACAGAATCAGGTTCGGTCGTTCCTTCACCTCGCGAATCACGTTCTGCAGGCGCTCCTCGAACATCCCACGCAGCATCGTTCCCGCGACGAGGGCGTTCATCTCGAGGCTGACAATCTGCGCGTCGCGCAGGCGCACGGGGATGGTGTCGGGCTCGAGCTCGATGCGGCGCGCCAGGCCTTCGGCGATCGCCGTCTTGCCGACGCCAGGTTCGCCGACCAGCATCACGGAGTTGGTTCGCTCACGGTGGCTGAGGATCTCGAGGACCTGCTGAATCTCTCGATTCCGACCAAAGACCGGCGGCACCTTGTCGAGACGCGCGAGGAGATTGAGGTTCGCCGCGACCTGCTTCAAGGACGGCGGCAGCTCGAAACGCTTGCTCAGGCGCTCGTTGCGCAGTTCGACGTCGTGGATGTGCGCTTCGAGCCGCGAGACGACCGTCTGGGGCGCGGCGCCGAACTCTCGCAGGATCGACGCGGGCACGCCTCGAGCCTCTTCGAACAGCGCGATCAGCACGTCGACGGCTTCGACGCCCCAATGGCCCGCGCGCGCAGCGCGGTGAAGGGCCAGCTTGCATACGCGCTTCGTCGTGGGACAGAGACGCATGTCGTGGCCCGTTAAGGAGGGGATTCGGCGCAAGTGTTCGTCAATCGTGCGCAGGACGCTGTGCGGGTTCAGCGCGGCCTGACGCATCGCCTGCGCGAACAGCTCCCAGTCGGCCTGCGCAACCGCGAGAAACACATGCGCGCTGGTGAGCAGCGAGTGGCCGCGCCGACGCGAGTCCTCGACCGCACGGTCCATCACGCGCTTCGCGGATTCAGTTAGTCGGCCCGCAGAAATATCGAGGTCGTCGACGTGCACAAGATCCTCCGTTCGGTGCGCAGCAAGGGCCAGTCCACCGTTGTAGCCAGCGTGATCAGTGGTCGCCGCGCCGCCCGGTCCGTGCATCGGGGACGAAGAAGCCGAACACGAAGATCATGACGCCCAGCAGCCCCAGAACCACGCCAATCGGCAGCATGACGATGGTGACCATCATCGCGACCCCCACCACCATAAGGACCGAGCCGATGATCACTGCGACGAGCCGGTTGAACATGCGGCCGACGAGATCGGCGACTTGACGGCCCGAGCGCGAGAGTTGAGCCACGTGACTGCTGCGAGCAAAGCGCGTGCTCGCCGAAGTCGCCCATGAACCCTCACAAATCACGGGCATTCGTGCCAGCCGGCTGGCAAATGCGGGCTCACCACCATCGCGACTGCCTGCTTCGCGGCGAGGCCGAGGCACGTCGCCGCGGCACCACCCTTGCCTTGCGATGGTTCGCCTCAACGAGGGTATTGAGCTCGACGAGGGAGATGGATGTAATGGGGCCAGAGGGTTTATGGACGTCACGCTGAGCGACGAGGATGTGCAGACGCTGAGGGGGCTGCTGCGCGATTATCTGCCGGAGCTGAAGTTCGAGGTGGCGCGCACCGACGGGCCGGAGCTTCGCCACGTCCTCGTCAAACGCCAGACGTTGTGTGAGCGACTGCTCGAAGAGCTTCTCGGAGCGTCGACGTCGACACACGCGTAATTCTTTGGGGGAACACAGGGCGTTGAATCTGATCGCTGGTCGCACGCCGAACGCATCGCGACGTCGATGCGCTGCGCCATCGTCGATCCCGCTGGCTACGACTGGGAGAGCGATCGGCCGCTCGAGCGACCGTTCCACGAGTCCATCGTTTACGAAGTGCACGTCGGCGGCTTCACGCGCTCACCGAGCTCGGGCGTCCGGCACCCGGGCACGTTTGCCGGGATGATCGAAAAGATCCTCAGGCGCGAGCCCTCGCGTGCGCGATCGCTGGATTTGGCAGCGATGCCGACTTGCACGTCATGATGAACATATTCTGGGAGCCGCTCGACTTCGAAGTGCCGGTGGATCCGCAACGCGTGTGGCACGTCGCCGTCGGTACGTTCGCGCCCGGCCCGCGCGACATCGTGGATCAGATTCCGAGTGCGCCACGGCGGCGGTCTCGCTGCACTGTGCAGGCGACAAGCATCGCGGTACCTGTGGGTGTCGATTCGTGATCGCACAACGGCGAAAGCGCAGCGGCCGCGCTGCTGTCGCGAAGACAACAGCCCTGAAGGGTTGCGCTAGCGGGCGCCCGCCGATCGCACGAGCCGCTCGATGTCGCGGAACTCGCGCCAGTGCCGCAGGCTGACCGACAGAAAGCCGGCGACGGGAATCGCGAGGATGACGCCGGCCGCGTCCGCGAGGACGGCACCGGCCCAGATCGTGAGGATGACCGCCGGCGTCGACAGGTGCATGCCCTTCCGGATCAGACGCGGGTAGATCAGATAGTCCTGCGCGATCCGCAGGACCAGAAGGAACAGCACCACGGCCAGCAGGCGGTCCCCCGCCTGCGCCGACGCGACGAGGAACGTCGTCAGCGGACCGATGGCCGGGACGAGCTCCAGAACGCCCGCCATCACGCCGATCGCGATTGCGGACGGCAGGCCGATGAGCAGGAACGCGGCGACCGAGATCGTGCCGACGATGACCGCGGCCGCCGTCTGCGCGCGCACGTAGCCGGCGAGCGCGCTGTTCACGTCCCGAAAATACTCTTCGCCCCGCCATTGCAGATGCCCGTGCGGCAGTGCCCGCAGCGCGGATCGCTGGAAGCCGGGCGCCGCCGTCAGCAGCACGAACGCGAGCAGCGGCGCGACCGCCAGCCATTTTGCGTACGACGAAGCCGCGATGAGGTCGGCGAGCGTCGCGCGCGTTTCGCGCTCGATGTAGCGGATGGCCTGTCCGCCGCGCGCAACGATCCAGGATCGTGTCGCCGGTGGCAGCGGAAGGCGTGCGGCCAGCGGCGCCCACGGATCCGCACTGCCCCTGAACAGGTGCTCGATGGTCGCCGGCGCCGTGACGTGGACCCACTCGGCCACGCGCGCCCGCTCGAAGCGCCACACGATCGCGCCGGCGGCGAACAGCAGGACGTACACGAGCAGGAGCGCGGCCTCGAGGGGAATCGGGCGGCGTCGTGGTCCGAACCGAACGCGGCGCTGGACCGCTGCGCCGACCGGCGCCAGCACGTACGCGAAAAACACCGACAGCAGCAACAGGACGCCGACGCCTTCTGCCGCACGGAGCATGCGCGACCATGTTACCGCTCACGGTCCGCTGCCCGCCTTCGCCAAGGCTCCGGCGGGTCCGCCGTAGCTTTAGCGGAGGCGGAAAGGCGGACACTCCGTACGGTCTCGGTTATGGAACCCCGTTGCCGAAACAGGTGACGCCGAGATCGGCGAGGCGCCGCGCGATCAGCTTCAGCTTCTCGGGCGCGAAGTCGCCCTGCTTCACGTTCAGGGCGCCGGTCTCGAACGCGCAGAACTGGGGACCGCGCCGGCCCGGGAACCACTGCGGGCCGCGCTCGCTGTCGCTTTTCAGCTTCCCGGTCTGCGCGTCCTCGGCAACCCAGCGCCGCAGCGTCTCGCAGACGCGCCCGTACGCGCTCGCGCACGCCCGCAGCCCGTCGTCCGCCATGCGGCGATCGTGGTCCATCTGGAAGAGCCACAGGTTCACGCGCCGGCCCGCCGGCAGCGAGAACCAGCCGATTTCATCGCCGCGGCTCGGATCGTCGGCCTCGACGAAATTCCAGAGCCCGTTTGGATCCTGAGAAACCGCGACGCAGCCGCCCATCGGCGCGTTGCGATCCGCGTTCTGACCGCAATAGCTGGCGCCGGTGACGCGGTTCGGCTGCGCGTGCACGGCGATGACGGCGCTGTCGCCGAGCAGCGCGGTCATCCTGTCGATGGCGTGCGTCAATTGAAACGCCGTCCACCAGTATTCCGGCGGGCCGACCACCTCCCATCCCGGTACCCACACGGCGAACGGCGCGAGATCCTTCCACGCCGTCAACATCCGCTCGAAGTCGCGATCCAGGTGCTCGGTCAGCGCCGGGTTCGTGACGTGGCCCCTGTTGCGCTCGGTGAAGTGCTCGCCCTGCGCGAGCAGCACCACCGGCACGAAGCCATGATTCAGCACGTCGAGCATCAGCTCGCGAAACTGTGCCGGATCGTTGTGCCACCAGTCGAACGACGTGAAGCCGGGATACTGAAACGCGGGCGACAGGACGATGTGCGTCAGCCCGTCCGCCTTCTTGGCGGAGTACCAGCACTCGCGATCGGTGACCGCCGCGATCATCGGATCGAAGATGCGCGCGCCGCGGCAGTCGAGGCCTCCGAAGAAGTTCGCGCGCATGTTGAGGACGCGATCGCGACCGGGCCGGGGCGCCGGCGCCGGCGGCTTCGGTTGCAGGTGCACGTCGACGTGCCGCGCTTGGGAGCCCGGCGGGTTGCCGAACAGGCTGTTGTCGAATCGCGGCTCGCGGAACTGCTCGAAGTCGTGGGCCGTGACGCTGAAGCCTCGTGGTCCCGGCACGAGGTTGAACTCGACGTGGCCGTTGCCGTCGGTGTCCCGCTCGATCGTCGCCGGATTGTCGTCCACGATCACGTGCGCCACGACGCGCGTCT
>Ga0075423_10001175_pt1 | contig 22663 bp, 19 predicted proteins | sample SoiMethybrSBSTD2_FD_80114 | JGI IMG/M metagenome (GOLD analysis project Ga0075423, IMG submission 80114) | Bulk soil microbial communities from a Populus tree surrounding site in Tennessee, USA - Soil MetaG P. TD hybrid SBSTD2 | ecosystem: Environmental > Terrestrial > Soil > Tree plantation... | reverse complement strand
TGACCAGGATAAGAGGGAAGCCGGCGGCGAAGACTTTCTCGAGCGCGCGCTCGACCCCGGAGCAGAACGCCTGCAGGCGGGCGAAGGTAGCGGAACCGTCCCATCGGTAGCCGACGGCCACGGGGCGCTTGCCGTCGGCGAGATCGAGACGCCGGAGGGCGCGGCCGATCGACTCCGCGACCCGCGCCGAATCGATATCGTCGCCGTCCCACGTGAACTCCGGCGCGACGACCGGAATATTTCGCACCGGGACGGCATCGATCGGGTCGACAAAGATCGTCCCGCCGCTCAGCTGAATCGTGTACTGCGACGCGCCGATGACCGTCGCGCGGATTTTCGCCGCCGGCGCGATCAAGGAAATCCCCAGCCCCTCGGCGCGCCGTTTGACCTCGGCCGCGAGCAGCGCGCCCAGGTCGCCGAAGTCCCCCGGATTGCCGCCGTATACAAACTCCGAGACGCCCCCGGAAAAGGTGAGCGCATCGATTTTGCCGCGGTACGAGAGCGGCGGCAGACGGAAGAGTTTCGCGCCGCTCTCCGGCGGCGGTTTCAATGTAACGATCTCGAACAATCGGTCGGCCATGGTCGACGCCATCGCGGGCAGCTTCGAGAGATCGGCCTTTTTCCCCACGGTGAGCTCGAGGCCCGCAGCCGCGCCGAAAAACTTCCCCGCTTCTTCCAGGCGCGTCACGACGCCCTGTTGATCGAGCACGACGAGGCGCGCGCCGACGTCGAGCGCCGTCACCTCGCGCACTTTGCCGTCGATGCAAATCGCGATCTTGCTCGTGCCGCCGCCGATGTCGACGTTCATGCATACCTTGCCGGTGCGCGCCGAATTCGCCGCGGCGCCAGAGCCGTGCGCGGCCATCGTACTTTCGAGGCTGTCGCCGGCGCTGACCGCGACGAAGCGGCCGGCTTCCGCGGCGAAAAGGTCGGCGATTGCGCGCGCGTTGCGGCGCCTCACGGCAACGCCGGTAAGAATAAGCGCGCCGGTATCGATCTCCTCGCGCTTGAGCCCCGCGCGCTCGTATTGCCGCTCGATGAATTTTCCCAGCGCGTCGACGTCGATCGTGAGATCGTCCCGATAAGGGGTAAGCAGAATCTCCGACTCGCTCAAGATCTCGCGGCGCGTGACCGCATAGCGGGTCCCCTGCTGGCGCAATTCGAGGCGAGAAAAGGCCAGATGCGAGGTGGACGAGCCGATATCGACGCCCACGCTCGTGAGCTTGATGTCGTCCTCTTCGACTATGTGGCGGCCGGCGTTGGTAAAACTCTGCATCATCACCTTGAGAAACGTAGGGGGCAGGCCCGAGGCCTGCCCCCTACATACAACGACAGTATGCCTGAATGAAACGACTACGGCTTGCGATAAAGCGAGTCGTCCATGCGGGATTTGACGCCTTCTTTTTCGAGCGTCTCCGTGTATTCTTTCCGCAGATACGGATCTTCGTCATAGTACGGAATCGCGGTGCCGCCGTCTTTGATGTCGATCGCGCCGTAGTCGATATGCGGATCGCCCGGTTTGCCGCGCTCGCGGCCCGGGGCGTTGGGGCCGAACCAAGCCGAGAGGCGCAGTGGCTCCTTGCTGATGCCGAAGTGCGCGTGAAACCAGTTGCCGCCCATCGGCGCGGCGCTCACGAGGCCCACGGGCTCGTAGTCCTGCCGCCTCACCTGATCGCCCTTGCCTTCCTCCCAGGGATGCTGCCCGAGCGTCGCCGGCCAGGTGTAGGTGTAGCCCTTGCCGGTGAGGCAGACGAGCACCGCGGCCGAGCCGTGCGCGTGCGCCTTGGAGTAGCGGCCGTTTTCGTGCTGGCCGATCCAAAGGTAGAAATTATTTCCCGTCATGTGCGGCTCGATGCGGCGGTACCCCGGGGAGCGGCGGTTGTCGAGCGGCAGCTCGCAGTTGATGATGTCGGGGATGATGTTCGTCTTTCGCATCGCGAGACCGCGCAGCGGGTCGGGGGAAACGTCTTCTTTATATTTGTAATAATCGTCGGACGCGTCGAAGCGGTCCTTGAACGAATAAGGGCAGTTAAAGATGAAATCGTTGTTCGACACCATGTTCATCATGTTCGGCGCCGTGGTCCCGGCCAAAAGCAGCGCCGGGCTGGACGTCGCGTTGACGATGCAGTGCGACGCGTTCATCGGAATCGAAAACAGCGAGCCCCGCTGCCACTCGAAGGTGAGCTTCTTGCCGTTGCCCTCGCTCCAGACCTCCGTCGTGCCGCGCCCATCCACCACGAGGTAAACCTCTTCGTAGAGATGTTTCTCCGGGTTCAGCGCGCCCGCGCCGGGCACCTCGACGACGTAGCAGCCCCAGAGTCCCTCGGTGCCGAGGAGCTGGATATACGTGCCGCTGCCGCCGAGCCGCTTCCAAGGCTTGCGCGGCAGATCCTGCACGCGGCGCACGCCGATCTCGCGGTAGACCGGGATGCCCTCGGATTCCATAAAGAGATCGTAGGGCGTCTTCGGGCGCAGAAACTTGCCGTAGCCCGCCTTCGTCTTCTCGTCCGTAGGGGCCTCAAATTTTCCTGTCGGTCCGTGATCCATATGCGCCTCCCTAGTCTCTTCCGTCTAAGCCATTTATCTAAAAATTTCAACGTTGCGGATACGTCACGACCTCGCCGTCGACGGCGGCGAACGGCGTCAGCTGATGGATCTGCTGGCTCGCGGTCGAGAGGATGTGCCGCACCTGCCAGCCGCGCACGGTGAGCGCGTCGGCGACGAGCGAGCGATGGCAGCGCCACGGCACCGCCTCGGCGCACATGATCGCGCTCTTTTTTTTCGCCGCTAGGCTCTCGAGCTCCGCCAGGCCGGCCTGAAAATCCTCCGACTGCATGTAATCGGCGTAGCCGCGAAAGCTCAAGTTGCGCCAGGCCAGATTGATCGATTCCTTGGCCGGCTTTCTCAACCCGCCCAAGAGCTTCAAGTGGCGGTACTCGATTTTCTTACGCGCGAGGGCGCGCGAAAGCTTTCCCGAATTGAAATGGGGCACGTGGCGCGAGCGCGGCACCGTGCGGATGTCGATGAGGAGCGCGACGCCGAAATCCTCGAGCAGCGTCTCGAAATCTTCCAGCTTTCGGGTCGAATGCCCGATGGTGTAAATGGTGCGCGCCATCGCTGTAACCGACGGTCATAATTCTTTACGGAGCTCGCGGGCGACCGCGGCCAACAGCCGCGCCTTCGCGAGCGCGAGGTCGCGCTCGATCGTCATGAGCCCGCAATCGGGGGCGAGCCATAGCCGCTCGGGCTCCACGACCGCGAGCGCCTTGCGCACGCGCGCAACCACGGTCTCCAGCGGCTCGGGCGGCGTATCGCCCGGGTCCACGCAGCCAAAGACCACGGTGCGGTCTCTGCAAATCGCGAGCAGCGCGGGATCGAAGCCGCTGCGCGCGAATTCAACGGAAAAGCCGCCGATACGGCTCTGCATCAGCAGCTCGAGCAGCTCCGGGTATTCATACTCGTGCTGGCGCTTGCCGCCGCCGGGATAGCCGTAACAGAGATGGACGAGCGTCGGCATCGTCACGCCTTCAAGGCAGCGGTCGAGCGCCTTCAAACCGTAAGCCGCGACCTTTTCGTGATAGCGCGTCATCGCCGGCTCGTCGATCTGCGCCACTTCGCAGCCGGCCGCCTCCAGCGCGAGCAGCTCCTCGTTGATCGCCGCGGCGACGTCGAGCGCGAGCCTCTCTTCGTCGTGGTAATGCTCGTCGTACGTGCTGTCGACGACGGTCATGGGGCCGGGCACCGCCATCTTGATCGGCATGGAGGTATGCGCCTTGGCGAAAAGTAAATCTCCGACCACGGCGACGCCGCGGCGGCGAATCGGTCCGACGACGCGCGGCACCGGCCGCTCGACGTCCGTGCGCCGGCGGATCGCCTTGCCGCGGCGGTTGACGAGATCGATGCCCTCGAGCGTTCCCAGTACATGATTGATGAAGTGAGGACGGCGCTGCTCGCCGTCGGTCAAGAGATCGAGACCGGCGCGCTGCTGCTCGTGCAGGATGACGATCGTCGCATCGTCCTGCGCCTCGCGGAGCAGCTCCCCTTCGAGACGAAACGTGACCTCGCTCCGCTCGCGCTCGGAGAGCCAGTGCGGCCGCGGGAAGCTCCCGACGGTAGTCGTCGCTAGGGGTGGAAGATTCATGTCAAGGCAAAAGGTAAAATCATATTGTTTTTTACTGTTTACTTTTAACTTTTTACTTGTTCGTGGATTCCCGTGATTTTCACGGTCGCGTGCTTCGATTTGTATTTGCGGTTTAAATAGATCAAGACGCCGGTGATGCCTTCGATGACGTAGGCGTTCCCCGCCGGTCCGGCGTCGTAAGGCGTAGCGCCGATGCGGCGGATGATCTCCATGACTTTCTCTTTCGCCTCGGCGCCGTCGCCGCAGACGAGCACGTCGCCGAGCGGCGCCTGCGTATCCTGAAGATCGAGCGCCGAGATGTTGTGCAGCGCGCCGATCACCGGCGCCTCGCCGGCGAGGATACCCTGCGCTTCGAGCAGCGCGGATCCGGCCGGCGGCACGAACGGCTTTCCTTTTTGGAGCGGCACGACGGCGTCGATGAGCGTCTTGCCGGCGAGCTGCCCTTTCAGGTCGGTGATGATTTTCGCGTGGCCCTCATAGGGGACGGCGATGACGACGAACTCGGCGTCTTTCACCGCGTCCTGATTGGTGTCGCCTTCGAGACGCCCGCCGCTGATTTTGCTTTTGAGCGAATCGACGACGCTCTTCGCCTTCTCGCGCTCGCGCGACCCGATGATGACGCGCACGCCCGGCGCCGCCAAACGAAGCGCCAGCGCGGTGCCCAAGCTTCCCGTACCGCCCACGATCGCAATCGAAAATTCTTTTTCCATAACTCCTCAGCGAAAGAGATCCTCCGCCTCCGGGCGAAGCAGCTCTCGCGCCGAGCCTTCCTCCCCCTTTCCTTCATATCCCCGAATCAATACCACCGGCACACGATCCTTCTTGCCCATTGCCAGCTCCGCCGCCGCCGCCAGTTCATCGGCGACCGCGCTGACCGCCGCGCGCAGCTCGTAGCCGTAGCTGTCGGTGGTACCGCGCTCGTCTTTGATCGGCGCGAGCCCGGCGACGCCGACGGCAACGTCGACGGTCCCGACCCGCCAAGCGCGCCCGAAGCTGTCGCTGATGATCACGCCCGGCGCCACGCCCCTCAGCCGCTCGATCTCGGCGCGTATCTCCCGCGCGGAAGCGTCGGGGTCGCGCGGCAGAAGGGCGGCGTGCTCCAAGCCAACGTTCGATAGATCGACGCCGGCGTTGGCGCAGATAAAGCCGTGATGGGTTTCGACGATGAGCGCGTTGCCGCCCTTGCGCACGATTCTCCGGCTCTCGCGCAGAATAATCTCCACCAGCCGCGGATCTTTCGCAAGCTCGCGCCCGAGCTCGACGGCGCGCGGCGACGGCTCGACTTCCGCCAAGGGAACGACGCGGCCCTCGGCTTTGGAGACGATCTTATGCGCCACGACCAAGACGTCCGTGCGCGTCAAAGTCAGCGCTTGCCGCGCGCAGGCATCGTCGATCAGCTTGCCGATCGAATCGCCGCGGCGCGCTTCGCCGACGCCTTCGACGCCGATGATTTCGAGCCGGCTCACGCACCCGTCCCGCGCCCAGCCGCCCGCATTTCCATGATTTTGGCGTAGGCCGCTCCGGGTCCGCCGCCGGCGGCGACGAACCGCTCCAGGTCTTGCGGCTCGTCGATGTCGAGCGCGATGCGCTCGTTTTCCAGGACCACGAGCGGCAAGCGTCGATCGGCCGCCTGCCTTGAATGATACGAGAAGCTGTCGTAGCCGAAGCGAAGCTTGATGATGTCGGGCGGCGCGAGCAGCAGCGCGTTCGTGCCCATCCGATCGTGCGACGGCACCAGCAGCGCGAATGGGGCGGCGCGCGGCGCTTGCCGTACAACCTGCTCGATGTCTGCGCTCCGAACGAGCGGCATGTCGGCCGGAATCACCAGCGTGGCGTCGACGCCGCGCTTTTTGAGCTCGGCCAGCGCGAACTCGACGGCGCCGGTCTCCCCGCTTTCTTCCTCCTCGATGATCGCGCGCGCGCCGAGCGCAGCCGAAAGGTCGCGCACGTACTCGTCTCCCGTGACAACATACACCGCTTCCAGGCCGCGCGCGGCGATCGTTTGCGCGACGACGTCGCGCATCATCGCCTCGGCGAGCAGCGCGCGCTCGTCCGCGGAGAGCAGCGCGGAGAGGCGGTGCTTCGCGTTGGCAAAGCCTTTCACCGGTATCAAAGCAGCGATTTTCACAACAGCGCCAGAAGCCCGCGCGCGAGACTCCGCTTGTCTTCGAGTGTATTCATGCGGATCGGCAGCTCGACCGTCTGAACGCCGAGCGCCTCGATGCGCGTGCGCCAATTCCTGTCTTCCGGCGCAAGGACGAGAATATCGAGAAAGTCCGCATACCCTTTCGCGACGCCGAGCGCGGTGGGCTCGACGCCGGTCGCCCTCATGAGCCTGTCAGTCGGCCCGCTCACGGGTGCGCCGGCGATGATCGGGCTCACCGCGATGACCGGCTTCCGCGTTTCTTTGATCGCAGCGCGAATTCCCGGCACGGCGAGAATCGGTCCGATGCTCGTCGCCGGATTGCTCGGGCAGAGAATAATGGCGCAGGCCGCGCGGAGCGCCTCGAGCACGCCGGGCGCGGGACAGCTGTTCTCCGCGTCCTTGTACACAACGCGATTTGCCTCGACCGCCCAGCGGCGCTTGACGAAATATTCCTGAAACGAGATCTCGCCGTCGGGCGTGCCGATCCGCGTCTCGACGCGGTCGTCGCTCATCGGCAGGAGCTTTGCGCCGACGCCGAGCGCGCGCGAAAGGCGGTCGGTCGCTTGAGAGAGCGTCGCGCCTCCGCGCAGCAGATGCGTTCGCGCGATGTGGCGCGCGAGATCGCGGTCGCCGAGCTTGAACCAATCCTCTTCGCCGTATTTTGCCAGCCATTCGAGCGCCGCGAAGGTATCGTCGCGCACGCCCCAGCCTTTTTCGCCATCGGCGACGCCCGCCAAAGTGTACGCGATCGTGTCGAGGTCGGGCGAGATATAAAGATCGTGCAGGACAAAATCGTCGCCGGTGTTGCAGACGATCGCGAGTTGCTCAGGGCCCGTCTCGCAGGCCAGTCCATCGATGAGCTTGGCGCCGCCGGTGCCGCCGGTGAGGATGGCTAACATTGGAGCGCATCCGCGGAGTTCTGTTCCGTGAGCATCTTGCGGGCGATCTCATGCCTCACGAGCCCGTCGCCGCCGGCTAGATTTTCTACGTAAGGAACGAGCGCAGGCGGCAAGAAAGTATCGTTGATGTACTCGGGATAGAGCGGCAGCCGCGGCCGCAGCGTGAAGCCGGCCTGCCGCGTCCTGCGCTCCAACTCCACGAGCGCCGGCCACGGCGCCTCGGGATTGATGAAGTCCGGCGTCAGCGGCGATACGCCGCCCCAGTCGTTGATGCCGGCATGCAAGTACAACGGATAGCCCTCGGGCGTGAGATTCGGCGGTGCCTGGATGTTCATCGCGCCGCCGAGGATGAGCCGCGCAAGCGCGATCGTTTTCAGCATCTCGCCTTGCGCCGGCTCCGGATGATCGCGCATCGGAATCTCCGGCTTGGGACGAAAGTTCTGCACGATGACTTCTTGAATGTGGCCGTAGCGCTCGCTGAGCTCGCGGATCGCGAACAGCGAATCGATCCGCTCTTCCCAGGCTTCTCCGATGCCGATCAGAATGCCGGTCGTGAACGGGATGCGGAGCTTCCCCGCTTCGGCGATCGTGCGTAATCTTAAGGACGGCTTCTTGTCCGGCGCGTTGTCGTGCGCGCCGCCTGGCAGCATGAGGCGTGCGCTCGTGCTCTCGAGCATGAGCCCCAGACTCGGGTTGACGTCTTTCAGCCGCCGCAAATCGCCGCTGCCCATGATGCCGGGATTGGAGTGCGGCAGGATCCCGGTCTCTTCCAGCGTCGCCTTACACGCTTCGTACAGATAATCGAGCGTGCGCTTGAGCCCGAGCCGGGCGAGAAAATCCTTCATCTCGGGATAGATCGCCTCCGGCTTGTCGCCCAGACTGAAGAGCGCTTCGGTGCAGCCGAGCAGCCTGCCGCGCCGCGCGACGGCGAGAACCTCGTCAAGCAACATCGTCTTTGCGCCGGCTTCGCCGGGCGCTTTGCGAAACGTGCAGTAGCCGCAGAAATCGCGGCAGAGATTCGTAAGCGGTATGAAGATCTTCGGCGAGAAGGTGATCGTTTTCCCCTTGTGGCGGTCGCGGAGCGCCGCCGCCGCGTCGAGGAGCGCAGCCGTGTCGTCGCCGCGGCTTTCCGCGAGGCGCAGCGCTTCGGCGCGCGACGGCGTTTTGCCGTCGCGAAACTCTTCGATCGGGATCTCGGCCATCAATGCCTGCATAGCCGATAAGTTCGTTTAGATCAACTACTTGCGCCACCTTTGACACGACTCGAAAGAGCGACTATGGTTCCCTACCGGAGGGCGCAAATGGCGGCAAATCTCGATGAAGTTTTGGTGATCGACGCCGACGGGCACGTCAACGAAGGCGACGTCGATCTGAAACCCTACCTGCCGGAAAAATGGCGGGCCCAGGCGCCGGTGCGGCTCCGCGACAACAGGGGCCACATGCGCATGCTGCTCGAGGGGCGCATCTGGCCGACCGCCGAAGGGCCGGGTCCCGGTGTGACCGGTCCGATGACCGACAAGGCGCGGAAGACCCGGCCGGGAATGACCGATGCGAAGGCCCGCTTGCAGGACATGGATCTGGAGGGCATAGACGTCGCAATCTTGTTCGGCACGCAGGTGGCGCTCACCGTCAACGGCCTCATGAACGGCGAGTTCGCCGCCGCGCTGTGCCGTGCAGTGAACGAATGGCTGCTCGAATACTGCGCGGCCGACCCCGCGCGCCTCAAAGCCGTCGGTCTGATCCCATGCCAGCTCCCCGATGCGGCGATCAAAGAGCTCGAATTTCTCGCCGAGAGAGGCGCACTCTCGGCGATGCTTCCAACCAACGTCTACGGCCGCAACATGGGCGACGCGATGTTTTTTCCGATCTACGACGCCGCCGAAAAGATCGGCATGACCCTCAGCGTCCATCCGCAGACCGGCCACGACGGCATCTCCGGCGTTTCGGGCGTGATGGGAGCCGGCAGCCGGCGCTTTGTCAAATACGCCTATGTCCACATGACGGCATTTCCGTTCGAGCTGATGATCGCGATGATGCACATGATCGGCGAAGGGGTTTTCGACCGCTTCCCGCGCCTTCGCGTGGCATACATGGAAGGCGGCGCCGGCTGGCTGCCCTACTGGATGGAGCGGCTCGACGAGCACGTCGAGAAGCTCGCGCCCCAGATGCCGATGCTCAAGCGCCGGCCGAGCGAGATCGTCCAGAGCGAGCAGATCGTCCTCTCCTGCGAGTCCGAGGAGACCGGCCTCGACCGCGTGCTCCAGGCCGCCGGCGCGGGATCGGTTCTGTACGCGTCCGACTACTGCCACTGGGACTGCCACTTTCCCTATTCCGTCAAGGACGTCGTAGACGCGCGCGATTTGAACGATCAGCAGCGCGAACGGATTCTCTACCGCAACGCCGTCGAATTCTTCGAGATGAAGGATCTGCCGCGGCCGCGCGCGCTGAAAATCGCGCGCGAGAGCTGGAAGCAGGAAAAACGAGCGGCGGGATGATGCCGAAGATCGTCGCCGCGCTCCTCGCATCGATCTGCCTCGGAACAGGAGCGGGCTGGTGCGCGGAGAGCGCGCTTAAGATCCGCATCGCCTTTCCTTCGCCCGCTTTCTCCTACATGCCGTTTTACGTCGCGCAGGAAAAAGGGCTGCTCAGGAAAACCGGCCTCGAAGCCGAGTACATCCAGATGCGCACCGGCATCATGCCGCAGGCAGTCATCAACGGGAACATCGACTTTTTTACCTCCCCCTCGACCGGTATTTCCGCTGCGGTCAGTGGGCTGCCGCTCGTGATCGCACTCAACCTCTACAACGGCAGCCCGTGGATCCTCGTCACCGGCAAGGAAATCTCAAAGCCGCGCGACCTGGCCGGTAAAAACGTGGCGATCTCGGGCATTCGCAACTCCCCGCATTACTATCTTCTCGCCGCGCTGAAAAAATGGGAGATTCCGGAGAAAGACGTCGGCCTCATCTCCACCGGAGGCACCGCTTCGAGCTTCGCCGCGCTGACAAGCCATCAGGTCGCCGGCGCGGTCTTGACGCCGCCCTTCGACGACAAAGCGGTCACTCTGGGATTTAAAAAATTCCAGTTTCTCGGCGACTTGGCCGATGTCCCCTACGTCGGCTTGGTGACTTCGCAAGCGGAGATGAAGAGCCGGCGCGACGTGGTGCAAAAGACGATCGCCGTCCTGCTCGAAGCGGCCGCGTGGGTGCGCGCCAATCGCGACGAATCGGTCAAGATGATCGCCGACAAGTTCAAGGTGACGTCGGGCGAGGCCGGCCGCACCTACGAGACGCTGATAAGCCTGCTCACGAAGGACGGCCGCATGGACAGCAAAGTCGCGCGCGGCTATCTGGAGATTCTCCGGCAAGAGCGGCCGATCCCCGCGGACGTCGACCCCCAGAAATTTCTCGATTTCTCTCTCCTGCCGGCGGGCCGCTGATCGGGAACTCGGTTCCGAACGGCGTTTTTTCCTCTTGCCAATCTTTTCTGCTTTCGACTACTATCTCTCCATCGGTTTTGGCCGCTGCTCTTATTTGAAAGGAGTCCCGCCATGCCCGATCTCACGTTCACCAAATCGCTGATCGCCGCTCTGATTTTATTCTTTGCCGCTGTTTTCGTCGCAACGGTGGAAGCCGCCGAGACGAAACCCGCGCCGACAAAGGCGGGACCGAAACGCCACAAACTGGCCGCCACCCTCGAAACCACGCAATGGGGCTGGCTCGACCCCAACGAATCGCCGAAGCTCACCGTAGACTCGGGCGACATCGTCTCGATCGAGACCATGATGCACTCGCACAACAAGATCCAGCCCGGCGTGACTATGGAGGAGATCATCGCGCTGAGAAAAGCCAACCCCGGCGGCGGCCCTCATTCGGTGACCGGTCCGATCTACGTCAACGGCGCCGAGCCCGGCGACGTGTTGGAGGTGCGCATCCTGAGCATCACGCCGAAGCCTTTCGGCGTGAATTTCAACCTGCCAGGAAAAGAGTTTCCCACGATCGGCCTTCTCGCGTCGGAGTTTCCCGAAGGCTACGTGAAATTTTTCAATCTCGATTGGAAGAGCCGCTCGGCCGAGTTCAAGCCCGGCGTCACGCTCGACTTGAAGCCGTTTCCCGGAACCTTGGCGGTCGGCATCGATCCGAACGATCCTTCGCCGCGCAAAGGCGGCGCGAAAGAGCCGATGGCGCCGGTCTCCACGCTCCGGCCGTGGAAGAACGGCTCGAACATGGACCTGAACGAGCTTCAAGAGGGCAGCACGATCTACTTTCCCGTCTTTCTCAAGGGCGGGCTCGTATGGACCGGAGATTCACACTGCCGTCAGGGGAACGGCGAAGTCAATTTGACCGCGCTCGAATGCGCCTATCGCGATATCTCGCTGCAGTTGATCGTGCGCAAAGACATGAAGCTCGAATGGCCGCGGGCCGAGACGAAGACCCATTGGATCTTGATGGGCTTCGACGAGGATCTCAACAAAGCGATGGTAAACGCAGTCAAGGAGACCGTCGATTTCCTGGCAAACCAAAAGATGGTGCCGATGGATCGGAACGAGGCGTACTCGCTCACATCGATGGTGGCGGACTGCCGCGTGACGCAGGTCGTCGACGTGCGCAAGGGCGTCCATTGCATGGTCCCGAAATCGATATTCGTAAAAAAGAAGTAACCGCTGTTTGGGCGCTGGCGCTCCTTTTCGCGTGGACCGCCGGCGCCTGGGGCGCACCGCTCAGGGTGGTCGCGGCCTCGACGGACTTGAAAAGTCTGGTCGAAGCCGTAGGCGGCGACCAGGTACACGTCGAGAGCCTCACTTCCCCGCTGCAGGATCCGCATGCCGTGGAAGTAAAGCCGGGCCAGCTCGCCCGGATGAAATCGGCCGATCTTCTCGTAAGGGTCGGTCTCGATCACGAGCCGTGGCTTCAGCGCGCGCTTCTGAGCCTCAAAGAACCGCGCTTCGAGCGCGGCAGCCCGAACTATCTCGACGCGTCAAAAGGGATCGAGCTGCTCCAGGCCGAGACCCCGCGGCTTCGCACGGACCAGGCGGCGCATCTCCACGGCTTCGGCAACACCCATTACTGGCTCGACCCGGAGAACGGCGGTCCGATCAGCGCCGCGATTTTAGCGGCGCTGACGCGACTGGTCCCTGCAGGGCAGTCCGATTTCGCGACCAACCGCGGGCGCTTTCTCGATCGGCTGGAGAAGCGCCTGAAAGTCTGGTCCGGCAAGATGGCGCCGTATGCAGGCACGAAAGTCGTCGCGGTGCACGAGAGCTGGCCCTATTTCGCGCGGCGCTTCGGCTTCACGATCGTCGCCGTGACCGAGCCGACGCCCGGCGTTCCGCCTGCGCCGGCTTATCTCGCCGAGCTGATTCAGCACATGCGCGCGGCGGGAATCAAGCTGCTGCTCGCCGAGCCGTATTCGAATTCGTCGGTCGTCAAGCAGGTCGCAGAGCGCAGCGGCGCGCGCGCCGTCACGCTGATTCCATCCGTAGGCGGCGACGCCGAAGCGTCCGATTACCTGAGTTTGTTCGACTTGAACGTCAAACGCTTTACCGAGGCGGCGGCGCGCTGAATGCCGTTGCGTGAGAAGCCGTGATTTCCAGCTTTGAATTTTTGTGGGTCCCGTTTCTCGCCTGTCTCGTACTCACCGGCATTCACGTCTACTTGGGGCTGCACGTGCTGGCGCGCGGCATCGTCTTCGTCGACCTGGCGCTGGCGCAGCTCGCCGCTCTGGGAGTCACGGTGGCGCTGCTCGCAGGTCACCCGATCCAAAGCCAGGCGGCGTATTGGTATGCCCTGTCGTTCACGGTCGGCGGAAGCCTGCTCTTTTCCGTGAGCCGCAGCCGCCGCGCGGCGATACCGCAGGAGGCGTTCATCGGTATCGTCTACGCGGTCTCCGCCGCGGTCGCGGTTCTCGTGATCGACCGCGCGCCGCAAGGCAGCGAGCACATCAAGCAGCTCTTGGTCGGCAGCATCTTGACGGTGAGCCCGGCCGATGTCGGCGCAATGGCACTGCTCTACTTGGCGGTCGGAGTCGTCCATTGGCTCGCGCGCCGGCCCCTGCTGCAAATCTCTTTCAATCCCGACGCGGCGGCCGCTCGGGGTCTTTGGGTACCCACGTGGGACTTTCTCTTCTACGCCACCTTCGGTCTCGTCGTCACCAGCTCGGTGCGCATCGCGGGCGTCCTGCTTGTCTTTTCGTATCTCGTAGTCCCGGCGGCCGCTGCCGCGCTGTTGAGCGAGACTGTCGCGGGCAGGCTGATCATCGGCTGGATACTCGGTTTCATCGTCAGTGTCTTTGGCCTATTCGCCTCCGCCGAATGGGATTTGCCGACCGGCGCCGCCGTGGTCGCAACATTCGGCGCCGCGCTGGCGGTCGTCGCCCTGGCGCTCGGCGCAGCGGCGTTCATGCGCGAGATCAAAACGCGCGGCATAGCCGCGCTCGCGACCGTGGGTATGACAGCGAGCGTGGTATTGGCTTTGGCGGGACTGCTGCTCGTTCTGTTTCCCAGGATGGACCATCACTGGCTGAATTGGATCGAAGGGACCTTCCCGGCCGTCCGCCTCGCCTTCCTCGAGCCGGACGAGCGGCAAACCTATCGTGAAAGCAGCGAAGCGGTCCAACAAGGCCTTGCCGAGATGACGCGGCTCCGCGCGCGCCAGCAGGAGGCCCGCTGGGGTGCGAGCGAAATGAGCGAAGAGATGCAGGAGCGCTTGCGACAGTATCTCGCCGGCCGGAGTGAAATGATGGCCGGCGACCACATGGCGCTGAATCATCTCCGCGACCGGGCGCGAGAGCGCCAGCGGTTTTGGCTCGGCCTGCCGCTTCTGGCCCTCGGTGCGGTGGCCTTTCTCGCGCTTTGGCGCGCAAAACGAACACGGGCGGCGCCGGCAAACGCGGCTTGACAGGCCGGCGTTTCCGCCCGTAGTCTCGATGCAGACAGTTCCGAGGAGGTAGACTATGGCGACCGACACTTTGATCATGGACGGCGACGGCCACGTCGTGGAGGATCTGAACGCGATCGCGAGCTTGATGCCGCAGCGCTACCGGGAGAAAATCGGCACCAACCGCGTCTTCGACCCGTTTCCGCCGCTCGATCATCTCCACTCGTGCAACCTGCACGATCTCCCGCCCGGCTCGTTTCGCAACGTCGGCCCCGAAGGCTGGATGGAATTTTTAGAAGACGTCGGCATTCAGGCGACGGTGCTCTACACGACGCGCGGCCTCGCCTTCGGCAAGATCGTGAGCCGCGACTGGGCGATCGATCTCGCGCGCGCCTACAACGACTGGCTCTCGCGCACCTACGTGAAGCCGAGCCCGCGCTTTCAGGGCATGGGATTGATACCGCTGCAGGAGCCGGATGCCGCCGTCGAGGAGCTCAAGCGCTGCGCGACCGAGCTCGGCATGTGCGGCGTCATGCTGCCCTCGACCGGATTTCAATTCAATTTGGGCCACAAGCTCTACTGGCCGGTCTACGCGGAGGCCGAGCGGCTCCGCTGCGCGATCGGCATCCACGGCGGCGCGCACGAAAATCTCGGCATGGACGATTTGAATCCGTACGCGCCGGTGCACGCGCTCGGCCATCCGTTCGGCCTCATGATCGCGTTCGCCGGCATCGTCTTCAACGGCATCTTCGATAAATATCCGAACGTGCGCATCGGCTTCATGGAAGGCGGCGTCGCCTGGCTGCTCATGTGTCTCGAGCGTTTCGACCGCTCCTTCGAGACGCACATCCAGCACGACCCGCGCGGCGAGTTTTTGAAGCTCCAGAAAAGCGAGCGCGTGAGCGATTACATCATTCGCCACATCAAGGCCGGACGGATCTTCGTCGGCTGCGAGGGCAGCGAGCCCGACCTCGCGCACGCGATCAGGCGCGTCGGCAACGGCCCGTTCATTTATTCGTCGGATTTTCCCCATGAGGTGAACAACGAGTTCTGCAAGCACGAGCTCGAAGAAGTCATGGAAAACGACGAGCTCAGCGCCGAGGACAAGGCCGCGGTGCTCTACAAGAACGGGCAGCGGTTCTACGGCCTCGCGCCGGAATGACTTGACTCATGGCCGGAGCCGGAAGAGAAAAGAAAAACGCGCTCGATCGCTTTCTCTCCTTGTTCGGCGACGTGCGCGCGGGCGAGGCGTTAACGGCGCTGCTGTTGATGCTGAATCTCTTCTTTCTCCTGACCGGCTACCTCATCATCAAGACCGTCCGGGAGCCGCTGATCTTGACCGGCGGGGGCGCGGAGATGAAGACCTACGCCTCCGCGGGCCAGGCGCTGCTCTTGTTTCTCGCCGTGCCGGCCTACGGGTTTCTCGCGAGCAAAATGAACCGCATCCGCCTCATCACGTGGGTCACGCTGTTTTTCATCTCCAACCTGATTATTTTTTATCTGCTCGCGCGCTTGAACGCGCCGATTGCGATACCGTTCTATCTCTGGGTCGGCGTGTTCAATATCTTCATGGTGGCGCAGTTCTGGGCGTTCGCCAACGACCTGTACAGCCAGGAGCAGGGGCGGCGCCTGTTCGGCATCGTCGCCTTCGGCGGCTCGCTCGGGGCGGTCCTCGGACCGAAGATCGCCGGCTGGCTGATGCAGCCGCTCGGCGTCTTTCAGCTGCTGCTCGTGGCGGCGGCGATCCTCGGTCTCTGCATCGTCATCGCCAACGTCGTCAACAACGGCGCGAAGGCCGGCGTCCACGGCGGCGCGAAGAACGAGCACGCCGGAGCGCCGCTCGGCAGGCAGGGCGGCTTCGCCCTGGTGACCGGCGAGCGCTATCTCACGCTCATCGCGCTGCTGGTCGTTACGCTCAATCTCGTCAATACGACGGGAGAGTACATCCTGGGAAAAATCGTCACGCAGGAGGCGCAGGAGAAATCGCTCGAGGCCGAGCGCCAGGCCGCGGCCGCGGGGCGCACCGGGCCCATGCCCGAGCGGGAAAAAAATAAAATCCGGCAGGTATTTATAGGCGGCTTCTACGGCGACTTCTATTTCTGGACCAGCCTGCTCTCCGCCGCCATCCAGCTCTTGCTCGTCTCGCGCATCCTTAAATACATCGGGCCCGCCGCGCTCTTGTGCCTGCCCCTGATTGCGTTCGGCGGCTACGCGCTCATCGCCGCGCTGCCGGTCTTGAGCTATATCCGCTTTGCAAAGATCGCAGAGAATGCGACGAACTATTCGCTCCAGAACACCACGCATCAAACCTTGTTTCTCCCCACCAGCCGCGAAGCCAAATACAAGGCGAAGGCCGCGATCGACACCTTTTTCGTCCGCGCCGGCGACGTGCTGTCAGCGATCTTCGTCTTTATCGGCGTCAAGCTCGCGCTCGGCGCGGGAGACTTCGCCCGCGTCAACATCGTCCTCGCGGTCGGCTGGATTTTGCTCGCGATCGCAATCGTGCGCCGCAACAAGGCGCTGACGCTGCGCTCCGGCGCCATCGCCAAGGCGGCATAAAATGAATCCCGCGCGCATCGGTCTCATCATTCCTTCGAGCAACCGCCTGACCGAGCCGCAGTTCCACCGCTACGTTCCGACCGGAGTAGGCCTGCACATCACGCGGCTCCGCATGACCGGCAAATGGCGCCGGCCGCTGGCTGAATTGAAGACGGCCATCGGCGAGGCGGCCGCGGCGCTCGGCGACGCGAAACCGGGAGTGATCGTCTTCCACTGCACGGCGAGCTCGATGGAGGCGGGCCTCGACGGCGAGAAGGCGGTGGTCGAGACGATCGCCGACGCCGCGAATTGCGCGGCCATAACGACCGGCCAGGCGATTGTCGAGGCTCTGCGCCATCTCGATATTAAAAAGCTCGTGCTTTTGAGTCCTTACGTGAAGAAAACGAACGAAGAGGAAATCGGCTATTTAAAAGCGGCGGGATTCGACGTCCTGCACGATTTCGCGCACGGTCTTTCCGGCAGCGACGACTACATCGCAGTCGCCCCGGAGCGCTGGCGCGACCTCGCGTGGGAAAACCGCCGCGAAAATGCCGACGGCTATCTCTTGAGCTGCACGAACACGACGATGATCGAGGCGATCGCCGCGACCGAGCAAAAGCTCGGCAAGCCGGTCGTCACCAGCAATCAGGCAACGCTGTGGGCGTGTTTAAGAAGGCTGGGTTCTACGCAAAATATATCCGGACTCGGCCGGCTGTTCGGATAAATCCAACTTAACGGCCGTCTGCTGTGAGCCGCTCCTTCAGCCCCGTAAATCTCTTCTCGATCCGGATATTCTTGATCGCCATCGCCACGGCGCGCTTGCTGCCGACGAGGACGACGAGCTCTTTGCCGCGCGTGACGGCGGTGTAGAGAATGCTCCGGTGGAGCATCGGGTAATGCGCGGTGTGGAGCGGGATCACGACGGCGGGATATTCGCTCCCCTGGCTCTTGTGTACTGAGATCGCATAGGCGAGGCCGATCTCGTCGAGGTCGTCGGCATCGAAACCGATGCCCTTGCCGTCGAAATCGACGGTGAGCTCGCCTTCCTCAGTGTCAACCGCGACGATCCTGCCGAGGTCGCCGTTGAAGATCCCTTTGTCGTAATTGTTCCGGAGCTGCATGACGCGGTCGCCGAGACGGAAAGTCGTGCCGCCGCGTTCGAGACTTTTGCCCTGCGGGTTGAGCAGCTGCTGGAGCCGGCGATTGAGATGCACCGTGCCTAATAACCCGCGGTGCATCGGGCTCAACAGCTGGATGTCCTGTGCGCCGCCGCCGAGGCGGCGCGGGATGCGCTCTTTCACCAGCTCCTCGATCACGGCGAGCGCGTCTTCTTCGCGCTCGCGCGCGATAAAGACGAAGTCGCGCCGGTCCGGCTCGGCGTCGAGCGTCAACGGCTCGCCGCGGAGAATGCGGTGCGCATTCTGCACGATCAGGCTCTCGCCCGCCTGGCGGAAAATCCGCTTCAGCACGACCACCGGGACGGCTTTCGAATCGATCAGATCCCGCAGCACGCTGCCGGGGCCGACTGAAGGGAGCTGATCGACGTCGCCGACCAGCACGAGATGGCTCTCAGGCGCGACCGCGGCGAGCAGATGATCGAGCAGCGGCAGGTCGAGCATCGAGGCCTCGTCGATGATGACAACCGAGGCGTCGATCGGATCGGCTTCGTCGCGTTGGAAGCCGCCCTCGTGCGGATTGTATTCGAGGAGCCGGTGGATCGTCCTCGCCTCCTCGCCCGAAAGCTCGGCCATTCTCTTGGCCGCCCGTCCGGTCGGCGCCGCGAGCGCAAACGTCACTTCGGCGTGCTTCAAGATTTTCAGCAGCGCGATGAGAAGCGTCGTCTTGCCTGTTCCCGGACCGCCGGTAATGACGACGATTTTCTGGCTCAGCGCCTGTGCGATCGCCTCGCGCTGCTCGGGCTCCAAAAGAAGAGTTGCAGGGTTGAAGGGTTCCACGGTTGAAGGGTTAAAAGCTTCGAGCGGATCGGCAGCGCTGGTTTTATCTCTTAAACCCTTTAACCCTTTAACCGTTAAACCGGAGGGGCTGGCGAGCAGGCGGCGGATCGCCGCCGCGACGCGGCGCTCCGCTTGAAATAACTCGCGTGGATAAATTCGCGTCTGCTCTTCCTCGGCGCGTTCGTCGACGACGAGGTCGCCCTGAAGCGCTAGCCTATCGACCGCGTATTGCGTCACGTCTTCGTCGACTTGCAGCAGCGCGGCGGCGTTCGCCTTCAAAGGCGTTAGAGGAACGTAGCAGTGGCCGTCGTCGGCAAATTTCTTCAAGACATGGAGCAGCCCCGCCTGGACTCGGAGCGGGAAATCGCCGCTGATGCCGAGCGTCGCGGCGATCCGGTCGGCGAGCACGAAGCCCACGCCGTAGATCTCCTCGGCGAGGCAGTAGGGATTTTCCTTGACGCGCGCCACCGTTTCGGCGCCGAAGGCGCGGTAGATTTTGAGCGCGAGCGAGCTGCCGACACCGTGGCCCTGGAGAAAGACCATGACGTCCTGCATACCGCGCTGCTCCTGCCACGCGCGCAGGATCTTGGCCGCGCGCACGCGCCCGATGCCCGAGACTCGCATCACCTTGCTCGGCTCCTCGGAAAGCACTTTCAAGGTATTCAGGCCGAAGGCGGCGACGAGCCGCTTCGCGTAGCTGGGCCCGATGCCTTTGATGAGGCCTGAGCCGAGATATTTCTGGATGCCTTCGAGCGTCGCCGGCTCGATTTTCTCCCAATGCTCGGCCTGAAACTGGAGACCGTAGCGCGGGTGCACCTTCCAGCTGCCGCCGACCTTGATTTCCTCGCCCTCGCTCACCGGGAAGATGCCGCCGACGATCGTCACCTCCTCCACATCGTCGACCTCGAGTCGAGCGACGGTGTAGGGCGCCTGGGCGTCCTGATAGGTGATCCGGGTGATCGTTCCTTGAAGCTCGGATCTTTCGCGGAGTTTATCTTCGGCCACGGGTTTCTCGCATCCTACTCTAAAGTGCCGCCTTGCTCCAAGCCTTTGTTCTAGCGGCGAAAACCGGTATGATCCACTCTTTACAAAACCAGGATAGAATACCCTAAAAGGGGGCCAATTCTATGTTTTTCGAGAGCTTGTGGTTCGAAATCGCGCTCATTTTATTCTTCATTTTCGTCAACGGCTTTTTCGCCGCCTCGGAGATCGCGATCATCGCCACGCGCAAGACCCGGATCGAGACCTTGCTGGAAAAAGGCGTTCGCGCCGCGGCCGCCGTCGCGCGCCTCAAGGACGATCCCGACCGCTTTCTCGCCACGGTCCAGATCGGCTGCACGATCATGGGCACGCTCGCCTCCGCGATCGGCGGGGCCGTCGCCATCGAGTATTTAAAGCCGCTGTTCCAGTCGGTGCCCGTCCCCCTGATCCAGGAATGGTCGGAATCGATCGCCATCATGGTCGTCACCGTACCCATAGCCTATTTCTCCCTCATCATGGGCGAGCTCGTGCCCAAGTCGCTGGCGCTGAGATTTTCCGAGCAGATCGCCTTTATGGTCGCGCGGCCGATCGAGGTCTTCTCGCGCCTGACATCGTTTTTCGTCGGCATCTTGACCGCCTCGAGCAACACGGTGCTCCGCCTCTTCGGCGGCAAGGGCGCCGGCGGGGCGACGTTTGTCTCCGAGGAGGAGGTCAAGTCGCTGATCCGCGAGGGCGCCGCGAAAGGCATCTTCAACGAGACCGAGAAAGAACTCATTCATAGCGTTTTCGAGTTCGTCGATACGCCGGTCAAGGCGGTCATGATCCCGCGCACGGAGATCCACGCGCTCGAGATCAACGCGACGGCGGAAGACGTGCTCAAGAGCTTCGTCGAGAGCGGCTTTTCCCGGATTCCGGTTTACGAGACCGAGCTCGACCGCGTCATCGGCGTTCTCTACTATAAAGACCTTCTGCGCGCGATCCAGGAAAAGGCGGTGTTTCGCATTCGCGAGCATCTCCATCCGCCCTTTTTCGTTCCCAGCTCGCTGCCGATCAGCCAATTGCTCAAGGATCTGCAGCGCCGCCGGATCGCAATCGCGCTCGTGATCAACGAATTCGGCGAGGTCGAAGGCCTCGTGACGCTCGAAGATCTGCTGGAGGAAATCGTCGGCGAGATCCGCGACGAATACGACCGCGAAGAGCGCGGGCCGGTCGAGCGGCTGCCCGACGGCTCGATGGTCATCCAGGGCTCGGCCCAGCTAAAGGATCTAAAGACCGATTACAACCTGCCTTTCGACGAATCGCCGGATTACCTCACGCTCGCCGGCTTCGTCCTGGCGAAGCTGAAACGCATTCCGCGCGGCGGCGAGGTCGTGGAGCACAACGGCTACCGGCTCACGATCGTCGACATGGAGGGACGGCGCGTGGTCAAAGTGAAGCTCGAGCGGGCGGAGAAAAAACCCGAAGCGCGGGGCTAAATTTTTTATTTGATGCCGATTTTGGCGCGCAGTCCCGGCAGCGCCTCTTCCGCCGCCGCCATGCCCAGCGCGACCAGCTCTTTCTTGCGGGTAAAATCCATGAAGCCCGCGCTCGCCAGCTTGGGCCGGATCACGATGTCGGCGCGCTTTGAGTTTCCTTCGGCCGCCTGGCGCGCCATCAAAAAAACGCTCTGCACCAGCGTCTCGAAGATATTATTCGGCTGCACCGCCGGATTCCCGTCCGAGAGATCGACGCCGATGACGACGTCCGCCCCCATCTTGCGCGCGGCATCGACGGGCATGTTGTCCGCGACGCAGCCATCCGCCAATAGTTTCCCCTGGTAGCTCACGGGAGCGAAGATTCCCGGCAGGGCGTTCGAGGCGCGCACCGCGCGCGCGATCGAGCCCGACTTGAGCGCGACCGCCTGGCCGCTCTCCAGGTCCGCGGCGACAGCGGCGAACGGCGTCTGCAGCCGCTCGATCTCCTGCGTCGAAAGCCTCTTCGCGACGAACTCCTCCAGCCGGTCGCCGCGCGCAAGGCCGTGCGTCGGGTTGATGAAGTTGTAGTCGAAGACGTCGCGCTCTTCGAGCGCGAGCACGATGCGCTCCAGATCGGAGGCGCTCCTGCGATCGGCGTAAACCGCGCCGACGAGGCTGCCGGTATCGGCGCCGACGATGATGTCGATCGGGATCTTCTGCCGCTCGAGCACGCGGATGACGCCGACGTGGGCAAAGCCGCGCGCGGCGCCGCCCGAGAGCACCAGCGCGACCTTGGGCCGGCTGCCGCCCCACGGCATGATTTTGGACGCCGAGCGCCAGCTGCATGAGGAAAGGCCGCACACCGTGAGGACGACAAGCAGGATCGCGAGCAATCGCCGCCGGCGCATAGGGCTCAGTGTAGCAGCATTCGATTTCGCACCGCAACGAAGCAATTCAGCGGGCGGCGGGGTCGAAAAGCTCGCGGACCATGATTTTGACGGCATCCGAAGAAGCCTGGCTGATGTTGGTCGCGCCGGGAGTGGGAACGGCGCGCTGATAGCGCCGCTGCCACAGCGTCGCGCCGTCGGCGATGCGGATTAATTTGAAATCGGCGACGACGGCGACGAACTGCTTCGAGTCGATGCTCCAGCGCAGAATGTCGCTTAACAGGAGGTGCCCGGATAATCGTCCTTCCCGCGCGTTGCCTGCGGCGGAATCGGCCGCGAACGGCAGATTGGCGAGCCGCTTATCGGCTTCTTCGGGCCGCGAAACTTTGAAGCCGCGCTGCGTAAATTCGGACTGGAGTTCGTCGCGCAGCAAATCCATCACCGTCCGGCGGGACTCAGAGGAAATCTTTCCCGCCATCTCCGCAAGCGAGCGCAGGGGATTGTTTTCCGGCAGCACGAGATTGACCGTTGTATCGTTTTTCGGCCGCGCGAGCCACAACGGCGCGTTCGCGGCGGCGGGAAACGGGGCCGGCGCCTGGACAGACGCACAACCGACAAAAAGCGAGCCGATGATAATCAACACCAGCGCCGCGGCGGCGGTCTTGAGCGGCACCGCTCGCAGCAGATTGGCTATAAAAATCATCGCGCAACCCACGGCAACGTCCGTCGGACCCAGCGGTGTGTGCAGCCGGACCGAGACATAGAAGCCGACCAACGCCATGAGCAGTCC
>Ga0075423_10001174_pt1 | contig 22666 bp, 24 predicted proteins | sample SoiMethybrSBSTD2_FD_80114 | JGI IMG/M metagenome (GOLD analysis project Ga0075423, IMG submission 80114) | Bulk soil microbial communities from a Populus tree surrounding site in Tennessee, USA - Soil MetaG P. TD hybrid SBSTD2 | ecosystem: Environmental > Terrestrial > Soil > Tree plantation... | reverse complement strand
GCCTTCTTGAGCACGCTCGCGTTCTCCGCGTTCATGTCCTGGTTCAGGTACCCGAGCTGCGCGACCTGGAGCATGAACTTCCGCGCCGTCGCCAGCTCCTCGGTCAGGGCGTCGAGGGCCTTCTGCGTCTCCTGCCGGGACACGTCGAGCGAGGCCTGGGTGTCCCGGCGGGTGGCCGCGAGCGCGTCGGAGAGCTTGCGCAGCTCGCCGTCGAGCCCGGCGAGGGTGGCCCGCTGGGTCTCCTGCTCCTGCAGGGCGGCCACGGTGACGGCCTCGGGCTCCTTGGGTACGTCCGCGCGGTAGACGAAGGTGAGCACCGCGGGAGCCGCCGCGCGATCGGTCGACGCGGCGGCGCGCGACCAGGCGTCCGCCGGCGTGTCGCCGGGCAGGACGGCCAGCCGCCCGTCCCGCGCATCGACGAAGGCGAGCGCGCCCGCGCGCCCCGATTGCCGAATCGCGTCCTGGACCGCGGTCGCGTGCGGGGCGAGCGCCTGCTCGCGATGCTTGATCGCGGTCGCCTGCGGGGCGGGCACGAGCGGGTGGCTCGCGCAGCCGCCGACCATCATCACCAGAGCCAGAACCCGGAGGAGTCGACGCATCGCTCAGACTCTACCACTGCGGCGCGCGCTGGTCTCGGTCTCCGAACAGTTGTAGCATCCGAGAATGCGGCGAGGGTCGACACTCCCGATGGGGCGCTAGTGGACCGGAGTCCAGCGAGCCGCGACCCGGAAGGCTCCCAGTCCCGCCCCCCAGTTGATGCCGCTTCCGACCCCGCGGTAGGCCGTCTTCGCCGCACCCTTCCCGACGCGTGGCGGATCATCCGCCCGTACTGGGTCTCGGAGGACCGCTGGCCCGGCCTGGGCCTGCTGCTCGTCATCGTGGCGCTCACCCTCGGCATGGTCTACCTGAGCGTCCTCCTGAACCGGTGGAACAACGACTTCTTCAGCGCGCTGCAGGAAAAAAATTCCCAGATGTTCCGCCGGCAGCTCGCCCAGGTGGCGTGGCTGGTCGGGGCGTTCATCGTCCTGGCCGTCTACCAGCTCTACCTCAACCAGATGCTCGAGATCCGCTGGCGCCGCTGGCTCACCGAGCGCTACCTCCGCGCCTGGCTGGCCGACCGCGCCTACTACCGCATGCAGCTCGTCGCCGGGGAGACCGACAATCCCGACCAGCGCATCGCTGAGGACATCCAGCTCCTGATCTCCCAGACCCTCGCGCTCTTCGTGGGCGGTCTCCGGGCGTTCGTGACCCTGGTGACCTTCGTGGCGATCCTGTGGACGCTCTCCGGAACCCTCGCGGTCCCGATCGGCGGCCACTCCCTCGTGCTGCCCGGCTACATGGTGTGGGTGTCCATCCTCTACGCGGTGGGCGGCACCTGGCTCACCGACTGGATCGGCCGCCCCCTCGTCCGGCTGAACTTCGACCGGCAGCGATACGAGGCGGACTTCCGCTTCAGCCTGGTGCGCTTCCGGGAGAACACCGAGGGCGTGGCCCTCTACCGGGGCGAGCTCGACGAGCTGCACGGCTTCCGCGGGCTCTTCGAGGCGGTGGTGCGCAACTGGTGGGGCATCATGCGCCGGCAGAAGCGCCTCACCACCTTCACGTCCGGCTACTCGCAGGGCGCGTGGATCGTGCCCTCGATCGTGGCCGCCCCGCGCTACTTCGCCGGCGAGCTCGGGCTGGGCGGGCTCATGCAGACGGTGGGCGCATTCAACCAGGTCCAGGACGCGCTCAGCTTCTTCGTGGTCTCGTACAAGGAGATCGCGGCCTGGTGCTCGGTGGTGGCGCGGCTGGCCGGCTTCGAGCGCACGCTCGAGCGCGTCCGGCGCGAGACCACGATGGGCGACGGCATTCGCCACGCCGAGGGTGGCGAGGCGGAGCTGCTCGTGCGCGACGTGGATCTGCACCTGCCCGACGGCAAGCCGCTCATCGCGCGGGTGAATCTCATGCTTCGCCGGGGCGATCACCTGCTGCTGGGCGGCGCCTCGGGATCGGGCAAGAGCACGCTCTTCCGGGCCATCGCGGGCATCTGGCCGTTCGGGCGCGGCGAGATCCGTCAGTCGAAGAAGGCGCGCGTCCTCTTCCTGCCGCAGCGGCCGTACCTGCCGATCGGAACCCTCCGCCGCGTGGTCGCGTACCCGACGCCCCCCGAGGGCCTCGACGATACGGCCCTGCGCGAGGCGCTCGAGGCGGTGGGGCTCGCCAAGCTCACCGGCCGCCTGGACGAGGCCGGCCACTGGGCCCTCCAGCTCTCGCCGGGCGAGCAGCAGCGCATCGCCTTCGCGCGGGCCCTGGTCCAGAAGCCGGAGTGGCTCTTCCTGGACGAAGCGACCTCCGCGGTGGACGAGCTCACGGAAGAGCGCCTCTACCGGCTGGTGCGCGACCGGCTGGCCGGGACCACCGTGTTCAGCGTGGGCCACCGGGCGACGCTGCGGCCGTTCCACGACCGCCAGCTCGAGGTACAGCCGGCCGCGAGCGGCCCCGCCGCGATCGTCGAGGTGAGCGCGACCCACGGATCGGGCGCTCGCTGATTCGGTTGCGATCCCGACGCGCTCACCCGTACCATGTCGATTCATGTGGGACGGGATCCGCCGCGCGCTCCGCTATCCCCTGCGCCCGAGGCTCTCCGTCTACTTCGACCCGGCGTCCACGTACCAGACCCAGGCCGTCGACGACGCGGGGGGCGCGGCCGGCTACTTCTGCCACGTCATGGTTCGCACCACCGGGCGGGTGGCGGCGCAGACCTGCCGCGGCCGGATGCTCGAGGTGAGCGTGCGGAACGGCGACGGCTCCACCGTGCCCGCGCCGGGATTCCCCGCCCCCATGTTCCTCAAGTGGGCGCGCGAGCGCGACTTCGGCCCGCGGAACGTGGAGGCGAATCAGCCGCGCCCGCTGGATCTCTGCTTCACCCTCGCCTCGGCGCCGGACCAGCTCCGCTTCTCCGCGCCCCCGAGCCCGTCGGGAGTGCTGATTTTCCCGCCCGGCGTCTACCGCGTGAAGGTACGCGTGACCGCGGACGACACGCGAGCGGCCGACGGCGTGTTCCAGATCGACTTCACGCGCGGGTGGGATCGCATCGTGGTCGAGCAGCTCTGACGAGAGGAGTCCACCGACGAGCACGACCGGCAGCTCCCGGGACATCGGCCTCGATCGCCGCCAGTTCCTCGCCACCGCGGCCTCGACACTCGCCGCGGCCCAGCTCGGCGGCATCGGGTCCGCGAGCGCCCAGGCCAAGACGGAGTCGGCCCCCGCGCCCGGAGCCAGGCGGCGAGCGCACAGCTCGTTTGGCTCGCTCAAGCAGGTCGACGCCGGCGCGCTGAACGTCGGATACGCCGAAGCCGGGCCCCCCGCGGGGCCGGTGGTCCTTCTCCTGCACGGCTGGCCCTACGACATTCACAGCTACGTCGACGTGGCCCCGCGACTGGCGTCGGCGGGCTACCGGGTGATCGTCCCGCACCTCCGCGGCTATGGCACCACGCGCTTCCTCTCCGGCGACGCCGTACGGAATGGCCAGCCCTCGGCCCTCGCGGCCGACGCCGTCGCGCTCCTGGACGCCCTCAAGATCGACCGAGCCACCATCGGCGGCTTCGATTGGGGCGCGCGGACGGCCAACATCGTGGCCGCACTCTGGCCGGAGCGCTGCAAGGCCATCGTAGTACTACTTCGCGACCGAGCGCGGCCGCGCCGGCTACGAGAAGTACCGGCACGACTTCGCCAAGCTGGTCTGGCAGCTCGCGTCGCCGAAATGGACCTTCGACGACGCCACGTTCGATCGCAGCGCGGCGTCGTTCAACAACCCGGATCACGTCGCGATCGTGATCCACAACTATCGCTGGCGGCTCGGCCTGGCCGACGGCGAGCCGAAGTACGACGACCTGGAGAAGCGGCTGGCCGAGGGCCCGGTCATCGCGGTGCCGACCATCACCCTCGAAGGCGACGCCAACGGGGCCCCGCACCCGGACCCCAGCGCCTATGCCAAGAAGTTCTCCGGCAAGTACGCGCATCGGCTCATCAAGGGCGGCGTCGGGCACAACCTGCCCCAGGAAGCGCCCCACGCCTTCGCGAAGGCGGTCGTCGACGTCGACCGCTCCTGACCGCTACCCGGGCACCCTCGCATGCCGCCGGACGGTGGCGCATAGCGTGACCGGGTCGAGGGGCTTCTCGACCAGCTCCGTGAAGCCCTCGGCCAGCAGCTCCTCGCGCCGGCCCCCGTAGGCGGTGACCGCGATGGCGGGGATCTCGAGGTCCTTCGTCTGCGCGATCGTCCGCACCTCCCGGATCAGCGCGATCCCGTCGTCGGGCATGGCAATGTCCGTGACGAGGACGTGGGGTGCAGGGTCTCCAGGATGCGCTTGGCCCTCTCGGCGGACTCGGCCGCCGTGACGAGGGCGCCGCAGTACTCCAGCACGATCTTGAGCAGCTCCCGCGAGTCCTCGGTGTCCTCGACGACCAGGACGTGAGCGCCCTCGAGATCACGGTGTGCCATGACGCCTAGGGGAAATATATCGTAGCCGTGACCCTCTGCCAACCGCGCGCGGATCAGGTCATCGGGTGATCGACCCGCCCGGTCGGCCGGTCAGGGAGGCGTCCTGAGGACATCGACTCCGGTCTCCCTTGTTGCACTCGTCGATGTCACGCTTCGCGATACACCCTTCGAGGAGCACGACAAGAGCGCAGACAATCATGAGGAGCCTCATGCTACTTGCCTTTTGGGGATGAAGCAGACCGTTCCGTCGTCGAGCGCGACGAACGCCGCCCGCCGGTGGCTCTCCGCGTTTCCGCGTCCTCGGTGGCCCATGGTCGTCAGACCGGCAAGGCTCGTGCCACGGGACGGGGGACGCCGGAGCGCACGTATCGGCCTTTCGAGTCCCGCATCGAATGCTCGCGCGAGGAAGCGTCGCGAAGAAACGACCGGCCGGAAACTCCCGGGCGGGGGTGACGCTACTCCGCGCGGCGTAGGCGGTCGAGCAGGAAGCGGTGCAGCCGCTGCTTCACCTCCTCCGGCATGGGCGCACGGCCGACCTCGCCGGTCAGCTCCCACGTCTTCCGGTAGGTGCTGAGATACGCGCGGCACGGCGCGCAATCGAGCAAGTGCTGCTCGAGCTCGTCGGCGAGCTCGGGCGTCAGGCTCGCCTCGATGTACTCGGCGAGGACGTCGATGGCCTCCTTGCAGGTCATTGCGGCTGCCGTCCTTTCGAGGTGAGAGGACCACACCGGCGGGTCACCGGGCGCCCTCCAGTGCCGTCACGCGCAGCGCGTGCCCATCCGGATCACGCGCCAGGAAGCCCGCGGCGAAGCCCAAGGCGCGGTCGGGCAGCATGACCACGCCCGGCGACACGAACGGGGCCCGCGCCACCCGCAGGCGGGTGGCTGTCGCGCCCGCATCGCCCGGTACCACCGTAGTATGCGAGTGCACCAGATCGTTGACGGCCGGGTCCGTCGGCCCAGACCGTCCGGTGCGCGGGGTCAGGTATTCGAGCAGCTCGACGCCCGGCCCGGACGCGGCGCGCAGCGTGGTGATGCGAAGGCGCGCCCCGCCGACGTCGTTGAGCCGCTCCTGCTCCGGACCCCAGTTCTCGCTCTCCCCCGTGACCCTCAGGCTCAGGACGTCCCGGTAGAAGCGAAGGCTCGACTCGGTGTCGGCGACGACGATGGCGGTATGGTCGATGCCGAGGAAGATGCCGTCGCTCGGCCGGTGCCACCGCGCCGCGCCCTTGTCGGGAGGAAACTCGAGGATCTCGAGCGGGTGACCGTCGGGATCGCGGAAGTAGAAGGCCTTGATCCCTCCCGCCTTCGGATTCCAGTCGGGCAGACGCTGGGGACCCGCCGAGACCTGCCGCACCTCGTGCCGTCGGAGCCAGAGGTAACCCTGCTCGATGTCGTTGGTGATGATCGCGATGTGCTGGAACCAGACATCGTTGCTCCGGGAGTCGGCCGGAGCCGCCCGACCGCGCGGCGCGAGGAACTCGGTGAGCTCGATACGATCGGCGCCGAGCCGCATGCAGACGACGCGCGCGCGCAGACCGATGAGGCCGGTAAGCCGCTCGTAGGCCGGGCCGGCCACCTCCGCGTCCGACGTCTTCTCGAAGCCGAGCAGGTCTCGATAGAACGCCACCGAGCGCTCCATGTCCGACACGGTGAGCCCGATCGCGCCGACTTCGCGGACCCGCCCCGCCTCGGCGTCCGGTCCCCCCGCCGGCTGGGCGACCACGGCCGGCGTGGCGACGGCCACCAGCACCAGCAGCCACAGCGCACCGACGACCAAGGCGGATGCCCGCGGCCCCACGATCGCCGCGCTCGCGGCGGGCCGCTCCGCGTAGCCGCAGCGGAAGATGCAGCACGTTCCCGGGTGGTGGTAGAGCTTGGCGCACACCGCCTCCCGGCCCCGTGCCAGGAGCAGGTACACGTCCGCCGCCGCCAGCATCCCGATCAGCGGGCCGGTGAAGTACACCCACAGGGCGGTCCATGTCCGGGCCGGGACCGCGGAGGCCAGCGTGCGCGCCGGGTTCATGCTCATGCCGGAGAGCGGCGCCTCGAGGGTGATGTACGTCGCCACCAGCAGTCCCGAGCAGAGTCCGGTCAGAGCCGCGGCCCGGCTGTTGGAGACGGTCAGCACCACCAGCATCAGGACGAACGAGATCGCGATCTCCGCTCCGAGGGCCACGAGCGGCCCGGCCGAGCCGGGCACCGTCACCGCGTAGTGGACGGCGGGATGCGCAACTGGGGCGCCGAGCCACGCCCGGGCGACGACGACCCCGGCCACACCGCCGAGGAACTGCGCGACGATGTAGAAGGCGGCATCCCAGCCGGCGACCTTCCCGAGCCGCCAGAAGGTCAGGGTGACGGCCGGATTGAAGTGGGCTCCGGATCGGCGCCCCCACGGCGAGTAGATGATCGCGACAGCGGTCGATGCCATCGCGATGCCCATCAGGAACCGCCTCGGCATGTCGTCTCCGAGCACACTCGCCAGCGAGGATGCCGGGCCGACCGGAGAGCCGGGGTGATACAGCAGGGTCACGAAGACACAGGCCGAAAGCATGAAGAGCCCAAGATGGGCCGCTTCCATCAGGTATTCGGGCCAGTGCCCCCGCAGCGCCTGCCGCACGGTGCGATCCATGCGAGTTAGACACGGCCGCCGCCGCGCGGGGTTCGGCCGATCGTCACCGGGAGGCCGTTCAGGCCGAGATCGAGACCGGGAGCAGCTCGCGCACCGGCATCGTCCGGGCCCGCCGCCGCGTGGCGAGCACGCGCTCGGGGTCGCCCAGATCGTTCCAGTGCACGCCCCGCACCGGCAGGACCGCGAGGCGGTCCGGCCGGACGCTCAGCACCTGTCGCGAGAAGTCGACCGAGGGGAGCCCGCAGTACAGCCGCTCGACCACGGGCGTCTCCCCGAGGGTGCCGAGCGTCCCCGCGACCTCGGAGAAGGAGCGATGCAGATCGGGCGCGGTCAGGCGGATCAGGGCCAGCATGGTCGAGACGCGCCCGACCATGACGAAGCTGTTCCAGAGCCAGCCCTGGGCGAGGAAGCGCTCCGCGTCGGCCATGGCCGGCTTCTCCCAGAGGCGTCGCACCTGTCGGTGCGACGGCGCGCCGGCCACCGGCTCACCCGGCTCGATCCAGCCGTACCCGGGCTCCGCGCGGTCGGGCGCGACGCCGAGCAGGGTCACCAGGTCGGGCCGCCGGGCGGTGCCCTCGAAGGCCCCCTCGATCTGCCCGCTGAAGGCCGAGTCGTCCGAGACGAAGTGGTCCGAGGGGTAGAACACCACGGTGTCGCTCGCGGCCTGCCGGGCCGCCAGCACCAGCAGGGCGTACGGGATCGCGGGGGCGGTGCCACGGTTCTCCGGCTGGGCTGCCACGAGGCGGGTGCGCAGGTCGGCGAGCAGGCGTGTAGAAGCGCTCGTGGGCCCCGTTGACCACCACGAGTGTCCGGTGCGCGGGCACCGCCAGCGCCGCGCGACGCCGCGTCTGGGTCAGCAGGGTCTCCTCGCTCACGAGCGGGCAGAACTGCTTGGGCCGGTCGTCGCCCGCGATGCTGCGGGTCATGGAGCGCAGCCGCACCCCGTCGCCCCCGGCCAGGATCACACCCCAGTGTCGGCTCATGTCCTGTTTCCGAGCTGCTGGAGGAGCTTGGCCACCAGCGCGGTCCAGCCGGTCTGGTGGCTCGCTCCCACCCCGGCGCCGGTGTCGCCGTTGAAGTACTCGTGGAACGGGATCAGGTCGCGCCAGTGCGGATCGGCCTGGAACTTCTCGACCGCGCCCAGCACCGGTCGCCGCCCATCCTCGCCGCGCCGGAAGATCCGCACGAGGCGGCGCTCGAGCTCGGCGCTCACGTCGCGCAGCGGCATGAGCCGGTCGGAGCCGGTCGGGCACGCCACCTTGACCCCATCGCCGTAGAAGTGGTCGAGCTTCTGCAGTGCCTCGATGAGCAGCACGTTGACCGGGAACCAGATCGGCCCCCGCCAGTTCGAGTTGCCGCCGAAGAGACCGGTGCTCGACTCGGCCGGCTCGTAGGAGACTCGGTACTCGGCCCCCATCACCTGCTCCACGAAGGGGTGGTCCCGGTGGTATCGCGACAGGGCTCGGACGCCGAAGGGGGAGAGGAACTCCTCCTCGTCGAGCATGTAGTGCAGCACCTTGGGGAGCTGCTCGCGGGTCACGATCGACAGCAGGCGCCGGACACCGCGCCCCGGCTCCTCGACCTCCTGGACGTGATCGCGGAAGTCCGGGTGGTGGTCGATGAACCATTGCATCCGTCGCTTGAACCCCGGCAGCCGGTCCACGATCTCCGGCTCGAGCGACTCGACCGCGTAGAGCGGGATCAGGCCCACCATGGACCGGATGCGCATGCCGCGGGTCGACCCGCCCGGGAGGTGCAGCACGTCGTAGAAGAAGCCGTCCTCCTCGTCCCAGAGGGAGGTGTCCTCCGCCCCGCCCCGGTGGTCCATCGCGTGCGCGATGTAGACGAAATGCTCGAAGAACTTGCTCGCCACGTCCTCGTAGGCCGGGTTCTCCCGCGCGAGCTCGAGCGCCATCGCGAGCATGTTGAGGCAGTACATCCCCATCCAGCTGGTGCCGTCCGACTGGTCGATGTGCCCACCGGTGGGCAGCGGGGCCGATCGGTCGAAGACGCCGATGTTGTCGAGTCCGAGGAAGCCGCCCTGGAAGACGTTCATGCCCTCGGCGTCCTTGCGATTCACCCACCACGTGAAGTTCAGCAGCAGCTTGTGGAAGATCCGCTCCAGGAACCGGCGGTCCGCCACTCCTCGTACCCGCTTCTCGATCTTGTAGACGCGCCATGCGGCCCACGCGTGCACCGGCGGGTTGACGTCGCCGAGCGCCCACTCGTAGGCCGGGATCTGCCCGTTCGGGTGCATGTACCACTCGCGCAGGAACAGGATCAGCTGCTCCTTGGCGAAGTCCGGATCGACGAGGGCGAGCGGGATCGCGTGGAACGCGAGGTCCCACGCCGCGTACCACGGATACTCCCACTTGTCGGGCATCGAGATGACGTCCTCGTTGTAGAGGTGCGTCCACTCGTGGTTCCGTCCCCCGAGTCGTTCCGGCGGCGGAGCCGGATAGGCCGGGTCGCCCTCGAGCCAGCGCCAGACGTGGTAGTGGTAGAACTGCTTGCTCCAGAGCACGCCCGCGAAGGCCTGGCGCATGACCCGCCGGCCGTCCTCGTCGAGGGTGCCGGGGATGACCGTGTCGTAGAAGAGATCTGCCTCCTGCCGGCGCCGCGCGAACACGGTGTCGAACTCCTCGCCCAGGCCCGCGCCGTGGGGTGGCGCGTTGCCGAGCCGGAGGCGCACCGAGACGGTCTCCCCGGGGCCTACCCGCAGCCGATAGTGCGCGGCCGCCTTGGTCCCTTCCCGTTCGGGGTTCACCGCCTCGCGGCGGCCGTGGACCACGTAGTCGTCGATCCCGTCCTTCACGTACGGGGTGGCGTTGGCGCCGCCGTAGAGGCGCTCGAAGTTCGTCTCGTTCTCGGTGAACAGGAGATCGGGCGCGCCCTCAACCGAGAGCCAGCGCAGGCCGAGCGACTCGTGGTCGGCCTCGATCACGTCGGCTCGCTCCGCGGCGAGCCGCGGACGTCGGCTACCCGGCTCCCACGCCCATGTGTTGCGGAACCACAGTGTTGGCAGCAGGTGGCACTCCGCCGCTTCGGGCCCGCGATTGGTCACGCTCACCCGGATCAGGGTGTCGTCGACGTCGGCCTTCGCGTACTCGACCACCACGTCGAAGTACCGGTCCTGGTCGAAGACCCCGGTGTCCACCAGCTCGAACTCGGGCGCCCCGCGCCCCCGCCACCGGTTCTCCTCCACCAGACGCCCGTAGGGGAACTCGGCCTGCGGGTACTTGTAGAGGTACTTCATGTACGAGTGGGTCGGCGTGGAGTCGAGGTAGAAGTAGTACTCCTTGACGTCCTCCCCGTGGTTGCCCTCGTTGCCGGTCAGGCCGAACAGCCGCTCCTTCAGGATGGGGTCGCGTCCGTTCCAGAGGGCCACCGCGAAGCAGAGGCGCTGGTGATTGTCCGAGATGCCGCCGAGCCCGTCCTCGCCCCACCGGTACGCGCGCGACCGGGCGTGATCGTGGGGGAAGGCCTCCCAGGCATTGCCGTGGGGGCTGTAGTCCTCGCGCACCGTCCCCCACTGGCGCTCGCTCAGGTAGGGTCCCCAGCGCTTCCAGTAGGCCGACCGCTCGCCCGCCGCGTGAAGCCGCTGCTCTTCCGCCGTCCGCTGTGTGGTTTTCATGATCGGCAGGTTCGACGCCGGCCATCTCCGTAGAGATTCGCCGGGCAAGAGATTCCGCTCGCCAGCGCCTAGTCGCGGCCGAGGGTCCGGGCGATCAGGTGGTCGAGCGAGATCGTACCGCCGCCCCGCGTCAACAGGAAGAGCAGGATCGCGCCCCACACCAGGTGCTCGGGCCACGCCTGCGGGTACACGAATAGCTGGATGGTCGTGATCATGCCGAGCAAGGGCAGCGCGGCCAGGCGCGTCCCCAGCCCCAGCAACAGGAGCGAGGAGCAGCCCAGCTCGAAGGTGGCGGAGAGTGCCGCCGCGACGTGCGGGGCGAGCACCGGCACCTTGTACTCGTCCGCGAACAGGGCAACCGTCGATTCCCAGCTTCCGATCTTGGTCAGGCCCGCGCGGAGAAAGACGCCTGCGATCGCGAGCCGGAACAGGAGCTGGTGAATCGACAGCGGCACGCGGCCGAGCAGCGAGAACAGGTCGGCGAGGTGCAGGCGGAGTCCCGAGGCGGGCGCGTGAGTCGTCGTCATGGCTCTCTCTGACATGGGTCGTCTCCCGGAGTTGATGGTGTAGGGCCGAGTGCGATCGGGAGCCCGTCGGCGAAGAGCGCGGTGAGCGCCGACCCAAGGTCGAACGCGGGATCCGCGGCCAGGGCCTCTGCCGTCGCGGCCGCGAGGTCGCCGCCGCGCGCGAGGGCGTGACGGAAGACGAAGACGGCCGGGTCGAGCGCGCGGAAGACCACGTCGTCTCCCGAGCGCCGGATCTCGAGCCGCGCGCCCCCGTCGGCCAGGTTCACGACCGCCGGCTCCGGCTCGTCGACCTGGTTGGCGCGCCAGATGCGGTCGACCGGATAGCGTGAGGACAGTAGCGTCACCGACGGGTCGAGCGTGAGCGTGAGCGAACCGGCCAGGTCCGGCGCCACTCCCTGTATCGCCCGGATGGGCAGCGGGATGGCGTCGGGCGCGTGCAGCGCCCGCTGCATGGCCCACTCGAGCCGGGCCACGTCGGCCAGATATGGCAGCGAGCGACACGGAGGAAACCCGGCGAGGAAGTTCGCGAAGCCCGCGCCGTACTCGAAGAGGCACGGCCCGGAGGGGGGCTCGACCTGGATGTACCGATCCGCCGCATAGGCGAAGAACCGCTCGTCAACCAGCCGGCACACCACCGGGAACGTCGCCTGCAAGGCGGCGGTGAGCGTCGTGACCACGTGGTGGCGATAGATCGCGAGCCGGGCCGCCGGCTCGAGGCCATCGCCCCGGACCATGGTGCGCGCAGGCCCGTCGTCCCCCCCGAGCAGGGCGAGGCGCATCTCCGACTCGATCTCACGCAGCGAGGGCACGGGAGCCTCCCTCCGCGACGGACCGCGTGATGGCCACCTCGGCGCGGCCCGCCTCATCCAGCAGCACGGGCAGCGCCGGGATGTCCGTGTCCCACTCGATCAGGGTCGGCCGGGGCCCGAACCGCTCGAGCGCCCGCGCGTAGAGCGCCCAGACCTCGTCCGACACTCGGCTGCCGTGATCGTCGATCAGGATGACGCGGCCGTCGGCCTCGTTCTCTGCGTGCCCGGCGAGGTGGATCTCGCCGATGGAGGAGGCGGGCAGCGCGTCCAGATACGCGACCGGGTCGTGGTCGAAGTTGCGGCACGAGACGAAGACGTTGTTGACGTCGCAGAGCAGCGAGCATCCGGTGCGCCGCGCCAGCTCCGCCAGGAACTCGGGCTCCGGGATCGGCGAGTGCTGGAAGCGGAGATAGCTGGACGGGTTCTCGACCAGCAGCGGCCGCCCGAGCGCCTCCTGCGCCTCGGCGACGTGAGCCGCCACCACGGCCAGGCTCTCCTCCGTGTACGGCAGCGGCAGCAGGTGGTTCAGGTACGCGCCCCCCGCGATGCTCCACGACAGGTGCTCGGACACGAGCGCCGGCTCGATCCGCCGGGTCAGCGCGACCACTCGCGCGAGGTGCCCACGGTCGAGGCCCTCCGCGCTGCCGAGCGACAACCCGACCCCGTGGAGCGAGATCGGGTGCTCCCGGCGGATGCGGTCGAGGGCACGGAGGGCGGGCCCGCCGCCCAGGTAGTTCTCGGTGTGGACCTCGAGCCACCCGACCGGCGGGCGCGCGGCGAGGATCTCGGCCACGTGCGGGGCGCGCAGGCCGATGCCGACCAACCCCGCCCCGCCCGAGATCATCGCCACCACGCCGGCCCGCCGACCGCCTACTTCTTCGCCTGCAGGCTGCCGTCCACGACCCGGTCGCAGGTGCCCTTGGGGACGTAGATCCAGGCGTCACCCTGCTTGTCGCGCTTCGAGGTACCGGCGCAGGACGAGTTCGCGGTCTGGCAATCGTTCTTGCCCGCCCTCGCCACGCCGAAGCACTTCTCGTGCTCGAACTTCGGTGTTGGCGCCGGACCGGACTGCGCGGAGGTCAGGACCGGGAGCGAGAAGGCGGCGACCAGTGCGGATGCGACCATGAGCTGAGCCTTGTTCATCACGTATCTCCTTTGTCGACGTGGTTGATTGACACCCTGCCCGCGCCCGACGATCCCGCGGGCTCGACCCTTGGACACGGCCCGCCCGCGCCAGGGTTCGCCTCGATGCTCGCGCCGCGCCCCGGCCGGATGTCACAGCCGTGTCAAGACTTTGGGCGGCCGGGCGCAACGTCGCGGGCGAACCGCGCGGCGGCGTGAGAGCATCCAAGTAGGAGCGGTCAACCTCGAGGAGGAATCCATGCCCGACGACTTCGAATACGTGTCCCAGTCCCGCCTGGAGTACCGTCACGGCTACCGGCACGCCTACCTGGGCGAGGTGCCGGCGCCGGTGGTCTACGGCGTGCAGGGCCGCCTGCGCGAGTACTACGGGGTGGCGGAGGGTCCGCCGGTCGCCTCCACCCTCGACCACATCGTGGCGGCCGTCGCCGGCTGAATGTACGGCACCCTGCGCGGCGCCCTGGCAGGGCGCAAGATCGCCTTCGACCGTGACGGGTACACCGCCACCGTGGAGGGCCGCATCGTCGGGATCGGCAAGACCATCCGGATCAAGTCCATTCACATGCGGTACGAGCTGGCCGTGCCGGCGGAGAGCCGGGAGGCCACCGAACGGGCGCTCGCCCTCCACCCGCAGGGCTGCCCGGCCCACCAGAGCGTACAGGGCGCGATCGACGTGACCTGGGAAGCGCGCGTGCGCTTCGGCGAGGAGGTCGTCACTCTGCGCGGCCAGCCGGATTGATCCGCGGCGCTTGACCCGCGTGCCTCGGGTGCGGCGGGCGCACGCGACCCGAGCGTGCCGCTCAGCCGCGTGGGCGGCGGCGGAGGCCGGGCAGGGACCGACGGAACGCGCGCCAGCGCAGCCGGGCGCGCCGCGCGTCGATTTCGGCCCCGCCACCGAGCTCCGCGCCCCGCCGGAGGTTGAGCGAGCCGGTCTTGGGCATCCCGAGGACCTGGCTCGGGTAGACGCTCCGGTGGCCGGACATGATGAAGGCGACGATCGCCGCGATGGCGGCGAACGGCCCGAGGGCCGGGCCGAAGAGCTCGATGGCCATCACCGACGCGGCGAGCGGGGCGTTGGCCGCGCCTGCGAGCAGCGCGACCATGCCGATGGCCGCGAACATCCCCGGATCGAGACCGCCCCAGTGGGCCAGCGCGCTGCCGGCGGTGGCGCCGACGAAGAAGATCGGCGTGACGATGCCGCCGCTCCCGCCGGTGCCGAGCGAGACGGCGGTGAAGAGGATCTTCAGCAGCGCCGCCTCGGGCGGGACGGACTCGCCGCGGACGGCGGCCTCGAGGGTCGGAAGCCCGAGGCCCAGGTAGCGGTCCGAGGTGAGCCACGCGCCCAGCGCCACGACCGTTCCTCCGGCCGCCGCGACCACCCAGCCGGGCACGGGCACCCGGTGGGCCAGACGATGCGTCCACCTGAGGGCCTCGATCAACAGGATCGCCACCAGGCCGAAGACCACGCCGGCCAGGAGGGTGTCGATGAACATGCGCTCGGTCGGGGCGGGCAGTGCGGGCAGCGCGTGGTGGAAGTACCGTACACCGAGCTGGCTCGCCACGTGATAACCGACGATCCCGGCCACGAACGACGGATAGAGCACGTCGTACATGAGCGAGCCGAGCACCAGCACCTCGAGGCCGAAGATCGCGCCCGCGATCGGCGTCCCGAAGACGGTGGCGAAGCCCGCCCCGATGCCGCAGATGACCACCTTGCGGCGATCGCGGCGATTGAGCCTCAGCAGCGAGGAGAGGCCGGAGGCCAGCGAGGCCCCGATCTGAGCCGCGGGCCCCTCCTTGCCGACCGACCCGCCCACCCCGATCGTGACCACGGTCGCGGCGAGCTTGATCGGCGCCACCGCGAGCGCGATGCGGCCCCCGCGCTGGTGCACCGCCTCGATGACCTTGTCGGTGCCGTGGCCCTCTGCGTCGGGCGCGAGGAAGCGCACCAGGAGATGCGCCAGCACGAAGCCGGGCGGCAGCCAGAGGAGGCGCCAGGGCGCGCCCGCCACCTCGGCGATCGCCCAGTCGAGGGTTCGCAGGAAGATCGTGGTTCCCACGCCGGCCAGGATCCCGACCGCGGCGGCGAGCAGCGTCCACTTGACCAGGCTCGCGACGAGGATCCCCTGCTCCGCGAACATCCGGGCCCAGCGCTGCTCCTGCGGAGTGTCCCTCACCCATCCAGTGTGCCGCAGCGCGCCCAACTCGCCAAGAGCCAACGACGCATCGACGGCTCTATCGGGGCAAGCGGCGGAGTGCCTCCAGGGTGTCGGCGGGCTCGGGCCGGGTCGTGTAGTCGGGATCGAACTCCGCCGACCGGACGACCCCGTGGCGGTCGATCACGAACCGACCGGGCATCGGGAGCGTCCACGAGGGCTCCCCGTTGAACGTCTCGAGGTCGAGCGGGAAGGTGCGATAGATCCGCCGGAGGTAGTCCGGCAGCGTGAAGCGGAGGCCGAAGCGCGCCGCCACCTCGTTGCCGCGATCGGAGAGGATCTCGAACGTGAGGTGCCGTCGCTCGATCAGCTCACGGCTGTGCTCGGGGAGCTGCGGCGAGATCGCCACGAGGTTCGCGCCGAGGGCCCGGATCTCCGGAAGCGCCGCCTGTAGAGCTACCAGCTCTACGTTGCAGTACGGTCACCAGCGGCCGCGATAGAAGGTCACCACCAGCGGACCGACCGCGAGCAGCTGCCTCGAGTCGACCGGCACGCCGGTCGCGTTTGTGAGGGTGAAGTCGGGCGCGCGGTCCCCGACCTTTAGCACGCGCCCGAGAATCTCCGGGGGCCGCAGCTCCTCCACCGCCCGGCGCATCTGGGCCACCACGTCGGGGGCGCGACCCGCCTCGAGCCGATTCTGGAGCGCCTTCAGTTCCGCCTTGAGGGACATGCGTGACCTCCCGACCGTCAGCGCGCGGGCGAGATCTGGGCCGCGGTCATGAGCAAGGTGAGCTGCTCGCGCAGGGCCATGCGCGCCCGGTGCAGTCGTGATTTCACGGAGGAGACCGGCTCGTTCAGGATCAGGGCGGCCTCCTCGTTGGAGAGCTCCTCGATGTCGCGCAGCACCACCACCGTCCGGTAGTGCGGCGGGAGCAGGTCGAGGGCGCGCCGCACGAGGGCCTGCGTCTCGCCCGAGAGCATACCCTCCTCGGCGCTCGCGGACCAGTCGGCGAGCAGGAACGAGCGGTCCCCGGCCCGGTGACCGTCATCCTTGAAGGTGGGCAGCTGGTCCTCGAGGCTCACCTCGAGCTCGAGACGCTTGCCCCGACGGCGCAAGAGCGCGTGGTTGGTCGCGACCCGGTAGAGCCAGGTGCCGAGCGCGGCCCGCTCCTCGAACGCGCCGATCTTCTCGAAGAGGGAGAGGAAGACGTCCTGCGCCACCTCCTCGGCGTCGGCCTCGCTCCGGGTGACCCCGAGCGCGACGCGGTAGACGCGGGCCGCGTGACGCTGCATCAGGATCTCGAGCGCGCCGGTGTCCCGGCGGCGCAGACGGTCGATCAGCTCGCCTTCGGTCGGGTCCATCATCGGCGCGAGCTCACCCATCGATCTGCTCCTTCACGAAGGGGGAACAGTTCCGGAGCGAGGCGTGGCCCTGTCGCAGCTGCCGGCAGAGCGCGACCCCGTCGCGATCCACGAACGACACCCGGGAGAAGTCCACCGTGAGATCGGCGCCGTTGCCGAGGAAGGGCTCGCAGGCTCGGCGCACCTCGTCCACCCAGGCCCCGACCAGCCGTCCCTCGAGGTGCACCGTCACCCGCTCTCGCCGCCTCTCGGCCACCTCGATCTTGAGCATGACGATGCCTCACAGGGGCAAGCGGCATGCCGAGACGCACGTATCGAGGGCGCAACGATCGAGGCCTGAAATCAGCTACTTGCGGCGGCTCCCCTCCGGCAGTCCGGGAGCTCCCTCCGAGGGGTCGTGGGCGGCTACGAGATCCTGTGGGGGGGACGGGTGATGCCGAGGCGGCTCATGCGGCTCCGGAGGGTGTTCGGATGAAGGCCGAGCGCCTTGGCGGCGCCGGCCGGCCCCTCGACCACCCAGCGACTCCGCTCGAGCGCTGCCCGGATGTGTCGCCGCTCCATCTCCTCGAGGGTGACCGCATCGGCTGGCGCCTCGGGGCGGGCGGAGACGGCGCCGACCGGTCGACCCACCGGGAGCAGATCGGGGCCGAGCTCGAGCACCCGACCCGAGGACAGGACGGCCGCCCGCTCGATGATGTTCTGCAGCTCCCGGATGTTGCCCGGCCAGTCGTACGCGACCAGGCGCTCGATCGTCGGCTGGGAGACCACCTCCACCGGCCTCCCGAACTCCTTCGCGAAGCGGGCCAGGAAGAACATGACGAGCTGGGGGATGTCGCCGCGCCGGTCCCGGAGCGGCGGCACCCGGACCGGGAAGACGTTGAGGCGATAGAACAGGTCGGCGCGGAAGCGTCCGGCCGCCACCGCCTCCTCGAGGTTGCGGTTCGTGGCCGCGATGACCCGCACGTTCACCTTGAGCGTCCGGCTGCTGCCCACCGGCTCGAACTCGCGCTCCTGCAGCACGCGCAGCAGCTTCACCTGCGTCTCGAGCGGCAGGTCGCCGACCTCGTCGAGAAAGATCGTCCCGCCGTCCGCCAGCTCGAAGCGGCCGATCCGCCGATCGAGCGCGCCGGTGAAAGCCCCCTTCACGTGACCGAACAGCTCGGACTCGACCAGGCCCGCCGAGATCGCGCTGCAGTTCACCTTGACCAGCGGCCGGTCGCGCCGCGCGCTCCGGCTGTGGACGGCCCGGGCGATCAGCTCCTTGCCGGTGCCGGTCTCGCCCAGCACCAGGACCGTGGAATCGGTGGCGGCGACCTGCTCCACCTGCCGCAGGGCGGCCAGCAGGGCGGGGCTGCCACCCACCATCTCCACGAAGTTGTGCTCGCCCCGGATCTCCTCCTGCAGGTAGACGTTCTCGGCGTGGAGCCGGTTCTTGAGCGCCTCGACCTCGGCGAGCGCCTGCCGCAGCCGCTCGTCGGCCTTCAGGCGCTCGATCTCGGCCCCCGCGCGCGCCGCGAAGGCCCGCAGCACGGGGATGGCGCGGCCCGTCTCGCCGAGTGGCTTGTCGTCGAGCACCGCCAGGTGGCCGGCCATCTTGTTGGCCGAATCCCGCACCGGGATCCCGAGGAAGCTCTGCGCCCCGATGTCGACCAGGTCCCGGTCCTCGGGGAAGAGCCGCTGGAGGTCGGCGTGGTGGATCACCGTCTCGCCTTCGATGACGAGCCGGCACGGGGTCGGGGCCACGTCGTACTCCACGTTGTCCGCGAAGCGATCGCCCTTCCAGTACGCGAGCATGCGCACGCGGCCCGGCTGGTCGGGCACGCACTCGGTGAGGAAGGCGTAGCGCACCTGCAGCGCGGTGGCGAGGTGGCGCACCAGCGAGTAGAAGAAGTCGCGGCCGGTGACCGTCGCGGTGCCCTCCGCGATCGCCCGGAGCATCTCCTCGGCCCGGGTGAGCGCCTCGTAGGCCTGCATGTTCTCGACCGCGAGGGCGACCTGCTTGGCCGCCTCCTGCAGGAACGCGAGGGTCTCGCCGGTGAACCGGTTCGCCACCGTGGTCGCCACCGCCAGCGTGCCGATGGCCCGGCCCCGCACGAGCAGGGGCACGATCATGTAGGAGCGGATCCCGTCGGCGAGCGCCCCTCGTCGGCCGGATACGTCCGCTCGACCTCCAGGTTCGAGCGCAGCAGCGGCTTCTGCTCCTTGAACACCCAGCCCACGTGGCTCTCGCCCGGCCGCATCTCGAGCCCCACCGCGAAGTAGGTGCTGGGGAGCGACGACTCGAAGATCGAGAGGGTGAGGACGTCGCGGACCGGGTCGTGCAGGAACACCGCGATGCGCTCGAACGGAGTCACGCGCCCGATGGCGGTCGCGATGGCGTGGAAGAGTCCCTCACGGGTGAGGTTCGAGATGAGGGCGTTGTTGATCTCGAGCAGGGTCTGGTAGACGGCCGCCGGCCCCGTGGAATCCACGGAGCCGAGCCTAGCACACCGGACGCGGTGGCTAGGCGAGCAGCGCCCTCCAGCGATCCACCGGCATCCGCAGCGCGGCCTCGACCACCCGAGGGTCGAACTGCCGCCCAGCCTCCTCCTTGAGCACCGAGAGCGCGTCGGCGAGCGAGCGCGCTGGTCGGTGGGGACGATCGTGGGTCATCGCGTCCAGCGCGTCGACCACCGCGAAGACGCGGGCGACCAGCGGGATCTCGTCGGCCTCGAGGCCCTGCGGGTACCCGGCCCCGTCGTACCGCTCGTGGTGGCCCGCCACCACGTCGAGAGCCGGCGTCAGGAGCGGGACGACTTCCAGGATCTCCGCCCCGGCCTGAGGGTGACCCTGTACTAGGAGCCGCTCCTCGGGGCTGAGAGGGCCTGGCTTGTGCAGCACCGATTCCGGCATCCGGATCTCGCCGATGTCGTGCAGCAGCGCGCCCAGCTCGAGCGCCTCCCGCTGCGCCCGATCGAGCTCGAGGCCTTCGGCCAGGGCCCCGCTGGCGCGGGCCAGGCGGCCGAGCGATCCGCTCTCGCCGTCGCGGGACTCGAGCGCACGCACCAGCACGTCGACCAGGCTGCGGTGGGAGGCGTGCAGGCGGTCCACCATGAGGTGGAACACGTTGCCGAGGAGCCCGATCTCGTCCCGCGCGTCGATCCGGACCGGGCTGGCCAGATCCCCCTCGACCACCCGCTGGGCCGCCCCGACGAGCTGTCCCACCGGTCGCGTGACCTGCCGGGAGATGAGCACTCCCGTGCCGACCGCCAGCAGGCCCGCGACCAGGGAGTGCAGCCATAGCCGACGGCGCACCGCCTGCAGCTGCGCGAGGTACACGTCGGCGCGGAAGTCGACCTCGAGCGCGCCCACCGTCTGCTCGGTCCGGTTCCGGATCGGCGCGAAGGCGGTGATCCAGCGGCCGTCCTCGCTCGCGTAGACGCCGGTGAAGCCGGCCTGCCCCTCCGCGAGCACGCGCCGGAGCACCGGCTGCGTCTCGGGCGCGAGCCGATACGCCTGGCCGACCGGGGCCAGCCCGTTGCTGATCACCCCGTAGCGGGCGGTGTCGCCGTCGATGTTCGAGAGGGTGTAGACCGCGTCGCCCAGCTGGTTGGTTTCCTGGATCAGCAGGAGACGGTCCCGCAGGGCCAGGTACTCGGGCGTGTCGTTCCGCCCCGCCCGCACCACCTGCTCGTGGGCGTCCCCGTCGAGCAGGAGCGCGCCGGTGCGGGCGATGTTGAGCAGCAGGCCCCCGAGCGACTCGCGTAGGAATCGCTCCTGCGCCCGGTACTGCAGCAGCCCGCTGGCCAGGATCCCGACCGCGGTGAGCAGCAGCACCGCGACGGTCAGGCGCCAGCCGAGCCGCCGCCAGATGGGCAGCCGCGCGCGCCGCGGCGCGGCGCTCTCGTCGATCCTCATCGTGACTCCTCCGGAGTCTCCACGCTCAGCTCGGAGACGTCGCGCTCGAAGAACAGCTCCACCGTCCAGTCCAGGACGACGCGAAGTCGCGCCGACCACGTCGGCAGCTTCATCATGTAGATCGTCTTCCACATGAACCAGGCCGGGAATCCGAACAGCTCGAGTCCGGAGAGATCCGCCACCGCGGTGTGCCGGGACAGGGGCACCATCTCCCCGAGCAGCTTGAAGTCGAACGGCTCGCGCTCCCGGCCGGTCAGCCGTGCCTCGAGCTGGCGGGCCAGGGCCCGCCCCTGGCGCAACGCGACCTGGGCGGTGGCGACGTACGGGCTGTTGCTGTGGCGGTCGATCTGGGCCGCGTTGTCGCCGAGGGCGTACACGTCGGGCGCACCCTCCACCTCGAAGAAGCCGTTGACGACCAGGCGGCCGTCGTGCGTCTTGGGCAGGGGGAGCGCGGCCACCACCGGGCTCACCTGGGTGCCAGCCGTCCAGATCACGCAGCTCGACGGGATGAGGCGGCCGTCCTGCAGCGCGAGCCCCTCGGGCGAGACCGAGGCGGCCCGGGCCGTCTCGAGCTCGATACCGCGCTGGAGCAGGCGCTCCTTCGTGTAGGCGGCCAGGTTGGTCGCGGTCTGGGGCAGAACCTGGCTGCCGACCAGCACGAGCCGGACCGTCTCGGGCGGGACGCGCGGGTAGTGGCGCACCAGGATGCCGCGAGTCAGCTCCTCCACCGCCGCCACCAGCTCGGTGCCGGCGTGCCCGGCGCCCACCACCACGAACGTCAGGAGGCGACGGCGGATCCACGGATCGTCGGTGAGCGCCGCCGCCTCGAACAACTCGATGACCCGGTTGCGGATGCGAAAGGCGTCGCCCACGCCCTTGAACGTGAGCGCGTGCTGGGCCGCCCCCGGCGCGATGGCCACGTTGGGGGTCGCGCCGAGGGCCAGCACCAGGCTGTCGTAGTGCACCTGCTGGCGCAGCGACGAGCGATGGTGCCGGACCGTCACGCGACGACGATCGAGATCGATCCCCTCGACCTGCATCTCGCCGAACTCGATCCCCCACCGGCCGCAGAGCGGGCGGATCGGGTAGAGGATGTGGCGCGTCTCGACCGCCCCGGTCGCGGCCTCCGCCAGCATCGGGGTGAACAGGAAGAAGTTCTGGTTGCTCAGCAACGTGATGTGCACGGGCAGCAGCCCCGCGCACCGCTTCGCGAGCTCGAGCGCCGCGGTGACGCCCGCGAAGCCGCCGCCCAGGACGACGATGCGCGGGGCCAGCGACGTGGACGGGCGCGCGAGCGCGCGGCCGCCCGCCCGGGCCGCGCGCGCGAGCTCCCTGGTCTGGCCCGGCGCCGCCGCGGTCGGCATCATCACAGCCGAGGGGCGAGCAGGCACCAGGCGCGCAGCGTCTCGGCGACGCTCCAGGCCTGCGCGATGCATCCGCCCGGCGTGAACGGCGGCTCGGCGTCGAAGACCTCGGCGATGGAGCCGACCCCGTACTCGCCCAGGTGCTGCGCCATAGGCTCGAGCAGGGCGCGCGCCGTCGTCCGGTCGCCGTGCACCCGATCGTAAGCGAGCGCGAACGGCCCCAGCAGCCAGCCCCACGCGGTGCCCTGGTGGTAGGCCCTGTCGCGCTCACGCGGGCCGCCCGCGTACCGCGGCTGGTAGCCGGGCTCGCCGGGCGCGAGGCTCCGCAGGCCATACGAGATGAGCAGGCGACGGGCGCACGCGTCGACGACCCGGCGCTGGCGCTCGGCCGACAGCGCGCTCGCGGGCAAGGACACCGCCAGGAGCTGGTTCGGCCGCAGCGCCGCCTCGTGCCCGTCCGGCCCGTCGATGACGTCGTAGCAGTAGCCGGCCTCCTCGTTCCAGAAGCGCGCGAAGCCGGCCCTCGCCCGCGCGGCCATGCCCTCCCACTCGATCGCCGGCCAGCCGAGGACCCGCGCCAGCCCGGTCATGGCGACGAGGGCGTTGTACCAGAGCGCGTTGATCTCGACCGGCTTGCCGGTCCGCGGCGTCACCACCCGG
>Ga0075423_10001173_pt1 | contig 22678 bp, 27 predicted proteins | sample SoiMethybrSBSTD2_FD_80114 | JGI IMG/M metagenome (GOLD analysis project Ga0075423, IMG submission 80114) | Bulk soil microbial communities from a Populus tree surrounding site in Tennessee, USA - Soil MetaG P. TD hybrid SBSTD2 | ecosystem: Environmental > Terrestrial > Soil > Tree plantation... | reverse complement strand
CGCCAAGATTTATCTTCTGCCTAAGCTCCCACAGCTTACCGCCCGGAGCGTGCTGCTGCCGATTCTGTTGCTCCATTCCTTGCGCCATCTCGGCCTCATGTTTCTAGCGCCCGGCGCCGTCTACCCCGGCATGCCGCCGCAGTTCGCCTATCCCGCGGCATTCGGCGACCTGCTCGCCGCCGCGCTCGCGGTGGCGGCGATCGCGGCCATAGTATCGAACGCCAGCGGCGCGCGGATTTTCGTATGGATCTTCAATGTGGAAGGAACGCTGGATCTGATCAATGCGATCACACTCGCGACGATTTATAACGCAGCGCCGTTCATGGGACCGGCTTACTGGATTCCCGCCTTTTGGGTCCCGGCGCTGCTCGTGACGCACTACATTACGTTTCTCGTTCTCCTCAAGTACTGGAAGTAGCCCGCCCGCTTAAATATTCCGCGATCTGTCTCTCCCCTCTCCTCATCGTCCATTCGTGGTTCCAATAGAAGATCGGCTTCAGCAGCGGCGATAGAAACTTCACGACGGGTTTTTCCACCCGCGGGTTCCACTCGAGCGTCACCGCCGTGCCGCCGGCGCGCGGCTCCAGGAGCCAGCGCGAGAGGTCGGTAACGAAATCGCCCGTGGCGCGGAAGGCGATGAGCCGCGGCTTTTCCTGATGCACCGATTCGATCGTGAAGCGGAGCTTGTAGGGAAGCCGGCCGCGCGCGACGACCGCGACGCGCTTCCCTTCGTCGTCCAATCGAGTCGCGCTCAGGTAAACGCCGCGCCACCAGAGAGGATACTCTTCGGGGCGCGCGAGCACGTCCCAGACTCGTTCGATGGGAAACGGTACCTGCCAGTGATCCTCGAAGCGGTAGGAGTTCGAGGCCATGGATTTTATTTTTGGCCGAGCTTGACGCGGTTCTCGCAGTACACTTTCAGGCTGGCGATCGTCCGATCGATGAGCTGAACCATCTTTTTTTCGAACAGCGGCGCCGCCAGGCGGCCGAGCCAATTGGGCTGATCGCTGACGTCGTACCAGACGGTGGTCGTCGCTCCCGCCATGGCGAAGCTGTAGACCTCGAGCCCTTCGCCGAAGAGGCTGCGATTGACGATCTGCAGCGCCTTGCAGCGGATCGACTCGGTGAGCGACAGATGGAAATCGAGATGCGCCGGCCCGGCATGGTAGCGCCAGGTCGCCGTGGCGCCCTGCTTGGGCCAATCGGCGGAAATAAACGGGTAATCGTCGCAGCCCGGCGCCCACTCTCGCGCGCGGCGGAGGTCGACGATGACGTCCCAGACGAGCTCGGCGGGGGCTTCGATGGAAATGCGGCGGCGGATGCGCATAGGCGTTACACGAAGGCGAGAAATATTTCGTCGGCGACCATCAGGCCGCGGCGGCCGAGCCGAAGCCGGCCGTTTTCGGCTTCCATCAGCCCCGCTTCCACCCAAGCGCCGATCTTCGGATAAACCTCCGCGGCCTCTCTTCCGAAGCGGCGGAAGAAATCGCCGGTCGAGACGCCGCGCGTCGTTCTCAATCCCATGAACATGAACTCGGCGGCCGCCTTGGCGGCGTCGAGATTTTCCATTTCCATCGCCGCCGTTCCCTCGCGTGCGACTCGATCCATGTAGCGGAGCGGATTTTTCTCTTCGCGCCAGCGGCGGCCGAAGAGCCCCTCCTCGTCCAAACGCAGATAGGAGTGCGCCCCGGCGCCGATGCCGAGATAATCGCCGCCCTCCCAATAAGCGCTGTTGTGCCTGGACTCGCGGCCGGGTCGGGCGTAGTTGGAGATTTCATAGCGGTGGAGCCCGGCCGAGGCGAGCGTGCGCTCGATCGTCTCCGCCATGGCGATCTCTTCGGCTTCCGCCAGCAACCTCATCTTGCCTGTCTTCAGCCGATAAGCGAACTCGGTTTTTTCTTCGATCGTGAGACTATAGGCGGAAAGGTGCGGCGGAGCGAATTCAAGCGCCGCGGTGAGATCGTCCCGCAAATCAGCCAGCGACTCGCCGGGTACGGCGTAGATGAGGTCGAGACTGAAGTTGTCGAAAGCCTCTCGGGTAATCTTCAAAGCGGCGCGCGTGTCGTCGGCCGAATGAAGCCGGCCGAGAGTGCGCAGCAGATCGGGCCGAAACGACTGAGCGCCGAGGCTCAAGCGGTTCACCCCGGCGGCGCGATAGCCATTAAAATGACCGCGGTTTTCCGGGTTCGCCTCCAGCGTGATCTCGATATCCGCGGTAAAGGGGAACAGCCGCGCCGCGTGATCGACGATCGCGCCGATCACCTCCGGCGAGAACAGCGACGGCGTTCCGCCGCCGAAAAAGAGGCTCTTCAGCTCCCGGCCGCGCCAGCCGTCCAGCGCGGCATAATACTCCAATTCACGCTTCAGCGCGTCCGTATATTCCCGCTCGGGAATGGTTCGCGCGACGCGGACGTTGAAGTCGCAGTATGGACACTTGACCGCGCAATAGGGGATGTGGATGTAGAGCGAGAACGGGGTCATACGCGCGTGATGTGTTTTCTTTTTTACCACACATGGGCCGCGAGCGCGACCGGCCTCGCGGTGGCAAATCGGCTCAAAATGAGTATAATGCGACGCCATTGGAGGTGTTCAGCCATGACCAATTCATCCGGCTCGACCGCTCTGGCAGAGGACTTCACCGCTTCCGCCGACGAAACCCGGCGGCTCTACTTCCGCGGCGCCCCGGGCACGCTGTTGGGTATCCAGCTGGTCAACATGCTCCTGGTCCTCTGTACGCTCGGTATCTATCTGTTTTGGGCCAAAGTTAAAGTGCGCCGATACGTTTTAGGCGAGACGGAATTCGAAGGCGACCGGTTCGCCTACCACGGCACGGGGAGAGAGCTGTTAATCGGGTCGCTTAAGGCGGGGCTCATTTTCGGCGTGCCGATCACCCTGCTCCAGAACCTGCCGGTCGCCCTCAACGCCAGCGCGTGGATCAAGGTCCTCTGCTTCGTTCTCGGCTATTCGATTGTGGTGCTGTTCATTCCGTTCGCCATCGTCGGTACGCGGCGCTATCGTCTGAGCCGCAGCTCGTGGCGCGGCATACGCTTCTCGTTCCGCGGCCGCGCTCTGGCTTTTTTCCGCCTCTACCTCAGAGGCGCGGTTTTAAGGGTCCTCATGCTCGGTTTGTACTCGCCTTTCTGGGCGGTCGAAAAATACGCTTTTTTGACCGCGAATACTTATTTCGGCAACCGCAAGTTCGATTTCGACGGCCGCGGCCGCGACTTATTCCGCAGCTTTTTATTGCTCGTCCTCCTCGTGCTGCCGACGCTCGGCATCTATGGGTTCTGGTATCAGGCGAAAAAGCTGCGCTACCTGACCGAACACACATCCTTCGACGGCGCGCGGTTCACGTGCACCGCCACCGGCGGCGGCCTGTGCCGGCTCCAGTTGGTTAATCTTCTTATGGTCATCGCGACCTTGGGCCTCGCGCTCCCTTGGGCGACGGTCAGGAGCTTGCGCTATTGGTACGACAACATCGCGCTCCAAGGACCGCTGGACCTGAGCGCAATCGAGCAGGACTACCAGGCCGCTTCCGCGACGGCAGAAGGCTTGGCCGGCTTCCTCGACCTGGATTTCAGCCTCGGTGCCTAGCGCGCCGATGATCCTCGAGTGGCGCGGCTATTACTTCGACGGCCGCACCGCCGCTCGCCACCCGGTAAGGGTGCAAATCGCCGCGACCGGTCTCAAGCTCACGCTCGAGGACGGCGCGACGCATTTTTGGCCTTATGAAGAAATGCGCCAGAGCCAGGGATTCCACACCGGCGAGCAGGTCCGCTTCGAGAGGGGCGCGGACCCTTCCGAAGCGTTGCTGGTGACCGAGCTCGATTTCCTCAATACCCTCCATCGCATGGTGCCGGGGCTGGGCCGCCGCTTCCATCGGCCGGAGCGGCGCCTCATGAGACGGAGCCTCACGGGCTTCGCCGCGCTCGGCGTGCTCGCCGTCGGCGCGCTGATGTATTTCTGGGGCATCCCGGCGGCTGCCAAGGTCGTCGCCGCGCGCGTGCCCGTTTCGTGGGAAGAGTCGCTCGGCCGGAACATCGTGGATCAATTTGCGACCGGCGAGATGCGTTGCACCGATCCGGAGGTCGGCCGGATGATCGCCGACATGACGGCGCGGCTTACCGCAGCGACGCCGTCGCCCTATACCTTCCGCGTCGCCGTCGTCCGAGCGCCCGTCGTGAACGCGTTCGCCGTGCCCGGCGGCAACGTCGTCGTCTTCCAGGGCTTGATCGAACAGACCCGGAGGCCGGAAGAGCTGGCGGGCGTTCTCGCGCATGAGTTCCAACACATCATTCAAAAACACACGACGCGCATGCTGCTGCAAAAGACCACGACCGGCCTCATGCTCTCCGCGATGACCGGCGATTTGAGCGGCGCGGTGGCGTTCGGCGCCAGCGCTGCACACACTCTGGGGACGCTCCGCTATAACCGGGCGATGGAGGAAGAGGCCGACGTCGAGGGCATTAAAATGCTCGCCGCGGCGGGGCTCGATCCTGCGGCGATGATAGACTTTTTCGAGACCTTGAAGAAGAAAAGCGGCGCCGAGCCGGAGTACCTGGCGTATCTCTCCTCGCATCCCAGCACCGAGCAGCGCATCGCGACGCTCAAATCGCTCGCCGCGCGGTCGAAACCCAACGCCGCGGCCTTTTCTCGATACAATTGGAGCGAGCTGAAAAAGAAGTGCCGCGCGGCCGAGCGCAAGCGCTAAGATCGATCCGGCGGGGACCCGCCCCGGCGCTTGCTGATTTGAATTGACGTACCCCCGCTGTTATAGTCAATTGGTTTTCAATCAGAATTTGCCAATGTCCGTTCACGAGCACAAGGAAAAAGGGAAGAAAAGCATCGCCTGCTTTGTCCTCACGGTGAGCGACACCCGGGACGAGGCAACGGATCAGAGCGGCCAGACGATTAAAAATCTAATCGCCGAGCAGGGCCATCGCCTCGCGGGCTATCGCATCGTCAAAGACGAGCCGGCGGAGATCGAAGCGCTGCTCAAGCAGGCGCTCGCGGACGGATCGGTCGAGGCGGTGATCGTCAACGGCGGCACGGGCATCGCGCCGCGCGACGGCACGTATGAGGTCATCGACCGGCTGCTGGAAAAACGACTGGACGGCTTCGGCGAGATCTTCAGATTTTTAAGCTACCAGGATATCGGCTCGGCGGCGATGATGAGCCGCGCGGTCGCCGGCGCGGCCAACGGCAGGGTGCTGATCTCGCTGCCGGGGTCGAAGGGCGCCGTCGAGCTCGGCATGCGGAAGCTCATCCTTCCGGAGCTGGGGCATATGGTGGCGCAGCTCAAGGGTCAATGAAAGTGACGGTGAAATTCTTCGCGATACTCAGAGAGCGCGTCGGCGCCGGCGAGATTACCAAAGAGATCCAAGACGGCAGCACGGTTGCGGATCTCTGGCAGGCGCTGAAACAAGATTATCCCAAGCTCGCGCCGGTGGAGACGCGCCTCCTTTACGCCGTCAACCAGAATTACGTCAAGCCGGACCACGCGCTCAAAGACCGCGACGAGGTCGTCTTCATCCCGCCGGTGAGCGGAGGGCGATAATGTTCCGCGTCGTCCGCGCACCGATCGATCTGCAGGAGCTCGTCCGCTACGTCACTGACCCATCGGCCGGCGCGATCGCGACCTTCATCGGCACGACGAGAAACAACAACGAAGGGCGAAAGGTCATCGCGCTCGACTACGACGCCTATCCGGAGATGGCGGAAAAGGAGCTCAAGCGCATCGGGGAAGACGCGAAAAAGAAATGGCGCATCGAGCGCATGGCGATCATTCATCGCATCGGCCCGGTCGAGATCACCGAAGCCAGCGTTATGATCGCCGTCTCCGCCGCGCACCGCGACGACGCCTTCCAGGCCTGCCGCTTCGCCATCGAAGAGATAAAAAAAACCGTGCCGATCTGGAAGAAAGAGGTCTTCGAGGGGGGCGAGGTGTGGATCGGCACGCAAACCGGCCAGCCGCTCACAGACAGAGAGGCGAGACAGAGATAGAGCCGTCTCCCGTCTCCGATCCCATTATATTATGGAAGCATCGCTTTATGCGGCCTTCGGCCTCGGACTCATTCTCGGCATCAAGCACGCGCTCGACGCCGATCACCTGATCGCGGTCTCCACGATCGTGAGCGAACATCAAAGCCTCAAATGGGCGTCGCTCATCGGCGCCTTCTGGGGTCTCGGACACACCGCGACACTCTTCGTGGTCGGTCTGCTGGTCATCGGCCTCAGGCTGACGATTCCGCCGCGCGTCGCGCTGGGACTCGAATTCCTCGTCGCGGTCATGCTGGTGATCCTGGGGGTCAACATTCTCTGGCGCGCGTTTCGCGCTGAAAAGATCCACCTCCACACGCACAGCCACAATCCGACGACGCACGCCCATTTTCATGTTCACGGCGAGCGCGAAGAGAGCCATGCCCACCCGCACCCCTTCAAAGCGATGCGCAAGCCCTTCTTCGTCGGTATGGTCCACGGCCTCGCCGGCAGCGCCGCGCTGATGCTGCTTGTGCTGACGACGATTCCGTCGCCGCTTGCCGGGCTCACCTATATCGTGATTTTCGGCTTCGGCTCGGTCGGCGGGATGCTGATTTTGAGCAGCCTGATCGGGCTGCCGTTCGTTTTGACGGCGCAAAAATTCGCCTCGTTGAACGGTTCGATCCGCTTGGTTGCGGGACTGGCGAGCACCGCCTTCGGCTTGTTCCTGGGCTGGGATATCGGATTCAACGAAGGCCTGTTCTAGCCTTCGGTCCTGAGGATCGAGTCCTTCGGCATCGCGCCTATGAGCTTCGCGAACGCGCGCTCCAGGTAAGCGGTGTCTTTCGATTCGAGCGTGAGCTTCACCCGGTAGTCGGGATTGTCGAGCACCGGATACGAGCCCAGGAGCAGGTCCGGAAAACCCGCGAGCAGATCGTTCAAGATCGCCGCGATCACGCCCTCGCCCTCGCGCGAATAAATCACCTTCAAATAATACGGTGCCTCGCGGAAGCGCTCCCGGATCGCCGCGAAGCGGTCCTGCAGCACCTTGGGAATACCGGGAAAGATGTAGACGTTGCGCATCTTCGGGACCGGCCCGTACATGGACCAGTCGCCCACCAGCTCGGCCCCTTCCGGCACCTCCGCCATGCGCAGCCGTGCTTCGTTTATATTCGCGCCGTGACGGTCGCGCAGGCGCCGCTCGAGATCGGGATGGCGCACGACTTTTACGCCGAAACCGTGGGCGACGCCGGCCATCGTCACGTCGTCGTGCGTGGGTCCGACGCCGCCGGTGGTAAAGACAAAATCGAAATCGCCCGCAAAGACCGCGACCTCGCGGCCGATGAGCTCGATCTCGTCGGGGATGACGACGACGCGGCGGAGCTCGACGCCGAGCGCGCGGAGCTCCTTGGAGAGATAATGGGAATTCGTGTCTTGGGTCTTGCCGGAGAGGACCTCGTTACCGATGATGATGATACCGGCGGTCTTCGCCATGACGGAAACGATTCTATACTAAAAGCGCGATTATTCCAGCGGCTCGAGCGTCTCGTTCAGAGATCGAACTCGCTGCAGCTCATGAAGTAATGGCATTTCGGGTCGGAGCAGACGAAGCGGCACTTCCGATTAACGAGCTTAGAGCCGCACAGCGGGCAGAACTCCCACCATGCTTCCGTTTTGGTTTCCGGCGGCTCGGGTTCGGCCATAGCGGCTCCTTTGTTTGTCAGACCGTCAGCAGCGCTCGCTTCCCTTTTTAATCGAATCCGGCACGGTTGACAAGTTTTTTTGCTCTGCCCATCCCGGGACGATAGCGACGCCGGCACTGCTTGACGATCGACGGAACATTCGTCCCCGGCAATTCAGACTCGATGCGCGCTCCGGTGGACATCGGCTATAGCGCGTAATATGATCTCTTTTTGTATGTCGGCGTCTTTGGTCCGCATCGATGGCTTGAAGAAATCGTACGGCGAGATTCTCGCGCTGGACGGCGTGTCGCTCGAAGCCGAAGCCGGCAAAATTTTCGGTTTTCTGGGACCGAACGGCGCAGGTAAAACGACGACGGTCAAGATCCTGGCGACGCTGGCGCGGCCCGATGCCGGCGCCGTCACGGTCGCGGGATATGATGTTTTGAAAGATCCCGCCAAGGTGCGCGCCTCCATCGCCTACATACCGCAGGAAGTGACCGCCGATCCTTATCTCACGGCGCGCGAGCACCTGAATTTCTATGCCGCGCTCTATCACTTGCCCGCCGGTTTGCGCGCAAGGCGCATCGAAGAGGCGCTGGCGCTTGTCGGGCTCGCCGGACAGGAGGACCGCCGCGCGCGCCGCCTATCCGGCGGCACCAAAAAGAAGCTCGATCTCGCGTGCGGCCTGCTCCACCGCCCACCGGTGATTCTCCTCGACGAGCCGTCGCTGGGTCTCGACGTGCAGGTGCGCCATGACGTCTGGAACTACATCCTGGGCTTGAAGCAGCAGGGAACCGCGATATTTCTCTGCACGAATTATATGGATGAGGCCGAGCGGCTCTGCGACGAAGTAGCGATCATCGACCAGGGCAAGATCGTGGCGCGCGGCGCGCCGGAAGAGTTGAAAGGCAGGCTGAACCGCGACGTCGTCTGGGTCGAGGTCGCCGGCACGAACCATCACGCCGGCGACTTGCTCGCCAGCCTCGAACGCGCGATCGCGGCGCTGCCGGTGGTCCGTCAATCGTCGCGCGACGGAGCGCGCCTCAAGATCTACGTCGAAGGACACGAGGCGGCGCTGGCGAATATCCTCGAAGCCGCGGCCACCGCCGGCGTCCCCGTCCGCTCGATCAATTACACGCGCCCGGGACTGGACGAAGTGTTTCTCCATTACGCCGGCCGCGCGTTTTCCGAGGGAGCAACGAACGGTGCGTGATTTTATCGACGAGACGCGCGCGCAGTTCACCCGCTGGATGCTGCATCTGAAGCGCGAGCCCTTCAGCCTCGCCTTCAACTTGCTGAACCCGCTGATTCTCCTCGTCTTCATGGGAAGCGCGTTTCAAGGTTTGGCGCGGAACGCGCTCGGCGCCGACTATCGGGCCTACCTGCTGCCCGGACTTCTGGCGCTCACCGCCTTCGGCAACAGCATGGGCGGAGGCATTCCCCTGCTCTTCGACCGCGAGAACGGCTCGCTCACTCGTCTGATGACCGCGCCGATCTCGCGCGCCTCGATTATTTTCAGCCGCTTCCTCGCCGTCAATGTGAGCACAATGCTCCAATGCCTGCTGATCCTGATCCTGGGAGTTCTCTTCGGCGTCAGGATCGCGACCGGCGTCGGCGGCATATTCGCGCTGCTCGGCGTCGGGTTGCTGCTCGGCTTCGGCGTGACGGCGATCTCCCTGATGCTGGCGTTCCGCTTCGAGAACCACGGCGACTTCTTCGCCGTGATCGGCCTGACGTCGCTGCCGCTGACTTTTTTGTCCAGCGCCTTTGTGCCGCTCGACAACCTGCCCGGATGGATGCGGGCGGTGGCGCTGGTGAATCCGATGACCTATGCGATCGACGCGATGCGCGCGCTGATCCTGACCGGGTGGAATCCGCAAGGCCTGGCTTTCATGCTGGCGGTTCTAGTCGTCTTCGATGCCGTCATGTTGTGGCTCGGCTCGCGGATGCTCGGGCGCCATTTGGCGTGATTCCATGACGCCGGAAGAAAGAGAAGAGCGACTGGCCGAGATTCGTGAGCGCCGCCGCCGTGACCGTTGGCGCGCTCTGCTGATGCCGTTTTTTACCCTAACGCTGTTCCTCGTCGCCATCTCTTTTTGCATGTATCTCCTCAAAAGCTGCCAGGAGCGCACCGGGGCGCAGCCGCGCGTGCCGATCCAGAAGGAGCCCGTGCCGCCGAAGCCGAAGTAACATTCTATCCGCCCGCCTCTTTGCTTGACCTTGCCCGGTAAGTTATAATCCGTTTTTTGACGCGAATCATGAATGATTTAGCCATCCTACTGCTTGCCGCCGGGCTCGGAAAACGAATGAAATCCGCCCTCCCCAAGGTGCTGCATCTTTTGGGCGGCAAGCCTCTGATCGTTCACGCCTTGGCTTGCGCGCAGAACCTCGAGCCGGAAAAGATCGCCGTCGTGATAGGCCACGGCGCCGACGTGGTGCGCCGCGCCTGTGCGGGCATCGACGCCGCCTGGGTCGTGCAGGAACGGCAGCTCGGCACCGCTCACGCGGTCGGCTGCGCCGGAGAGAGCTTTCGCGGCTTCACCGGCACGGTTGTGATCTTGAACGGCGACGTGCCGCTCATCCGGCCGGAAACGCTCCGCGCCGTCCTCAGGCATCATCACGAGAAAAAAGCGGCGCTCACCTTCGTCACGGCGACGCTGAAAGAGCCGTACGGCTACGGACGCATCCTCCGGGACTCGAGCGGCGGCCTCGCCGGCATCGTGGAGGAGCGCGACGCCGGCGAGGCGGAGAAAAAAATCGCCGAGATCAATGCCGGCATCTACGCCGTAGGCGCCGATTTTCTTTTTTCCGCCGTCGACGGCGTGACGAACTCGAACCGGCAGAACGAATACTATCTCACCGACATCGTCGCGGCGGCTTTGCGCGCCGGCAAGCGCGTCGAGACCTTTGCCGCCGACGACGCGCGCGAGATCATGGGGATCAACACGAGAGAGGAGCTTGCGGCTATGGAAAAAGCCTTGCAGGAACGGATCAACCGCAAATGGATGGACGCGGGTGTCACGCTCAAAGACCCGCAGACGACCTACATCGAGGAGAGCGTGAAAATCGGCGCGGATACGACGATCGGCCCCAACACGCACCTCCTCGGCGCAACCGTCATCGGCGAGCGCTGCTGTATCGACGGCTCGGCGTATCTCACCAATGCGCGGCTCGCGAGCGACATTCATTTGAGATTCTCCGTCGTGATGACCGACTGCGAGGTGGGAGACGGCGCGATCGTCGGGCCGTTCGCCCATCTCCGTCCCGGCAGCCGCCTCGGCCGCGGCGTCCATATCGGGAATTTCGTCGAGACGAAGGAGGCGACGATCGGCGACGGCACCAAGGCGAACCATCTGACCTATCTGGGCGACGTGACGATCGGCCGCGAGACGAATATCGGCGCCGGCACGATCACGTGCAACTACGACGGCTTTAAAAAATACCGCACGAAGATCGGCGACCGCGTCCAGGTCGGGAGCGATTCCACGCTGGTGGCGCCCGTCGCCCTGGGCGACGACGTTTACGTAGCGACGGCGACGACGGTCCGGCGCGACGCACCGGCGGGCGCGCTCGTGTACAACAGCAGGGCGGAAAAGGTCAAAGAAGGCTGGACCGCCGAGAAGCGAAAAAAAATGGCCCAGGCTAAAAGCTGATGTGCGGCATCGTCGGATATATCGGCAGGCGCGAGGCCGCGCCGATCATTCTCGAAAGCCTTAGAAAGCTCGAATACCGCGGCTACGACTCGGCCGGCATCGCCGTGTTGAACGGCGGCGACGTCGGTATCCGCCGCTGCCTCGGGAAGCTCAAAAATCTCGAATCCTTGCTCGCCTCGCGGCCGATTCCCGGCAGCGTCGGCATCGGCCATACCCGCTGGGCGACCCACGGCAAGCCGTCGGAGATCAACGCCCACCCGCACCAGGCGGGCAGCGTCGTCGTCGTGCACAACGGCATCATCGAGAATTATCTCGAGCTCAAGGAACATCTGATCGGAAAAGGATCGAAGTTCGAATCGGAGACCGATACCGAGATCGTCGCCCATCTGGTCGACGAAAAGATTCGCCGGGGCATGGACTTCCTGACGGCGGTGCAGAAGAGCCTGAAAGAAATCCAGGGCTCTTACGCGCTGGTCTTTTTAAATTTGAGAGATCCCGACCGGCTGATCGTCGCGAAGAACTCGACCCCGATCGTGCTCGGCTCCGGCCACGCCGAGACGCTCATCGCGTCCGACATTCCGGCGCTGCTCGATCACACCAGGAAGGTCACGTTTCTGGAAGACGGCGAGATTGCCGAAGTGAAGGCGAGCGGCTTCCGCATCATGAATGGGAACGGAAAAACGCTCAGCCGGCCGATCAAGGAGATCACCTGGGATGCAGTGGCCGCGCAAAAGGGCGGCTACCGCCATTTCATGCTGAAAGAGATCCACGAGCAACCGCGGACGATCACCGACACCTTCCGCGGCCGCATATCGCTGAAGGAAGGCGCGGTCGCGCTCGAAGGCATTCCGCTGACCGCGGCGGCGATGCGGCGCGTTAAAAAGATCCATCTCGTCGCCTGCGGCACCGCCTGGCACGCGGCCCTCATCGGAAAATTCATGCTGGAAGAGATCGCCGGCGTTCCCGCCGAAGTCGATTACGGCTCGGAGTTTCGCTACCGCTCGCCGCTGATCGACCGCGATTCACTCCTGCTGCTCATCAGTCAGTCGGGCGAGACCGCCGACACCCTGGCGGCCGTGGAGACCGCGCGGAAGAAAAAAGCCAAGGTGATATCGATATGCAACGTGGTCGATTCCACGATCGCGCGGAAATCCGACGGCGTTTTCTATACGCACGCGGGGCCGGAGATCAGCGTCGCGAGCACCAAGGCGTTCACGTCGCAGCTGACCGCGCTCTATCTTCTGGCGATCGGCTTGGGGCGGCTGAACGGGAAGCTCGCCAAAACGGAAGCCAAAAAGCTGCTGAGCGACATTCTCCATCTGCCGGCGTGGGTCGAAGAGGCGCTCAAGCTCGACGCGGAGATCGAGGCGCTGGCGCGCGATCTCGCGCGCGCGAGCGATTTTCTCTACCTCGGGAGAGGCATCAATTATCCGATCGCGCTAGAGGGCGCGCTCAAGCTAAAGGAAATTTCCTACATCCATGCGGAGGGCTACCCCGCAGGCGAGATGAAGCACGGTCCGATCGCGCTCATCGACGAGCAGGTGCCGGTGGTCGTGCTGCTGCCGCGCGACCGGCACTTTCAAAAAACTTTATCGAATCTGAAGGAAGTCGAGTCGCGCGGCGGCAAGATCGTCGCCGTCACGAATTTCCGCGACGAGACGATCGGCCCGATGGCGTTTCATACGCTGGTCGTCCCCGAGGCCTCGCATTTTTTGACGCCGATCGTGCTCACCGTCCCGCTCCAGCTCCTGGCCTACTATGTCGCGGTCGAGCGCGGCACCGACGTCGATCAGCCGCGCAACCTCGCCAAGAGCGTGACGGTGGAATAATATAGGGTTGTAAACCCGCCCCTACGCCGGCCCTTTAAATCCCCGCGCGCAGAAATAAATCTCCGAAGACCCCTTGCGGGTCGCCTCCGGGCGCGTGCGCTCGACGGAGGCGAAGTCGCGCTTAAGCTCGTCGGAGAAATCGCGCAGCTCGTCGGCGACGAAGGTCTTGGCGAGAAAACTGCCGCCCGGCCGCAGCAGCTCGCGCGCAATCGCGTGCGCCATGCGGACAAGTTCGAGCGAGCGGCTGATATCGGCGTCGCGAATGCCGGAGAGGCGCGGCGCGAGATCCGAAAGGACGCAATCGGCGGAGCCGCCCAACATCTCCTTCACCTTCGCCTTCGATTCCGCGCGCGTCGCGTCGCCCTGAAGCACGACGACGTTGGCATCGGCGAGCGGCGCGATCGGCTGGAGATCGATGCCGACGACTTTGCCCTTCGGCCCCGCAAGCTCCGCGGCGACCTGGAGCCAGCCGCCGGGCGCGGCGCCGAGATCGAGGACGCGGTCGCCGGGCTTGATCAGGCGGAAGCGGCGGGCGAGCTCCATGAGCTTATACGCCGCGCGCGAGCGGTAGCCCTCTTTCTTGGCTTTCTTGTAAAAAGCGTCTTTCGGCTGATAGCTCACGAAAATGATGAATGTTGCGTTTACAATTTTGCATTAAGCTACAACCCGGCAGGGAATAAAAAAAGGCCCGGCGTCGCCGCCGGGCCTTTTGATGCAGCATGCAAAATTAAAAATTTACTTCGTGTTCGCCGTGATTCTGAACTCCACTCGGCGGTTGACCGCGCGGGCCCAGTCGGCCTTTTCATCGACTAACGGCCTCGATTCGCCGTAGCTCGCAACGGTGAGGCGGCTGCCGTCGATGCCCAAGTCCGCAAGCTCCTTCATCACCCGCTCGGCGCGGCGCATCCCGAGCTTCTGGTTGTATTCATCGGTGCCCACGTAGTCCGTATGCCCTTCGATCGCCACGACCACGTCGCCCTTCTCTTTAATCTGCTTGGCGAGCAGATAGACCTTTCCTTTGCCGAGCTCGGTCAGCTCCGCCGAGTCGAAACGAAAAGCGATATCAGGAAAAACCAGCCGTTCGACCTCGATGATCTTCGGGACCTCTTTGTAAACCGTCTTCTCGACCGACACCTGCTGGACGCTCACGCGCTCGGCGACCGGCTCCTCCGGCAGGGACACTCGAGGTGCTGCCGAGACATCCGGGCGGTACAAGCGCCGGGGGACGCCGAAGTCGTAGCCCGGCTCCGGGTCGACGAAGATCGGCGGATGCGGATGATGGCCGAAGAACGCCTCCTGGGCTGGAGTGGCGGCGAAAAGAAAATGAAGGGGGCGCATAACCAACCATTCAGCGAGAAAGCCAGCCGGGTAAGCGGCATAGGCCATGAGCCTCAAGGGATTCGACTGGCTGTCGTCATAGTCATCCCAGGCGGCGGAAGCCTGTCGCGGATAACCTGCCAGGGCGGCCGACACGGCGATCAGAACGGCCAGCGAGCGGATTCGCTTCATAAACACCCTCCTCTTTGAGACTGGGCCTAGTCTAAGTTTTGCGTCATTGGTTGTCAAACTACGGTACTCTTGTAAAAAAAATGGACGTGGTTTAAAAACATAGGCGTCGTCCCGGACGCCTTTTTCTTCGATATCCAGGATATCTCTAGAGGGACACCTTTCCTTAGTCTTTCTGATGACTATATCCATGCAAGAAAGAGACCGGGTCGCCTGGATTACCATCGACCACCCCCCGCTGAACGTTCTGAACCTTCCGATACTGGCCGAATTTCAGGCACTTTTAAGATCGCTCCAGGCCAGAGACCAGATCGACGTCGTCGTCCTTCGCGGCGGGGGCGGACGCGCATTTTCCGCCGGGGTGGACATTAAAGATCACACCCGGGACAAGGTCCCGGAGATGCTGGACACCGTTCATGGGGTGATCCGGTCGCTTCTGGCCTTGCCGCAGATCACCATCGCCGCGGTGAGCGGCGCCTGTCTCGGCGGCGGGCTGGAGGTTGCGAGCGCCTGCGATTTCATCCTCGCCACCGAAGACAGCTTTTTCGCCACCCCGGAGATCAACGTCGGCTGCTACCCGCCGGTCGCGCTCGCGCGTTTCCCCAGCCAGCTGGGCTACCGCCGCGCCGCGGAAATGATCCTCACCGGCCGGCGGTTCGCCGCGGCCGAGGCCTTGTCCATCGGGCTTGTCACCCGCGTGGTCGCCTCAGGCGAGCTCGACCACGCGCTCGAAGCGCTGCTCCGCGACCTCGCCGGCAAGAGCCGGGCGGTGCTGAAAATCACCGTCAAAGGACTGCGGGAAGCCGCTTTGAAAGATTTTCCGGCGGCGCTCAAGCGTTCCGAAGAGATTTATCTCAACGAGCTCCTCAAAACCGAGGACGTCGAAGAGGGCGTCAAGGCGTTCGTGGAGAAGCGCCCGCCGCAGTGGAGCCATCGATAAAATGAGCGACTTCGAAATCAGCATCAGCCGCAGCCCGGAAGACATCCGGGCGGCGCAGCGACTCCGTTTCGAGGTCTTCAATCTCGAATTGAAAAAAGGACTCAAATCGTCCTACGAGCGCGGCCTGGACGTCGACGATTTCGATCCGATCTGCGATCATCTGATAGTCCGCGAGTGCAAAAGCCGGCGCGTCGTCGGCACCTATCGCCTCATGCTCGGCTCGACGGCGCGGAAAAATTTCGGCTTCTACTCCGAGCGCGAGTTCAACCTCGAAAGGATCAAGCGGCTCGACGGAGAGCTGCTGGAGCTGGGGCGCTCCTGCGCGCACAAAGACTACCGCGACCGCTCGCTCATCCACCTCATGTGGCAAACGATCGCGGAATATGTCAAAAATCATCGCGTGCGGTATCTTTTCGGGTGCGCGAGCTTCCCGACGGTCGATCCTCGGGAAGTGAGCCAAGCGATTGCGCTCGTCAAGCAGAAATATTACGCGCCGGAGGTGTTCCGCGTCGAGCCTTTGCCCGAGCTGCGCATCGAGGGCTTGGACGAGAATCCAGACATTCACGATGCCGACGGGCTCTTCGCCCGGCTGCCGAGCCTGATCAAGGGCTATCTTCGCATCGGCGCCAAGCTCTGCGGGCCGCCGGCGCTGGATCTGGAATTCGGCACCACGGATCTTTTTTTGTTGCTGGATATCTTCCAGATCAGCGGTGATTATCTCAAACGCTTCGGCCTGGCGCCATCGGATGTGAGCGATGCGGATCGTTAAGCTCTTTACCCTGTTCGGCGCCTGGGTGCTGCTGTTCACCGCCGCGGCCATCGTGCGGCTATGGCTCGTCGTCTGGCGGCCGCGCGACCCTTGGCGTATCGTCGCGGGCATGACGCGGCGGTTCGTCGCCGTGCTGCGGACGATCGTCGGCATTAGAACCACCGTGCAGGGCGATCTGGACATTCTCGATATGCGGGGCGCTTTTATTACCGCGAACCACCTGGGATATCTCGACGGCTTCGTCTTGGGCGCGCTCTTCCCTGCGATCTTCGTCTCCAAGCGGGAAGTGCGGCGCTGGCCCGTCATCGGTCCCTGGACCGCGCTTTGCGGCACCGTTTACATCGACCGCGAGCGCAAGGGTAAGGTTACGCTCGCGGTGGAAGAGATCATCGAGCGACTCGATCAGAGCGCGAATATCCTGATTTTTCCCGAAGGGACGTCGACGAACGGCGAGCACCTGCTGCCGTTCCAGACCGCGCCGTTCGCCGCGCCGCTGCGCGCCCACGCACCGGTGGTGCCGCTGACGATCAGCTACCGGAGAATCGACGGGGTGCCGGTCTCCGACGCGAACCGGGATAAAATTTACTGGTACGGCGATATGGACTTCATGCCCCACCTCTGGGGTTTGATGGCCTTAAAAAGAATCGAGGTCTCGATCCAACTCCATCCCCCGATCGAGACCGGGCATTACAAGAACAATTCTTTGAGCCGCAAGCAGCTGAGCCAGGCGGCCCACAACGCGATCGCGAGCGGTCTCGCGCAGGAAAGACAGCACCTGCACGCGCCGCGAAGCTCGAACTAAATTTGACCGGCGTTTAGGTCAGGCGGCGAGCTGCCGCTTGATGTTCTCGACGAACTGCTGGAGCATCTGGTCGGCTTTCTTGCGGATGATGGGCTGGCCGAACTCGCCGATCTTCCCGAGAATGTTCACGTCGGTCTCGACGGCGAGCTCCGTTTCTTTCGGGCCGAGTTCTTTGAGCTCCATGGTTGTCTTTCCCTTGACGGCGCCCGCTGCCATGCGGTCGTTCGCTTCGGCCCGCAGCGCGGCGCGCCACCGCTCTTTATCGCGCTCTTCGAGAATGATCTTGCCCTGCAGGTTGAGCGAGATCGGGCCGACGCGCACTTTGAGCGCCCCCTGATAGGTCGTGTCGTCGATCTGGGTGACCGATTCCACACCGGGGAGCGACTGCGCGACTTTCGGCACATCCATGAGGAAGTCCCAGAGCTGGTCGCGGGCGGCGGGGATGACGGCGCGCTGGCTGAATTTCATTTCTAGCGTTTACCTTTCGGCGCGGTTTTGGGAAGCTTCACGAGTCCTTCGAGCGCCTTGGCGAGCGCGCGGCGGACGAAAACCCCGGCCATCTCTTTTTTATAGGCGGCGGAGCCGCGAAAATCGCTGATCGGGTCGACCGCCTGCTTCGCCTTCTCGCCCGCTTCGGCGAGCGCCTCGGCTTTGATCGGCTGCCCGCGCAGCACCGCCTCGGCGTCGCGCGCGCGAATCGCCGTCGTGCCGACGCTCCCGAGCGCAATGCGGACATCGGAAAAAGTTTTTTTGCTTTTGTCCAGCGTCACGACCGCCGCCGCCGAGACCGTCGCGTAGTCGTCGGCCGTGCGCGGCAGGAATTTGAGAAACGCCGCGCCGCTGTTGGCCGGAAGCCGGGGCACGTAGAGCTCCGTGATGATCTCTTCCGGCTTGAGCACGGTCTCGTAATAATCGGTAAAAAATTCCTCCACCGGAATCGTCCGGCTGCCGTCCGCCGCGCTCGCCTTGACGGTCGCGCCGAGCGCGATGAGCGTCGGCGGCGGGTCCTGGTTGGGATCGGCATGCGCCAATCCCCCGCCGACGGTCGCCATGTTGCGCACGCGCACCGTCGCCACGTGGTGATACGTTTCCGCGAGGAGCGGCAGGCGGCGCTTGACGAGCGACGAGCTCTCGACCGCGCGGTGCGTCGTCGCCCCGCCGATCGCGATGCCGCCGTTTTTCTCGGCGATGCCGTTAAGGCCGCGGACGGAGCGCAGGCTGATCAAACACGCGGGGTGGACCAGACGCTGTCGCATCATGATCATGAGCGCGGTGCCGCCGGCGATGAGCTTGGCCTCCGGCCCGAACTGCTTCAAATCCTGCTGGACCTCTTTGAGGCTCTTCGGTGTGCGGTATTCGAAAGGTTGCATGGCGGGTCCTTTTATCGGAATTGATGCGCTTTTTGGATCGACTCGATGATTTTGTAATAACCGGTGCAGCGGCAGAGGTTCCCCATCATCCAATCCTTGATCTGCTCCTCGTTCGGCTTGGGAACCTTATCGAGCAGCGCCTTCGCGGCGACGACCTGGCCGGGGGTGCAGATGCCGCATTGAAAGCCGCCGTATTTGATGAAGCTCTGCTGCACCGGATGGAGCTTGCCGTTTTTCGCGAGCCCTTCGACGGTCGTGATCTCGTGGCCGTCGGCAAAAACCGCCGGCGCGAGGCAGGAGCTGATCATCTCGCCGTCCATCAGCACCGTGCACGCGCCGCAGACGCCGACGCTGCAGCCTTCCTTGGTGCCGGTAAGACCGAGATCGTAGCGCAAAAAGTCGACCATCATGCGATTGGTCGCGACTTCCTGCTCCACTTTTTTGCCGTTGACGCGCGTGCGGATTTTTTTCTTCATGCCTCTGCCTTTCGCACCTTTGAATGGGAGATTGCGGTCGGTGACAACCCGATGCGGCTATGTTATAGAAAGATTTCGCTCAAACTGCAAGCAGCCAACGAGAGGAATTTGCGAGCTTTTTTACAACGGTAGAAGCAGTATTTGGAAGTCCGAAAGGAGGCTCACGCAATGATTGCCCTGACCGATCAGATGCGGGAAATGATCGATAATGCGCTGGCGAACGGCTGCCCGTGCGTCCTGGCGACCGCCGCCGCTGACGGAGAGCCCGACATCGGCTATAAAGGCAGCATGATGGTCTTCGACCACGAATCGCTCGCATATTGGGAGAGGACCAAGCGCCAGCATTTGAAAAACGTTACGCAGAACCCCAAGGTCGTCGTGCTCTTCCGCGACCCCAAGACGCGGCTCAATTTCCGTTTCCACGGTCTCGCCGCGGTGCACGAACAGGGGCCGGTGCGGGAAGCGGTCATGTCGCGGACGGTTAAGGATGAACTCGACAAGGACCCCGAGCGCAAGGGGGCCGCCGTCGTCATCCGCGTCGACAAAGTCACCAACCTTGCGGGGCAGGTCCTGCAATCCCGCTAACGGAAACGCCATGTTTCTTTCCGACCGCATAAAAGAGGGCCGCTACCGGACGGTGCGGCAAGAGATGGCGGAAAAAGGGCTGGACGCGCTGGTCGCGCGCGGCTCCAGCGCCGTTCGCGGCGACGGCGCCGCCTTTCGCTATTTGACCGATTTTCCCAATATCAATATTCCGCTCGTCCTGATCTTTTTCCGCGACGAAAAGCAGCCGCCGGTCATGCTGGTCGAATCGCGCTTCCAGGCGATGCGGGCGAAGAAATTTTCCTGGGCGCCGGATATCCGCCTCAGCAACCGCTTTCTCGAAACCCTCGTCGAAGTCCTGCGCGAAAAGGACCTCGGGCGCGCGACCGTCGGCGTCGACGGCCTCGACCGGCTGCCCTATCTCTGGGTCGAGCGCATCGAAGAATCGTTCCCGCAAATGAAGGTCGCCGAGTTCGGCCCGGAGCTCAAAAAGCTTCGCGCGACGGTCGACGGCGACGAGACCAAGCTCGTCAGGAAATCCGCGGCCCTCGTCGATCAGGCGTTCACGGAAGGCATCAAACGCATCAAGCCGGGCAAGACCGAATGGGAGATCATGGCGTACATCGACTTCCTGCTGAAAAGCCAGGGCGTCGAGAAGAGCTTCAATATTATTTCCCAGGGACCGAAGGTCGACGCCTACCCGGCGTCGAGCCGAAGGCTGCCGAAGAAGGGGATGATCTTCGTCGAGATCACCGCCAACTACGGCGGCTACTGGACGCAGCTCGCGCGCGCGGTCTCGCTCGGCAAGCCGGACAAGGACCTCGTCAAACTGCATGAAGTGTCGGTCGGCGCGATCAAGCGCGCGCTCAAAACGCTCAAGCCCGGCTACAAAGTCGCGCACCCGATGAGCGAGATGGAAGCCTACGTCCGCGGCGCCGGCCTCGACTGCACGCCGGTCTACGGCCACATCGTCGGGATCGACATGGTCGAGGACCGCCCGACACCGAAAAATGAGACCGACATCGTTCCCGGCATGATCTTCATCGTCCATCCCTGGCCGCTCCTGGGCGAAAGCTCGCTGCTCTGGGGCGAGACCTATTTAACGACGGCCAATGGCAACCAGCGGCTCAACAAGGTCGGCGACGAGCTGATCGTTTTGTGACGGCGCGCCGTGATTCTCATCACCGGCGGACTCGGATTCCTCGGCGCCAACCTCGCGCATCTGCTCTGCGCGGCGGGCGAGCCGGTGCTCGCCACGAGCCACCGGAACGTCCACGTTCCGGATTTTCTTGAGCCCTTCGCCGGAAAAAATCTTCAGGTCGCCCCGCTCGACATCACGTCGCTCGAAAAAGTCTCGGCCGCAGTGCGGGATTTTAAAATCACCGGCATCGTCCACGCCGCAGTGCGCTCGGAGAAAGGCGACACCCCGCTCTACGACGCGATGAATACCAACATCACTGGGACGATCAACGTGCTCGAAGCCGCGCACCGCGCGGGCGTCCGGCGCGTGGTCTTCGTGAGCTCGGAAGCGGTCTACCAGGGCATGCCGGACACGACGCCGTTCAAAGAAGAGGAAAAACTTTTTATCACCTCCGACCGCTACATCCCCGGCACCAAAAAGGCCGGCGAGATCCTCTGCCTGATGTACGCGACGCAATACGGCATGGAGGTGATCTCCGCGCGAGCGACGCGCATCTACGGGCCGCTTTATCAAGGCGTGCGCACCCTCGCCGGCCACATGGTGGAAAAGGCCGCGCGAGGCCTCCCGATCGCGCTCGCGAATCAGGACCCGTCCGAGGCGCACGATATCCTCTACGCCAAGGACGCCGCACGGGCGCTCGCGCTTTTGCTCCAAACGCCGGCGCTGAAGCACAGGATTTACAACGTCGGCTACGGCAAGCTCGCGAGCGTGGCCGAGTTCGCGGCGGCGATAAAAAAATTACTGCCGGATGCGGAAATTCATTTGGGCGACGCGCCCGGCCCGCTCGTCACGACCAAGACGCCGATGGATATCAACGCCTGCGTCGACATCGCGCGCCTGAGCCAAGAAACGGGTTTTGTCCCCGAGTATAATCCCGAGCGCGGCGTCGAGCATTATATCAAGTGGGCGCGCGAGGGAATTTACGATTGATGCAAGGCGCACTGCTTTTTCTGTCATCCTGAACGAGGTGAAGGATCTCTCCGGAGAGATTCTTCGGCCTGTGGCCTCAGAATGACAACGAGGAGCGAAGAGCATCGTGAAAGGAGATGAAGGGACTGAACCATGAAGACGCTCATTCAAGGCAGCTGGGTCGTCGGCTTCGACGGCAAGGAGCACGAGATCATCAAAGACGGCGTCGTCGTCTACGAGAACGACCGCGTCGCGTTCGTCGGTAAAGATTATTCCGAGCGAGTCGATAAAAAAATCGACGCCAAGGGGTGCCTCGTCTCGCCCGGCTTGATCGACACGCATTTTCACTCCGGCATCAATGCGAGCGACTACCTCCTCAACGAGGCGAACAAGGTGGACTACTTCGCCTCGAATTATCTGAGCCACGGCGCGCCTACGCGGGAAGGCGCGAAGCACGCGCACTTGAAGGATGTCGACGTCGGGCAGCGTTTCTCGCTCATCCACGTGCTCAAGAGCGGCGTCACGACGACTTTGGAGATTGGCGGGCCGGGCAACGATCCGGCGCCGTTCGTCGCCATGGTGGATGAGGTCGGCATCCGCTGCTACACGGGGCCGAGCTACAAGAACGTGAGCTTCTTCCAGGACCGCGAAGGGCGGCTCGAATACGATTGGAACGACGCGCGCGGCAGCGAAGGACTGGAGCGCGCGGTCGAGTTCGCGAAGAAATACAACGGCGCCTGCAAGGGCCGGATGAACACGATGCTCTTCCCCGGCCACGTGGATACCTGCACGCCCGAGTTGTTAAAGCAGACGCGCAGGGCCGCCAAAGAGATCGGCGTGCGCGTGCAGATCCACGCGACGATCAACCTCTTCGAGTTCCACACCGTCATGCAGCGCGAGCGCGCGACGCCGATCGAGCTCTTGCAGCGCATCGGCTTTCTCGATCCCGAGGTCTCGCTCTCGCACTGCATCTTCATCAGCGGCCACAGCTGGCTCGCCTATCCTTACGGCGACGATTT
>Ga0075423_10001171_pt1 | contig 22697 bp, 25 predicted proteins | sample SoiMethybrSBSTD2_FD_80114 | JGI IMG/M metagenome (GOLD analysis project Ga0075423, IMG submission 80114) | Bulk soil microbial communities from a Populus tree surrounding site in Tennessee, USA - Soil MetaG P. TD hybrid SBSTD2 | ecosystem: Environmental > Terrestrial > Soil > Tree plantation... | reverse complement strand
GTCTCGCGAAGAACGCGCCAGGCCATCGCCGCGCCCGCCAGCGCGACGGGCAGATTGACGAAGAAGATCGCACGCCAGCCGAGCGAGTCGATGAGAAAGCCGCCGAGCGACGGGCCAACGATGTATCCCATATGGAACGCCATCGAGGTGATGCCGAGAGCTTTTCCGCGGCCGCTGCCGCCGAAGACCGCCGAGACGATCGCGCGGCCGTTGGCCAGGATCATCGCACCGCCGATCCCTTCGATGAGACGCGCGCCGACGAGCGTCATGATGCCCGGCGCAAAGCCGCACAGCGTCGTGCCGGTCATGAATATGAGGAACCCGAGATTGTAGATTTTCTTTCGCCCCACCATGTCGCCGAGCCGTCCCAGGCTTAAGACGAGACCGATGACGGTAAGCTGGTAGGCGAGCGGGACCCACTGAACGGTCTGCATCGCGCTGCCGAACTCGGTCGAGAGCGTCGGCAGCGCCACGTTTACCGAGCGCGCGTCCACCGCCGCGATGAACTGACCCAGGCAGACGTTGACGAGGATCAGCCGGCGCGCCGCGGCCGAAAGATCGGTGTTTTCTGTCGCCACAAGAAATGAATTACTGACGAGTTCTCGACCGGTTAATCTTTGGTGTAGCGGACCTCGAAGGTGGTGCAGCCGTTCGGCGACTTCCACGGCCCATGCGGCATGCCCGGCGGGCGGCAGGCGTACTGCCCTGCCGTGAACTCCTGGTTGAGGCGGAGGTCGATGATGCTACCCTGGACGATGTAAACTTCCTCCCAAAAATCGTGCGTGAGGACGCCGTTCGGCGTCGTGTCGCACCCGGGCTCGAAGCGCAGCATGCGCGAATAGTTGCCGGTCGTGGGGTCGCCGGTCAGGATGCGCTCGCTGAGCCCCGCGCACTTGCTTCCCGGCACATCGCGCCAGGGTTTCGAATTGACATCGAAAAATTCCAGCTCTTCCTTGCTCATCAACCTTCTCCTCGGAAATGTAACTAGCGTTTACTGCGGCGCGTCGATCGAGCGCACGCGGTAGGCGCATTGCAGCGCTCGGCCGCTGGCGTCGTCGCGGAGCTCGGCGGTGAAATAGGGTTTATGGGTGAAATGCCCGCCGATCAGCGGGATTGTCCCGGTGTAGACCGCGGCATTGTCCACCAGCCGACCCAGGCGGCGTTTGAGCATGGCGAGAAGATCTTCGGGCCGAAGCAATGCCGCCATCCGTCCCTCTTGATAAAGCTCGTCGCGGCCGTTCTCACCCACCCAGCTGCGCAGGAGCAGTTTGTCCCAGCGCTCCCGCACGTCGGCGTAGTTCCACACCTGCGCCGAAACGGGTTTCGCGCATACCTGCTTCGACGCAGGGATGTCGATCTTCTCCAGCTCGCGATCGGTATGGTCGCTACCGATGGCGATCCAGATATTTTCGCCTTTGACGAGCAGCACGACTTCCGCCTCTCCGGCGGTCCGGCCGCCCACAACCTCGATCTCGCGATCACTCGTCAGCCGGTCGAGCGTCGTGCGAAAGATTGCCGGTATTTCCGCAGGCGTCGGAATCCCCTGCCGCTCGAGCTCGCGGATGTGCGCGCGCGTCTCTTCCTGATTGCGTCCGGTGTAGCCGGCGATAATGACGCGCTCGGGATCGAAGTCGATCGCGACGCCGCTGCCTTCGAGAGTGAATTCCATAGACTATCCGTACAGCGCGCTGAGCTGACTCTCGACTTTTGAGGCAAGCCCAGCGTCAGCATGTTTTTCAAACATCGGAAACAGCTCGCGCTCCTCGCGGCGGATGTGGCGCTCCAGCAGATCGCCGGCGTCGAATAGAACTTTAGCGAGGTCGCTTTCATTCTCCAGCCGCGGTAATAACGCGCGCAGGCGCGAATGGTCGGCGAGCAGGTCGTCGATGAGTCCGGCGCTCTCCGCGATATCCGCCCGCATAGACGGAAACAAGACCTGTTCTTCGGCCCTAAAGTGTCGGTCGAGGTTTTGTTCGACAAATGCCTGAAATTCCTCGGCGCGCTCCTTGAGGCCCGCAAGCCCCATGGGCTTTAACCGGCCGAGCGCTTGTTTGCGGCAGCGCAGCGCGAGCGCGAGACCGTGATGATGGTCGTGAGACAGCCGGACGAGAACCGGATGACGCGGCATAATGTCTATATGTTTACATCGAATGACTCGCGTGCTACAAGCACTGTGGCGTCACCATGAGATTTCGAGCCGGTCTTCTCTCCGCCGCCCTTCTTTTTAGCTTAACCCCTCTGGTAATCTTCGCCGCCGATCAGCCGACGAAACTTTTTATCGCTCAAGGCGCCATCAGCAACGATGTGACGCCTATCTGGTTCGCCAAGGACCGCGGCATTTTCCGGAAGTACGGTCTCGAGATCGACAACGTCTTCATCATCGCCGGCCGCGCCGCTCAGGCCATGCTCGCCGGGCAGGTCCCTGTCGGGCTTATCGGCGCGACGCATGTGACGAATGCGGTGACCGCGGGCGGCGATTTGACGATGATCCTCGGGATGAAAAATCGCCTCGATTATCTCTTCGTGGCGCGTCCGACGATCAAGTCCGCCGCGGAGCTGAAAGGCAAGAAGGTCGCGATCGGTACGCCCTCCGGCTCGGCGTCGCTCGGCACCTACGTCGCGCTCGATTTTCTCGGGCTCGTTCCCAAGCGCGACAACATCACGCTGCTCGGGATCGGCGGGAATCCCGAACGGCTGGCCGCGCTTCGGTCGGGAAGCGTCGATGCGACAAGTCTCGCGCCCGAAATGGGGCCGCAGCTCAAAGAGGAGGGCTTCCGCATTCTCGTCGACGAAGTGAAGGAGAATATCCCGTTCCAGTCCGCCGGTATCGTACTTGCGCGCAAATACATGAAGTCGAATCCGGTCGTGGTCGATAATCTCTCGAAGGCTATCGTCGAGAGCGTGGCCGCGATCCATAATCCCGAGAACAAGCGGATCGTCGAGCAAACGATCGCGAAAAATCTAAAGTTAGATAAACCCGACCGCGCGGAGAAGGCCTACGTTGACCTCATAGCCGGCCTGCCGCGCAAGCCCTGTCCCTCGCTTGAAGGCATCACCTCGGTGTTGAAGCTCATGGCGCAGCACGGCATCAATCCCAAGGCCGCGCAGCTAAAGGCAGAAGATGTAGCGGATATGAGTGTGTGCAAAAGGCTGGAGGAGAGCGGATTTATGAAGTGAGCCGTGAGCAGCCACGAATTCTTCGCATCGTCATCGCCGTTCAGTCCTACTCTTTATACGACGCCGCTCTCCCTGAGTTTAGCAATCGTCGCCTGATCGTAGCCGAGTCCCCCGAGAATCTCTTCGGTATGCTCCCCCAGCATCGGCGGCGGCAGCGTGACCGACGGAGGCGTGCGGCTTAGGTCCACGCCGCTGCCGACGAGTTTCATCTTTCCCATGACCGGGTGCTCCGCCTCGACGGGAAAGCCATAGGTGCGCACCTGGGGATCGGCGAAGACTTCGTCCATCGTGTTGAGCGGCGCCGCGGGTACGTCGCGATCGGCGAGCCGGCGGAGCCAATCCGCTCGCGCGCCCATGCGGAAAATCTCTTGGAGCATGTCGCTCAGCTGATCGTGATTTTTCTGCCGCCCATGGCGGTCGCGAAATCGTGCGTCCTCCGCCCATTCGGGTTTGCCGACCACGTCCAGCAGGCCGCGCCAGAACTTCTCCGGCGATGAGAGATGAATCACGAACGGCAGGCCGTCGCGATCGATGAACGCGAACACGCCCGCGGTGCGCACGCGCGTGGCGCGCCGCGGCACGACGCCGGTCTCGAAATAACGCACGGCGGTCTCGCTGGTGAACGAGACCGTGGCGCGAAGCAGGGATGTCTCGACACGCTGCCCCTCGCCGGTCAGCAGCCGGTGAACCAGCGCCCCCATAACGCCGTAGCAGGCGTAGATGCCGGTCAGATGGTCGGAAAAAGAAATTCCCATTCCTTGCGGCTTTTCCGGATCGGTGACGAGGCTCAACAGCCCGCTCATCGCCTGCCCGACAGTATCGTATCCCGGACGGTCGCGATACGGTCCGCTCTGCCCGAAGCCCGAGATCGAGCAGTAGACGATCTTCGAATTCACGGCCTTGATATCGTCATAGCCCATGCCGCGCTTCTCCAGCGTGCCCGGGCGGAAATTTTCGATGACAATGTCGGCGGCGGCGGCGAGCTTTAAAAAAATCTCCCGCGCCTCGTCCTTGCGGATGTCAAGCGTGACGCTTTTTTTGTTGCGATTGAGGCTGCGAAAATTGGAGGAGTAAAGATTGTCCCCCCAGCCGCGAAATGGGTCGCCTTGTCCGGGCTGCTCGACCTTGACGACGTCGGCGCCCAGATCGGCGAGCAACAGCGACGCGAACGGTCCCGTCACATAGCTCGCGATCTCGACTACTCGAATGCCCTGGAGTGCACCGCCCATGAGCCGCCTTTCAGTTCGATCGACGCAACGAGATGAATCGATCGGCCTCTCGCGAAATAGATCACCCTTCTTTCGCTTCCGGCACTGAGAAAGTCAAGAGGAAGGCGTTACGCTTTGGCGGTCGCGTCGCGGGCGGCGACCGCCTCGCTCAGCGAGTAAGGCAAGGTGAAGGTGAAAGTCGAACCGACGCCGGGCTCGCTCTGGACCTGGATGTCGCCGAGCATCAATTCAAGATACTTCTTGACGATGCTGAGGCCGAGGCCGACGCCGGAGTAGTTGCCGGTATGCGCCTCCTCGAGCTGGTGGAATTCGTCGAAGATCTTCTCCAGGTCGCCCGGCTGGATGCCGATGCCCGTATCGGCGACGGCGAACTCAACGCGACTTTCGCGCTGCAAGTCGCGCACGCGAATCTCGATCGAGCCGCCCGGCGTGAATTTATAAGCGTTGCCGATCAAGTTCTGCAAAATCTCCTCGAGCTTCAGCGCGTCGGTCGTGAGCGGGGGCAGCTGCGCGGGCATTTTCCACGAAATGTCGACGCGCCCTTTATGGTTGAGCTGCTCGACGTAATTCTGGACCTGCTCCATCACCTCGCGCACCTCGAAAGTGGAAAGATCGAGCGACATCTTCCGCGCTTCGATCCTGGTGAGCGTGAGCACGTCGTTGATGAGCTTGAGCAGAATGCGCGAGTAGCGGAGAACTTTCTCGATCGCCTCGCGCTGTTTCGCGCTCAAGTCGCCGAAGAAGCCGTCCTTGCAGAGGTCCGCGTTGCCGATGATGACGTTGAGCGGCGTGCGCAGCTCGTGCGACATGGCCGCGAGAAAATCGCCTTTGGCGCGGTAAGCCTCCTGTATGTCGCCATTGGCCTTCTCGAGCTCGACGGATTTTTGCTTGGTCTCCGAATACAGCCGGGCGTTTTCGACGGCGACGCCGATTTGGCCCGCCATCGATTTGATGAGCTGGGTCTCGCCGGCCGCCAGGCGCCGCGGCTCGCGTCCGTTGCAAAGGATCGTGCCGACGGTTTTGAATTTGGCCATGATGGGAAAGATCGCCAGAAAGGCGTTTCCCGTCGCGCGCGTGTTCTTGCTTCTGCTGAGCGCGTGATATCTGGCATCGCTCCGCAGGTCTTCAAAAATCATCGGCTCGCCGCTCTCGGCTACGTGGCCGACGAGGCCCTCACCGCGCCGGAACACGCGAATTTTATCGTTGTCGCTCGGGTCCATGGAGTAGGACGCCTGCACGCGATGCTCTCCGGTCTGGAAGTCGGTAAGATAGATGCGCGTCGAATTGAAGTGGAATATCTCGTTGAATTTCTTGATCACTTCCTGCAGCACCGACTCGAGGTCGAGAGACTGATTGACGGTCTTTGTAACGTCGTAGAGGGCGGCGATCTCCTTCGCCCGCTCCCTCGTCTGTTCGAAGAGATTCGCCTTTTCTACCGCGACGCCGATCTGATCGCACATCGACGCGAGCAGCCTCGATTCGTCGTCGGTGAGCCGCCTGGAGTCGCGGCAAACCGAAACGACGATGCCGACCGTCTCGAGTTTGGTCTTGATCGGAAACGCGCAGAAAAAGCGAACTCCGGCGCGCTCCGCGTCGCGCTTTCGGCTGAACTCCCGGTAGCGTGGGTCGCACGTAATATCTTCGAACGCGACCGCTTCGCCGGTCTCGGCGACCCTGCCGGCGACGCCCTCGCCGCGGAGATAACGGTTCGGCTGCCCCCAGTATTCCGGCGCGTCGCCGGAAGCGGCGCGCAAAAAGAGCTCCTTCGTTTGCACATCGAAGAAAAACACCCCGGCCGCATCGAAATGGAAAACGGTGGTTACTTTTTCGATTACTTGATCGAGAACGGGATCGAGATCCAAAGATTGGTTGACGGCCGTGGTGACATCGTAGAGCGCAGCCAAATCCCTCGTTCGCTGCTCCACCCTTTGCTCGAGGGTGCCATAAGAATTCTTGAGCTCGCCCGCCATTTCGTTGAATTCGTTCGCGAGCTGTTCGATCTCATCGCCGGTCTTAATATCCACGCGATGGTCCAGGTTGCCCTCTCGAATGATTTCCACCCCGCGGTGAAGCTCCCTGATCGGAGCGGTGATCTTGTTGCTCACCCAGACGATCAGGATCGAGCCGATCATGACGCCGATGAAAAGCAGCAGCAAGGCGTAACGCTGCATAACGCCGACGTCGGCGAGGGCGATATCGACCGGCTCGGTCAAAACGACGGCCCATCCCAGGCCGCGTACCGGAGCATAGGTCGAGAGCACGCCGCGGCCCGTTAGACCTATACCCTCTTCGCCGGGGCTGCGGTCTTTCTCCGTCGGCCGTTGCAGAAATTTCCGGACCTTAAAATGATCGCTCAGATTCGTGCGTCTCAGCACGAGCGACGGATCGACGTGCGCGATGAGACTGCCCTGCCCGTCCACTACGTCCGTATTCCCCGCCTCGGAGAATTTGACATCGCCGATGATTTGCCAAAGGAAAGTCAGATTGACTTCAGCCACCACGACGCCAGTGTGCTGTCGAGGGCCCTCCGAAATCGGCACCGCCATTTTCACGTAAGGCTCGGCGTTGTCCGTTGTATAGACCGGCGTCACGTAGGCTTCGCCTTTGATGGCTCTGCGGAAATAATCCTCGCCGGATTGATCCGAGAGCTCATAGTCCAGATAGACCCGGCGCTCAGAGACTTTGACGACCTCACGCCCGAGCGCGTCGAGTATCCCGATGCCCGTAAAGGCGCGATCGTTTTTAACCAGGAGTTGAGCCAACAGGCGCTGGCCCTCGGCGCCCGGCGCGTAAAGGCTCAAAGATACCGCCAAATCCATGATCCGCTCCGTTTTGCGGTCCATGATATCGGCTATCTGATCGGCGACTTTGGAAGCGACTTCGGTCTGAAGGTGAACGGCGGCGCGTTTGATTTGCCTACGTGTGTAAAGACTGCCCGCGATCGTGTTGACGAGGAGAGCGATGCCGAGAAACAAAAGGCCCATCCAGAGCAGCCGGTAGCCGATGCCGCCGCGCCAGAGAAACGAACCTGCCGCTCTTGTCCATTTCATGGCCGGCCTAAAGTTACTCGACTAGCTCATCGGCTCGCAACAGCGTCTCTTTCGACACTTTGACCCCGATCGCCCGTGCGGTCCTCACGTTGACGGCGAGCTCCAGTTGATACGGGAGCTCGACCGGGAGATCGGCGGGCTTCGCGCCGCGGAGAATTTTGTCGACCAGCTTGGCGCCTTGCTGCCCTAGCGAGTAGTAGTCGGGGCTGTACGCCGCGAGCAGACCGTTTCTGACCGTTTGCACGTTAGGACCGACAGCGGGCAATTTTTGTTTAATCGCATGGCGGCCGATAAACTCCGAAACGCCGACGAGCACCGCATCGGGGGGAACAAAAATGCCCTCACCCGCTTTGCGTGTGATGCTATCGAGCTGCGCTTTAACCTCGTCGCCGTTGGTCGCGCGCAGCTCTATTTCACTGAGGGCAAAATTCAAACGCCTCGCCGCCGCGCGCGTCGCAACGATGTATTCCTCGTAATTGGCCGCTTTCGAGTTCGTGAGAAAAATGATGCGCTTGAGGCCTGGCACCAACTCGCGGAACAGGACGAGTCGTTTCTCCGTGAGTTCCATGACCGTAGTGGCGATGCCGGTCAGGTTGTTCCCAGAGCTCGAATAGCTTTTGACCAGGCTCAAGGGATTTCCCGAGGCGAGAAAAACCACCGGCAGATTCGTTCCCTCGGTCAACTTCGACACCGGAGCGGTCGTCGAGGTGGAAGACGTGACGATCAAGTCGGGCTTTTGCTGAACGATTTTTTGCGCCAGAACCTTGAGTTCCTCCATATCCCCTTTGGCGTTATACAATTCGTATCGGATGTGTTTTCCCTCACTGTAACCGAGCTCGGACATTTTGCTGCGAAATCCCTCGTAAGCGGACACAAACTGATTATCCGCGACGAGCGCGGGCACGTAGAAGATTTTCTGTGCGCGCGCGGGAAACGCGGGTAATATAAGAGCGGCGGCGAGCGCCGCGAGGAGACGCTTTGCCGCCGATTGGAGAATCCGCGAGCGCGAGCAGCTTGGAAGAGGCCGTAGCGGGGGGCTCACGACAACCTTTCCGCCGGCCTCAGCGGCCGGCACCCCGCCGGGAAGACTCCCGGCGAAGGTCACTTGAAGTCGGCGACTGCTTCGGTCAGCTCGCTTTGCAAAGAGGCCAAACGGCCGCTGGAGATCATCTTCATGATCTCTTCTTTGCTGAAGCGCCAGCCGCCGCCGAACTTTCTGCCCGGAATCAAGCCCTTGCGGGCGAGTTTATAAACCGTCCGCAAATGCACCTGCAGCAGCTCTGCAACTTGCGATGCAGTTAAAATCTGTTCCACTTGATGGCCTCCCTATTTGTGCTTGGATTTCCTGTTTACGCCAAACGAGCAGGATTTATGCCAAGCCGGAGTGGCCGGCGTGGAGGGCTTAAATGGCTCGATATTACAAGCGTTTTTCTCGGGGGAATCGCCGGGGAAAAGTCACGGGAAAGAGCACTTTCCGCGATTTGTGCCCCGGCCGACAAATTTTGTCATACGGGCTACGCGGAGAAGAGAGAATCCGAGGCGCGGCGCAGCATTGGCAAACCTCGAACCTCCTGATCGAACAGTGGCAAAATTGCCCTGACGGAGCCGTCGAATTTGTTCCAGATCGTCTGCATGTGCTCTTCCTGCATTTGGACGCGGTTCAGGACAAATTCCGGCGCACCGTCTCCGAGCGCTTGCCGATCCAAAAGCATATTGACGACGATGCCGCCTACCGGAATGCCGAAATCGTGAAACCAGCCGATGAAGCGGCTGATAACGGCGATCGGCAGCGCTTCGGGCAGCGTGACGAAAAAAAAGGCTGTCTTTTCGGCATCGGTCAGACGCTCGCGCGCCTTGCCCATACGCTCGCGAAAGCCGAGCAGGTAGTTGAGCAGCGGGTCTTCCTCTTTCTTCTTGCTGAAAGAGAGCATTTCGCGCAGAGTGCGCGCCTCTTCGCGCGACTTGAGCATCTTATCGATCCAGAGCGAATACACCTTCGACATACCGAGCAGCCGGCGCGCGTTCGCCGTCGGCGCCGTATCGAAGACGTACACGTCGTAGTCGTCCTTCAGCATCAAATCGACCATGTTCTCGAACATGGCGGATTCTTCGAAAGCCGGATTCATGGTGGCCGATTCGACGAAGTCGTCGGCCTTGGTGCTGATGTCGGCAAATTTCAGGAACCACTGGATCTTGTCGCGGATCTCGCGCTTTGATTTTTCGATCGTCTCTTTGGTGTCGATCTCATAGGCCCAGAAATTGGGGGCGTCTTTTACCGCAGTAGCTGCCCCGAAGACGGACTGTTGGAGAAGGCCCGAGAGGCTGTGGACGGGGTTCGTCGAGGCGAGGAGCGTTCGCCGCCCCTGTCCGGCGAGCCAGAGCGCCGTCGCTCCGGCCATGGCCGTCTTGCCGACCCCTCCCTTGCCGCCGAAGAAGATATACTTAAGTGCGGGATGATCGCCGAGATAGCGCTTCATCGAAGTGGTGATTGCGGCCATAAAATAGAATTCAGAAGATAGAATATAGAAGGGATCGCAGGAGCGTTCTATGTTTTTCTACTAGATTCTAGATTCTGCATTCTATATTCTGCCTTCCCCGAACAATTTCTCCGCCAGCCGCTCGATCATATTGAGCCCGGCGACGTCGCGCTCCATCTCCGGCACGTACGCGAGAACCTCCTCGCCCAAAGTCGCGCGGATCTGCTCCACGTATTTTTTCTGCAGCTCGATTCGATTCTTGAGATAAGGGGGAATATTGCCGTCGGCCAGATCGGGCGGCAGCATGCGATTCACGACGTAGCCGGAGATCGGCACGTCGAAGCGGGCGAACAGCTCCGCGGCTTTTTTCGTATCGAGGATGATCATCTCCTCGGGCACGAGTACGAAGAAGAATGCGGTGCGCCGCTTGTCGGTCAAAATCTGCGACGAGGCGTTGATCCGGCCCTTGATGTACTTGAGCTCTTCGAGAATCTTGTCTTCCTCGCGGCTCTCCTGCCGCCGCATCGTCGCCGCGACCTGATCGTAGTGGCTCATCTCCTCGCGGAGCTTCGTAATCTTGTTGATCCACTCGTCGTACACTTTGGCCATGGACAGATAATAAAGCGCATGGCCGAGCGGCACGAGGTCGTAAATGTAGTAGTCGTAGTCGCCCTGGACGATGATATCGACGACCGCGTCGAAGATGGCGCTCTCTTCCATCGCCGGCTCGGCGGAGGCGGCGGAGATGTATTGATCGATCTCTTCCGGCACCTTGTCGAATCCGTACATGTCGAGGATTTTTTTCCTGATCTCGTCCTGGTAATCGCGGATGCGCCGGTCCGCGTCGACCTCCTGCGCCCACAGGTTTTGCACGATCGGCACCGGCCCTTTGCCGAAAATGTCGCGCTGGAAGATGTCCGAAAGGCTCGCCTGCGGATCGACGGAAAAGAGCAGGACCTTTTTTCCCTGCGACGCGAGCCAGAAGGCGCAGGTCGCCGAAAGCGTGGTTTTCCCCAGCCCGCCCTTGCCGCCGAACATGATGTAGCGGCGCTCGGGCCGGCTCTCGAATACTTCTCGTAAACCCATTTAGCGGTCAGCCGAGCGTATCGGTGATGTCTTTCTCGCGCAGCATGCGCCGCTTCCACGAGGCGATCTGCGGCGTCACATAGGGCAGGAGACGGAGCGAATAGTAAGGCGGCAGGATCGGCACGCCGATGAGATCCCCCATCGTGATCAGGATAAAGAGATGCTCCATGCTCGCGCGCGTGCGCACCGCCTGGCGCGTCATCTCGTGCGACGACATACCATAGACGATGTCTTTAAAGACCTGAAAGATACCGCCCTTCTTGGGCTGATTCTCGTCCGCCATTAAGATTCCTCCGGATCGCGCGGGCGGGTTTCAAACCCGACCCGATAATTTATATCCCGTGCAAATCTAATTCTTCGCGCTCCCATAATTCTTTATTGCGCGCCATCTCGCGCTTCCATTTCGCGATCTCCGGCACGACGTAAGGAAGCAGGCGGAGCGAAAAGATCGGCGGCATGACCGGCACACCGACCAGGTCGCCCAGCGTCGCGGCGATAAAAAGAGTTTCCAGCTCGCGACGTGTCTCGAGCGCGTGGCGCGCGAACTCGTAGCCCGTGAGGCCGTAGAGAAAATCTTTGAGCGCCGCAAGCGAAGCCATAAAAATTACCCGCGGGCAGGCGCCGCCTCGGCCGCGCGCCCCGTCCGGCGGCTGTATTTGAGAAATGCGCGCGCGCCGTCGACTCCGATCAGCAGCGCCGCGGCGACGAGCAGCAGCGCGACGATAATCATCAGCGCCGATCCGATCGCCGGCACCGCTCTTCCCGCCGCGGCGTTCGGCACATACACGTTGTAATAAAGATTGTACGCTGTGACGAGGATCGAGCCTACCGTCGTAAAATACATGAACAGCGTCGGCACGCCGGCAAAAGCCCAGTTTTTGCCCTGCGAGGCGAGCCAGATCGTCACGAGCAGCAGCGAGAGCGCCGCCATCAGCTGGTTCGCGCCACCGAAGAGCTGCCAGAGATAAATCCAGGTGCCGGTCATGACGAGCAGGATCGCAAGCACGACGGAGATGAACGAAGCGACATGCTGGTTTCGGAGCGGCGGCACGAGCTCGCCCAGCCATTCGGTCAACGTCACGCGCATGATACGGAAGATGAGCTGCGTGACCACGAGAACGATGACGATGAAGGCGGCGAACGCGAGCGACTCCGCGTACTCGCCCCTGAGGCCGAAGACGCTGATGAAGCCGCCGAGGCCGCTCGCGAACGTCGCGACCGGCGATCCGCCCTTGGCGCCGACGGTCACGGCGAGCAGCGCGAGCAGGCCGAGGAGAAATTCCGCGAACATAGCGCCCGCGCCGATCGGCAGCATGTCGGACTCGCTTTCGATCTGGCGCGCCGTGCCGACCGAACCGAAAAGCGAATGCCAGCCGGAGATCGCGCCGCAGGCGATGGTAACGAAAAGCATCGGCCACAGCGGCATGACGCCCGCCGGTCCGAGCTGCGGGTTCCAACCCTTGAACGCGGGAATCTGAAACGCGGCGACTTCCGGCTTGATCAACGTGCCGAGCGATGCACCGGCAAGCCCCAGGAGCATCGCCGTCGCCGTGATCCAAAAGCCCACGTATACGACCGGCTGGGCCATGCGCCAGATCGGCAGCACCGAGCCGGCGTAACAGAAGACCGAGATCGCGACCGCCCAGAAGAGCAGGCTCGGCATGATCTCGGCTTCGGCGCCCTTGAAACCCGCGAGCGTCGGATCGAAATAGGTGACGATCGGCGCGCCGCCCGTGAGCGAATTGAAAAAGCCGTTGAAGCCCTGGAAAAATCCTTCCGTCAGGGGCCCGGCGAGTATCGCGAGAAAAGTGATTCCGACGGCGACGATGGTTGCGGGCAAAAGACCGACGCGCCAGCGGTAGAGCATCTGGCCGAGCAGCAGGCCCATGAGGACGAGCAGGATCATCCCGAGATGGGTCCTCGGCTGCGCGTCGAGCGTCTGCGCCATGATGCCGACGAAGGCGCCCGCGATGAGCAGCAGGTAAAAGAAAATAAAGAGAAACAGGATCGTCCGCGTGCGCGGTGAGATCAGGCGGTGGGCCACGGCGGACAGGCTGTTGCCGTCGTTCCGCACCGAGAGCACGATCGCGCTATAGTCGCTCGCCCAGCCCATGAAAGAGACACCGACGACGAGCCAGATAAAGGCCGGCAGCCAGCCCCACAGGCTCGCGGCGACGATGGCGCCGACGATCGGCCCGGCCGCGGCGATCGATTTGAAATGATAGCCGAAGAGAATGTTGCGGTTGGTGGGCATGAAATCGACGCCGTCCATGTATAAGACCGCGGGCGTCGCGCGCCGGGGGTCGGATTGGATCACGTTGCGGTCGATGCGACGCGCGTAGCGGGTGTAGGCCAGATAGACGACGGCCGCGCCGATGATGACGGCAATTAGGGCGTTCATGCTTCGTTCCGGAATTCCAGAATCTCTTGACCGATGCGCCGGAAATCATATACTTTCGCGCGGTTTGCGGCAACAACAGGGATGCGGCGATGACGGAATCGCGATGGCGGCAGCTTGACGAGACGGAGCTGGAGCGACTGCTCGTAGAGCGCTGGCTCTTTCGCGGCGCGCTCCTCGCCGCGATGACCGGCGCCGCCGGACTCATGACCTATCTGGGGCTTCGCGGTCTAACAACTTTTATGGATCGGCTGGAGGTTGGAATTCTGGCCCTGCTCACGGCCGCGGCAGGCGTATGGCTCTTCGTGATGCGGCGGCGCGACCTCGAAATCCACCGCGAGCTTCAGCTGCGGCGTGCGATGAGAGAACGGAACCCCTCGACGAGCTCGGGCTGACCGGCCGTAAATCCGGTTATTTCTTCGTTTCCACCCGCCAAAGATAGAGCGTGTGCTCCCAGCCGGACGAGTCCTTGACGTGCTCGGTCCTGACCGGCTTCCAGTCGCCCATGTCGAAGTCGTGCGACACGACGCGGGAACCGGCTTTCATCTGGCTCCAGATGTTGGGTCTGAGCATCATGTTGACTTCCGGAAGCAGATACATCGTGAGCACGGATGCGCCGGAGAGGTCGACGGTGCGGATGTCTTGCTGGCGGATTTCCACGAGCCTCTCGACCCCTGCCTTCTTGATGTTCTTCTGCGACTCTTCGATGCGCTGCGGGTCGATCTCGTAGCCGATCGCCTTGACGCCGTATTTCCGCGCCGCGGTGACGACGATGCGGCCGTCGCCGGAGCCCAGGTCGTAGACGACGTCGCCTTTTTTAACCTGGGCCATGTCGAGCATCTTGTCGACCACCTCTTGGGGCGTCGGAACGTACGGGACGATCTTTTTTGACTCATCGTCCTGCGCGTGGGCGGGGGGAAGAATGCCATGGTGGCTCGATAGCGACAGACCGGCCGCGACGAAAACCACCAGAGCCAGTGGCAAAAGAAATTGTCTCTTTTTCATCGCTTACCCCCTCCTATAACATTGAGCCGATGGGAAACTATCGAAAAGCCGTATGGCTGTCAAGGGAGCTACTCCGCGTCGAATCGGGGCCGCCGGGTCATCTCCTCGATAATGTCTTTATAGCGTTCCCGGATAATTTGCCTTCTGAGCTTCAGCGTCGGCGTCACTTCGGCGTTTTCCATCGAGAAGCCGCGCGGCAGAATACGAAAGCGCCTCACGGCCTCATAGGCGGCGAGACGCTTGTTGACGGAGCGGATGCTTTCTTTGACGGCGGCCGTCACGCGCGCGTCGCTCGCCGCCTCCTCGACGCCTGCGAGCTTTACGCCGGCTTGGTCCGCCCATTCCATTAACCGGCCGCCGTCGAGCGTGACGAGCGCGATGAGATGTCGCTCGCCGTCGCCCAGTACGATCGCCTCCTCGATCAACGGATCCGTCTTGAGGAGATTTTCGATCATCTGGGGCGCGACTTTCTTGCCGCCGGAGGTCACGATCAGATCTTTCTTCCGGTCCGTAATCGTCAAAAAACCCTCGTCGTCGATCTCGCCGACATCGCCGGTGTGAAGCCACCCTTCTGCGTCGACCGCGTCGCGGCTGCTCTGCGGATCGTGGAAATAGCCCTTCATGACGCCCGGCCCCCGGAGCAAGATCTCGCCGTCCTCGGCCGTGCGGCACTCGACGCCGGGGAGCGGCTCGCCCACGGTGCCGAACTTATAGTGCCACGGCCGATTGACGTGCGAAACGGTCGAGGATTCGGTCAGGCCGTACCCTTGCAGGATCAGAATGCCGACCGAGTGAAAAAAACGCGCGACTTCCTCCGCCAGCGCGGCGCCGCCGGACACGGCGAAGCGGAGCCTGCCGCCGAACGCAGACTGAATGCGCGCGAAAACCAGCCGCGAGGCGACGCGGCGTGCCAAGCGGAGCGATGCGGGGATCCGTTTGCCGGCGCTTTCATAGCGGCTCCAGCGCGCGCCGATCGCAACCGACCAGTGAAAGACGGCGCGCCGCAAGACGCCCCCCGCCTCGGCCCGCGACCGGATGCGCGCGTAGGCGTTTTCATAAACGCGGGGCACGGATATCAAAATCGTCGGGCGCAGTTCCGTCAGGTCTTTGGCGAGAGTTTCGAGCGAGCGAACCAGTCCGCAGGCGAGTCCCTGCGACGCGACGAAGAAATGCTCCAGGCGGCCGAGCGAATGGGCCAGGGGCAAAAACAGCATGTTCACATCTTCTTCGCCGCAGCCGATAGCCGCGGCCGCGCCTTCGAGCGTAAAGAGGTAATGGCCGTGCGTCGAGAGAACCCCCTTCGGCTCGCCCGTCGTCCCAGAGGTGTAAATGATGGTGAGATCGTCGTCGGGCCCGAGCGCTTGGGCGTTCTCCTCGAAGCGATCCGGGACCGAGGGCGGCTCCCCCCCGGCGCTTTGGAGGTCGGCCAGAGAAACGACCGCGGACGAGTGCTTGGGCGGCGCCGCCGGAACGCCATCGAGCACGACGATTATCCGAAGACTGGAAAGTGATTCTCCGAGTTTATCGAGCTTGTCCGCCGAATCGACGAACAGCGCCGTGGCTCCGGAGTCCCGGAGAATATGGGCCGCTTGCGCCGAGGTGCTCGAAGCATAGATCGGCACCGTTAATGCGCCGATGCAGATATTCGCCCAGTCCACGAGGCACCACTCCACGCGGTTGGCAAAATACAGCGCGACGCGCTCGCCCTTGCCGACGCCGCGCGCGGCGAGCCCCAGGCCGATGGCGCGGACACACGCGCGCGCTTCGCTCCAGCTCATCGTGCGCCAGTGACCGTCGCGGTGATAGCGATAAAGCGCGCGCGCGCCGTAGCGCTCGGTCTGGGAGAGAAACATCGCCGCGAGACTTCGGTGTTTCACGGATTAGAATTAACGCAGCTGCGGGCGCAAAGCCAAGCGCTTTCTTGCAAGCACGCTATGTTTCTGCCATTACTACAATCGTGAAGTTTGTCGGCTTGACGGGAGGAATCGCATCGGGAAAAAGCACGGTCGCCGGCATGCTGCGGGAATTCGGCGCGAAGATCATCAACGCCGACGACCTTGCCCGGGTCATCGTGCAGCCCGGCAAAGAGGCGTGGAAGGAGATCGTCGGCGCCTTCGGGAACGAAATCCTCCGCCCGGACAAAGCCATCGATCGCGAGAAGCTCAGAAAAATCATTTTTGAGGACGGCAAAGCGCGCGAGCGACTCGACAGCATCACCCATCCGCGCATCCGCGCGCTGGCCTTGGCGCGCGCGCAGGAGCTCGCGGCAAAAGGCGCCGAGGTCATCGTCTACGAAGCGCCGCTCTTGTTCGAAAATGAGGCGCACACGTGGCTCAGCCCGGTAATCGTCGTCGCCTGCGACGACGACGCGCAGCGCCGCCGCCTCAAAGGCCGCGACCGGCTGAGCGAGACCGAGATCGACCAGCACCTCAAGGCGCAGATGCCGCTGGCGGAGAAGCGGGCGCTGGCCGATTACGTCATCGAGAACAACGGCGATCTGGACGATCTGAAACGACAAGTTCGGGACGTCTGGCAGAAGCTGATCGGCGCCAAGCAGTCGGCGACGCGATAGCCGAAGCGATTCTACTTGATCCGCTCGAGATAAGTGCCTTCCGCGGGATCGACGCGGATTCTATCCCCCACCTGAACGAACGGCGGCACCTGAACCGTCACCCCGGTCTCCAGCTTCGCGGGCTTATACGAAGCGCTGGCGGTGGCTCCCTTCATGCTCGGTTCGGTGTCGATGACTTCCAGATCGACCGTCGAAGGCGGACTGATGCCCACCGGGCGGCCGTCGAAAAATTCCATCTCCACCACTTGATTCGGGAGTAAATAATTCAACAGGTCGCCGATCTCCTCGGCGGGCAGCGACATCTGCTCGTAGTTCTCCGTGTCCATGAACGTATGCAGCTCGCCCTCGGCATAGAGATACTGCATCTTGCGGGTATCGAGCGTCGCCTGTTCGAGGCGGTCCTCGGAGCGGAACTTCTTTTCCGTGCCGATGCCGCTCTTCAAGTTCTTCATCTTGGTCTGCATGAAGCCGCGCTTGTTGCCCGGCGTCAAATGATGAATCGCCGTCACGCGGAAGAGATCCCCCTCGTATATGATGATCATTCCCGGTCTCAGCTGCGTCGCCTGGATCATGTACTACCTCTCTCCCTATCCTCTTTAAACATTAATACATCGCCTAAATCGTGGCCGGGGTCAAGGAAGGCCAGCCGCTCACGCGTATAAACCGCGCCAGAGCATCGCGCGCGCGACCCGCTCGATGCCGATCATCAGAGCCGCGAGGCGCATATCGACCTTCTCCCTGCGGCTCATGTCGAGCACTTCGTAAAAGGAGCGGGTGAGGATCGCGCGCAGTTTCGTGTTGATCTCGTCCTCGGTCCAGAAGAAGTTCTGCAGATCCTGCACCCATTCGAAATACGAGACGGTGACGCCGCCGGCGTTCGCGAGGATGTCGGGAATGACGAAGATTCCCTTTTCCTGCAGGATCCGATCCGCGTCCAGCGTCGTCGGGCCGTTGGCGCCCTCGGCCAGCAGCCGGCATTTGAGCCTGGGCGCGTTCTGCGCCGTGATCTGCATGCCGAGCGCGGCGGGCGCGAGGATGTCGCATTTAAGCTCCAGAAGCTCGGCGTTGGAGATGCGCTCGCCGTGGGGACAGCCCTCGAGCGTGAAATTCTTGGATTTCTTCGTGACGTGCTCGATGACGCTCTGGATCGGCAGCCCTTTCGGATCGTAGATGCCGCCGCTCTTGTCGGAGATCGCGACGATCTTCACGCCGACGTCGGCCAATTCCTTGGCCGTAACCGCCCCGACGTTGCCGAAGCCCTGGACCGCGGCGGTCGCGCCGAGAAGCTCCATATTTAAATGCTTGGCCGCCTCGATGATCGTGTAGACGACGCCGCGGCCGGTCGCCTCCCTGCGGCCGACCGTGCCGCCGATCGCGACGGGCTTGCCGGTGACGACTCCCGGGACCGCGTGGCCTTTATGCTGGCTGTAAGTGTCCATCACCCAGGCCATCACCTGCTCGTCGGTCCCCATGTCGGGCGCGGGCACGTCCACCTCCGGGCCGATGAAGTTGAGGATCTCGGCGGTATAGCGGCGCGTCAACCCCTGGAGCTCGGCGCGGGAAAGCTCGGTCGGATCGCACGATACGCCCCCTTTGGCGCCGCCGAGCGGCAGGCCGGCGAGCGCGCACTTCCAGGTCATCCACATGGCGAGCGCGGAGACCTCGCCGAGGTTCACTTCCGGATGATAGCGGATGCCGCCTTTGAAAGGCCCGAGGGTGTCGTTGTGCTGCACGCGGTAGCCGGTAAAGACATGCACGCTGCCGTTGTCGCGCATCACCGGGACGCTTACGATGAGCGCGCGATCGGGCCGCTGGAGGCGCGCCGAGACGTTCTTGTCGAGGTTTAACTTCGCCGCGGCAGTCTCGAACTGTTTGACCGCCATCTCGTTCGCCGGGCTGCGCCACTCAACGGTTGCCATGATAAGGACCCTCCCCTCCGAATTCGCCGAAGCTTCTGGTTTCTGGTTTCAATTTTCGAGGTGCCGGAGAGATCCTTCACATCGTTCAGGATGACACAACGAATGCTCCTGCCTGTCATTCTGAGCGAAGCGAAGAATCTCTCCAATCCGAAAACTCGAAACTGTTTTTCTTCTATCCCGGCGGCCAGGAAAAATGGCGGCCGCCGAGGAGATGAAAATGGATATGAAAGACGGTCTGTCCGGCCTTTTCGCCGCAGTTGACCACGATGCGAAAGCCGTCCTTGGCGATACCCTGCTGCTCCGCGAGGCGGTTCGCGACGGCATGGATTTCCCCGAGGAGTTTTTTATCGTCTTCTTCGACCTCGAGCAGCGTCCCGATGTGCTTCACCGGCACGATCAGGATGTGGACCGGCGCCTGGGGCCGGACATCCTTAAACGCGACGATGCGATCGTCGCGATAGACGATATCTCCCTTAATCCGCCCCTCGATGATGCCGCAAAAAAGACAATCGGCCATGGTCGTCTCCTTTTCGCTCAATCGTCCAATGCATCCGGGCAGAGAGCGTAAACTTTTTCCTCAGCGATCTCGAGCGCGACGGGCTGAAGAAAAGCCCCGAGGCAGGGGCCCCAAATGCATTCGCCCGTCTTCGGCTCGTAAGTCGCCCCGTGATTGGCGCAGATGATATGCCGCCCGTCTTCCGTGAAAAAGCGGTTGTCCACCCAATCGAGCGACAACGCGATGTGGCGGCAGCGGTTGACATAGGCGTAAAGCGCGCCTTCATAGTTTACGAGAAAGGCTTCGACGGCGTGCCCGCCGGGTTTGATGACGAACTTTTTCGAGCTTCCGGGCGGCAGCTCGCCGACCCGCGCAACGAACTTTCGCGCGTTCGACGGTTTTGCTTTGGCGGCCATCTACAAATCCGCCAGCTCCGAGAGATCCCCCGCGGGACAGCCGACGAGCACCTCGTCGCCGTCGACCCGCACCGGCAGCGGATAGAGCGACTGTCCTTTGCACGGCCCGTCGACACAGAGGCCGCTTTCCGGGTCGTAAAGAGCCCCGTGAGTCAGGCAGATCAAGTGGCGACCATCCTCGGTAAAAAATTGATAGCGCACGAAATCGAGCGGCGTCGTCATGTGGCGGCAGCGGTTGACATAGGCGTGAAAGCTGCCGTGGTAATTGATCAGAAACGCGTCGATGCGATACTTCTGGCAGATCAGCCAGAATTTTTTGACCGATCCGGGCGCCATCTCCGGCACGCGGGCGACGACCCGGCCGCCGGACCGGCTCTCGGACTCCATCCGCTTTTTCTCGCGAAAAAAATGATAGCGCTGAATGGCCAGGCCGATGAAAAACAGCGACAGAAAAAAAATCGAAAGATAGACCGTCGCGCGCATGATCGAAGCTCAGAATTTAGAAGTTAGAATATAGAAGTAAGAAGTAAGAAGTAAGAACCGGAGGCGCCGGGCGATTCCCGCCTTTCTTCTAACTTCTAAATTCTAGATTCTATATTCAATGTTCTGCTACTCTACTTCTTCTCTTTCTCGATCGACTCGCGGATGCCTTTGACGTTTTTCGGGCTCTGGCTTCCTTTGAGCCCCATGACCTGCATCAGCTCGCTCGTCATCTCCGCCGTCACCTGATCCTGGACGCTCCCCTTCCCTTCCGGATCGGCTTTGAGGAAAACGACGATCTTTTCCTTGGGCACGCCGGTCTCGGCCAGGCCATCGAGAAATTCTCCGTAGCCGACCTTGCCTCTAAGCTCGGTCACGCGTGCGAGGAGTTTTTTGCAGTCGCCGCAGACCTTCGACAGCAGCCCGCTGCGCTCGCCGCAGTAAATGCATTGAGCCATAATCGATCAGAAATTCTCCGCGAGCGATTTGGCGAGCATGGCGTGGAGCGCTTGCGCGAGCTTGGGGTTCGCCGCGACCATCCCGCGGCAGAGGCTATCCTCACGGTTGAAGCGGATCGGCTCGCCGCGCCCGTCGATCACGACGCCGCCCGCGCCTTCGACGACCGCGACCCCGCCGCAGACATCCCATTCGTGCAGCGCGCGAAAAGTCAGCATGGCGTCGCCCTCGGCGCCGCCGATGAGCGCGAGCCGGTAGGCGATGCTGCCGACGGTTTGGACGTTGCAGAGATCCATGAACGGCTGGAATCTTTTCTTCGGCTCCGAGCGGCTGACGATCAGCTGGGCGCCTTTGATTTCTTCGCGCGGGGTAACGCGAATCGGGCGGCCGTTGAGCGTCGCGCCGGCGCCCTGACCGCCCTTATAGAGCTTTTCCAGCGCCGGGTTGTAAACGACGCCGGCGACCGCCCGCCCTTCGAAGACGAGGCCGATCGACACGGTGAACTGGGAAATCCCCTCGATGAACTCACGGGTGCCGTCGATCGGGTCGATGACCCACACGCGCTTCGCTTTAAGGCGCACGAGATCGTCCTTGCTCTCTTCCGACAGCCAGCCGTCGTCGGGATAGCGGCCGAGCAGCACTTGCTGAATTTTGATATTCGCCTCGAGATCGGCGACCGTCACGGGATTGTTCTTGCTCTTCTCCTCGATATGGAACTTCTTGCCGAAATATCCCATGATGATCGCGCCCGCTTCGCGCGCGGCGCGCTCGGCGGTCTCCAGCTCTTCGGCAAAATTAAATTCTGTCATTGCGGTGCTCTCTCCGGAGAAATTCGTCATGCCGAGCGCGCCTCCGCCGCTCGAGCGTGCGGCACGACGCGAATAACGGCGGGCACGAACGGCAGCGCCGCGCGCGTCGAGCCGGCCACCAGGCGCAAGACTTTCTCCCTTCGGCCGTTCCAGGGCAGATCGTAAGCGCGCCGGAGCTTAGGCGGCAAAAGGCCGGTTGTGATCAAGACGTTGACCGGCGCGAAGGTCTTCAGAAACCACGGCGGCGGAGACAAAATCGCGCGCGCGAGCGCGCGTGCCGCGGCGCCGACCGCGATCGCGTCGGATTCGACGGTCGCCGTCATATATTCTTGAAACGCTTCGAGCGTCGCGGGAATCTTCGACTCGGGAACGCCCATCAACACGCCGAGCTTCTTCGAATCCTCGTAGTAACGGCGGCGCTCTTCGAGCGCCAGCGGCTTGACGAAACGATCGTAAACGACCAGAGCCGAATCGACCAGCGTCGCGTGAACCCAGAGCAGAAGGTCCGGGTCCTGCGCGCTGTATGCGGCGCCGCGCGAAGGTGCGCCGGCGTCGCGGACTTGTCCTTGAACGCGTTTGTGCACCCCTTCGAGCCGCTCGAGCGAGGCGCGCGCTCGCGGCAGATCGTCGAAGACGATGGACCACATCGTCTCCATCGTCTGTTTCAGGCGCCCAAGCGGGTCCGTCAAAAAGCGGCTGTGATCGGCGACGCCCGCGGCGATTTTCGGATGCGCGATCTGCATGAGCAGCGCTCTGCCGCCGCCCAGCAGCAGCGCCATCTCGCGGTCGACGCGCCAGATCGCGCTGTCGCGCGCGAAAAATCGCTCCGCTGTTCTATTCATGAATGATATTTTCCGGGCCGCCGATTTTTTCGGCGCCGCCGCCCATCATCTCGGCTGCGGCGCGCGCCGAGTCGCCGGGCGTAAGATCGACGCCGCGCGAGGCGTCCTCCAGCCAGACCACCTTGAAGCCGCGCTTGAGACCGTCCAGCACCGTGTGCTTCACACAATAATCGGTCGCGAGCCCGCCGACAAAAATCCGCTCCACGCCCGCGCGGCGGAGCATCTCTTCGAGCGTGCCGCCGTCGCCGCGGCCATCGAAACCGGAATAGCCCTCTTCGTCGGGCT
>Ga0075423_10001170_pt1 | contig 22706 bp, 18 predicted proteins | sample SoiMethybrSBSTD2_FD_80114 | JGI IMG/M metagenome (GOLD analysis project Ga0075423, IMG submission 80114) | Bulk soil microbial communities from a Populus tree surrounding site in Tennessee, USA - Soil MetaG P. TD hybrid SBSTD2 | ecosystem: Environmental > Terrestrial > Soil > Tree plantation... | reverse complement strand
TTTTCCTGGTACACCCCGTCGCCGTGGTAGCTCCAGCCCCCCCATTTCTGCTGGGAGCGCTCCCACCAGTCGATCGCCTTCGTGAGCGTGGCGGTCTCGATCTCGCACCCCCCGACCGAACAGGCCTTGAGCCCAAGGGCGGCGTACTGCGAGTTCGAATTGTCCCCGACCAGGGCCCCGAGCTTCTTTATCCGCTTGATCTGGATCTTGGCGATCGTCGCGTTCGGGCCGCCGGCGGCGGGCGGCGCCGGGACCACGGGGAACTCGTAGGCGTCGCTGTATCCCCACTGGCCGTTGTCGCACTGCCAGTCGACCAGATACTGGGCGCAGAGCGCGAGATTCTCCCGGTACTTCGTGGGATCGAGGCCCGCGAGGGCGGCGGCGGTGAGCGCCACGGTGTACGTGCGGAGGTACGGGGCCCCGACGACTTTCGAAATCAGATTCTGCACGGTCTCGTCCTGGAGCCCGATCCCGCTGTGGACGAGGGTGTAGAGGATCAGCGCGTTGTAGGTGTAGCCCATCCCAGAGTTGACCGGGACGTCCACCGGGAGGTCGCGCCGGCACCTGGTGATCAGGAACTGCGTGCCCGCCTTGATGGCTTTTTCGATCTCCGCCTCCGCGGGCGGGACGTTCTCCTGCATCCCGAACAACAGGACGGCGATCGCGGCGAGCATGGGAGGGCATTTTACTCCTGAATCGGCCTGTCGTGATCCGGGTTCGCTCGCCCGTGCTCTCTGCCCCCCCCTCAACCGGCCTGTAACCCCTTCACGCGGAAATCGTACTCAAGGGTAGCGAGTGGTGGTGGGGTTTCGTTAATTGCCGGAGTTGGGATCGTGCCCCTCACCCATTGCCCATCGCTGAATCCATCACACCCATCCCGGCCCCCGGAAATTCCCGTCACCCTTCGTCGAGAGGAGATGTCATGACCCGAATCCGCGCCCTCTACCCGCTCCTGTTCGCCTTCCTGCTACCTGTCGCCGCCCTGCCCGCGCAGGCCGGGCAGGAAGTGGTCTTCACGACCACGGCGGACTTCCAGAAGGGGAATCCGGAGGGGCTCGTCAGCCTCAGCGGGAACCAGATTTCCAGGACCGCCTTGAGCGCCGGGACCCTGGGCGCCTTCACGCAAAGCACGGCCCTGCCGGGCGCGCAGAACTACCATTCCGCCGTGTACTACAACCGCTACGTCCACACGTTTGGGGGCGGCAACTCGACCGGTCCCTTCCTGGTGGACGTCAACTACGCCCCCTTGACCAATGGAACCGTCGGCGCATGGACCGCGACGCAGCCCTTGCCGGTCGCCAACCGGTGGCACGCGTCCATCGCCTGCAACGGGTTCGTCTACGTCATCGGTGGGGTCGACGTCGGGCCGACCACCACGGCGGAGATCCGCATGGCGAGCCTCAACGCCGACGGGACCGTCGGGTCGTGGACGACCACCACGCCCCTGCCGTCGGCCCGATACGGCCACTCGGCGGTTTTCCACAACGGGAACATCTACGTCATCGGGGGCTTCGACGCCTCCTCCGCGATCCTGGCCGACGCGATCGTCGCGCGCGTCAATGCGGACGGCACGCTCGGTGCCTGGACCGCCACCACGCCGCTGCCGAGCGGCCGCCATTCCCACAGTTCGGCGGCGTTCAACGGCTTCATGTATGTCGCCGGAGGCACCACCTCGTTCACCCCCGGGGCCGCGCAGCTCAACGACGTCTATGTCTCCGCGATCGCGGCGAACGGGACGCTGGGCGCGTGGACGGCCACGACGCCGCTCCCCACGGGCCGGGCCAAGCTCAGCGTGGCGGCGGTCCGGGGGCACCTATACGCATTCGGGGGATTCGACGGAAGCGCCTACGCCATGCCCAATTCGGTCGTGGCGCCCATCGCCGCGAACGGCGGGATCGGCGCCTGGGCGGAGACCCAGGCCCTTCCCATATCGCCGGGCATGTACGCGTTTGGACTCGTCGTCGTGGAGGGCGTGGTGATCACGACGGGAGGCTATGCCTATTCCACCGGCTCTCCCCTCTGGCGGAACGAAGTGCTGACCAGCGCCCCCGAGCCGGACACGGCCAACACGGCGCAGCTGCTGCCGCTGCTGAGGGGGGAGTACTCGCACCTCGTGGACCTCGGCGTCGATCGGCTCGTGAACGGGATCGGGATTAACGGCACCGCGCCGTCGGGGGGGAAGGTGAGACTGCAGTACCGGCTGGCGACCTCCACCAACCCCGTGCTCGGGGCCGAGCAAGTCGTCGACCCTTTTCCGCTCGGGAGCGGGATCGTGGTCCCGGGGACGGCCCGGTGGGTCTGGCTGCGGATCACGCTGGATGACCGGGGACGGACGGATCCCCTGTCGACGGTCACCTCGAATCCGACGGTGGTGACCGATTTCACGATCGGCGGCATCCCGGCGCCCGACAAGCCGACGGGGCTGGCGCCTTCGGGGGAGGTGGCGGTCCCCACCGACGCCGGGGGGCCGGTGCGCTTCGAGTGGTCGACGCTGATTCGGGACGGTCAGCAGGTGGCGGGGGCGAAATACGAACTCGAAGTCTCCCTGGACTCGACGTTTCAGACCACGCTCCACAGCCTGACGAACCTGGGCGGGACATCGACAGAGCTCGAGATGGCGTTGAGCGAGTCGAACAAGCCGTACTCCTGGCGGGTGCGGGGCGCCGATCCCGCGTTTCCCACCGCGTTCTCCGAGTGGAGCAATCCAATGACGTTCTCGGTGCGGATAGATGACCTCATCGATCACGGCGCCGGCGACTGCACGATCGCGGTCGCACCCTCCCGCGGTTCACCGGCGCTCGCGATCCTGGGACTCCTGGTGCTCTTTGGCGCGGGACGGATACGCCGGGGACGACCCGCTCGGTCGAGTTGAGTTCGATTCACTCTATCGAGAGGGGAGCCTGCTTTTCAAAAATGGGCCGTAGAGGATTCGAACCTCTGATCCTCCTTCGCTCTGTTTCCGTCTCTGCGGGTCAATTCCTGTGGAGCTTCGGCGGGATCAGATTGAGGTCAGGTCAATCGGCAGCGACGAGAGACTTCGGTTCTAAATGGGCCGTAGAGGATTCGAACCTCTGACCTTCTGCGTGTCGAGCAGACGCTCTAGCCAGCTGAGCTAACGGCCCGGAAGGTCGGTTGAGCGGGGCCGATTCTAGGCTCCGCACCTCCCTTTTGCAATGTTCGCCCTTTCCCTCCGGCTCGAGGCCGGGAGCTCGGCACTTCTGGAGCTGGGAGCTGGACGCTGGAAGCTCACCCCGCCCTTCATGTGTCCCCGAATGACACGGGTGTGCCGTAGTGTCTCTACAGGAAAGGAGACCTGCATGCTCACCATGGCCCCGTCCCTTCGAGTCCGTCCCCGCCACCGCGTCCGACCTGTTCCGGCCACCGCGGATGGCCTGACCGCCGCCGACCGGCGCACGCTCGGAGGGGTGCTCGGATTCCTCGTCGCCCTCGCCGCCTTCGGCCCCCTGGCGGGCGTCGCCGGCGCCTGCCTCGGAGCCCTCGTCGCGAGAATCGCCGATCCTCGTTAACGCTCGCTGATCCGCGCGCGTCTTGTCCGGCAGAACGTACACGGAGGACAAGACATGCGCACGATCATCGCCCTCGCCGCGGCCGCCTTCCTGGTCTCGGGCGCCCCGCCGCAGGATCCCCCCAGGGAGATGCCCGCCAAGGTCGTCGTCCACGAATGGGGGACCTTCACGTCGGTCGCGGGATCGGACGGCGCCTCGCTCGAATGGCGCCCCCTCTCCGGCCCGAGCGATCTCCCCTCCTTCGTCTACACCACCGCGGCCTCGCCGAAGGGGTTCCGCCACGGCAAGCTGTGCGACGCGTGCGGCCACATCAAGTGCGGCTGCGGGGAGAAATGCGCCGGCGAGTGCAACTGCAAGGGCTGCATCGAGGCCACCGTCCGGATGGAGACGCCGGTCCTGTACTTCTACTCCGACCGTGAAACGACCCTGGAGGTGAAGGTCGGATTCCCCAAGGGCAAGATCACCGAGTGGTATCCCTCCGCCCGCAGTCTTCGCGGCGGAATCGATTGGGGCGGCGTCCGCGTGATGCCGGGCGCCGAGGTCTCCCCTCGCCAGCAGGTCACCTGGAATGACTATTACTACGCCCGCCAGACCGACGCGAATCCAGTCCGGGTCTGCACGGCGTCGGAGCCCGAGTACGAGGGCTTCCTCTTCTACCGGGGCGTCGGCACGTTCGACCTGCCGATCGCGGTCTCGCTCGAGGACGGGGGTAAGCGCGTTCGATTCCGGAACCTGGGCACCGACCCCATCCGTCCCGTGATCGTCTTCGAGAACCGGGACGGGAAGCGCGCGTACGGGATCTACGGACTCGCCGGTGAAAAGCGCGATCTCACCGTGGGACGCCCCGTCGACGGAGACACGATCACCTACCCCGATCTCGACGTCGAAGGCGCCTTGAAAAAGCACCTCGTCGAGTCGGGCCTCTTCGAGAAGGAAGCGAGCGCCATGATCAAGACCTGGCGCGCCTCGTGGTTCGAGCCCGGCCTGAGGGTTTTCTACTTCATCCCCCGGCGGATGACGGACGCCCTCCTGCCGCTCACCATCGATCCCAAGCCGGTGGAAGTCGTCCGCACCCTCGTCGGACGCGCCGAGATCCTGACTCCGGAAATGGAGAAGTCGATCGCCGTGCAGGCCGCGAGGCTGGGGGCCGACTCGATCGAGACGCGCGAGTCCGCCATGGCCGAGCTGCGGAAGTACGGCCGGTTCGCAGAACCCGTCTTGCGCAAGATCCTCGCGACGACGACGGACCCCGAGGTGAAGGTCCGGATCCAGAACCTGATCGGAGGGTAGCGTGAAGATCATCGCCGTCGGGCTGTTGGCGGTCGTGGGAGTTGGCGGGACCTTCTGGATGCAGGAAAAGGGAACCCGCGACCCGAATTCGGACCGCACAAGGTTCCTGTTCCACGGCGTCTTCGAGGGCCTGGTTGAGGACGGGGCCCAGGCGGAGGTCGTCGACCGGATCCTGGAGAAGAAGGACGACTGGTTCGTGCCCAAGTGTCCCATCTGCGTCTCGGTGCACGCAGCATTTCGAGCGTACTCCAGCTACGCCCGGGACAACGGCTGGAGATCCCCGCGGAAGGACGGTCTCCCCCCGTTTTTCGGGGATGGATTCTCGAAGGAGACGGTCGCCGCGCTGAAGAGCGACGACACCAAGACCCGCCACGCGGCGCTCGAGAAGCTCGTCGACAAGTACGTCACCCGGCGGTTCGCCCAATTGAAGATGACCCAGGACGAAGCCGACCGGATGCACGAATCCTTGAAAATGGGGATGAAGGAGGGATTGGACGCCATGAAGCGGACAAAATCGGAAGAGCGGTTCCCCTCCTCCTGCCCGTCCTGCGAAGGCGCGAATTAGGGCTATCATGTTCGCCGTGATGGAGCCGCCGCGGGTGGAAGTCGGGGACGAGGTCGCGCCGGTCGTCGAGGCCGCGCGCGGCGGCGACGCGTCGGCGTTCGCCGAGCTCTACCGCCGGTTCTCAAGGTCGGTCCACGCGGTCCTCCTCGGCCGGCTCGATCCGGAGGAGGCGCGCGAGGCCGCGCAGGAGGTATTCCTGGCGGTTCACCGGAAGCTCGGGGAGCTGCAGGACGCGGCGGCGTTCGGGCCGTGGGTGCACGCGATCGCGCGCAACCTGGCGGTCACGCGGCTCCGGAAGCGCCGGTCTCGGCCCACGGAGGAACCGTTGAGGGACGTCGCCGCCCCGACGCGATCGGACGAGGGACTGCGGGAGCGCGTCCTGGAAGTTCTCCGGTCGCTCCCCGAGGCGTACCGCGAGACGCTCATGATGCGGCTGGTGGAGGGATTGACGGGGCCGGAGATCGCGGCGGCGACCGGCCTGGCGCCCGCGTCCGTACGGGTGAACCTTCACCGGGGCATGGAACTGTTGAGACCGCTGTTGATGAAAGAAGGATGGCGATGAACGACGACTATCTTTGGGACCGGACGGGCCGCGACCCGGAGGTCGAGGGGCTGGAACGGCTTCTCGCCCCGGCCGCGCTGGGAGCCCGGAAGCGCCGGTCGAGAGGCGCGCGGATCGGCTGGATCGCCGGACTCGCCGCGGCGGCGCTCTTCGCGCTCGGCGCGCTCCAGGTCCTGGTCCGGCACGCCCCCGCCGAGGATCGCTGGGTCGCCGTGGGGGACGGCTATCGGCGGCTCGACCTCGGCCGCTACGGCCACGTCGTGGCCGAGCCCGACGCCCGGGTCCGCATCCTCCGCAGCGATGAGAATCTCCAGAGTCTCCGGCTCGACCGCGGGACGATCCACGCGAGCATCACGCGGGCGGCGCGCCCGAGGCTCTTCCAGGTGGAGACCCCCGGCGCGACGTGCGTCGATCTCGGATGCAAGTACACGCTCTCCGTGGACGCGTCGGGGAATTCCCGCGTCCAGGTCCAGACGGGCCGGGTGGTCTTCGACCACGGCCGACGGCAGGTCTTCATCCCCGAGGGGGCGAGCGCCCGGGCCGTCCCGGGCCGGGCCCCCTTCACGCCGATCTACGACGACGCGCCGGTGGCCCTCCGCGAGGCGGTGGAGAATTTTGACGCCGCCGCGGTCGGAAGCCGCGCCAGGGAGGCGAAGACCGTGGCGTCGCTCGTCCGGAAGCGGGAGGACGGCCTGGTCGCGTGGCACCTGCTGCAGGATCCGGAGGAGGCCGTGGTGAAGGCCGCGCACGAGGCGCTCGTCAGGCTGACGCAATTCGGCGAATGCGGAATCCCCGCGGCGGGAGCGTCCGACGACGTTCGGGAGTGGAGGAATCGTCTCTTTCCGGAGTGGTCGACCTGGGACTAGGACAGCTTCCGTCTTGAAGCCGTCATTTCTGGCTCGAAGCTTGAAGCTCGAAGCTTGGAGCTTACTTCTTCTTCTTGTTCTTCTTGTTCTTCTTGCGCTTCCGGCGCTTCTCGCGCCTTCCGCCCTGGAATCCTGCGGCCATGGCGCTCCTTGTAGCACGCCGGCGAATCCGACGTCAAGAACGCAACGGCCGTCGCGAGACTTCGGACTTTGGACTTTGCACGACTTTGAACTTTGCACCTTGCACTTCCGCACTTCGCGCGTCTGCACTTCGCCTTGACAGGCCCTCGCCGGTGCGGGTAGGTAGTTACGTCGATGGCCTCCACGCCGCTTCCCGAGAAGGTGCGCATCCTCCTCACCGACCCGCGCCAGACGCCCGCCGATCACGACCGCAACGGCGACCGCTTCTTGGAGGACGGGCGCCCGAACATCGCCATGATGTTCTATGAGCGGTCGGGATCGAAGGACCGGATCGACAAGGTCCTGCGGAAGGCCGTCGAGGGCGGCGACACGTTCCTCGTCGAGTGGGTCTTCAAGGTGCGGCCCGAGCTCGTCATCCCTCAGACCTGGTCCCAGACCGGCGAGGCCGCGATGCGCGCCCAGAAATTCGCCTTCGCCCGGGACGCCTTCCAACGGGCCGGTGACGAAGCGAAGACCCAGGAAGCCCAGAAGGCGCTCAACCAGGCCTTGAGCGGGTAGCTCCGCCTCCCAGTCCAAAGCGGGGAGCTTCTGAATCTGGGCACAGGGATCTGGAATCTGGTAGCGGCCCGCGACCGTCCCTCAAGGTCGGCGGGACCAATGCCGATAGTTCAAGTACCCTCGCGTGGGGATGAGTCGGGCGTGGGGGCCATGGGGTTGCGGGTTTGTGCATCAGGGAGGAACGATGCACATTCCGACGGTGACCGACCAGATGCTCGACAAGGTTCTCGAGGCGGCCGCGTCGCCGGTCCTGGTCGAGTTCACCGAGGGCGGCAGCGACACATCGGCGAAGGTCCACCACCGCGTTTCCGTGCTGGCCGAGGAATTCGACGACCGGGTGATCTTCCTCCGCCTCGACTGCGACGAAAATCCCACGCCCGCCGCCTCGTGGCGCGCGCTGGAGCTTCCCTGCATCGTCATCTTCAAGCGGGGGGCGGAGTTCGGGCGGTGCATGGGGAACGTGGACCGCGACACCATGGAGCGCCTGCTGGAGCGGGCGATCATGGCGGACGTTTGATGTGATTAATTCCTGTCCAGCTCGCGCAGGAACGGTTTCGCCGGGATCTCGAGATCGGTGCCCGCGAGCGACTCCAGCAGCTTCCGCGCCTCGGCCGTCCTTCCCGTCCTGAGGCAGTAGACCGCAAGCCCCAGCCTGTCCGCGGGGAGATCCTTCCCGACCGCCGACTCCGCCATCAGGTACATCTGCCCGGGATCGACCGCCGACCAGGAGACATCCCTCATCTTCCCGTCGGCCACGATCACGAGCCGCTTCGCGTCGGCGGCGACGACTTCCGCGTTCGACAGGCTTCCGCCCCTCAGCCGGAACGAGGGGGCTCCATAGCGGTATTTCCCGTTGAAGGCGGCGATGAGCCGATCCTTGAGGCGTCGGACCCACTCGATGCTCGCCGTCTGCCGGTCGATCCAGTCCTCTTCCGAGGCGGCGATTCCCGCGGCGTCCTTCAGGCCCTCTCCGGCCGCTTCCACCTGGAACGATTCGAGGAGCTTGTCGAGCTTGGCCCCCACTTCCTGCAGCTGGCGCCGCATCCCCACGTCGCGTCCGGAGGGCGCGCCGCGCAGGACGAGCCAGAACGAGAGCGCGACCAGGGCCGTGACGGCGACATAGAAGGGCAGGCGGCCGACGGGGCGCAGGGCCGACTCCGGCACCTGAACCGAAGGAGGCGTGGGGAGGAGTCGCCCCGATTCCGTCGGAGGACTGCCCGGTTTCGCGACCTTGGCCGCGACGTCGAGCCGGACCGTGTGGGCGTCGCTCATGAGGACGTGCTCGAATTCCGCGGCCAGCTCGGCGGCATTCTGGTAGCGCCGGTCCTTCGACTTCTCGAGGCACTTCATGCAGATCCACTCGAGCGTGGCGGGGACGGGCGAGCGCCGGCCGTTGCCCCCGCCGGTGTTGACCTCGCTCGGGCGCCTCGGCGGCTGGTTCACGACCCGGTGGAGGACGTCGAGCAGGTCGCCGGTGAAAGGGGGCTGTCCGGTCAGCAGCTCGTACAGGATGGCGCCGATGCCGTAGATGTCGGTGCGCGCGTCGATCTGGCCCGAGTCGCCCGTCGCCTGCTCCGGGGCCATGTAGGCCGGGGTGCCGCGGACGCCGGGATCCTCGGGCGTCGTGCGCTCCGCCTCCATCTCGCGCGCGAGGCCGAAGTCCAGGACGTACGGCCTCCACGTCTGGTCGATGAAGATGTTCGAGGGCTTGAGGTCGCAGTGGATGACCGGGATCTGGCGCGAGTGGGCGTAGTGGACGGCGCGGCAGATGTCGCGCATGACCGTCGTGAACTTGTGCGGGTCGTCGTAGAAGGGGGAGACCCGGCCCTTCTCGCGCGCCTCGCGGACGAGCTGGAGGAGGGTGCGCCCGTTCAGGCAGTCCATGGAGATGAAGAAGTGGCGCTCGAGGCGGCCGACGTCGTAGACGGTCACGATGTTTGGGTGGCGGAGCCGGATGGCGTTGCGCGCCTCCTTGAGGAGGTCGTGGATGAGGGATTCGTATTTCGCCTTGTCCTCGGGGTCGGCCGTCTCGGGCGGGGCCTTGAGGAACTTGAGGGCCACGTACTGGTGGAGGTAGGTGTCCCACGCTCGGTGGACGATGGCGGCGCCGCCGCGCCCCATCTCCTCGAGGAGGATGTACTTGCCCATCTTGCGGGCCGCGTCCTGGGCCGCCGCCTCGACCTCGCGGGGGACGGGGTCCTTGGCGACCAGGATGACCGAGGTGTCGACGACGCTGACGCTGTGGACCTCCTCGGGCTCCTTCATGTCGCCGCCGCACCGGACGCACTTGTAGCCGGTGACGTTCTGGCGCTCCTCGACGTTGACCTGGGTCTTGCAGTTGGCGCAGGCGAGGATCTTCTTGTTCTGGGCGGCGAGGGCGTCGGCGACCTGCTGCTCGGTGACGGCGCCCCGGCGGATGAGGATTTCGCCGAGGCGGGGGATCGGCTCCATCCCTTCGACGATGCTCCGGCGCTGGAGCGCGAGCGCGGCCTCCAGCTCCTGGGCGGAGATGAAGCCGCGGTCCACGAGGAGATTGCCGAAATCCACCGAAGGGCCTTTCAGTTGCTGCAACGGAGGGAATTATAACCCATTATTATTGGGTTAGTCCAGTCCCCCGAGGCGGGAAAGCTCCCGCGCCGCCGGAATGTCGAGCACCCCCCCTCTCAGCATCCGCAGCCGTTCCCGCGCCGACTCTCCCCGTCCCGTCGCCCCCTCGTAAATCGCCAGGCCGAGCCGTTCGAGCTCCCCCATCGGAGCCCCCGACGCCAGCGCCAGGTCCACCACCTGCGACGGCTCCAGCCGGTCCCATCCCACGTCCTTCGAACCCCCCGGACCGTACACCACCAGCGCGTCCGGAGTCGCCTTCAGGATCTCCACCGGTCCCAGGACCTGCCCGCCCCGCAAGCGGAGTTCGTCGCGCGACAGCCGTACCCGGTTCAGCCCCTGGATCACGCCCGTTCTCATCTTGTCCACCCATCGCGCCCGGTCCAGGAGGCCCTCCGCCTCGCGCCGCTCCGGGCCGTCCGCCATTTCCGCGAGCGCGGCCCGGCAGATTTCCACCGCCGAGTCGGGACGGAAACGGGCCACGGCGTCCTCGACCTCTCGGCGAAGAACCGCCCCGTTCGCGGTCCGGACGGTCGATCCGCGGCCCCCGAACATCATCATCATCCCCGCCCCGAGAATCAACCCCGCCGCGACCGCGGCCGCCACGATCCATCCGAGCGGACGCCGGGGCGCCGGACCCGGCGCGGGGGCCGGCGCCGCCGCGGGCATCGCGACCTGCGGCGTCGGCGTCTGCTGGCGCAGGATCTCCTCGAACGCCTCGCCGAGCTCCTCCGCCGTCTGGAACCGCTCGTCCCGGTTTTTCTCGAGGCACTTGAGGCAGATCTCCGTCAGCTCGGGAGGAATCCGCGGCACGAGATGGCCCGCCCCGCGGCCCACCAGGATCTCCGACGGGGGACGCGGCGGCTCGACCAGCGCGTTGCGGAGGACCTGCCCGAGCGTCCCCGCGAAGGGCGGCCGCCCCGTGAGCGCCTCGTAGAGGACCGCCCCGACGCCGTAGACGTCCGTGCGCGCGTCGATGTCCTCGGGGTGGCCCGAGGCCTGCTCGGGGGCCATGTAGTTCGGCGTGCCGGCGACCGATCCGGCCTCCGTGATCTCGCGCGACCGGAGCGTCCTCGCGAGGCCGAAGTCGAGCACCGTCGCGCGGCCCGTCCGCTCGACGAAGATGTTCGACGGCTTGAGGTCGCAGTGAATGATCGGCGAGGGGCGCGTGTGGGCGTAGTGAATGGCCCTCGCGATGTCCCGGAAAACGCTGAGGTACCGCCGGGGCTGCTCGAAGAAGGGCGAGACCTTCCCCTCCTCCTGCGCCTTCCGGAGATGGTCCCCGAGCGTCGCCCCCTCGAGGAACTCCATGCTCACGTAGAACTCGCGGGAGACGCGGCCCACCTCGTAGACGGTGACGATGTTCGGGTGGCGCAGGCGCGCCGCGCTCCGGGCCTCCTTGAGGAGCGACGCCGTGCGCGACTCGGGGTCGGAAAGCCCCGGCGTCCCCTGCGCGGTGCCCGAGTGGATGCGCTTGAGCGCGACGAACTGGCTCAGGTAGTGGTCCCACGCGCGGTGGACGACCCCGGCGCCGCCGCGGCCCACCTCGTTGATGAGCGTGTACTTCCCGAATTTCCGCGAGCGGTCCTTCGACGCCTCCTCGACCTCGCGCGGCACGGGCTCGCGGCTGATGAAGATGATCGAATCGTCGCTGACTTTGACGTCGCGCGGCTCGCGGGGGGAGACGAGGGTTCCCTGGCACCGGATGCAGTGGACTTCGCGGACGTCGGGGCGCCTCTGGACGTTGACCTGGACGTCGCAGCGCGGGCAGTAGAGGATCGTCTGGGCCTGCTGGGAGAGCGCGGCGACGACCTGCTCCCGGGTGAGGAATCCGCGCGCGATCAGGAGCTCGCCGAGCCGGGGAATGTCGTCCAGCCCGGCGCGCGCGACCTCGCGCTGGACCCCGAGACACTCCGAGAGCGCGGCTTCCGAGATGAGTCCGTTTCGAACCAGGAGTTGGCCGAGGTCAAACGGCTCGATCGCGGCGACCGGCTCCAATTCCCCTACCCTGGATCCGGACATGATTGAATCGGACCATGCTACTTCCCGACCGGGGCAAGTCCAGAATTTTCTGGACGGCCGGGGAGCCGCGGCGCGCGCGGCGCCCTCGGGAGCGGCGCGACCCCATCATCCATGGGATCGCCTTTTCCGGCCGATGCACATTTGAAAGGCTCCGATTCACTTCGGAATTTCCGGAGCAGGGCCGCGCCGGCGAGGGCCGCCAGGAGCAGGAGCGCCCCGGAGGTCTCCCCGCCGCCGGCGGAGGTCCCGTACCCGCATCCGTTCCTGCCGTCCCCCGCCGCGTGGTTCCACCCGTCGTCGTGCACCACGCGAAATTGGAGCCGCTCCCCCCAATCTCCGACATGCCCGCCGATGTCGCGCGCCCGGATGCGCCAGTAACGGGGATCCGAGGCCACCGCAAGATAGACGGACCACGAGGTCCGCCCCGCCGGGACCAGGATGGAGGTCTCCACGTCCTCGAATTGCAGATCTCGCGCGACTTGGAGCTCGTACGTGATCGCTTCCGCCGATCCGTCGTCGGTCGACGCCTCCCACGTGAAAGTCGCCACGCCCGCGCCGGGATCCTGGACCTCGATGTCAATGCCGGCCGGCGATCGCGGAACCGGAGCCGTCGGAGGCGATTGATCGCTCCTGAAATCGGGCGATCGATCGTTGCCGAACGCGGGTGCCCAGCCCTCGGGGTAGCCATTCCCGGCCGCGTCTTCGACGCGATACTCCCAGTCGTAGGGCCCCGCCGCCGGAATCGCGTACGACGCCTGGACGGTTCCCTGCGCCGCCAGTCCGCTGTCGACCAGGGTCCACGCCGAGCCGCCGGAGGGACGCACGCGGACGCGAAGCCGGACCTGTTCCTGCGGATCCGGATCGGTCACGTTCGCTGAGAAGACCATCCGGTTGTCGGTCCAGCCTTCGAGGGATCGCGGATCCATCTCCGCTTGGGAGGAGGCCTCCGCCCCGCCGCCGACCTGCGCCAAATTCCCAGGCGGATAGGGACCCGGCCCGAAGTCGGGAGGCGTGTACTCCTCGCCCGATGTGTAGACCCCGAGCCCGCCGTACACGAGGCCGCGCCCGTTGATCGTCGCGGCCGCATGCTGGTAGCGCGCGCCCGCCATCGAAGCGCGCGGCGCCCACGCGTCGGTCTCCACGCGGTACTCGAAGGTCGTGTTCGAGGGACCGTTGCCCGCGTAGCCGCCCGTCAGGTAGATCCGGTCCCCCATCGCGAACGCCGCGGGAAATCCGCGGGGCTGCGGGACGCCGCCCGACTCGACCGGCGCGCGGATCGTCCACGTATCGGTGGAGACGGCATATTCATAGCAGACCGCCTGGTACGCGCCGTCGCGGTAGCCGCACATCGCGTAGACGGTGCCGCGCCACGGGATGGCGGCCGCCGCGTGCAGGTAGAGCGCGCCCGGCATGTCCGCGCGCTGCTCGAAGGTCTCCGTCGCGGGATCGAAGAAGTCGGTCCGCCGCGTGGCCCCGCCGGCGTTGCCGCCGGTGATGCAGATCCGGTCTCCGATGACCGCGGCCGCGGCCCCGTACCGGTTCAGGGGCAGCGTCACGCCCTGGAGCACCGTCCACTGATCCCCGGCGATGGAGTACGAGAGCACGCGGCCGGTGCCCCTCAAGTACGAGGTCCCGAACGAATAGAGCCGGCCGTCGTAGAAGGCGCCTGCGTTGTACTGGTAGCTGATCCCCGACGGATCGTTCGGAAGTTCCGCGAGCGTCGTCCACGCGTTGGAGGCGGGATCGTACCGGCGGGCGACGCGGTAGTACGCCGGAAAGCCGGGCACGACGCCCAGCTGGTATCCGCCGAAGAGGTACAGGTAGGTTTCGTCCGTGGCCGCGCCGCCGCGCGCGAAATAGGCGCCCGACGCCTCCGCGCTCCAGGACCCGGGGGGCTGGCCCTGTGCCGCCGCGAGGCCGGCTCCCGCTCCGATCACCGTTCCGAGAATGAGCGCCTGGATCATCCGCCGCATGCGAGCCTCCCTTGCCTTGGGTTCCGGACCTTCTCCACCGGTGTGCGCGAGGGGGGTCGGAGTACGGAGGAATTCCGGGAGAATGGAGGGGCGCTTACTTGACCGGGACGGCGACGGGCCGCGTCGGGCCCGCGCCTTTCAGCGAGATGCGGAAGATCGTTTCCTGCGGCGTCGATTCCACCTCGAGGCGGCCCCCGTGCGCCTCGATGATCGACTTCACGATGGCGAGGCCGAGCCCCGCGCCGGGGATGCGGTCCGAACGGGCCGGATCGATCCGGTAGAACCGGTCGAAGAGGCGCGGCAAGTGCTCCGGGGCGATCGCGGGCCCGTCGTTCCCCACTTCGAGTCCGGCCGGACCCACCTGGATCCGGATCTTCCCGCCCTTCCGGCCGTACTTCACGGCGTTCTCGACGAGGTTGTGGATGGCGCGACGGATGAGCGCGGCGTCCCCGTCGACCGCAAGCGGTTCCAGCGCGCACTGGAGCGTCATGTCTTTCGCCGCGGCGGGACCTTCGAAGGCTTCCGCGATCTGTCCCGCGAGCTCGGCCAGGTCGACCGTCTTCGTGGCGCCCAGCAGGCGGCCCGCGTCGGCCCGCGCGAGAAGGAAGAGTTTCTCGGTGATCTCCGACAGCCTTCCGAGCTCTTCGAGGGCGTCCCGGATCGCCTCCTCCATCTCGGCCGGCGACCGCCCGACGGTCGTCTCGAGCGCGGTGCGGATGGTCGAGATGGGCGTCCTCAGCTCGTGCGCCGCGTTGGCGGTGAACGTCCGCATGCGGGCGAAGGCCTCCTCGAGCCGCGAGAGCATGGCGTTGATCGTGAGCGCCAGCTGGCGGAATTCGCCTTCCGAGGAGGGGATCGGGATCCGGCGCGCCAGGTCGCCCGCGCTGATCTCCCGCGCCAGGACCGCCATCTCGTCGACGGGCCGCAGCGCCCGCTTCACGAAGAAGTACCCCGCCATGGAAGCCAGGAGCATGAGAAGCGGCACCGCCCCGATGAGCTCCAGGCCCATCCGCAGGAGGAATCGCGAGAGTCCATCGGTGGAGCGCGCGAACTCCAGCGTCATCGGGGGCCGGCGTCCGTCGCCGATCGGCTGGGTGATGATCCGGTAGTTCCCGGGCCGGTGCTTGAGGGCGAGGTATTCGGTCCGGATTCCGGCGGGAATCGGCCACGGCCGCCCCCCGGCCTGGAGGGAGTCCGCGGCGAGGTCCCGGGACCGGAAGAGCGTCTTCCCATCGGCGGCGTAGAGCGTGGCCGAGGCGTGCATCGACTCGGGGTAGCTCCTCAATTCATCGAGCCAGTTTTCCGGGGTGTGCTCGCCCCGGTCCATCTCGGCCAGCTCCTCGAGCACGAGGTTCGCGAAGACCTGGCCGTCGCGCTCGAGATCGCGGTCGAATTCCCTCCAGACCCGCTTGGCCGCCAGCGCGTGGACCCCGAGGGAGAAGGCGATGACGAAGAGCGCGAAGATCCCGACGTACAGGAAGGTGAGGCGCGACTTGAGCGATCTAAGCATGGTCCTTCAGGATGTAGCCTACCCCGCGCAGCGTGTGGATGAGGCGGGTGCCGTAATCCCGGTCGAGCTTGTTCCGCAGCTGGTTGATGAAGACCTCGATGATGTTGCTCTCCCAGTCGAACGAGTAGCCCCAGACGTGCTCGGCGATCAGCGTCTTCGCGAGGACGCGGCCCTGGTTCCGGAGGAGGTATTCCAGGAGCGAGAACTCGCGCGCCGTCAGCTGGATTTCCGTCTTGCCCCGGAAGACCTTCCTCTGCAGCAGGTCCATCCTCAGGTCGGCGCACGCGAGCATCACGGGTTCCGAAGGCCCGTTCCGCCGCAGCAGCGCCCGGACCCGCGCCTTGAATTCCTCGATCGCGAAGGGCTTGGGGAGGAAATCGTCGGCGCCCAGGTTCAGCCCCTGGACGCGGTCGTCCATCTCCCCGCGCGCGCTGATCAGGAGGATGGGGGTCTTCTTCTTCTGCCGGAGGACGGTCATGAGCTCGATCCCGTTCCGGCTCGGCAGCATGACGTCCAGGACGAGCGCGTCGAACGACCCGCGCATCGCGAGCGCGAGCCCCTCGTCGCCGTCGTGGGACATCTCGACGGCATACCCCTCCTCCTGGAGCGCGCGCTTCAGGTAGCGGGCGAGGCGCCGGTTGTCCTCGACGAGCAGGATGTGCATCCCCAGAGTCTTACGCGCGCCCATGAATCCCATCTTAGGACAACTTTAGTTTTCGCTTACCTACTTCCGGATCAACGAACCTTCGTCCAGGCCGCCTCCAGGCCCGCCCGCCAGGATCGGGCCGGACCTGATCTCGCCCCCCCCTCCCGGAGGTGACGGTGGGCGTCTCTAATTTCTCGATGGAAGGAAGGGCGATCGCCCTCGTGCGGCGGCGGGCGGAAACGAAGCGAGGTCCGCGGCTCTACCGGGATTCCCGGGGCGCCCCGGGGACGCCGTCGCCCGCGGACTCGGAACGGCGGTGCCGGACCAGCTTCAGGGTGCCCTGCCGGTCGATCACTTCGAGGGTCCCCCGCGCCAGCGGAAGGAGCTCCTGGTACGCCTCCTCGTCCTGGGCAATGATGAGAAGGCTTTCATTCCGTTCGAACAGGTCGATCAGCCGGTCCCGCCGATCCTGAAGCGCGCGGCCCTCCGCCTCCGCTTCCCCGACCTCGTGCCCGAACATCGAATAGGTGGCCGTCGTGATGATCGCCGGCCGCCGCAGGTAGAACGGGACGCTCGTGGAGTAATCGCTGTACAGGAGCACCGTCTCCCCGGGGCGGGCCTCCGCGCGGGCTCGAAGCGCGATGTCGCGGGTCCACCGGATCGGCGAGGCCGAGGCCCCGACGGCCGTGGCCGCGGCAACCAGTACCGCCATCGCCGCCACGAGTATGGAGAGGGCCGCGAGGCCCCGGCCCGATCGCGCGAATCGGGCCCCCGCCAGGAAGAAAGCCCCGATGACGCCGCACGCCGCCGCCAGGAGCGGCCACGCGGCCTGGAGCGACGTGGTCATCGCCCGCACGTACTCGATTCTCGCGGGATCCTGCGTCTTCCGGGTGAACTTCAAGGCGAACGACGAGAGGTCGGAGCCTCCCATCGCGGCGACGGCGATTCCCACGAGCAGCACGAGGACGCCGGCCGCGGCGAGGGCCGCGACACGCGCCTTCGGCGCCTTGGCGCCCGCCTCGGACGGAGCCGCGGCCCATCGGGGGGCGACGGCGCGCGCCACCCACAGCGCGAAAGGCGGAGCGATGGGCAGGATGTAATACCCGAGCATCGAATGGGCCATGGAGAGGAGCGCGAGGGGCGCCGCGACGGAGCAGGCCAGGAAAAACTCGAGGCGCGCCGGGGCGTCGAGGCGCTCCTTCGATTTCCAGCGGACCGACCGGATCGCGGCGGGAAGAAAGAAGGTCCAGGGAATGAAGTACCCGAGGAAGACGGGCACGTAATACCAGAAGGGCCGGTTCCGGCCGAAGGGCCCCCCGGTGGCGAGCCGTTCATAGTTCTGCGCCACGAAGAACTCGCGGAGGTACCCGGGATTGCGGTTTTCCATCGCGAGATACCAGGGAAGCGCGACAAGGAGGAAGAGCGCCGGTCCGGCGGGATGGATGAGCGCGACGATCCGCCGCCACTGGCGGCTGAAAGCGAGCGCCGTCAGCACCGCGACCAACGGCAGCGCGAGACCGATCGGTCCCTTCGTGAGGCACGCCAGGGCCGCCGCGCCCCAGAACGCGAGGATCCATCGGAGCTCCGGCTTCCGGTCAGGTTCCGGCTCCACCAGGCCCTTCCAGCCGGCGTAGAGCGCCGCGGTGGTGAAGAGCGTCAGCAGCAGGTCGACCATGACCATGTGCGCCATGAGGGCGTACACCGGCAGCGTGGCGAGGATGGCGCCGGCCAGGAGGCCCGCGTTGCGGCCCGAGGTCTTCCATCCCCAAAACGCGATCAGGAGAGCGGTCAGAAAACAGGAGAGGACCGAGGGCAGCCTCGCCGCGAACTCGGTGGGACCAAGCGCCGCCATCGAGAGCCCCGACATCCAGAAGAACATCGGCGGCTTCTCGTAGTAGCGGATGTCGTTGAGGCGAGGCGTCAGCCAGTCTCCCGTCCTCGCCATGGCGGCGGAGATGTCCCCGTACCTCCCCTCGTCCGGTTCCTGCATCGGGAGGTACCACGAGCCGTTGAGGAAATGGAGGAGGAGCAACGCGCCAAGCACGGCGAGGAGAATCCGGCCCCGCCGGCGTTCGTCGATCGTGTCCGTCGCTTCCACGCGTGGATCCCGCCTTAGTTGGAGCGAGGCCGGGACGGCCCGTCCTGCTGGACGCAGACCGGGAAGGCCCGCCCGGGAATATCCGCCATCGCCATGCGCATCGCGGGAAGGTTCTTCCTGGGCTCGGTCCCCAGCGGCTCGACCGACCGTCCGATCCGCGCGAGGATTCCTTCCAGCACCTTCCGGTGGGCCCGCCCTTCGGTCTCGGCGTGCACCGCCAGGCAGCTGTACTCGGCCTGCGCCGCGGAGCGCTTGAGAATCTCCGCACCGAAATCGGCGGCGGTCATGGTTCCCAGGCATTCGTCGAGGGTCGGCAGCGTAACCGGGACCTGCGGGACGCCGTACGTCCGCCCCCCGAATTCCGGGATGAAGGGACGCGAACCCCGGGCGTCGCTCGCGTACGCGAATCCCCGCCGTTCCTCCAGGGCGAGCAGCCCGGGCGAGGCGCGCCAGGCCGGGGCGGCGAAGGCCGAGGGCGGGGCGCCCGCGACCGCCTCGAACGCCCCGCACATGCGGTTGAACTCGGAGGCGAGCTTCGCCGGGGCATAGTCATCCAGGTCGTCCTGCCAGCGGCGGTGATCCCATCCGTGGACGCCGAGCTCGTGGCCGTCGTCGAGGATCCGCCTCAGCGCGGAGGGACGGCCCGACCCGATGAGCGGAGCGGGGAGAAACGTGCCGTACAGCGCCGTGGCCAGACCGTACGAGGCCGCGGCGTTGGTCCGGAACATCTTCCTGGCGAAGGCGGGTTTCAGGAGGTTGAAGACGGCGCGGCCCGACGAGTCGGGCCCGAACGCCACGAAGAAGGTCGCCCGCGCCCGGTGCCGGCGGAGGATCCTGAGGATCTCCGGCACCCCGTCGCGGAGCCCCTGGTAGGTGCAGACATCCACCCGCAGGCGCAGGGGATTCACGAGGCGCCGAGTTCCCGCGACGCGGAAGTCAGCGAGGGCCGGTTCTCGTGCTCCTTGCGGAACCACTCCACCGTGGCCTTGACGCCCTCTTCGAGGGAAATCTCGGGTTTCACCCGGAGGATCGTCTTCATCCGGGAGATGTCGGGCACCCGGCGCAGGATGTCCTCGTAGCTCGGGCCGTACACCGACTGCTGGGTCACGAACTTCAGGTTGGCCTTGGGCTCGCGGCCGACGCATCGAAGCATCGTCTCGGCGAGCTCGAGGATCGTCGTCTCGCGGTCGTCGCCCACGTTGAAGACGCACCCGATCGCCTCGGGCAGGAGCCCCGCGGCCATCGTGGCCCGCACCGCGTCGTCGACGTACGTGAAACAGCGCGTCTGCTGTCCGGTCCCGATGATCGTCAGCGGCTCGTTCCGCAGGATCTGTCCCATGAAGATCGTGATGACCCGGCCGACGTCGACCTTGTCGAGCCTCGGCCCGTACACGTTGAAATACCGGACGACGGAGAGATCAAGTCCCATCCGCCGGTACGCCCAGCCGTAATGTTCCGCGGCGGCCTTCGACGTCGAGTAGCACCAGCGATCGGTCGTCGTGGCGCCGAGGACCCGGTCGTCGTCCTCCTTCCAGGGCACCTTGGGATTGCGCCCGTAGACTTCGCTCGTCGACGCGAAGACCACCCGCTTCCCGTGGCGGTGCGCGAGGCGGAAGACGTTCAGGCTTCCCTGGATGTTCACGTTGAGCACGTTGAAGGGATCGTCGACGTAGTGCTCGACGCCCACCACCGCCGCGTGGTGATAGATGAGGTCGCACCGGATGACGAATGCCTCGAGCGCCTCGGGCTCGGTGACCGAGGCCTTCACGTAGTGGAATTTCGGATTGGCGAGCAGGTGGCGGACCTTGAGGTTCATCCCGGTATCGACGGACCACACCTCGTGGCCGGCCGCGAGGTGCGCCTCGGCCAGGTGGGACCCGATGAACCCGCCGCCTCCCGTGATCAGGATCTTCATGTCATTCTCCCAGTTGGGCGCCCGGTTCGAGCGCCGGGATGCCGGCGCCGGGCGTCGAATACTCGCATCGCTCGATCCGGTAGGCGCCGTCCGACGTGGCGACGACCGAGGGGCCGATCACCCGGCCGGGCTCGCCGCGCCCCTCCGCGGGCGAACCTTGCCACACCATGAGCTTCCTCCCCTCGTGGGAGGTGAACGCGCCGGGAAAGGGATCGGTCACGGCCCGAACCAGTCCGTCGACCCGCCGCGTGGGCTGGCTCCAGTCGATCCGGCCGTCCTCCGGCCGCCGCCGCCCCCGGTACGTTGCCTTGGAGGAGTCCTGCGGGATCCGGGGCGCCGTCCCGGCCCGGATCAGCGGCCAGGTCTCGCGGAGCAGGATTTTCGCCTCCGCGACGGCCTTGTCGAAGAGCGTACGCGCCGTGTCGCGCGGGCCGATGTCGAACGCGCGCTGGGCGACGATGTCGCCGGCGTCGGGTTCCTCCACCATGTGATGGAGCGTCACGCCCGACCGTTCCTCGCACTCGACGAGCGCCCAGTTCAACGGCGCGCGGCCGCGGAGCCGGGGTAGGAGCGATCCGTGCAGGTTGAGGGCGCCGCGGGGCGCGAGGTCGAGCACGCGCTTCGGGATCATCCGGCGGAAATAGAAGGAGAGGATCATGTGGGGCTCGAGGCCGCGCACGAGCCCCCTCAGGGCGCCCTTCCGTTCCCCGTCGTCGAAATGGACCGGGACGTCCGCCGCGCGCGCCACCTCTTCCAGCGACCGGAACCAGCGCTTCTCCGCGGGGTCGTCGCGGTGCGTGATCACTCCGGCGACGCGCTCCCCCTGGGAGAGCAGGAACTCGAGCCCCGTGCAGCCCATCTCGCCGTAGCCGAAGAGGACGAGGTTCACGGCGCCTTCTCCCCGTGGATCTTGCGGATCACGTACCTCGGCCGCTCCCGGACCTCGCCGTAGATCCGGCCGATGTACTCGCCGAGGATCCCCATCCCGACGAACATCAGCCCTACCATCAGGAAGAGGACCGCGAAGAGCGTGAAGACCCCGAACTGCGCCCACTCGCTTCCCTTCAGGATCCGCATCGCGAGGAGGAAGAGGCCGAGGCCGAACGCGGCGACGGCGACGAGGGCGCCGAACCAGGTCATGAGTTTCAGGGGAAGGAGGGAGAACCCGGTGACGAGGTCGAACTGCAGGTTGATCAGCTGGCGGAGCCCGTACTTGGAATTTCCCCGGCTCCGCTCGGCGTGGTCGACCTCGATCTCGACGACTTTCTTCGCGTACATGTTGGCGAGGACCGGAATGAAACTCGAAAGCTCGCGGCATTGGCCGATCTGGTCGACCACGTTGCGCCGGTACGCCCGGAGCATGCACCCGTAGTCCGACATGCCGCCGCCGGTGATCCGGTTCACCGCCCTCGAGGCGAGCCGCCGGAAGAGGGGATCCTTCCGTTTCTTCCGCCGGGTGCCCACGACGTCGAAGCCCTCTTCCATCTTGGACACGAGGCGGGGGATCTCCTCGGGCGGGTTCTGCAGGTCCGCGTCGAGCGTCACCACGATCTCGCCCTTCGTGGCGGCCAGTCCGGCAAAAACCGCCGCATGCTGGCCGTAGTTCCTGTTGAATTCGACGACCCGGACTCTGCCGTCCGAGGCGGCCAGGCCGGCGAGAATCTCCAGCGACCGGTCGGAGCTGCCGTCGTCGACGTAGACGATTTCCCAGGGGCGCGAGGTCGCGTCGAGCGCCTTGGCGACCCGGGCGTGGAGCTCCCGGAGGTTGGGCTCCTCGTTGAACACGGGGATCACCGCGGAGATCCCCTGTGCCCCGGTCCCGCTAGCCACCGGCGCGTCCGGCGATCCGCCGGACGGCCTCGATGACATCGTCCGCGTCTCCATCCGTCATTCCCGGAAAAAGGGGCAGCGAAAGGATGCGATCCCCCACGTAGTCGGTCTCCGGCAGCGATTCCCCCGGGCTCCGGTAGAACGTCTGCCGGTGGACCGGCTCGAAGTGCAGTCCCGACCCGATGCCCGCGTCGCGAAGGGAGGCCATGAATTCGTCGCGCCGCGCGACCAGGATCGTGAAGAGGTGCCACGCGTGGCGGTGGCCGTACGCCGGCGCCGCCGGCAGTTCCACCCCCGGGGTCCCTTCCAGCCCCCGGAGATATCGGCCGGCGATTTCCGCCCGCCGGGAGATGAAGCCGTCGAGCTTCCGCAGCTGGTGGATGCCGAGCGCCGAGGCGATATCCGTGAGGTTGTACTTGAACCCGGCGAGCACGGTGTCGTACCGGGCGGCCGAGGCGGCTCCGTACGCCTTCCAGGCGTCGCGGGAGACCCCGTGGAACTTGAAGAGGCGCACGCGCCGCGCGAGCTCGTCGTCGTCCGTCGTCAGCATCCCCCCTTCGCCCGTGGTCATGTCCTTGATGGGGTGGAAGCTGAAGATG
>Ga0075423_10001169_pt1 | contig 22709 bp, 19 predicted proteins | sample SoiMethybrSBSTD2_FD_80114 | JGI IMG/M metagenome (GOLD analysis project Ga0075423, IMG submission 80114) | Bulk soil microbial communities from a Populus tree surrounding site in Tennessee, USA - Soil MetaG P. TD hybrid SBSTD2 | ecosystem: Environmental > Terrestrial > Soil > Tree plantation... | reverse complement strand
CGTCCGCGACGCGAATGCGCACCCACATATCCGCCCCCTGGGACGCCACCTCGACGGAGGCGTCAAAGCCCATGTTCTCGAGGAGTTGGCGCGTCTCGGCGGCGACGTCGAGGGCGGCGCCGGCGCGCACCACCGGCTCCCTGGGCGCGGGTGGAAGAGGCGGCGGGACAACCCGTTCGGGAGCTGCGGAGGGCGCGGGAACCGTCACCGCGGCCGCCGAAGACTCGGCGTCCGGGATCTCCTCCTCGATCACCTCGTCGTCGAGATCCTCGCGCCACGAGACGCGGACGCGAAACGGCGTCGATCGCCCCAGGCCGAGGAATCCGCGATGACCCTTTTCGAGGATCTCGACTTCGACTTCGTCGGCATCGGCGTTCAGGATCTCGAGCGCGTTCCGGATCGCCTCGTCGACCGTGTTCCCGATCGCCTCGGCGTACTCGAGCTCGACGAGCTCGTCGTCGCGGCGCGACAGACGGGCACGCCGGCGATCGTCACGACGAGGATCGTCCGAGTCCGAGCCCGATGTGGGCCGACGATCGGTGCGGAGGGGAGGCATGGCTCCTCCCGAAGAGGGACGGGCCCTCTCAGGCGGCTTGGGGTTGCTGCGGCCGCTCGCCGTGCGTGACCAGATACTGCTGGGCGGCGGTCAAGAGATTGGTGACGGTCCAGTAGAGGACCAGCCCCGAGGGCAGATTGTAAAACAACACGAGCAGGAAAACGTTCATGAGCTGCATGGTCTGCACCTGGCGCGGATCGGTCGGCGTCATGCGCTGCTGCAGCCATGCCGAGCCGAACATCACGACCGGCAGAAGTCGGATGGGGAACCCCATCACGGTAAACAACATATCGGGCGCCGACAGATCGTTGATCCAGGCCACGAACGGCGCCTGGCGCAGCTCGATGGCGTGCAGGAACACCTGATACAGGGAGAACAGCACCGGCATCTGCACGAGCAGCGGCAAGCAGCCGCCCATGGGATTCACCTTGTTCTCTTTGTAGAGCGCGAACACCGCCTGGTTGAGCTTTTGCGGATCCTTCTCGTAGCGCTTCCGCAGCTTCTCGATCTCGGGCTGGATGCGCTGCATGGCGCGCATCGACTTCATCGACGCCGCGGTCAGCGGGTGGAAGAGCACCTTGACCAGTGCCGACAGCACGAGGATGACGAGCCCGTAGTTGGGAAGGAAGCGGTGCAGGAACACCATCACGCGCAGGATGGCGCGCGAGAACGGCAGCAGCCATCGCCAGCCGAGATCGACGAGATCCTCGAGATGATGTCCGATGCCCTCGAGCGACCAGTAGTCGTTCGGTCCGGCGTAGATCAGCAAGCGATGCGGCGCGCCCGACGCCGGAACCGGCAGCACGAGCGTCGCCGCCACGCGCGCCGGGGAGGCGCCGGCCGGATTGCCCTCGCTACCCGGGGCCGGCACCGACGCCGGCAGCCCGGAGCGCGCTTCCTGCGCGCTCGCGCCGTCGGGCACCACGGCGAGCGAGAAGTATTTCGAGCGCACCGCGGTCCACGTCACGGCTCCCGTGTGCACCCGCGTCTGCTTGCGCAAGTCGTTGTAGCGATGGCGGAAGATGTCGTTGCCGACGCGGCTCACCGTCTGCAGGTTGTTGAGATCCTCCTGCACGTTGCGCTCGGTGACGAGCGGCCACGACTGAAGACGAACGTTGTAGTGCGTGTAGCCGCGGGTCACCGCGCCGTCGAGGCGCAGCTCGAGCCCGATCACGTAGCGCTTGGGATCGAGCGTGTAGATCTGCACGGCGCGCAGGCCGCCCGTGTCCTCGGCCTGGAAGCGAACGCGCAGCACGTTGCCCTGCGCGTCCGTGCTCTCGCTGGCCTCGTAGACCGCGTCGGCGAGGAAGCGCTTGGTGGGATCGTCCCCGAGATCGAGCGTCACCGAGGGCTGGCCGGTGAGGCTCACCGGCGAGCCGTCGGCGCTCTTCAGGTGCGGCAGCGTGATGCCGAGGAGGCGCGCGCCGCGCGTGTCGAATTTCACCTGGTACAGCGAATTGGCGACCGTGAACTGGCGTGCCGGCGCGCCCAGGCTGGAGGTGAACGCGCCCGCGACCGTGCTCTCCGCCGCACTCGGCGCGGTGAGCGCGGTCTCGCCCGTGCGCCGCGCCACGGCGGCGGATTCGGCGACCAGGCTGTCGGCACGCGTCGCCATCTGCGCCCGGTGCGTGGGCACGAGCCCGAAGCGCTCGAGCAGCATGGGGATGAAGATCAGGACCAGCGCGGACAAGACGATGGCGAGGATGGTTTTGCGGTCCACTCAACGTCCCTTGTCGGTTGGAGGAGTCGGCACGAGATCGAGGCCGTGGCCGCCGAGCGGGTGGCAGCGCACCAGGCGGCGGGCCGCGAGCACGACCCCGCGCGCCACGCCATGGGCGGCGATGGCCTCTTCGGCGTAGGCCGAGCACGACGGCACGAACCGGCATGCCGGCGGAAGCAAGGGAGAGACGAGCGCGCGATAGGCGCGGACGAGAACGAGAGCGAGGCGCGCGGCCCGGCTCGGCGTCACCGCCATCAACGATGGTTCTCCACGGGTGGCTCGGATGGGATTCCTTCCCGGCCGACAAGCGGGCCGAGCTCGGCGAGTGCGGTTCGCAGATCTTCGACCAAACGGCCGAATTCTAGAGTCACGGTGGCGGCGGTCGCAACGACCACGACGTGCCAGCCGCGCGGCGCGAGCTCCGGCCAGATCAGGCGGAGCGCCTCGCGCAGCCGCCGCTTGGCCCGGTTGCGGCGAACCGCGTCGCCCACCTTGCGGCTGGCCACGACCCCGGCGCGCGTCGGCTCCCCGGGACGGTCGAGGGCGAGGCAAACGAGAGCCGGAAAACGCGATGCGCGTCCTCGATCGTAGACTTGTCGGTATTCGGGCTCGCGCGTGAGGCGGCGGCTCTTTGTGAGCATTTCGACCCAGGATACGGAAGCCCCGGTCACCCGGGGCCTCGCAGAAAATCGGCGTCGTCGAGGGGAGAGCTACGGACTCGAGACGGTGAGGCGCTTGCGGCCGTGAGCGCGCCGGCGACTCAGCACCTTGCGGCCATTCTTGGTCTTCATGCGGGCGCGGAAGCCATGCACCTTCTTCCGGCGTCGCTTGTGGGGTTGGTAGGTCCTCTTTCCCTTTGCCACGATTCCTCCGATAAGCAAACAACCGCTGTCGCGATCATGATACGCGCCGCAGCGCACCTTACGGGGCCGTGGCCCCCAGGGTCAAGGCGCCCGCTTGCGCCGAGCCGGGCGGTATGGAACGCTCTCGGCGTGCGCAGCTGGCTCATCCCCGCGGATTCCCGTCGTCCCTGTTCGCAGACCGCTCTCCTCCTGGTGCTGGCCGCCGGTTTCGCCGCGGCCGGAGCGCCGGCGCGTGCCGATTCCATCGCCCCGGGCACCTTCCCCGACTCGCTCACCGAGACGCGCGGCTTCGAGGCCCCGGTGGCCCTCATTCCCGAGGTCGGTCTCTGGGTCGACGGCACCGCCGAGCTGGGGTTCGCCAAGAAGACGGGGCTCGTTCTCTGGTGGAACATGGAGAAGGCGGCGAGCGCGCCGCGGGCTTCGCGCGTCGACTGGTCGCGAGTCACGTTCCGCATTCGCGCCGAGGCATGGGACGCGCGCGGCCGGCGCGTCGACCGAGAAGAGAAGCTCGTGGGTCCGCTGCGCCTGGAGCTGCAGGCGGAGAAGGACGGATTCCCGATGCCGCTTCGCCTGGCGCTCAAGCCGGGGAAGTACCGGATCCGCCTCGAGGCCTATCCACTCATCTCGGCGCAGGCCGCCGGGCTCGACTCCGTGCCCCACGGCCGCGCCGAGGCGATCGCCAACGTTCCCGATCTCTCGCATCGCAGCCGTGGCTGGAGCATCGGCGACCCGCTGTTCCTCGACTCCATCCGCCGCTGGGAGCCGGGCGCTCCCGACGAGCGCACCTGGTACGAGTGGGTGGTGCGCCCCAATCCCTCGCGCACGCTCTCGGGCCGCGGCACGAGCGGCCAGCTCGCGTTCGAGGTCGTGCGCTCCGACGAGCCGGTGCCGCGCTGCGGCTCGAACACCTGCCGCGTCGTGATCACCGTGCGCGACTCGGCCCAGGGCATCGTGCTCCAGGAGCTGCGCCCGGTGCCCGCGCCCGCGACCGTGAGCGCCTACCTCGTCCCGATCGACGCGAGCGCGCTCTCGCCCGGCCACTACTCGGTCACGATCGAGGTGTTCGAGGCCTCCGAGCGCGAGGCGGCCATCCGACGGGAGTTCTCCGTCTCCTCCTAGGGCGTCACCGTGACCGTGCCGGTCATGGTGTGACCCGCAATCGCACAGTGGTACGGGAACGATCCCGCGGTCGAGAACAGGTGGCTTGCCGTTCCGCCCGCCGAGATCGTCATGTCGAACTGACCCGACGTGTTGCTGGTCACGGTGTGCGTCATCGAGTCGTTGTTCTTCCAGATGACGGTCGTGCCCGCCGCCACGCTGATCGGATTGGGCGCGTAGGCGCTCGCGCCGAGACTCATGGCGCCGGCGACGATGCTCACGTTCGCCGTCGGTCCGCCCGGATTGGGATTGGGGTTGGGGGCGGTGTTCGAGCTGCCGCCGCAGCCAGACACGATGAGAAGAAGCAGCGCCGAGACCACGGTCGCGGCGCGGATGGAAAACGTAGGGGCCGACATGAACACACCTCCGCAAGGAGAACGGTCGCGCACGGCGTCGAGGGCGAACGAACGCCGGCGGGCGGGTGGAGCAGGCGGGGGGATCGGCAGGGTCGAACGAGGGAAGCGTAGCAAACGGCCGGGCCGGGCTCTAGTCGGTGAGCTCCGAGGCGGCGACGCCGACTTCCGTCGCCCGCACGGCGTCGACGATGACACGCCGGCGCCCCTTGGCCGCCACCTGGGTGTGCAGGTCGATGCGCTCGGGCGTGCACGCCTGGCCCTCGGTGTCGCGCAGGAGCTTGACCGTCGGGGCGGCCACGTCCTCGGTGCTCGGGAACACGACCACGGCGAGCTCGCCGGTCGACAGGCGCACCACCGAGCCCGGCGGGTAGATGCCCACCGTGCGGATGAACACCTTGAGCAGGGTGACGTCGAAGCGGTCGGCGAGCTTCGTCGTCATGTAGTGCAGCGCCTCGTACGGCGTGAACGGATCCTTCTGGTACGAGCGGTGCGCGGTCATGGCGTCGAAGCAATCGCAGATGGCGATGATGCGCGAGAAGAGATTCTGCGTGCGCGGACGGTGCAGGCGCGGATAGCCCGAGAGATCGATGTTCAGGTGATGCTCGTACGCCGTCACCATGGCGCGCATGGCGAGCGACGACAGCCCGTGCAGCTTGGCGATGATCTTCACGCCCTCGATCGGGTGCGTCTTCATCACCGACCACTCCTCGGGCGACAGCTTGCCGGGCTTCTGCAGGATCACGTTCGGGATGCGCACCTTGCCGATGTCGTGGAACAGGCCGGCGACGCCGAGCTGCGACAGCTGCTGCTTGGAGAGCCCGAGGCGGTTGCCCATGGTGATGGCGAGGATGGCGACGTTCACGCAGTGCTGATACGTGTACTCGTCATAATCCTTGAGCGTGGTCATGCCGAGCAGCGACAGCTCCTCGGACAGGATGAGGTCCACGATCGACTGCACGGCGCGCTTGGCGTGGCGCAGGTCCATGCGCCGCCCCTGGCGCGCGCACAGCATCACCGACTTGGTGGCGTGCATGGCGCGCAGGAACGACTTGCGCGCGACCACGCGCTGCGACGGATCATTCTCCGAGTCCTCCTGCGGCACCGCCAGCTCGCGGATCGGCCACAGGTGGACGACGTTCTGCGCCCGCAGCTTGTGCTCGAAGATCTCGATCGGCGAGGCGGTGGGATCCTCGGGCGCCGGCCAGTCGAGGAACTGGCGCGAGAAGTTCACGATCTCGTTGCTGTCGAAGCCGGGGCTGAACCGGACGCCGGCGAGGCCGCGGCGCGCGAACTCGTCGACCAGGAACTGGTGGCTGGCCTGGCCGACGACGTCGACGCGCAGGCGCAGATCGTTCACGTACAGGCAGTCGCTCATCACCTGGAGGCCGAAGCCCACGCGCTCGAGCTCGAGCATGGCGTTGAGCGAGTCCTGCAGGTTGTTGAGCGCCTGGGTGTAGGCGACGTTGCGCACCTCGTAGAGGCGCGACGTCTTCCAGAACACGGAGAGGTTGGTCGCCAGCTGGCGGCCGGCGACGGTGACGCGCGAGGCGTGGGCCTCGTCGCGCTCGCGCGGCGCGGTGCGCGGGGCCGAGCCCGCGGGGTAGGTGCTCATGCCGCCCTCCGCTCCGACCCCTCGGCCGCCGGCCGGGCGTGGCTCGCTTCCTCGGTCAGCGCCTTGCGGCAGGCACCCCGCACGCCGGGGAAGATGCTCTTGGCGTGGCGCTCCAGGAACGCGCGATCCTCGCGATCGCCGGCGCGCGCCAGGGCCCAGGCCGCGAGCGTCCGACGCTCGGCCGCCGACGGGTCCGGCCACCAGTTGTGGCGCGACGCCCACTCGCGAAGCATCTTGTGAAGCGTCGGGTGCGGGATGCGCGCCACGGTCTCGAAGTAGGCGCGCTTCTCGGCCCACGTGCGGTCGCGGAACCTCGGCTCCTCGGCGATCGCGAGCAGCGACTCGCCCATCTCCTTGCTCGCGAACTCGCGGGCCACGGCGAGCGCCGCCGCGCGCACGTGCGAGTCGGCGTCCTGCAGCGCGCGCATCACGCGGTCACGCACGTCGGTGCGCGTCGTGGCGTTGCGCGCCACGAGCCCGGCGAGGGCGTCGCGGCGCACCCGCGGCTCGACATGATCGAAGGCCTGCAGCAGCGTGGGCTCGAGGTCGCGCGCCGGCGAGGCGGCGATGGCGGCGAGCATCTGGATCGCGGCCTGGCCGTTCGTGAGCATGAGGCGCTCGCGCACGCGCGCCACGTTGAGCGGCACGAGAAGCGACAGCGCTGCCACGAGCTGCGGTTGCAGCGCCTCCTCGGCCGGATTGCACAGCATGTCGCACACCGGATCGATGGCGGCGCCGCCGAGGTGGGCGGCGAACTCGGGAAGCGAGGTCGTGTCGGCCTCGGCGAAGTGGTGGATCGACGCCATGGCCTGCTTGAGCAGGTCGAGCGGATCGGGCAGGAAGCCAACCGGATCGACGCCGCGCTCGGCGCACAGGCCGTGCATCGTGGCCAGCACCTGGGTGGCGTGCCCGAGGTCGGCCTCCGAGAGCGCGATGACGACGAGATCGGCGAGCGCGCGCGCCAGGTCGGCGAAGCGATCGGCGTTGCGCTCGCTCTCCGCCACCTCGGTGAGGATCTCGAGCGCCACCTCGGTGAGCGGGCGCGAGTGCTCGAGGTGGATCTCCTCGGCCAGCTCCTGCAGCTCCTGCGCCGTGAGCTCGAGCAGGTGCGCGGGACAGCGCTCGGTGATGTCGACCGCCGGAATGAGCTCGTTCCAGTCGTCGGAGCGCTCGCCCGAGCCCTCGGCCGACGGGTCGAGGTCCTCGACCACGATGGTGAGGCCCTGGTTGGCGTCGGCGTCGCCGGCGCCCGGCCACGGCACCTCCGTCGACTCGCCGTTCTCGTCGACCTCGATGCCCTCGAGCAGGCTCTCCTGCAAGTCGTCGATGGCCAGGTAGGCGTAGCGGATGTGCGAGAACTCCTGCTCCCACAGCAGCGTGACCAGGTCCTCTTCGGCGCCGCGCGGCTCGGTGGCGCGCGCCAGCACGTCGAGGAACGAGTTGATCTCGGGCGGCGTGACGCCCTCGGTGAACTCGAGCTCGGTGATGCCGTCGCGGTGGAAGCGGTAGGCGAGGCTGTCGCGTTTCGCCGCATTGCTGTAGACCGAAGCGCCGTTGTACAGGATGTCGCTCTGCTGGATGGTGAGCTTGAGGTCGCCGATGTCCTCGATCGTCCCCAGCACGGCATCCTGCATCTCGGTGAGGATGCGGCCGAGCACCGGATTGTTGGCCGGATACATCTTCTTGGCCTTGAGCCCGCGCACGAGCACGCGCATGAGCTCGCGCAGGCGCTGGACCATGCGCTGCTCGACGATCTCGGCCGACTCCTCGGCGAGGACGGTGGCCGATCCGGCGAGGCGGCGCGGCGGAGCGGTTGCCGCGGCCTCCGCGGTCTCCGCGGTGGCGGCCGGCTCGACGGACTCCTCCGGAGGAGAATCCGGCGCCGGAGTCTCTTCGATCTCGTGGTCTTCGGGCGTATCCGCGCTCATGGCCTACCGGTTATCGGCCGGGGCCCTCATCCCCTTAGAGGAACGGGGCGTCCAGAGACATGGGGAGCGGGTGTCCAAAGGGGTGTCAGTGGGTGTCGAGCCGGATGACACCGACCCGGGCTAACCCCTTGTGCCGCTGTGTTAGGGTTGCCGCCTACCGCAGCGGTTTCGACCGCTGCCGCACCCCCGCCCCCGCGTCGGAGGTCGCATGCTGAGCCGGGCGCTCGTGAGCTTTGGCCGCTTTCTCCTGGCGGCCATCTTTCTTTTCACCGCCTATCACGATGCCGTGGGGTACACGGCCCACGTCGCCATCCTCAAGCGCAAGGGACTGCCGTTCGCCGAGATCATGGCCGTGGGTGAGATCGGCTTGCGCGCGCTCGGCGGGCTGATGCTGGCCACCGGCTTCCATCCCGAGACCGGCGCTCTGTTCCTCATCCTGTTCCTGGTGCCGACCACGATCCTGTTCCATCCCGTCACCGATCCGGCGCAGCAGATCGAATTCTTCAAGAACCTCGCCATCCTGGGCGGGCTGGCCGTGGTCGCCGGCACCGCGTCGGAAGGCCGCCGCTCGTAGGAGGAATCGGTGTCTCTCGTCGAACGCCTGGCCTCGCACGGATACGGAGAGCTGCACCTGGCGCACGACCCGGCCACCGGGCTCCGCGCCTACGTCGCGGTGCACGACACGCGGCTCGGCCCGGCACTCGGCGGGTGTCGCTTCATTCCGTACGCGAGCGAGGAGCAGGCGGCGATCGACGCGCTGCGCCTGGGGCGCGGCATGACCTACAAGGCGGCACTCGCGGGACTTCCGCTCGGCGGCGGCAAGGCGGTGCTGTGGCGCGAGGACGGAACCGAAACGCGGCTCGCGCCCGGATCGCCGGCGCGGCGCGATCTCTTCCGCGCTTTCGGTCGCGTCGTCGAGGGCTTGCGCGGGCGCTACATCACGGCCGAGGACTCGGGCACGAGCCCCGAGGACATGGTGGAGATCGCGACCGCCACCAAGCACGTGGTCGGGCTGCCCGAGGCCAAGGGCGGCGTCGGCGATCCCTCGCCCTACACGGCGCGCGGTGTGCGGCGCGGCATCGAGGCGGTGGCGCGCGAGGTGCTGGGGCGCGACTCGCTGGCCGGCGTGCACGTGGCCATCCAGGGCATCGGACACGTCGGGCTCTCGCTGGCGCGCGAGCTGGCGCAGGCGGGATGCAAGCTCACCGTCGCCGACATCATGTTCTCGCGCATTCGGCTCGCCCAGGACCAGGTGCAGAAGGACGTCGGGATCGCCGACATCGACGGCATTCTGGAGACCGAGTGCGACATCCTGGCGCCGTGCGCGCTGGGCGGGGTGATCCGCGGCGACACCGTGGGGCGCCTGCGCTGCCAGGCGGTCGCGGGCGCCGCCAACAACCAGCTCGCCGACGCGTCGATCGACGACGCGCTGCACCGCCGCGGCATCTTCTGGGCGCCCGACTACGCCGTGAACGCGGCCGGCCTCATGTGGGTGGCGCAGGCGGCGTGCGGGCTCACGCGCGAGGAGGCGGTGAAGAAGATCGACGGCATCTACGACACGATCGCGAGCATCGCGAAACGCTCGAAGGCCGAGAGCGCGCCGCCCGGCAAGCTCGCGGACAGGATTGTCGAGGAGCGCCTGGCCCAAGCGGGGTAGGGAGACGAAGACGGGCCACGGGGGTATGATTTCTCCGGGGTCCCGGGTGCCGATCGAGGCCGTGGAGGCCGCATGGGCCCACTTCTGCTCCTCGCGCTCCATCTATCCGTTGCCGCTCCGTCGTGCGTCGTCGGCACGGTTCGAGACGCGCGCTCCGGCGAGCCCATCGCCGGCGCCATCGTCGGCTCGGACGATCCGCGCCACGCCACCGGCACCGGGTCCGACGGCGCTTACGCTCTCGCCGCTCCCTCCGGATCTCTGCGTCTCACCGTGCGCATGATCGGCTACGCGACGCGCTCGCTCGAGGTCTTCGTGCCGCGCGACGGCGTGCGAGTCGACGTCGCTCTGGAGCCCGATCCCATTCCCCTCGGACCCCACTGGGTCCACGCCTCCGTGGCCGTGCGCGGACTCGACGGCATCCGTGCCCCCTCGCTCGTCGATACGGAGATGCGCATCGAGTCGGTGCGCAACCATCCGCTGTCGGCGGAGCCCGACGGCTTGCAGGCCCTGGGCGGTGGCGACGTGACCCTCGAGCCCGAAACACCGAGCGGAGTCCATGTCCGCGGCGGGGCCGCCGACCAGACGGTCTATTTGCTCGACGGCGTTCCGATCTTCTCTCCCTATCATGCCGGCGGTCTCTTCAGCGCCTGGAATCCCGACGCGCTGTCCTCGCTCCGGTTGAGCTCGACCGCTCCCCCTCTGGCGTCGCCGCAAGCGCTCGCGGGCGCCGTCGAAGGCGTCACGCTCGCTCCTGGATCCGCCTTCGTCGCTCGCGGTAGCGCGAGCACGACGCAGACGAGGTTCACGCTCGACGGTCCGATCGGGGGCACGAGAGCCGGTTACGTCCTGAGCCTGCGGTCCGGGTATCCGGGGCTGCTCGCCCCGCGCCAGGAGTCCACGTACCTGCAGGGCGAGACCGGCGACTACCTGGGCAAGCTCGAGGGGTCGGTCGCGCGCGGGCGGCTCCGCCTTCTCGCCTACGACAGCGAGAACGAGAACGACGCCGCCTCCGTGGTCGCCCCCGAGGGTACGCCGGCGGCGCCGACCCCGCCGCGCCACCTCTTCTGGTGGCGCGCTCGATCCCTGGGCGCCGGATGGGAGCGCGAGCTGGCTTCCGCCACCGTGCGCGTGCAGGCCTGGAGCGCCCTCGGCGCTGCCGGCTCTGCGTGGGGCGTCGGCGACGATCGTCAGAACATGACTTCCGATCGCCGCGACGAGGGCCTCCTGGTTCGCGCCGCGCGCGGCGAGAGCGACCTCGTGGGCGTGCGGCTCGAGCGCACCCGCACCCTCTATCGCGTGGTCGCGGACACGCTCGGCGCGGCACCCTGGGAGCTCTCGGCGAGGACCCCGATGCTGACGCTGTTCGCTCAGCGCTCCCGCCGGCTCGGTGAGCGAGCGTCGGTCGAGCTGGGCGGTTCGCTCGCGGCGGCGGCCGGACACCTGTACGCCGCGCCGCGCGCCCAAGCCCTGTGGCAACCGTCGGCGAAGCTGGCGCTGCACGCGACGTACGCGCGCACACACCAGTTCCTTCAGTCCCTGCGCAATCCGGAGTCCGTGGCCGGCGGCATCTTCCCCGCCGATCTCTCCGTGGCGGCGGGCGCCGGCGGCGTTCCCGTCGCCACCGGTGACCTGGGCGTGGTCGCCGCCGAGGCTCGTCCGACGTCCGCGACCCGGCTCCTGGTCCAGGCCTATGGGCGCGCCGCGCGCGGTCTGTTGCTCGTCGCCCCGCGCGCGGGTGGTCCGTTCGCGACCGGGACCTTCTGCGACGGCTCGGGCACGGTGGGCGGGGCCGCGATCGACTTCGCGCTCCGCACGCGGCACTGCGGCTTGGTCTCGAGTTACGGGTGGCAGACCGTCCGCCTCGCCTACGGCGACTCGAGCTACGCGCCGGGATTCGCCGCGCGCCATGCCTTCGAGGCCGGCGTGATCTACTTCGCCGGCTCGACGTTTTCCGCGCGCCTGGGGGTGTCCGGGGCGATGGGACGTCAAGCCGCCGCGGTGGCCGGCGGCTTCGAGTGGGAGGCCCACAATCTGCTGGACCGCGGCAGCGAGTTCGCCGGCACGCCGTCTTACGACGGCGGCACGCTGGCGCCCCAGCCGACGCCCGGCTACTTCCGCGTCGACGTCGGCGTGCGCAAGGAGTGGAGGATCCGCTGGGGCGGCCGCCAGCCCACGCTCGCGCTCTTCGGATCGGCCACCAACGTGCTCGGCCGCAAGAACGTTCTCACCTACGCGCGCGACGCTTCGACCGGCGACCTGGTGCCCATCGAGATGCGGCCGCGCGCCCCGCTCGTCGCCGGGCTCGACTGGCGTTTTTGATCCTCTCCGTCACGAAATCGCCCGCTCCCCGGTTCCTTCCTCGAGTGCGGCCCTTCTGACGCGGGTTCAGGTGCCGATGGCATCGTTCCACGAGCGAATCACGGAGCTGTTCGAGACGCACTACGCGAGGCTTCACCGTGTCCTGCATCGCCTCTCGGGTGACTCCGACCTCGCCGCCGACTACGCGCAGGGGGCGTTCGTTCGCCTGTATCAGCGTGGATCGTTGCCCGACGCGCCGGAGGCATGGTTGGTCACGGTGGCTCTGAATCTGCTCCGCAACGAGCGTTCGACGCATCGGCGCCGGCTGCGGCTGCTCACGCCGGCCCGCGGCGGGGAAGTCCTCGCCGACCCGCCGCCGGCGCCGGACCGGACGGCGGAAGCCGAGGAGACGCGCCGGCGCGTGCGCCGGGCGCTCGACCGGCTGTCCGAGCGCGAGCGCGCCCTGCTGACCCTGCACGCCGAGGGCTATCGTTACCGCGACATCGCCGCCGCGCTCGGCCTGCACGAGCCGAGCGTCGGGACCTTGCTGGCGCGCGCCCGTCGCGCGTTCCGGCAGTGCTACGAGGATGCGTTCCATGCACCTTGACGACGAGACGATCCAGCGCCTGGTCGACGACGAGCTCTCGCCCGAGCGGGTGCTCGCGGCGCGCGAGCACCTGGCCGCGTGCGAGCCGTGCCGGCGCCGGGCCGACGAAGCCAAGACCGAGAGGCTCGCCGCCGAAGGGTGGCTACGGGTCGTGGACGTGCCGGCGCCGCCGGCCGACATGGCCTCGATCCTCCTCGCGGCGCGGCGACGACCCTCGCATCGGATGCGCTGGGCCGCGGGGCTCCTCGTGGCGTTGGGCGCGGCCGGCGCGGCCTACGCGCTGCCGGGCTCGCCGGTGCGCGCCTGGGTGGAGGACGCTGTGAATTGGGTCTCGGGGCACCGTGAGGCGGAGACGCCCGCGCCTCCGCCACCGGGCACACCCGCCGTGGCGGGCATCTCCGTGCCCCCGGGTCGACACCTCGTGGTCGCTTTCGTCCGCCGGCAAGAGGGAGCGAGCGTGCGCGTGTCGCTCCACGACGGCGACGACGTGATCGTGACCGGGCCGAGCGGCTCGGCCTCGTTCGTCTCGGAAGCCGAGCGTTTGGTGATCGACAACCGGCCGATTCCCGTCGCCTTCGAGGTGCGCCTTCCGCGCGCCGCGCCGCGGGTCGAGATTCAAGTCGCCGGCGAGCGCATCTTCCTCAAGGAAAAGGCGATGCTGGTTCCCGACGCCGGCGGCCCGGTCGTCCTTCCGCTCTCTCGCTGAGGCATGTCACAAAGCTCGGACCTGATCGGCTCCTTGAGCGCGCGCCGCTCCACGCCGCCTTCCAGAAGGAGACGAACATGAGCCAACGCAAGACCATCCTCCTCGCTCTCGCCGCCACCGCCCTCCTCGCCGGATGCGGACGCCAGGGAGCTTCGAGCCTGCTCGGAACGACCTCGGCGGCGGACGGGGCCCGGGCTTCGGGCCTCTCGCCGGCCGGACACGAAATCGCTCCTGTCTTCGATCCGAACAACTACGTGGCCACCGTCGACAACGAGTTCTTCCCTCTGCCTCCGGGCACGATCTGGGTGTACGTCGAGCACACCCCGGAGGGCGTCGAGATCGACACCGTCGAGGTCACGCACGACAAGAAGACGATTCTTGGCGTCGAGACCACGGTGATTCGCGACCGCGTGTACCTCGAGGGCTCCCTCAAGGAGGACACGTTCGACTGGTACGCGCAGGACAAGCAGGGAAACGTCTGGTACTTCGGCGAGGACACCAAGTCCTACGACCACGGTCAGCTCGTGGGCACGGCCGGCTCGTGGGAGGCCGGGCAGAACGGCGCTGCTGCCGGCATCATCATGCTGGCCGATCCGCAGAAGGGAGACACCTATCAGCAGGAGAACTCGCCCGGCGTGGTCGCCGATCGCGCCAAGGTCGTGCGTCTCGACGCGAGCGTGACCGTGCCCTACGGATCGTTCGACGGCTGTCTGCAGACCGCCGACTCGACGCCGATCGAGCCGGGCGTGCGCGAGTACAAGTTCTACGCCAAGGGCATCGGCCCTGTCCTCGAGGTCACGCCCAAGGGTGGGCAAGGGCGAGTCGAGCTGGTCTCGTTTTCGAAGCCGTCGCCCTAGCCATGGGCGCCGTCGCACGGCTGGCGGTGACGCTGGCGCTGGTGGCCGCCCTGGGCTTGCCCCGGGCGGCCCGCGCCCAGGAGAGCCCGAGCCACCTCGCCGATCGCGGCCCCGGCATTCCCATGTCGATCTTCGGCACGTACGTGAGGCCGGGCGAGCTTCTCGTCTATCCGTTCGTCGAGTGGTACGTGGACTCGAACTTCGAGTACAAGCCGAGCGAGTTCGGCTTCGGACTCGATCTGGACTACCGCGGCAAGTACCGCGCCTCCGAGCAGCTCCTCTACCTGGCGTACGGCGTGAGCGACCGGCTCGCCGTCGAGATGGAGGGAGCGATCATCCAGGCTCATCTCGACAAGTCGCCCATCGATCCCACGGCCATGCCCGCGCGTTTCGAGGAGTCGGGGGTCGGCGACGTCGAGGGGCAGATCCGCTGGCGCTGGATGGAGGAGGCGGCAAGGCGACCCGAGGGCTTCGCCTACTTCGAGACCGTGTTCCCGCTGCAGAAGAATCGCCACCTCATCGGCACGCAGGACTGGGAGTTCGCGCTCGGCGCCGGGCTCGTGCGCGGACATCGTTGGGGCACGGTGACGGTGCGCGCCGCCGTCGAATACGCGCGCGAAGAGGGCAAGCTCGACGTCGGCGAGTACGCCGTCGAGTACCTCAAGCGCCTGTCACCGAAGTGGCGCGTCGTCGGCATCGTGGAAGGAAGCCAGCTCGACGAGGTCGAGCTGATCACGGAAGGCCAGTGGCACTTCGGCCAGCGCGCGTGGCTCAAGCTCAACACCAGCTTCGGGCTCACCGAGAACGCCACCGGCTTCGCCCCGGAAGTGGGCGTGATGTTCTCGTTCTAGAGCTTGCGCACGCGCAGCTCGTGCGCCGCGAGCGTGAGCCCGAGATGCTCGGCGATGCGGCGCGGTCCGCGATCGAGCGCCTGGGCCTCGGCGACGAGGCGGCGATTGGCGAGCAGGAGCGCGTGGGACACCTCACCGACCAGGTACGTGGCCAGCCCCTTGCGGCGATGTGCGGCGCGGATCGCGGGACGGATGGCGACGTAGCGATGCGCCGCCAGCGGCACGCCGAGGGCGACACCCGCGAGCTCGCCGCCGCGATAGAGCCCCCACAACCTCTTGGAGCCCGTGGCGCGCGCCACCGCTTCGGCGTCGCGCAGCGGCGGCTCGATGGCCGAGTCCTCGGCGAGGAGTGCCGTGGCGGCGGCGGCTTGATCGGCGCCCAGGGCGCGTACCTCCGCCCCTTCGGGCCGCGGCGGGCGCTGCAGCACGCCGGTCTCGAGCGCGTAGATCGGCGCCGCGGGCCGCGCGTCCCAGCGCTGCTTGGAGGCGAAGGCGAGCGCCGCCTCGAGCGCCAGCCCGTCGTCCGTGCGCACGTCGATCTCGCGCACCGAGAGCTTCGCCACCGCCTCCTCGAAGGCCTCGCTCGTGCGCCCGCGCCACGCCGACTCGACCGCGAACTCGACGAGACGCGACTCGCCGGCGACCAGCGCGTAGCCGATCTCGGCGTGTCCTTCGCGCAGGCGATACGCGATCCCGGCGGCGGCCGCGCGCTCGTGCTCCCAGGAGAAGCACCGCACGCGCAGCGCGTCGATCTTGGCGCGGCGCCGGGCGACGATCTGATCGAGCGGGACCTGTTCGAGAATCATCGTGTGGTTACGGCTCGATGACTTCGGGCACGGCGAGGCCCGGCGCGGGTGTTGCCGCGCGCTCTTTCTGCGGCGCCATGAGCGGCAGGAGCCCGAGGCAGACGAGGCCGACGAGCGAATCGATCACCAGCGTCCGCGGATAGCCCCAGCGCACGACTGCCAGCCCCTGCCAGTTGGCGCTGTAGGTGATGACCAGGTTGAGCATGGCCATGTAGGCGGTGAACTGCGTGGCCGCGACCCGCACCGTGGTCACGTCCATGAACAGCGCGGTGCGCGTGCCGTACATGAGGCCGTTGAACACCGAGTACACGATGGTCGCGGTCCAGAAGGCTTGCAGGAGCCACGCCGGCGGCACGGGCCGGCCCACCGCGTTCACGTCGACGGACATGATCCAGCCCGCCTTCTGCATCTCGGCCGCGAGGTAGAGCGTGGGAATCGACATGGCCGCGATGTAGACGGCGAGCATGCGCCGGCGGCCGAGCCGATCGGAGAGCCAGCCGCCGGCCACGCATCCGGCCGCCGACGTGACCGTCGACCAGAGATTGAGCGTGGCCACCTGCGGGTCGCTCATGCCCAGCTCGACCGCGAGATTCGATTGCAGCGCGAGCCCGAGCGCGTAGGCGCCCGCGGGCAGGATGGCGAACAGCAGGCCGACGAGCGCGGCACGCGTGCCGAAGAAGGCGCGCACGGCGTCGCGGGCGAATCCGAGGATCTCGCTCACGATGGCGTCCGCCGCCGGGCCTGGCGCGCGCACCCGTGTCGGATCCGGCTTCTCGCGAATCGGCCGCGCCACCACCAGCGTGACGAACAGGATGCATCCGCCGACCACGAGATAGGTGGCGTGGAAGTCCATGACCGACGTGAGGTACAGCACGCCCGAGCCGCCGATCGCCTGCCCGAGGTAGGCGCCCGCGAACATGAGGCCGTTGGCGAGCCCGCGCTCCGACTCGTGCAGCACGCTCACGGCGAGCGCGTCGATGGCCACGTCCTGGGTGGCGCCGAACACGTTGTGGATGAGGATGAGGAACGTGAAGAGCTTGACCTCGGTCGTGAAGTTGACCGGCAGCGCCGCCATGAGGGTGAGCACCATCATGACCTGCGCGCCCACGATCCACATGCGCCGCCGGCCCCACTTGTCCGACGACAGCACATCGACGAACGGCCCGAACGCCCACTTGAAGGCCCACGGCAGATAGAGCGAGCCGACGAAAGCGCCGATCTCGGCCGGGCCGAGGCCCTGGCGGCGCATCTGCGTGGCGATGGCGGTGGCGGTGAACCCGAGCGGGATGCCTTCCGTCAGATAGAGGAAGAAGAACGTGAAGAAGCGTCCGCCGCGGGTGGCGATGGGATTGGGGAGCTTCATCGCTACATCCCGGTCTTCTTCTTCGCCTCGGCTTCCTGCGCACGCGCGGTCCACGGCGGGACGATGCCGTTGGCGCGTGCGTAGGCGATCGACTGCCCGAGGTGCTCGTGCATGTGCGAGATCAGCGTGAGGTAGCCGCCGCGCACCGTGGTCGGCTTGCCGAACAGGGTGATCTCGCGCTCCCAGTCGGCGTCGGGCGTGTTGGTGATCGCCTGACGCACGTGATCGAACGAGGCTTTGAGCAGTTTCTCGATCTCGGCCTTGTCGGTCGTCGACTTCTCGAGCTTGCCGAGATCCATGCCCTCGGGCGGGTTCACGCCCCACGCCTTGGGGATCATGTAGTTCCCGGCGGTCACGTGCAGGAACACCTCGGCCGTGGTGCGCACGTCCTTGCCGGGCCGATAGGAATACTTGCCCTGCGGCGTGGCGGCGGCGAGGTCGTCGAGCTTGCTCGCGGCGTCGTCCATGCTGCGCAGGAGCTCGGCGCGAAGGTCGGCGCGCGCCGGGCCGGGGGCGAGGGCGAGCCACAACAGGGACAGAATCGGAAGCGTGCGCGCGAGGCGTCGAAGCTTCATGGCGGTGATCCTCCTTGGGGACAGATGCCGCACGATCGGGCGCGTCGCATGCTACCGCTCTTGAGCGGAGCGGGCCAGCGCGTCATGCTAATGGCCGATTGCCGTACGCCCTTCCGGAGGTCCCTCGCATGACCGACCGCCACGCCCCGCTCGATCTCACGCCCGAACAGTTCCGCGCCATCGGCCACAAGCTCGTGGAGCGCATCGCGGCGCACTGGGAGAGCTTGCGCGACGGCCCGGTGACCCCCGGCGAGACCCCGGCCGCGGTGCGCGCGGCGCTGGGCCAGGGACCCCTGCCCGAGCGCGGCATGGATCCCGAGCGCCTGGTCGAGGAGGCGGCGGAGCTCCTGTTCCACCACTCCCTTTACAACGGGCACCCGCGCTTCTTCGGCTACATCACGTCGTCGGCCGCGCCGGTGGGCGCGCTCGGCGATCTGCTGGCCGCGTCGGTGAACGCGAACTGCGGCGCCTTCTCGCTCTCGCCCATGGCCACGGAGATCGAGCGCCAGTCGGTGCGCTGGATCTGCGAGTGGCTCGGCTATCCCGCCGATACCGAGGGCCTGCTCGTGAGCGGCGGCAACATGGCGAACTTCGTGTGCTTCCTCGCCGCGCGCCGCGCGCGGGCGCCGTGGAACGTGCGCGAGCAGGGCGCGGCCGGCGCCGGGCAGCCGCGGCTTCGCGTCTACGCCTCGAGCGAGACGCACACCTGGGTGCAGAAGGCCTGCGATCTCTTCGGCCTCGGCACCGAGGCGCTGCGCTGGATCCCCGTCGACGACGAGCTGCGCATGGACGTCGCGGAGCTCGGCCGCGCCGTCGCCGAGGATCGCGCGCGCGGCGACCACCCGTTCCTCGTCGTCGGCACGGCCGGATCGGTGGGCACGGGTGCCGTCGATCCGCTGCCGGCGATCGCCGAGCTGTGCCGGCGCGAGAAGCTCTGGTTCCACGCCGACGGTGCTTACGGCGCGCTCGCCGCGCCGATCGAAGGCGTGCCCGCGGATCTCCAGGGCGCGGCGCTCGCCGACTCGGTGGCCGTCGATCCGCACAAATGGTTCTACGCGCCCATCGAGGCCGGATGCGCGCTCGTGCGCCACCGCGGCGCCCTGGTCGACACGTTCTCGTACCGGCCGCCGTACTACCGCTTCGACGAGGGCGGCGACGAGCCGCCGGTCAACTTCTACGAGCGCGGGCCGCAGAACACGCGCGGGTTCCGCGCGCTCAAGGTGTGGCTCGGCATGCGCCAGGCGGGCCGCGAAGGCTACGCCCGCTCGATCGCCGACGACATCCGGCTGGCGCGCCGTCTCTACGAGCGCGCCGCCGCGCATCCGCGGCTCGAGGCGTTCACGCACGGACTCTCGATCGCCACGTTCCGCTACGTGCCGGAGGGCGGCGCGCCCGAGGAACACTTGAATCGCCTGAACGAGGAGCTGCTCGCGCGCATGCAGCGCGACGGTCGCGCGTACCTATCGAATCACGTGGTGCGCGGCGCGTTCGTGCTGCGCGCCTGCATCGTGAACTTCCGCACCACCGAGGCCGATGTCGACGCCGTGCCCGACATCGCCGCCGAGATCGGCGACGCGCTCGATCGCGAGATGCGGCCCGAAAGGGCCCTGACTCCGAACTCGTAACCCCCCCGAGCCACCGGGGCCCTGGGCGGGCTCGCGGCGGACTCAAGCTCGCCCGTGGAGCGCCGATACCGATCAAGCTGGGAAGCGAGGTCCCGAGCCGCTGGGGCGGGGCCCATGTTGCATTCCCCGCGCGGAGGTCAGGGGGTCATGGAAGAGAGCCACGGGAAGCAAGACCCGACATCGGATTCGGCGACCGAAAAGGTCGCTTTCTATTTCGATCCTCGCGATCTGGTCCCCGAGCCTCTGTTCTGCTGCGACGTCGAAGGCTGGATTCTGTGGCTCAACCGGGCCGCCGAGCAGCTGCTGGGCCGGCCGGCGCACGAGCTGATCGGGAACTCGTTCGCTGAGCTGTTCCCGCCGGATGACCGGAACCGCACGGCCCTTCACTTCGTTCGCCAGCACTGGCGCGGGGTGACCGAGTCGTACTGGGAGGCCCCGCTGGTCTCCGCGAGCGGCCGATCTCACTGGGCGGGGATGCGCTTGCGCCTGCTTCGTGCCGGCAACGGGCGAATGGTCTATGTCTGCTCGGCACACGATCTGCAGGCGATTCACAGCGAGCTGGAGGAAACCAAGCGCAAGGTCCAAGCGGCGACGTCGCGCGCCGACGAGGCGGCGGCGGCCGCGGAGCTCAAGTCGGAGTTCCTCGCCACGACGAGCCAGGAGCTTCGCGTCCCGATGAGCGGGGTCATCGGCATGTCGCGGCTCCTGCTCGAATCGGAGCTCAATCGAGACCAGCGCATGTTTGCCGAGGTCATTCAGAACTCGGCCGAGTCTCTGCTCGGCCTCGTCGACGACGTGCTCGATTATTCGCGGATCGAAGCCGCCAGGCTGACTCTGCAACACATCGATTTCGACCTGCGCGTAGCCGCCGATGCCGCGGCGGCCACTCTCTCGTCGCGGGCGGGCGCCAAGGGCCTCCTGTTCGCCTTTGGCGTCCACCACCGCGTGCCCTCGCTGCTGACCGGCGATCCCGGTCGCCTTCGCCAGGTCCTGCTCAGCCTGGCCGGCAATACGATTCAGTTCGCCGAGAGCGGTGAGGTCTCGCTGCGCGTCGACCTGACGGAAGAGACTCCTCGTACCGTCACCCTTCGATTCTGGCTCCGCGCCGGAAAGGGCGTGGCCCCCACCAGTCGGACGGCTGCGTTGCTTCGCGCGTTCGCCAATGACGATTCGGTCCTGGTGCGCGAGTTCGGATCCACCGGGCTCGGCCTCTCGATCTCCCGCCGGCTGGTCGCCCTCATGGGTGGCCAAGTAGGAATCGTTGGCAATGCCGATCCTGGCATCGCCATCTGGATCGACTTGCCGTTCGAGAAGCAGGCCGAGCGCAAGGAGACCGCCTCCGAGGGCGCCGTCGAGATCGCCGGGCTTCGAGTGCTGGTCATCGGCTCGGTGGCGGCCACGCGCCTCGGCATCGTCGAGACGGTCACCGCTCTGGACTGTCGCTGCACGGAAAAGGAAGACGCCGAAGGCGCGCTCGAGGAAATGCGCCGGGCGGCTCGGGAAGGAGCTGGGTATCGTCTCGTCTTCGTCGACTACGATCCCGCCGGTTTCGATCCCGGTGCCCTCGCCCGCTCGATCCGCAGCGACAAGGCTCTGAGTGCATCGAGCCTCGTTCTGACCACGATCATCGGCCGTCAGGGAGATGCCGCGCGGGCCGAAGAATGGAGTTATGCGGCGTATCTCGTGATGCCGCTCGAGAGGGATGACCTGCGCGAGGCGATGGCGGAGGTCCTGCGCCGCTCGAGCGCCGCGCCGGGCACGTCGGGCAGCGCCGCGCCGTCTCTGGTCACCAGGCATTCGATCGCCGAGCAGAGGCGTCAGCGCATCAGGGTTCTCCTGGTGGAGGACGATCCGGTCGACCAGCTGGTGATCTCGGGAGCGCTGCGCCGGATGGGCTACGACCCATGCATCGTGAAGAGTGGGGGCGAGGCCCTGGAGGCCGTGCGGCGCCAGCCATTCGACATCATCTTTCTCGACATCGTCATGCCTGATCTCACCGGCTGGGAGGTCGCGTCGATCATCCGCAAGGAGAAGTCCGGTGGTCGCCGGACTCCCATCATCGCCACCACGGCACTCGACTCGCAGGAGGACCGGGCGCACTGCCGTGAGGCCGGCATGGACGGGTGCCTGTCGAAGCCGCTCGATTTCGAGGCCATGGCCGCCATGATCGAGTGCTGGACCTCGAAGGATGAGCCGTCCTCCGGCGACCGGCCCACGATCGCTTCCCTCGCGGCGGAGTCTCCGGCGGCGGCCGAGACCTCGGCGACGTCACCGCCCGAGCACGAAGGCCATGCCAACCCGGACATCACTCGGGTCGACGAATCCGTGCCGGTCCTCGACGTGCAGCGCCTCGAAATCTCGTGCCTGGGGAACGATGAGCTCCGCACCCTCTTGATCACCGCGTTCTCCGTCCACAATCGACCTCCGATGCAGCGGCTGGGGGCGGCGATCGAAGCCGGCGACGCCGCCGCCGTGGAACTCGAATCCCACACCTTGCGCGGCATGTGCGCCTCTCTGGGGGCGGACCGGTCCGCGATCCTCTTTCAACGACTCGAGTCCGGGGCCAGGGACGGGAACCAGGCGCACTGGCGCGATCTCTATCGATGTGCGCAAGCCGAGCTGGCGCGCGTGGACGACAGGTTGTGCCGCGGGGAGCAGGCCGCCTAGGGAATCCCCGTCGGCGTGACGACGCAGCACACCCCCAGACAAGGGCCGATACATGAAAGTGCTCCCGCTCCAGTTTCGACGGAGCCTGTTCTTCCGACTGGCGTCATGGACCGTGGTCGTCCAGCTCCTGTGCCTCAGCCTGGCGACCATTTTCGTGATCGCCATCAGCCGCGAGACTCTCAAGGTGCGGGCCTCGACCGATCTGGATGCGGAAGCGACCCGGGCTCTGGCAAGCGTGCAATCGGATCTCCGGATGCGTCAAAAGGAGATCGTCCTCTGGTCGAGCCTCGACGTCTTGGGCGATGTTCGCGCTCAGGACCACGACCGTCGCATCCACGCTCTCCTGGCCCGCTTGCAATCGGCCTACGCCACCGTCTATCGCGAGCTCGATGTGCTCGACGTCGACGGGCTCGTGGTGGCTTCCACGAACGGCCAGCGCCTCGGAACTCACTTCGACGTCCCGACCGGCAGCGAACAGGGACAGGCGTACTCCGATCTCGTTCG
>Ga0075423_10001168_pt1 | contig 22719 bp, 26 predicted proteins | sample SoiMethybrSBSTD2_FD_80114 | JGI IMG/M metagenome (GOLD analysis project Ga0075423, IMG submission 80114) | Bulk soil microbial communities from a Populus tree surrounding site in Tennessee, USA - Soil MetaG P. TD hybrid SBSTD2 | ecosystem: Environmental > Terrestrial > Soil > Tree plantation... | reverse complement strand
GGTCGCCGCCGAAGTCAACGCCCGACCTCGCAAACGCCTCGACTTCGAAACCCCCGCCGAAGCGCTCCAACGGCTACTATCCCAGCCACCCGAATCTGTTGCATCGACAGCCTGAATCCAAGGCCGAGATGGCATCACTGGAGTGAACTTTTCAGGGAATCACCTCGGAGCGGGCGGGCCTTTGAGGCAAGCACGTACGTTCGCCTACGCTGGACCGAGTCGTTGATGCCCCATTTCGGCGGAAACCACGACGTCAGGACTTGATCACTGGGCAGATACCGCTGTTTGATGCGACTCCTGCCTGAGTAGCCGGGGATTTCGGGATAGGCCACCCTGGCGTACTTGCCAACTTCGCAGAACAGGTTCTGACAGTCGATCAGTTGCAGACGACGCCCATTCAGACTACGGAAGCTGAGTCCCAAGCGGGCGAAATGTTCCTCCTGGGCCTCGCTCATGTAGCGGATGATCTCCGCTTCGATACCGCGGCTGCCGAGTCCGAAGCACTTGTAGATTCCATCCTTCGCTCCGGGTCCGGCGACGACGAAATCCATCTCACTGAAGTTGATCAAGGTTGCGTAGTTGATGTCGATGATCAATTGGAAAGCCAGGAAGTCACCCAGCCCGGGATACCGGCGGAGTAACTGGAATGCCTCCGACATCGAGCCGCTTGCTTGCAGTCTGTGAGCCAGCCCGTCGCTCAGCATCCGCTCCAGCAAAAGAAGATGATTCGTGTGCTTGCGCGTAGCACCCAGCTGGGGCGAGGGAATGACATACGCAGCGGAGTAGATCGGCTCCCTGCGTGAGATCACGTCAATCAATAAGTCGTCGTAACGCTCAACCTCGAACGTCGTCCGTGTCAGATCGCCAAGCGCCGAGCGAAGCATTTCCCAGGTCGAGATGCGGTTGAAGAACTTGAACAAGAAAATCCGAAACAGCACCTCATCCCGATCTTGGCTGCCGCTATAGATCACATTGCTGATCAAATACTGGCTAACGCGGTCCGCCGCACGGTAACAGTTGGTGAATCGGTACGACGTCATGATGGGATCCGTCGTCCAAGGACCTGGATGGCCGCGTAAGCGAGCTTGATACACCAGCTGCCGGGCCGCCGCGAACCGCCAATAGGTGTCGAAGACCGGAGTTGGGCGGAGACGAGGGCCAGCTATGACCGTCAGGGAACCCGACCAGCGACAAGCCAGGCTCTTGCGCCAAGCCGGAATGGCTCATTCCCAGCGCCAAGACGATGCTGGAAGTCTGCCTTGAGTTCGGCCCGCCGGTCGGGGGACAGTGAGGCGACATACGCACCCGAAGGCGAAACTCCGAACTGGAGCGGCTCCCACAAGTCTTCGAATCCTTCGTATCCAGCCGTGACAACCACATCTGAGATGCTGACCTTCTCAAGGCCGGCGCCCGTCCAGAGTGCCTGCAGCTCATCCGGCGTGCAGTACCGCATGGAGCGGCCCTCGTCGAGGTCCGCGGCCGACGGGTCAAGCGCTGCCACCGAATCCCAGAAGCGGCGAAGCAGCGTCATCTGACCTGCGTAGTCCCATACGGCAGCCGCGATGATGCTTCCGGACCTGGTGACTCGGCACATTTCGCGCACGCCGGCTTCAGCATCGGTCATGAAGTTGACCACGAGCTGCGCTAGCGTCCGGTCGAAGAACTCATCGCCGAACGGCAGTGCCTCAGCGGCCGCGACCTCCGCATGTACGCCGGGCAGCCTATCCTGGCAGGCCTGGACGAATGCGGACGATGGATCGATTGCCGATACCTGTTCGGCGCCGAGCACTGAGGCGAGCTGCTTGGTTAGGGCGCCCGGCCCACAGCCCACGTCGAGGGCCCGCTGACCCGGGCGCACATCTGCAAACTTGATCAACTCCAGCGCGAGTTCGCGGCCGTATCGGCCGATATGTCGGTCGTATACATCCGCGCCTTGAAGGAAGGTGTCCGCTACTGGTGTCCTGCTCATGGCGACCCAGTCTCTGACAGTGCGCATGTCCGCTTCAAGAGCCTTTTCAGTCCCGTCTCGGAACGCAATCGGTTGTGACGCTCGCAAAATATCCCGTAGCGTCCGAGGATCGGACACTCCAAGTATCGCGCGTCGACGCGGACGCAAGCTGATAACCACTTGCTGCCCTGACATGGATCAAGCGATCCTCAGACGGAGGAATCGAGACTGGAAAGCGGGTCATGAGCACGATTAAGCCCACTTTGGCGGAGAAGTTCGCTGAGCATGTTGCCTACCATCGTCCGCTCGCCGAGATCGAAAGAGCTGCCGCAGACTTGGGCCGCTCACCAAGCGATATCGGCACTCTCGAAATGATCGTCTGCCGACCGGCTGTGGATGAGCGAAAGGTTCTCGAGGAAGGCATCCTCGACACGGCGCATGGGCTTGCAGGGGATAGCTGGGAGGCGAGGGGAGCGGCCGATGGCAGCGCGGACCCGTTGCGGCAGATCACTGTCATGAACAGTCGGGTACTCGCATCTGTCGCGGGTGATCGTGCTCGGTGGCAGCTGGCCGGCGATCAGCTCATCGTCGATCTCGACCTGTCGATCGACAGCCTACCGGCAGGGACTCGACTGCAGATCGGTCATGCTGTCGTCGAGGTGACGGAGCCGCCGCACACCGGATGTGCGAAGTTCGCGGGCCGATTCGGCGCGATGGCGCTGGCCTGGACAAATGGTCCGGAGGGCCGACAGCATCGCCGTCGCGGCATGCATGTGCGAGTTCTGGAATCAGGCACTGTGCGCCGGGGCGACGCTATCCGCAAGCTGCCGCAAGGCTGATCACCAACAGCAGAAGCCGCCGTCGACAAGCAGGTCGACGCCGGTGCAGTAGCTTGCAGCAGAGGAGAGTAGGAACACCACCGGACCGGCGATCTCCTCCGGCTCGGCGTACCGGCCCATCGGTATCTCTCGGGAGAACTTCTCGACCAGGTCGACCATCTCCGGTCGGGTGTTCATCGGCGTTGCGGTGTAACCAGGGCTCACCGCGTTGACGCGCACGCCGCGATCGATCCATTCCACCGCTAGCGAACGCGTGAGGTGGCTCACCGCGGCCTTAGCGCTGTTGTAATGCACCTGTTGCAGGCCGCGGTTAGCAATGGTCCCGGACATCGAGCTGATATTGACGATCGAGCCACGGCCCTGCCGCAGCATCGCCTCGGCCTCTGTCTGGCAACTCAAGAACACTCCAGTGACGTCAACGTCGTATACCCGCTGCCACTGCTCAACCGACATGGTCTCTGCGCGGGCGGCGTTGGCGATTCCCGCTGAATTGACTGCAAGGCTAAGCGGACCAAACGCCGTCTCCGTCTCGTCTACCGCAGCACGTAGCTGGCCCAGCTGCGTGACGTCGGCAGCCAGAGATAGACAACGTCCGCCCGCTTCGGAAATGGCCTCGGCAGTCTCAGCGTTCGCCTGCGTGGTCAGATCGACTAGCCCCACCGAGGCGCCACCCGCAGCTATCGCCTGAGCGATGGCTCTCCCGATGCCGCTTCCGGCTCCAGTGACGAGTGCTACTTCGCCCTCCAGCGAGAAGCTCACAGGCGCCATTGCATGGCCTCCTCATCGAGATCGAGTGGCGTACTCCAAAAGGCGTACTGCAGACGACCCTTCAGGCGGATGTACGCGAGGTTTCCCAAGGCTAACGTCATTGCCGTTACCACCTGGAGGGCCACGAAATGACCACTGTTGATCACATCACCACTCGCCAAGCCCCAACGCTTCGCCGTCAGCCCCGCAGGCTGATTTATCACCTGGCGAAGCCGGGCTGGGTGATCATGACCATCCTCTCGCTGGTGACCATCGCCTTTGTGGTGCGCTACCTCGCGTTCAACCCAGACACCTACTTCCCAGAGCAACGGCAGGTGTACCAGCAGCGGGAGTTCATACTCGGTGTGCACGTGCTGAGCGGCATGCTGGCCTTACTAGTCGGTCCATTTCAGTTCGTGAGGAAGATCAGGCACCGCTTTCTGCCGGTGCACCGCTCGCTGGGTGTGGTCTATATCGCAAGCTGCACTGGACTGGGGTTGTCCGGTCTGGCGCTCGCTACCACATCGTTCGGCGGCTGGTCGACATCGCTGGCTTTTGGTTTGTTGGGGCTCAGCATGTTGTTTACGACCTGGACCGCGCTGCGCATGGTCCTGGCGGGTCGGATCGGTGATCATCGTCGCTGGATGATTCGGAGCTTCTCGTTGATCTTCGCCGGGGTCATGCTGCGAGTCCTCAGTCCTATCTACGGGCTCCTGAGCGGTGTCGGCCTGGTCTCCTTTTCATTCGAAACGGCATACACCTGGATCGCCTGGCTCTGCTGGGTGCCAAACCTGTTGATCGCGGTGTGGATCACCCGTCGGCCGAGGCCGATGGCATGATTTGGGATGATCATCTAACGAAATCGACTGACACGGAACGGCGTGAGGAGCGGATGCTGTTCACCCGTGATGATCTCGTACCCGAGCAACTCACCGATGATCAATGCCAGCGTGGCGCCACTGTGCGTGAAGGCGACGTAGAGGCCCTCGATGCCACCGAGCTGGCCGAGCACGGGTTCGCCATCGCCTGGGACCGGTTTCGGGCCGATGCCGTACGCCGCCGCACTCAGGGCCGGCGCGCCAGTGAGGGCGTCTGACGCCTCGGCGAGCAGCTCGTCGATGGTCTCTGCTGGGACCCGGTATGTGCCGTCGGCCCGCAGGTCGATGTGCGACGTGGTCCAGTCCGCGTCGACAGCCAGGCCGCCGTCCGGGGCAGGTCGCAGCGAGACACGGGGCGTGTTGAGTACGGCACGCAGCCCGGTCTCCACTGGCCGCGTCCTGATCAACATTGCCGTTGAGGTGGCGTCGGGGATGGTGACACCGAGCTCAGCAGCCAGCCGTGGCACCCCGAAGCCTGTTGCTACCAGGACCGCATCGACCCCGATGGCGTCGTGGCGCTCAATGCTGATCTTCGCTACGTGGCCGCCGTGACTGATCACGGAAGCCTTGCCGGCGTTGGTGATCAACTCAGCGCCATACCCGATGAGCTCTTCTGTCAGATAGTTGATCAAGGATGGAAGATCGACCCAGCCCTCACCCGGATTCCAGATCGCTCCCTGCGCCGGGATGGCAGCGGGATCGACACCCGATACCTGATCGGCAACTTGCTCGGCCGTAAGCAGATGGCTCTCGTAGCCGTGAGCAAGCTGATAAGCGTGGATCTCATGGAGCGCATCTGCCTTTTCGGGCGGCTGCCACATCAGTCCTCCGTCGAATCGCAGCCAATCCTGTGCGGGTTGGTGCGCGAACAGTGTTCGGTAGCGGTCGATCGCAATCATGCGGAAACGGTGATAGTGCTCCGACCACCCACTGGCCGAGTTAATCCATGACAAGGATCGGCCAGAAGCGCCGCTACTAAAAGCGCCCTCGGTCACCAGCCATACCCTGGCGCCACTCCGGGCTAGGTGGTAGGCGCTGGAGACCCCAATAACGCCTCCACCGATGACTGCCACTCTGGGTTGTGAGTGGTTGCTCATCTACCTAACCCGATGGCGGCGTGTACTGGCTCACCGTGAAGACCGCGCCCTGCGGATCGCGAATCTGCGCGTCCCGCGTCCACTCGGTATCGGCGGACGAGACCACGATCGCGCCGAGATCCTCCGCAGCCGCCGCCGAGTCGTCGCGATCGGCGACGGTGAACGTCACATGCCAGTGCGGTTGATCGTCCTGCGCCAGAGCGAGCCAGGCAAAGGCATCAGCGAACCCAGGTGGCACCTGGGCGCCAGACTGTCTCTGATGGATCCAAGGATCTGAGGTTGCAGCGAGATGATCACCATAGCCCGGTTGCCTGATCATGGTCGCGAAACCAATGTCGTCGAAGATCCAGCCGAAAAGGCCACCGTAGAAAGCGGTCGCCGCTGACGGGTCGGCTGTGTGCAAGTCGCTGAAATTCCAGGCACCAGGAGTGTTAGCCACCTGTGCGCCGTACCGCTCCTGCGACTGCCACAATCGGAACGGGATGCCTTCCGGGTCGAGGCAGGACGCAATGAGGGCGCCTTCCACAAAATTGGACGGTGACTCTGCAATACGACCGCCGGCCGAGACCAGATGGTCGGCTACCGGGTTAATCTCTCGAACTGAGATGTAAGTGTTCCAGGCAGCGGGGCGCGCAATCGGCTCGTCGACGGGCCGTTGACTAATTCCGGCGGCGTCCTGGCCATCGCGTTGAGCAATGAAGTACCGGGGCTTCCGCCCGACGTCGAGGAACGTCCAACCGAAGAGAACGCCGTAGAATCTCGCGGCCTCCTCAACATCGACCACCTCGATATCCACCCAGCAGGTGACACCCTCGGGATAGGTCCTCGGGGTGTTCATCAGCCTCTCCTTTCGTCCGCCCTCACCGTAGGGCATTGGCCGACATTCACCATTCGGCAATCGATCCATCCGCGTGTCGCCAGGTTCGGTTGCGCCATCGATATGCCGGCCGCCTTGCCTACCGAACCTCCACGACCGCGTACGTGGGCCGTCCGGTTCGTGCCCAGTCGACAATGTTCTGGGCGGCCTTGCGCCGGAGCTCCACTTCGGCCTCCTCGGAGTACCAGGCCACGTGAGGAGTGATCAACGCCCGCGGGTGCCTAAGCAGCGGATGATCCATCGGCGGTGGTTCCTGAGGCAATACGTCGAGGGCAGCACCGGCAAGCCGACCACTTTGAAGCGCCTCGTACAGCGCGTCAAGATCGACTAGCCCACCTCGTGAGGTATTCACCACATAGGAACCGGTAGGCATGCGCTCGAGAAGATCAAAACCAAACCAGCCCGCGAGTGGCGTCGGTCAACGGCAGGTGCAATGTCACCGCCGAACTGCGAGCGAACAAGTCCGGAAGGTCGACCCGCTCGAAGCCTTCAGGCCAGACCGAGTCCGGCAGGTGTGGGTCGTAGCCCACAACCGCACCAAACCATGGCGCCGCCCGCTGCGCTGTCATTCGTCCGATGCGGCCCAGACCGACCACCCCAAGGGTCAAAGAGTCGGGACGTCGCAGCTCACCACCAAGGTGGTAGTCCCAGCGTCCGGCCCTTACTTCGCGATCATGTCCGGCAAGATTGCGCAACACCGCAAGCAGCATCGCGACTGCGTGCAGCGCCACCTCCGTTGTGCCGTAGTCGGGCACATTGCACACCCATACCCCGTGCTCCCGTGCCGCCTCGGTGTCCACGGAATCAACTCCGACGCCATATCGGCTCAACAGTCTCAACTGGGGTCGTGCCTCGAACACGGCTGCGGTGATGGGGGCGTACTGAACAAGTGCAGCGTCCATCCCATCCGCTGCCTCGATGACGTCCTCTGGCGTCCGGCAGGAGGCAAGCACAAGCTCATGGCCTCCGCTGGCCAAGACCAGGGCCTCGAGATCGAGCGACTTGTACTCGGCGTCGGTTACTAGCACTTTCATCGCTTGTGCACCCCGCTGTCAATAATTCGTCGGGCCAGAGAGTGCGAGGGCAGTTGCGCCCACCACGTCTCAATTCCAAACTTCTACCTGCTGCTAATTTGCGGTCAAGTGAACTTGTGCCGCGCTATAGCCGAGAGGCACAGTGACGCCATGACGACGACTCAAGGGGTGGCCTCTCAAACCGATACTGCGGTTCTCGGTGGGGCGGGCGAGATCCTTCAGCCGGAGCAGGTCAGAGAGTTCGTCGCTACCGCGGTGGCCGGTGCGGGCCTGGAGAACCAGCGAGTCTGCCTCGTGGTTCCCGACGGCACCAGGACCTGCCCACTTTCCTTGCTGTTGCAGGCCATGCGGGAGGCCTTAGCGTCGGCGTCGCAAGTCGAAGTGATCATCGCCCTGGGCACGCACCAGGGCATGTCGGACAAGCATCTTGCGCGACACCTGGGATACAACCGGGGCGAACTCCAGCAGACCTATCGAGGGTGGCAGGTGCTCAACCACGAATTCTGGCTGCCGGAGACATTCATCACGGTCGGAAGCATCGGTGCTGACCGGATCGGCGAACTGACCGGCGGACTGCTGACTGATACGGCGGTCGATGTCCGGATCAATCGGCACGTCGCCGAGGCGGATGTCGCGATTGTGGTCGGTCCCGTTTTTCCGCATGCGGTGGTGGGGTTCTCCGGGGGCAACAAGTATTTCTTCCCGGGGTCTCTGGACCGGAATTGATCAACTGGTCGCACTGGGTTGGCGCCTTGATCACCAGCGCGGAGATGATCGGGACGCGTGGCATCACTCCGGTACGTGCGTTGATCGACGAAGGCGCCAGCATGATTCCGGCCAGACGCTTGGCGCTCTGCCTCGTCGTCGCCTCCGGCACCGACACATTGCATGCAGTGGCCTTCGGTACGCCGGAGGACTCTTGGGCGGCCTGTGCGGAGATCTCGGCCCAAACGCATGTGACGTATCTTGATCATCCGGTACGCCGGGTGTTGTCGATCATGCCGACGAAGTATCAAGACATCTGGACCGCTGCCAAGGGTTTCTACAAGCTCGAGCCGATCGTCGCCGACGGCGGTGAACTGATCATCTATGCACCACACATCACTCAGATCTCAGAAATGCATCCGAGTATCGCTGAGATCGGCTATCACAATCGTGATTACTTCCTCGGTCAGTGGGAGAAGTTCCGGGACAGGCCGTGGGGCGATCTTGCTCACTCCACACATTTACGCGGCCAGGGCACCTGGGATCCCGAGCGCGCTGAGATGAATCGGGTGTCCGTCACACTGGCTACCGGAATTCCCGAGGACGTCGTACGCACGGCAAATCTGAACTATCTCGACCCGGCCACTGTTGATCTTGCCGCGTATGAGGCGGATCCAGATACCTTTGAGGAACCGCACGCTGGTGAGGTGCTCTATCGGCTACGACCCGGGACTGAGGCCGAGTCGCCGGGCGAACCCGACGGCCGTCTGCCGGCAGCTGAAGGCCTAGACGGCTGAACTTCGCTGATCCGTGATCAGCGTGTCTTCAGGGGTGCGCAACGTCATGTAGTGGGCGGACTTCTCGTCGAAGCGTGCAAGCACGGCCTGCGCTGCGGGCGGGACATAGGCCGTTTCATAATCGTCGCCGGCGAAGGCGCGAACGTTGTCCAGCGAGTCGAAGATCATCACGGTTGCGAATTCGACCTCGTGGTCGAGATCACGACGGAGCAGGTAGGCACCGTGATAGCCGTCGAGTCGGCGCGCTGCGATTCCAGGTAGCACCTGCTCACTGACGATCTTCTCGTACGCCTCGGCATTCTGCTGGGTCGTCCAGCCCCTCCAGTAGCGCAAGATCACATGCATCACGCCCCTCGCCGTGCCGCCAGGCTCATTATCGCCTAGTTGAGAGAGCTGAGCCGGCTTCCTACCTGGGCCACTGACGGGTTGGTCAGCGCAGATCCATCGCGGAACAGAACAGTCGGTACTGTCAGATTGCCATCGTTGATCTGAGCAACGACGGCGGCGCCATCGGCATGATCTTCAATGTCGATCTCGCGGAATGCGATGCCGGCGCGATCAAGCTGTGACTTGAGCCGTATGCAGTAACCACACCAACTGGTCGTAAAGACAGTCGGCTGGTCTGCGGGCCTTAAATCCATAGTCACGTTATGTGTAACTGGCAGTTCCGCGATGCTATTTCCTTTCCATGTATTGCGTTCGTCACATTTTTGGCACCACGCAGGCGCACACCACGGGCCGCTCCTGCTCGTCTCAGCCGCCCGAGGGCGACACGTCCAGCCGTGCCTCGTCGCGGGTTGCCTCGGCTATCCGAGGACTTGTCGAGGGTCATGACGACTCACGCGCCATACATCAGGGAGCCCGGCGTGGTGAGGGTCTGGCCGGTTTCCAGCCAGGTCTTCAGACCGGACAAGATCATTGGCCAGCCGCCGTACAGCTCCGGCGAAGCCGTCTCGCTCAGCTGATCATGGGTGACGGTGAGGCGGCAGGAGTCGCCGACCGGTTCGATCTCCCAGGTCACTCGTGAGGTGCCCTCGCGCTCGGCCTCCTCACTCCACAAGACGTGCATCGTCTGAACGAGCCGATGCGGCGGATCCACAATGAGGTTCTCGCCTTCGAGAAGCGGTCCATCGGCGCCAGCATGGACCAGCTCGTAGCGGGATCCCGGTGTCCAATCCGACTCAATGCTGGAGCCAAAGTGGTACCTGGCCCGAATCGAAGGATCGGTAATCGCTTCCCAGAGACGCTCCGGTGTTGTCCGGATGTAGATCTCGAAGACTTTTTCCATGGGGCGCTCCAGTTCCTGCTTGAGCCCGGCCAGACCGGCGGCCCACGGCTCGGTGTACTTGCTCACCCACCGGTCATGGATGAGGCGGATCGGAATGGGATTGAGGAAGTGGAGCTTTTCCCGACCTCGTCGCCGACTCACCACCAGGCCCGCTTCCTCCAATAGACGCAGGTGCTTGGCCACAGCGATCCGTGTCATGTCGTGGCCGGCGGTAAGTGCGACCAGCGTCTGGCCGTCCCGGGCAAACAGCGCATCGAGCAGCGCCCGCCGAGTCGGATCGGCGAGAGCCCGGAACACCGTCTCCACGAGAAACCACAATAGGAAACCAAATGGTTTCCTGTCAATTGATCAGGCTTCCCGGTCGCTCAGGGTCGGCTCGACCCACACCGAATCATGATCAACTAACGGCCTCACCGGAGCAATCAGCTCTGGGTCCGCGTGATCGTGGAGTTGATCACTAGCGATCCGGCGTGCGATGCCGGCAACGAAGTCGGCGATCTGCACTCGGGGCTCCCGACTGGAATCGACAAGCCGGACATCGGTGAGTCGATGTCCGGGATGGGCCGCGGCGAAGGCCATCGCGATGTCGGCGATTCGCTCCGGTGTCAGGGCCGACTGTTCGTCATGTACGACGGAGAGGCTCGGAGCGCCCGAGCCCCAACGGTTGACAGCGCAGTTGAGGGCTGGAATCAGTGGCTCGATGAGCGGAGTCAGCTTGGGATTCTGCAGGTGTGCTGCTCGGGTTGCCTCGGCGATGGGCCGGGTCCGTTCCAGCAGACTCATCAGCTGCCGAACGTCAGCGGGCGCATTGCTCTGACTCATGTTCTCGACTGCGGCATAGAAGATCTGAACCGGATTCTTGGGCAGCCAACGGTTGTTGATGCGGAACAGGTTGGCCGACGCCGCAAGGAAGTGCTGCCAGCGAGCCGGGCCATAGCTTGTCTCGCCCGAGCGGTAGAGGGTGAGCGCCATGTCCCGCGTACCCGCATCGTGCCCAGGGGGAGTGATTCCGCGTACGGCCCGCTCGCCGAGAAGTACGTCAACCAGTCGCGAGAGCACGAAGAACCGGTTGTCAGTGAGGTGAACGTACGCGTTCTGGTTGATCGGGCTGCTGGGGCCAAGGAACCACAGCAGGATCCGTCGGCGACGCGGCCGCAAGATCTCGGGCGACTTGTACTCGCCGCTGCCCCGAGCACCGATTTCCTGCAGCAGATACTTGATCAACTCCGCGGCTGCCTCCGGCTCGATGCGAATGCTGGCGTGGGCGAACACAGGGCTGTGTCCGACGCCGACCAAGTTTCCGCCGGAGAAGCCCGACTCATCACAGGCGATTTCGATGTGTCGCACCCGGCTCTTGTTGCTGTTCATGATCAAATCTGTGCCCGCGCTGCTGTTCCTGCGCTGCCTTGTTTGTGTATCAGCTTCAACTTCGTCAACCATGCCGTACGCGGGCAGTTCCCGACATGTTGAGATTTGCAGTGTGACCGAGACGGAGATCATCGAGTATGTCAGTGGCTTGCCGGGTGTAGTCGTGCTCACAGCGAGCGAGGAGACTGCGGCGCCGGAAGTTGCTTGGGGCGACAGATTCTTCTATTACGACCCGGAAGGTGATCAGCCGGCGAATCAGCGACTCCCATTCGCCACAATCGTGGTGTCGGACTATCCCGGCTGGGACACCGAATCTGATCTTGATCGCGACGGGATCTTCCGTGTCAACATCGCCGTCGGTCGGAGCGATTTCACGCGGCTCTTGGGCTACCCGCCGAAGGAGCACGAGGTCCATCACAGTGACTTCGACTATGCGGCGATCGACATACTCATCCCGCATCCGACCTACGCCTCTCAGGGCTGGGTCGCCATTCTCAATCCCGGCGAACGGACGAGCACGCAACTGAGGAGCCTCCTCGACAATGCGCATCGCCTCGCGATCCAGAGGCAAACGCGACGGCAGGCCGCCGCCGGATGACTGGGTGCGCATGCGCGTCTCCGCTGCAATGACTGTGGAGGAACGACAACCTACAAGCTCGAAGCGAAACACAGGAGGTCGAAGTGTCTACATCAGTGCTCTACATGTCGATGTCGCTGGACGGGTACATCGCCGGCCCCGGCGATGACTTCGACAATCCTTTCGGCGACGGTGGCCAGCGGCTGCACGATTGGTTCGTCGCTCCGAACGGGGAGTTTTTTCGGCCGTCTGGGCCGGCCGGAGAGTTGATCGACGAATGGAATGCAACTGGTGCCGTGGTCGTGGGTCGGCGAACCGCGGAATACGTTGATCACTGGGGCGGTGATCATCACGGTGTCCCGATCTTCGTCCCCAGTCATAGACCGCCCGCTCCCTCCGTCGCGAGATATCCGTTGGTGACGTATGTCACCGACGGGATCGCGAATGCGATGTCCCAGGCCAAGGCAGCCGCCGGCGACCGGAATGTGATGGTGCATGGCGCGTACACGGCTCAGCGGGCACTTGCTGCCGGTGTGCTGGACGAGTTGCAGATTCATCAGATCCCAGTGCTGTTTGGTGGCGGCCGTCGGATGTTCGAGCTGTTGCCGTCGCGGATTGAGCTGGAGATCGTTCGGGTGATCGCTACGCCGGAGGCCACGCACATCCGATACCGCGTCCGCCGCTGAACCGGATCAAGCATCACTTGCTGCTGCCAGGAAAGTGCTGGAAAACGACGATTCTGAATTCGACTAAGAACTGCCATTCACCAGCACTTTTCGACGGAGGATCGCATGATGTCTCAACTCGAAGCTAAAGCGGGTGCGCCTCGTAGCGTCCGGCGTCCTCGACGATGAGGATTCCGTCTCCTTTGCCCAGTGGGCTGATGATCTGGCCGGTGAGTCCACAGACGGCTGCCTCGTTCGTCGGGCTGTGGCCGACGATCAATGCCCGACCATCCTGCGGCAGTGCCTCGATCACTCCCTGCAGCGCCGCACCGAGCAGCCTGCTTTCATGCTCGACAAGATCAGGATCAACGACCCGCATCTCTTCGAGCGAAGCGCCCTTGCCGGCCGCCTTCGCAGCTTCCCGCCATCGATCCTCAACCGCCGACCGCAGGGCGGTTTCTCTAATGATCGATGAATCCTCCTGACCGGCCGCACGGCGCAAGATGCCGAGCATTTCGGTCGCCCGCTCAGCACCGGTGGAGACGAATAGCGCGTACGGCGGATGCAGGCCGGTTCGGCCGATGGCTTCAGCGTCCGCGACGCCCTGCTCGCTCAGCCGGTCGCCATCGTTGTCGGTGTGTCGCCGCAGCTCTGCATATCGCATGCGTCCATCTTGCCGCCGGGCCTTTCTGAGCAGCAGCGGGCAGTAACTGGTCTGGTGGCTGAGCAGCCTTCTTGTTGGCCATGTCGCGGCGAAACGCTAACGTCCGAGCATCAATACTGAAAGGAACGGGGATGGCCCAAAGACATATCGGCTCATGTCGGGGTTTGCGGCTGATGGTGAACCAGGTACAGATGCTCTGGCGGGGATGTCGAAGATCGTGTTTTCGAGCACCTTGACCGAGCCCTTGTCGTGGCCGAATACACAGCTGATCGCGCAAAACCCGGTTGAGGCTGTCCGGGAGATGAAAGACAAAGGCACCTCTATGCGCACCTTGGGCAGCCTCACCTTGTGCCGTTCTCTTTTGAAAGCCGGTCTCGTGGACCGTTTCCGCGTGGTCGTCTTCCCGGTCATTACCGGAAGCACCGGTAGCGACCGGATTTACGACGGGTATCCCGATGTCTCCTTGGACATGGTGGGCAGCCGTACCTTCGATGATCGAATCCAGCTGCTTGAGTACGTCCCAACGGTCCTGTCCGGGCCACCCGGCACCAACCCGGCGCGCTGAACCTTGCAGTGCGGCCGCGCGATGAGTTTCGCCGTCGCTGACAGTCTGTCTCCCATACCCGATCAGCCGCGCTCGAGGAGAGCATCATGACCGCTACCTACACCTTCGACATCTTTTCCAGCCTCGATGGCTACGGCGCGGCCGGCGGCAACTGGACCGGCTACTGGGGCAAGCAGGGCCCTGAGCTACTCGATCACCGCCTTGCCTTGTACAGCGAGGAGCAGCGAATGGTCTTCGGAGCCAAGACGCATCGGCTCTTCGCGGAGATGCTGGCTTCGAGCACCGAGGAGTCCGAAGTGCGTGACCCATGGGTCACCCGCATGTGGAACATGCCGGCAACGGTGGTCTCCACGACGTTGCAGGAACCCCTCGACTGGCCTAACGCGAGCGTCGTGAGCGGTGACGCGGTCGACGTCGTCGCCCGGCTCAAGGAGCAGTCCGAGGTGCCGTTGCGCTCGCATGGCAGCCTTTCGATGAACCGGGCGCTGATGGCCGCCGGCCTCGTCGACCGTTTGCAGGTGACGCTCTTCCCCGTCGTCACCGGTCAGACCGGCCTGGACCCGATCTTCCAGGGTGCGGCCGACTTCGACCTGGAGCTAATCGAGCACCGGACGCTCGACGGCCACATCCAAGAGCTCATCTACCGGCCCACCCTGCATGTCTGAGTCCGACCCGGATTGACTTTCCGTACGCACGTCGGGAAGGAGGAGCAACGATGACGTCCAACGTGCGAGCAGACACGATCGAGTTGTCGGCTGGACATATTGACTATCTAGACACCGCCGGCGACGGTCCGATTGTGGTGCTGCTGCATGGTGTGCTGATGAACAACACCGTGTGGGGCGGTGTGATCACAAAGTGGGCACCGACTTTTCGTTGCATTGCACCGACACTTCCCCTCGGTGCGCATCGGCAGCCAATGCGGCCGGGGGCCGATCTGAGCATTGACGGCATTGCTTTGCTCGTGGCCGAATTCCTGGAGCGGCTCGACCTGGAGGATGTCACCCTGATCATGAACGACTGGGGTGGTGCGCAACTACTGGTTGATCATGGTCGCACCGAACGGATCGGCCGACTGGTCTTCGTCGCTTGCGAAGCGTTCGACAACCTCCCGCCCGGCGTCCCCGGTCGGCGGCTCGCCACGCTGGCCGCTAAGCCTGGTGGATTTGCGCTGCAAAGTCTGCTGATGCGGTCTGCGGTCGTACGCCGCTCCGTGGCGGCCACGCTGGTCAAGCAGCCGGTGCCGGAGGAGATGTTGCGCGACTGGTTCGGGCCATTCATCCACGATCGGAAGATTCGGCGAGATCTTCGCAGCTACTGCCTCAGCGTCCCGCTGGACAGCGGTCGCAATTGGTCAGCCGGGTTGGGCTCCTTCACCAAGCCGGCTCTAGTCGTCTGGGCCCCAGAAGATCAAATTATGCCGCCCGAGCATGGCCGGTGGCTCGCCGACCTACTGCCCGACGGGCGGTTGGTCGAGATTACCGACAGCTACACCGTTGTACCGCTGGATCAGCCAGCGCAGCTAGCCGATGCGGTACGCGCCTTCGTCACCAGCACTGAGGGCGCGCTGTGAGTTGCTTACTCGGCGTCAGGTCAATAAAGCTTCAAGCTTCTCGAAGCTTTCACGCCACCCGTTCTCGTGTAGATCGAGTCGTTCCCGAGTGGTGAACTCGCCCTGCGTCAACTGCACCTCCGTGCCCTCGCCGCTGGCGTGAAATGCGAGCGTGACGATCGTCTCGCGGTCATCCGGATCCGCTGGATCCCAGACGAAGGTGTAGCTGAGTTGGGACGGGGGAGTGACCTCACGGAAGTGGCCGAGGAGATGGAAGATCTCACCGCCCGGAGGCTGCATAGCGATTCGGAAACCTTCGCCAACTCGGGGCTCGAAGTCGACGCTTGGCGCTGTGAACCCCTCAGGCCCCCACCATTTGGTGAGCTCGTTTGGGTCGGTCATCGCCTGCCAGACCGCAGGCCGCGGCGCCGGTAGCACCCGAGCCATCTGCAATGAGAGTCCGTGGCTTGCGGTCATCCTTACCTCCGTGGGCTTGGACGCATCGTAGTAAGCGAAGCCAGCGACCTATGACAAGTCGTTAGGAATCGACCAGGAGTCGTGAGGCGGCCGCGGCCGCCTCACGGCCTGACTTCCTGCTGGAGGCGGTCGCCGAGCTTTCCACCGCCGAGCAGTCCGCATTCCTGCGCGGACTGGTCGCGATGATCCGCACGCTTCAGGAGAAGGGGCCGCATCCCGGTAGCTCGCATGTGCGTGTCCTGCCGCTTCTTCCGGCCATTCATTCACGACGATCCGACGCACCTACACCAGTGCGCCTTCGTCGACGCCCCCTTTGGCGAAGGCGAGCTGCGCCTGGACTGTCCAGACCACCTCCGCTCCGGCCGAGGAGCCAGCCGGACGTCCGCGACGGCGACTTTAGGACTCGGCTTCGCCCGCAACGTCAGCGTCGTCCTCTAGTGCTTCTCGTGCCGCCTCTTTGCCCTGATCGATAGCGTCGCGGGAGCGTTGCAATGATTCAGTGTCGATGCTGGGGTCAATGTCAGAGTCGACGCCAGGGTCGACGTCGGATTCAACATCGATGCCGGCCTCCGCGTCGTCGTTGTCGGAAGTCTCGGTGTCCGGGCTGGCATCTTGTCCAGAGGTCATGGCCATGGGTATACCCGATGATCGGCCCATAGTTCGTTGAATTCGGTGATCTCAGAGATACGAGGAGGAGGCGGGATGGCCATTCATCTGAACCACACGATCGTCCGAGTCCGCGACAAGCAGGAATCGGCGGCGTTCCTGACTGAGATCTTGGGCTTGCCGGAAGCGACGGCGTACGGTCCGTTTTTGGTTGTCGAGCTCGGCAATGATGTGTCCCTGGATTTCGCCGATGATCATGGTCCTGTCCACCCACAGCACTACGCATTCCTAGTGGACGAGTCGGACTTCGACGACATCTTTACGCGAATCAAGCAGCGTAATCTGCCCTATTGGGCCGACCCGTTCAAGCGCCGCCCCGGTGAGTTCAACACCAACGACGGCGGTCGCGGCGTGTACTGGGAGGACCCGAATGGACATTTTCTAGAGATCATTACGCGGCCGTACGGCAGCGGTTAACGGTCGCCGCGGATGGGTCCGGTGCTAGACGGCATGAACCCGAGACCAAGAGGAGCATCGCCGTCAGCCACCGCTCCGGCTCAGGGCGCCAGCGCGCGGCGCACCCAGGACTCGCGTGTCTCCACAGCTCTCTGCGAGAGCGCCGCAGTAGGCACGATCGTTTGAAATCCGTGGAAGCCACCCGCCCAGATGTGGAGCTCGGCGCTGCCGCCCGCCTCCCAGATTCGGCTCGCAAACGCGACGGCTTCGTCGCGGAACACCTCGGCGCTCCCCGCCTCAATGTAGGCAGGCGGCAGGCCGGACAGGTCCGTGGCACGCCCCGGCGCCGCGTAGATCGACACATCGGCGGTGCCGCGCCGGTCGCCGAGCAGCGCCGTCCATCCGGTTTGGTTACTCATGCGATCCCAGATGCCAACGCCATCGATCTGGTGCGCTGAGACGGTCTGGTTTCGATCGTCGAGCATCGGCCACATGAGCAGCAGCGCAGCCGGCATCGGCCGACCGCGATCACGAGCGAGTAGTGTCGTCCCGGCGCTGAGGCCGCCGCCGGCGCTCTGTCCGCCGATGAGCAGCCGTCGGGGGTCGAAGCCGAACTCATCCGCGCGGCCCGTGAACCACTCGAGCCCCGCGTAGCAGTCCTCGACGGGCACAGGGTCGGGGAAGTCGGGTGCGAGCCGGAATTCCACAGCGGCTGCGACGGCGTCGTACTTGAGGACCCACTCGACGAGCATCGGTGCGACCGACCATCGGCTGCCGCCCACCATGCCACCACCATGGATGAGGTAGATGCCTGGAGCTACCGCAGCCTTGTGGTCGGTACGCCGCAGGACCGTGACGGTGATCTTGCCGCCGCCGTGACCGGTCGCGGTGTGGTCGGTGATCTCGACCGGCCGCCCTGCGATGAGGTCGTCGAGCGAAGCCGGACGCCCGGTCGCCGCTCGGAAGTCCGCAATGGCATCAGGCTTGAGCGTGGTGAAGAAAGCGGGCGCCGCGTCGAGTGCGGGTTCGAGCTCAGTGTCGAATGGTGGATGGGCACCTGCGGTCATCTAGATCCTCCGGTTCTCCATTACTGCCACGATGGTCCACCACCTTCGGACTCGCCGTCGAGAGGGACATCACGGCTGACGACGAGATGTCGGCTGTTGATCAAGGAGCAGCAAGATCACGTACTGAAGAGTGCTCCGCCACCGACGATTTGCCAGCCCCGGGCGGCCCAGTGATCACCATCAGTTCGCCTATCGCAAGTCAGCCGATGAACATGATCTACGCTGCCCTCGTGCTCGCCTACTCCACATCGTCCGCCATCGCCTCAGCGTATCGGCTCAGTTCTTCCGCGCTTCGGACCGAAAGTCGATTCGATGACTGACCTGCACAGCGTTCTTGAGAGGTGCGTGAGCGGAGGATCCGTGCCGGGAGCAGTGGCAGTGATCGCACGTGGTGATGAGATTGAGGTGGCGGCGGTGGGCTCCGCGGCAGTCGACGGTGCTCCTATGGCTAGGGACTCGATCTTCCGCCTGGCCTCGATCACCAAGCCAATCACCGCAGCAGCTGTAATGATCTTGGTCGACCATGGCCGGATTGCCTTGCATGACCCGGTCGAGGAGTGGCTGCCAGAGCTGGCGAACCGAAGAGTCGTCCGCACGCCGGCCAGCCCGGTCGATGATCTTGTGCCAGCAACTCGATCGATCACCGTGTTCGACCTCCTTACTTCCCGGGCCGGGTACGGCTTTCCGTCCGACTTCACGCTGCCGGCGGTCCAGCCATTGTTCGAAGTGCAGAAGGACGGGCGAGAGCCGCAGAGCTTCCTGCCGCAAGACGCCTGGATGGCAGCCCTCTCCGACATTCCGATGTTGTACCAGCCGGGCGAGGCCTGGTTGTACGACACCTGCTCCACGCTGCAGGGAGTGCTCATCAGCAGGGTTTCTGGGCAAGACTTGCCAGTATTTCTCGACGAGCGGATCTTCCAGCCGCTGGGCATGATCGACACCGGGTTCTGGATGCCGGCGGACAAGCTGGAGCGGTTGACGAGTTATTACCGAACCAGCTCAAACGGCAGCCTGGAGCTGGCCGACGGACCAGGCGGTCAATGGAGTACGCCGCCGCCCTTTCCGCTGGGCAATGGCGGCCTGGTCGGAACCGCCGACGACTGGCTTGCCTTCGCTCGCATGCTGCTGGCGGGAGGTACCAGTGTCAACGGCCACCGGCTACTCTCGGCCGACTCCGTCCAACTCATGATCAACAACCACACCACACCTGAGCAGCGGAAGGTCGGTGAGCTCTTTTTAGAAGGGCAGGGTTGGGGCTTCGGCGGCTCCGTTGACATCGAGACCATCGATTCGTGGAACGTGCTGGGACGCTACGGCTGGGTCGGCGGCACAGGTACCACGGTTCACATCACACCATCGATGAGAATGGTCACCATCCTGCTCGCCCAAGTGGCGTCGGAAGGCCCAACTTCGCCCGAGTGGATGCGGACCTTCTGGCAGTACGCCGCCAATAAGCACTGAGCGGCACGCTGCTTCTATCACCCGCCAGCAAGGCGGAGCGCCTGGTTACGCAGTGCTATGCCCAGTCGTGATCGTGGAATCAGAAGATGGGATGCGACCCACACGCCGCGCTGCCGCGGCCGTGTTGTCGTGCGATGTGCGGACTCGTACTGCGTGAGAGCAGTTGCGATGTCGTTCGGCGAGGCGTTCAAAGATGCGGCGAGTGCTGCCGCGCCCTCCATGGCCGAACTGGAGCCGTCGCCGAACAGCGAAATGCACGATGCTGCATCACCCAACAAGGTCACCCGGCCACGCGACCAGGAGTCCATGCGAATCCGGGTCACGCTGTCGAAGTACGTATCGTCAGCCGCCAGATATGCAGACAGCAGTTCCTGCGCACGCCAACCGACGTTGCGATACGTCTGTCTCAGCAGCTGCTCGACCGCTTCGGCGTTGTGATGATCAATGCGCGCCGGGGCGCGGAACAGGAAAGCTGCTCCAGATGATCCAGTTCCTGGGTGCAAGGCGACGGCGGTTCCGGGCTCGTTGTGCATGATCACTGTGTCGTCGCGTTCCATTGGGAGCCCGAGTTTCGCGGTAGCAACATACATTCCAAGGTGTTGCGCGAAGGCGGCTTCAGGCCCGAAAGCCATGCGCCGAACGGCCGAGTGAATGCCATCCGCTCCGACCACCAAGTCGAACCGACGCGGCGCCGCCCGATCGAAGATCACATCCACGCCGCCATCGTCAGCGTGCAGCTCGGTGATCATCTCATCGAACAAGATCTCGGCATTTCCACGACCAGCTCCCAGCAAGATCGCGCTGAGATCTGCCCGCGGTACCTCCACCTCGCGGTCCTCGCTTTGACGGGTCCGCATGCTCGCTACCCGTCGGCCGTCCTCATCGACAAAGGTCAACGCGCGGACCTTGGTCGCAGCATCGTGCAGTTGCTCAAGAACGCCCAATCGCTCCGCCAACCGGTATGCACCCTTGCGGACATCCACTGGATTGCCGCTCGATCGGACACCTTGATCACGTTCCACGACGGTTGTCTGATGTCCAGACCGTCCCAGCAGCGCCGCGAGTGTCGCACCGGCAATCCCGGCCCCAGAAATGAGGACGATCATCTTTGCCGTAGGCTCACTGCTCCCGCGCCCGCTCCTCAGCTCGCTCTAGTTCCTCGATCTGAGCCTGGAGGCGCTCGAGCTCTTCTCGTTCGGCTTCGCGCTCCTCAGCCTCCCGTCGCTCGGCTTCCCGTCGCTCGACCTCCAACCGATGCGCTTCGATCCGCTCCTCACGGCGCCGCTTCCGTTCCAGCCGCTCCGTCTCCTTAGCGGCGGCTTGCCGCTCGGCCTCCGCCCGCTTCGACTCTTCTGCCTGGGCACGCTCTGCTGAGCGCTTCTCGGCGGCGGCGCGTTCGGCTTCGAGTTGATCGGCCTCGCGCCGTTCTGTCTCCATTCGGGCTTGTTGTACCCGCTCCAGCTCCAGCCGGCGCGCCTCTGGGCGGGCTGCCTCAAGCCAGGCGGCGGTCCTCTGCCGCCATGCCCGCAGCAGCACGGCAAGATCAACAATTCTGAGGCCGGCAGGCGCGGCGGTCGTCGCGGCGTACGAGGCGGCCGATGGTAGTGGGTTCCACGTGATCATCTCCGGACCCAGGCTCACTCTGTCCCGGACTAGATCCTGGACATGTGGAGAATCCGGCGGCATGATCATGCCCGCTTCGGCTCTTGCTGTTTCCGCCTCCTCGGAACGATCGAGCTTCCCTAGATCTGTCGCAAGATCATCAAGTGCTACGGCCAGCTGGGCTGGTAGCGGATCGCCGACCCGCCCGCTAAGGCCGCGCAGCAGCTCGATCAGTCTTCGCCGGGTGGCCAGACCAAGATCAACTTCACCAACCGTCATCAACCGGTCTGCCAGGTCGCGGTAGAGGCTGAAAAGCGGTTCGGTCATGCGTTCCATGAGGGCCGGACTTAGCCGCCCTGGCTCATCCAGACGACCTCCGACCACAACGTCATAGCGCTCTTTCGCTACATACAGGCAGCTGAGCGCTTCCTCGGCTTTCCGTGCAGCCCACCGGCTGTCCGAGGCGACCCGGTTCACGTCCAGCACAAGATAGGCAGTTTCGGGATCGTTTCCAAGACCAGATTCAGCCAACCGGACAATAGCGGCGTCGGCATACGCGTTTGCTGCCGCGACGTCACCGATGACCAGCGCTGACCGGGCACTGCACGACAGTGCCCAGATCACCGTCTCTGGTTGCAAGGGCACCTCAAGGCGATGTTCCCGGAGTTGTTGCCGAATGTCCTCCAGCAGTTCCATCGTGCGACCGGCTGCGTCAGGCATGCCCATGCCGACCTGAATAGTGGCCAGATGGATCACCGCCGTGACATAGCGGGCGGCATCGTTGATGGAGGTGTACGGCCCGATCGGCCCACTTGCAGCGAGCAGTTCACCGGCACGGCGTACGGCATCCTGAGCGTCTGCCGCAGCAGCGGCGTAACCATGACCGAGCAGCCGGTGTGCCGTTAACCCAACGAGGGCATCTGCCAGCTCAGGGAGCTTCGAAGGGTCCGAGCCAACCCAGCCACGAAGCCGCTGCACCTGCGAAGCCAGCGTCTTTCCGCGCTGAGCATATGGGTCTTGAGACTGTCGTTGCTTCGGCTGGGCCATCAAGCCTTTTTACACTGGCCGCGAAATCAGCGCGGCTCCACCACAAACCAGACGCCGACCGCCGGAACTTTTCCATTGTTGTGATAGCCGTGCGGCCGGGTGGATTCGAAGCAGACGGAGTCGCCGGCGCCCAGCGGGTACTTGTCGAAGCCCAGTGCCAGCTCCAACTCACCGCTAATGAGATAGGCGTACTCGGTCCCGCTGTGCCGCATCAACCGGCCATCCAAGGACGACGAGCTTCCCGGCTGATAGGTGACCAGCAAGAACTCCACGTGGTGATTGGGCACCTGACCGAGTCGTTCCCAGGTGACTCCTGTTTCGAGACTCAGCAACTCCCGATCATCAGGGGATACGTGCGGCCCAACGCCCTTTGTGCGATCTCTATTGAGATAACGAATGCCG
>Ga0075423_10001166_pt1 | contig 22729 bp, 20 predicted proteins | sample SoiMethybrSBSTD2_FD_80114 | JGI IMG/M metagenome (GOLD analysis project Ga0075423, IMG submission 80114) | Bulk soil microbial communities from a Populus tree surrounding site in Tennessee, USA - Soil MetaG P. TD hybrid SBSTD2 | ecosystem: Environmental > Terrestrial > Soil > Tree plantation... | reverse complement strand
GCCCTGCGGCCGTCGCCGGGCTGCCGTCGCGGCGCGGTGGTCGGGGCGCCCGCGTCGCCGGTGCGTGTCGTGACAGCCATGGCGGGTCCTTCAGTACTCGATCCGCTGGCGTCGGGTGGCGCGCAGCATGATGGCGGCGATGCTCAGGGTGAAGAAGAACAGGACGACACCCATCGCCGACGCATAGCCGGCGCGGCCGAACTGGAAGCCGTTCTGGGCGATCTGGAGGGAGATCACCTGGGTGGCGTTGGCCGGTCCGCCCGGCCCGGGGGTCATCACCGCGACCAGGGCGTAGACGTCGAGGGCGAGGATCGCCAGGTACACCCAGGAGGTCTGGATCGTGTCCCACAGCAGCGGGATCGTGACCCGGAAGAAGGTGGCCACCCGCCCGGCCCCGTCGATCAGCGCCGCCTCGTAGATGTCCCTGGGGATCGAGGACATGGCGGCGTTGAACAGCACCAGGTAGAACCCGACGCTGCCCCAGACCAGGACCCAGAGCACGCAGTACAGCGCCAGGTTGGGGTCGGCCAGCCAGCCCGAGCCCCCGAACCCGACGCGCCGCATGGCGCTGTTGACCAGGCCCGTCGGCGTCGGGTCGAGGATGACGGCCCAGATCACCGCGATCACCGGGACCGACAGGACCTGCGGCAGGAAGAAGGTCAGCTTGTAGAACCCGGACCCGCGCACGCCCCTGACGCCGACGCCGGAGCCCGCCCCGCCCACGTTCAGCAGGAAGGCGTAGAACAGGGCCAGCAGGATCACCGCCAGCGGCATGCCCGCCAGCAGCACCAGGTTGTTCCGCACCGCGCGCAGGAACAACGAGTCCTGCGTCAGCGTCTGGAAGTTCTGCAGCCCGATGAACTCGAACTGTGGCGAGACGCCGGTCCAGTTCGTCAGCGAGTAGTAGAAGGCCTGGACGAACGGCGAGATCACGAAGACCGCGTACAGCGCCAGGGGCAGGACCAGGAACCCCACGATGAACCGGTACTGACCGTGTCGCATCGCACTCCTTCTCCACGCCGGGGGCAGACCCCGCCGGCTAGCTGCGCGTGCGCTTCTTGGTCTGCGGGTCCTTGGCGGTCTCGTCGGCCGCCTTCTGGCACGCGGCGCAGAACTCGTCGGCGGTGACGCGGCCGGCCGCCAGCTCACCGAAGGCCGTCTGGATCTTGGGCCCCATGGGCGAGTACCAGACGAAGAAGTAGTAGTTCCAGTTGTTGTCGCCGCCGGCCTTGACGAGCTCGCTGGCCGACGCCGCGGCCGGGGTGAGCTTGAGACCCTCGCCGGCGCCGGTGACGACGGTCGGGGCGGCGGTGAGCTCGGTGAACTTCGACGCCCCCTCCTTCGACAGCATGATCCGGAGGTACTCCTGGCCGCCGGGGGCGTTCTTGGCCTTGGCGGGCACGATGAACGCCTCGGCCGCGCTGACCCGGGTGGAGTCGAACGGCAGCTTGGAACCGTCCATCAGGGGGGTCGGGGCGACCGTGGTGGCGAAGTCCTTGGGCGCGACCTTCTTCTGCTCGTTCTCCAGCCACGAGCCGGAGGGGATGAACGCCGCCTTGCCCTCGTTCCAGCGGGTCTGGGACTGGATGTGGTCCAGGCCCTCGGTGCCCTCGAGCATGTAGCCCTTGGACTTGATCTCCAGCAGGGCCTCGGCGGCCATCTTGACCGACGGGTGCTTCCAGGCGTTCGGCTCGAGGCTGTCGATCGCGGTGACGACCTCCTTTCCGCCGTGCTTGACGGCCATGTCCATCGTCACCTGCTGGATGTAGTACGGGTACTTGCCCTGGTGGGCCATGGGCGCGATCCCGGCGCCCTTGATCTCCTCGGCCAGGGCGAGGAAGTCGTCCCAGGTCTTGGCCGGCTGCCAGCCCTTCTTGTCGAACAGCGTCTTGTCGTACCAGAGGCCGTAGACCTCGAGGGCGTAGTTCAGGACCAGGATCTTGCCGCCGTAGTCGCCGGCCTCGATCGCCACCGGGTTCAGGGTGTCCCTGATCTTGCCGCCGTCGATCGACTCGGCGTCGAACAGCGGGGTCAGGTCGGCCAGCTGGCCGGTGTCGGCGAGCGTGGCCAGCGGCAGCTGCTCGGCGCCGGAGTTGTCGATCACGTCCGGGGGGTTGCCGCTGTTGAAGCGGGGCTGGAGCTGCTGGCGGATGTCGGTGATGCCGGCGTGCTTGATCTCGGCGCCGCTGAACTTCTTCTTGTACAGCTCCTCGTGGAACTTGGCGTAGTCGTCGCCGTAGCCGCCCTTGAAGATGACGACGTCGAGGGGGGCGTCCGCCTGCACGCCGAACGGGTTCTCGGCGCTCTTCTCGCCCCCGCTCTCGGTGCTGGTGCCGCCGCCACCACTGGCGCAGCCGCTCAGCAGGGAGCCGCCGCCGGCCGCGGCGACCGAGACCAGGACGGCCCGCTGGAGGAACAGCCGCCGCGAGTACTGGTTGGGGGTGCCCATGGACCTGTCTCCTTTGCGAGATCGGAGGACTCAGGCAGTCCGTCGGATGCGTCCGGCGTATCGCGCTTCCAAGATGCTGTTGCGTTCATACCCACCGGGGACGTTGGCAGACACATAGACGGGGGGTGCCTCGCCCGCCTCGAGCAGCCGCCGGACGACCTCGGCGACGACCAGCTGGGCGAGCAGTGCCGCCGTGATGGACGACACCGCGCAGGCGGTGCCGCCGCCGGGCAGGGGGAGCACGGCGTCGCCGTAGGGCGCGCCGTTGTCGAGGGCGACGTCGGCGTGGTCGATCAGCTTGGCGCCGGACGGGTGCCGGGAGTCCACGTCCGCCGTCTGGGTGAAGGAGGTGATCGCGATCAGCCGGTGCCCGCGCTCCTTGACCAGCCGCGCGAACTCGACGATGGCGCCGTTGACGCCCGAGTTCGAACCGATGACGAACACGTCGGCGGCCGCCGCCGCGGCGAGGTCGTAGAGACGGTGGGCGATCGATGGGTCGCGCTCCAGGAGGCCATCGCCGAGCACCTCGGGCGACTCGCCACCGAAGATCACCACGTCCCGCAGGGAGATCCGGTTGGTCGGCACCAGCCCACCCGCGCGACCGGCGAACTCCATCGCCAGGGCCTCGGAGTGCCCGGTCCCGAACGCCTGGACGACGCCGCCGGCCCGCAGCGACGCCACCACCAGCTCGGCCGCCTGCTGCACCGGCCCCCCGGCCTGCCGGCTGACCCTGGCCATGATCGGCGCGAGGGCATCGAGGTAGGCCTGGGCGCTGACGGCGCTCCCGAGGGCCCCGGTGCCGCCGCCGGCCGCACTGCGCGGGTCCACCATCGAAGCTGGCCTCCTGTCCAGCGGCTGCCCGCCGCTGCCACAATGTCTATTCCCGCTGACTGGAGCCCCCATGCGCACAGAGTCGTTGGTCCTCGGCGGCGACCTCGGGGGGACCTCGACGCGCATCCTCGTGGTCGGGACCGACGGGCGGGAGCGCGGCCGCAGCACCGCCGCCGCCGGCAACCCCGTCAGCCACCCCGACGGGGCGGCGGCCGCGTTCGGCGACGCGCTGCGCGCGGCGCTGGCCGGGGTCGACCCCGTCCGGGTGGAGGCGTCGGTGATCGGCGTCGCCGGGGTGTCGGCGCTGCGAACCGCGTCGGTGGCCGCGCGGTTCGGGCGGGTCTGGGCGGCCGCGGGCCTGCGCTGCGACCCCGGGTACGCGGCGGACCTCGAGGTCGCGTTCGCGGCCGGCACCCCCGAGCCCGACGGCTCTGTCCTGGTCGCGGGCACCGGGGCGACCGCCGGCGCCGTGACCGACCGCCGGTTGACGCGGACCGCGGACGGCCATGGCTGGCTGCTTGGCGACGACGGCTCGGGGTTCTGGCTCGGGCGCGAGGCCGTCCGGGCCGCCCTGCGCGCCCTCGACGCCGGGGAGCCCCCCGGCCGGCTCGTCGGCGCCGTGCTCCGCGAACTGGGCGCGACCGGGACGGCCGACCAGGTCCCCCGGGCGCGGCCCCGGCGCGCGACCGAATGGCGGCGCGACCGGGTGATCGAGGCGGTCCACTCGCGTCCCGGTGTCCGGCTGTCGGCGCTCGCCCCGCTGGTCAGCGCCGCCTACCGGGACGGCGACCCGGAGGCACGATCGATCGTCGAACGCGCCGCGGCCGCGCTGCTCACGACCCTCGGCCGGATCCGGGACCCAGAGGCGAGCACCCCGATCGTGCTCGCCGGCAGTCTGACGAGCGACACCTCCCCGGTGGGGACGACCTTGCGGACCCTGCTCGCGGGCCGGTTCGCCGGGCCGGTCCGCCCGGCCCGCACCGAGGTGGGCGGTGCCGCCTGGCTGGCCCTCGCCGCGCTCGACCCGACCCTGGCCACCCGCGACGCTCACACGCGGCTCTGTGCCTGACCTCTCGGGGCGTCACCCGACGAGGTGCAGCTGAAGGTAGCCATGGCCGGGCTCGCCTCCTACGCTCTCCGCATGCCGATCTGCGCGCAGTGCGGCGAGGACAGTCCGGCGCGGGCCCGGTTCTGCCTCGCCTGCGGGTCGCCCCTCACCCCCTCCGGCACGGGCCGGGAGGTCCGCAAGACGGTCACGGTGGTCTTCAGCGATCTCGTGGGGTCCACTCCGCTCGGTGAGCGGCTCGACCCCGAGTCGCTCCGGGAGGTGATCACCCGCTACTACGACCGCTCCGCCGAGGTGCTCGCGCGTCATGGCGGCACCGTCGCCAAGTTCATCGGGGACGCCGTCATGGCGGTGTACGGCATTCCCCGGCTGCACGAGGACGACGCGCTGCGGGCGGTGCGCGGCGCCGCGGAGCTGGGCGATGCGCTCGCCGAGTTGAATGGCGAGCTCGAGGCGGCGTGGGGCGTGCGCCTTGCCCTGCGGACCGGGGTGAACACCGGGGAGGTGGTGGTCGGCGACGCGGTCCATGGGCAGGAGATCGTCGTCGGCGACGCGGTGAACGTGGCTGCCCGACTGGAGCAGGCCGCCGGCCCCGGCGAGGTCCTCATCGGCGAGCAGACCTGGCGGCTCGTCCGCGACGCGGCGACGGTCGAACCGGTGACGCCCCTCGCCGTGAAGGGCAAGGGCGATCCGGTGGGGGCTTTCCGGCTGCTCGGCGTCCGACCGGACATGTTGGGGCACGCTCGCCACCTGGAAGCGCCGATGGTGGGCCGCAGCGTGGAGCTCGGGCTGTTGGACGCTGCCCTGGGGACCGCCGTGGCCGAGAGCGCCTGTCACCTGGCACTCGTAGTTGGCCCGGCGGGCGTGGGGAAGTCCCGCCTGGTCCAGGAGTTTCTCGCGACCGTGGAGGGACAGGGGACGGTCCTGCACGGCCGCTGCGTCGAGTACGGGGAGGGCCTGACCTACTGGCCAATCGCCGAGGTGATCCGTCAGGCCGCGACGGCGAGCGGACAGGCGGGGCTGCGCGACCTGTTGAAGGGCGAGGAGCACGCCGCCTTCGTGGCCGAGGGGCTGGCGGGCATGGCGGGGACGGCTGGACAGACCGCGTCCCGCGAGGAAGTCCCGTGGGCGGTGCGGCGGCTGTTCGAGGCGCTGGCTCGTGGCCGGCCGCTGATCGTCGTCGTCGACGACCTCCACTGGGCCGAGCCAGCCCTGCTCGACCTCCTCGAGCACGTGGCTCGCTTCGCCAGGGATGCCGCCATTCTGATCGTCGGCATCGCCCGACCCGAGCTGCTCGACGACCGCCCGGACTGGGGGGTCCGCGGCCCCGAGGTCGCAGTGACGCTGCTCGAGCCGCTCGGCGAGGGCGAGTGTGGCCGGCTGATCCGCAACCTCCTCGGCGGTGGCGGCGTCTCGACCCAGACGGCGGGCAGCATCGCCAAGGCCGCCGGCGGCAACCCGCTGTTCATCGAAGAGCTCATCGCGGAGCTGATCGACCGGAGGTTGCTCGTCCGCTCCGGCGACCGATGGGAGGCCACCGCCGACCTGGCCAACGTCCCCATCCCGGCCGGGGTGTCCGCGCTGTTAGCGGCCCGCCTGGATCGGCTCGACGTCGAGGATCGGGCGGTCCTGGAGCGGGCGAGTGTCGTCGGCCAGGTGTTCGACCGGCAGGCGGTCGTCGCGCTGTCGCCAGAGCCCGCGCGGCCAGCGGTGGGGCCACGCCTCGCCATGCTGGTCCGCAGACAACTGATCCGTGCCGAGGGAGCGGACGACGGCGCCGACGGTGACGCCGCCACGGCCGGACCCGGGGGGTTCCAGTTCCGCCATCTCCTGATCCGCGACGTGACCTACGAGGCGCTGCCCAAACGCCGCCGCGCCGAGCTGCACGAGCGCCTGGCCGACTGGCTCGGGCGTGAGGACGGAGAGGCGCCGCCCGAGCACGAAGAGATCGCCGGCCACCACTTCGAGCAGGCCTACCGATATCTCGAGCAGCTCGGACGGGTCGGCCCCCGGGAGGTGGAGCTGGCCATGCGGGGCGCCAGGCGACTCGCGGGCGGCGGGCGGCGGGCCATGAGCCACGACGACCCGCCCGCCGCCGTGAACCTGCTCTCGCGCGCACTCGACCTGCTGCCGTCCGGCGACCCGGACCGGGTCGGCCCGCTGCTCGACCTGGGCGACGCGCTTGCTGAGGCGGGCGAGTGGCGGCGGGCCCAGGAGGTCCTCGCCGAGGCGGTCGACGGCGCCCAACTGGCCGGGGACCGCCTCCTGTCCGCCCGGGGCACGATCGCCCTGCTCTATCTGGGCGAGGTGACGGCGCCGCGAGGCTGGACCGAGCAGGCCGAGCGGGAGGCCGGCCGGGCGATTGCGCTGTTCGAGCGGTCCGGCGACCGGGTTGGCCTCGCCCACAGCTGGCGGGTCATCGCCCATGTCTACAACCGCCGGCTCCAATGGGCGGAGTTGGAGCGGGTCGGGGAGCGCATCGTCGGCGACGCCCGCCGGGCGGGGGATCGACGCACCGAGACGCGCATTCTGGGGGGAATCTCGGCGAGCCTGTGTCTCGGGCCGACGCCGGCCGGGAAGGCGGTGGAGCGCTGCGAGCGGATGCTCGCAGAACTCGGCGGGGCGCCGCGGCCGACCATGATGGTGCTGGACAGCCTGGCGCTGTGTTCCGCGATGCTGGAGCGCTTCGATGAGGCCGAGCGCCTGCTGGCACGGGCGGACGCGATCCGCGACGAGCTCACCGGCAAGCTCTGGAAGGTCGGGCGGGTCGAGTTCAGCGCCTGGACCTACCTGCTGGCCGGCCGCCCGGGCGATGCCGAGCGCGTCCTGCGGCCCGCCTACGAGGCGTTCGCCCGGATCGGCGAGAAGGGCGGAGCCCTGGCGATCCACGCAGCGCTGCTCGCCCAGGCGATCTCTACCCTCGGGGGTCGCGACGAGCAGGCGGCGCAGCTGAGCCAGATCGCCGAGGCGGCCGCCGCCGACAGCGAGGACGCGGCCGCGCAGGGCGAATGGCGCATGGCCCGGGCCACGGCGCTCGCCCGCTACGGATCGACCGCCGACGCCGAGCGGCTGGCCAGGGAGGCGGCCGTGCGGGCGGCGGCAACCCAATGTCCCCTCGCCCAGACCTCGTCGATGCTCACGCTCGCGCGCGTGCTGCTGCTCGGGGGTCGGCCCGCCGAGGCTCGGCAGGCCGCCCAAGACGCCCTGGCCGTGGCCGAGCGCAAGGGCGACCTGGCGTCAGCGTCGCTGGCCCGCGCCCTGCTCGGCGAGCTGGGTTCCGCTGCCTCGGGCCCGCACCCGCCTACGCCGGGCAGGTGACGGGGGCGGGCTCCGCAGTCCCGCTCAGCCGGCCAGGTAGCCGCCGTCGGCCGGCAGTACGGCGCCGGTCAGATAGGAGGCGTCGTCGCTTGCCAGGAAGACGGCCGCGGCGGCCACCTCTTCGGCGCGGGCGAGGCGGCGGATCCCCTGCCGGCTGAGCAGGCCGTCGAGGACTTCCTTGGGCATGCCGGCGGTGGTCGCCCGGAACGTCGGGGTGTCGATGACGCTTGGGCAGATCGCGTTCACGCGCACACCGCTCTGGCCGTACTCCAGCGCCGCCGTCTTGGTGAGCTGTAGCAGCCCGGCCTTGGCCGCCGCGTAGTGCGCGAAGCCGGGCGCAGCGGCGAGTGCCAACGTGGCGGAGACGTTCACGATGGCGCCGCCGCCGCCCTCGACCATGAGCGGGATCGCATGCTTCATCATCAGGAACGGGCCCTTGAGGTTGACCCGCATGACGAGCTCGAGGTTCTCCTCAGAAAGCTCCGTCAGCGGCCGCACCATGCCATCGACCCCGGCGCAGTTGAACAAGGCGTCCAGGCGGCCGTGGGTCTCGCGCACCTCAGCCATCAGGCGGGCGACACTGCCGGCATCGGCCACGTCGAGCCGGACGGCCCGGCCGCGCTCTCCGAGCAGCGCAGCGGTCTGCTCGGCGCCGTCAAGGTCGGTACAGACGATGCTGGCGCCCTCCTCCGCCAGCCGCGTGGCGATGGCGGCGCCCGTGCCCGAACCGGCACCCGTCACGATGGCTACCCGATCGTCGAACCTGCTCATGGCCTCCCCTGCTCGAACCGCTGCCGACGCAGGCTACGTACGGCCCCGACCGTCGGTCAACGCCACAACGCCGTCGCGCCGGCCGTAGGGGCTGCTGCAGCTCCAGGGCGTCCCTCAATCGGTGGCGGGGTAGCGGCAAACGGCGACGGAGCGGTCGGAGGAGACGGACAGTTCAAGACCGGTGAGCCATTCCGGTTCGCCGGGGTCGTGGCCGAGGTGCGCCAGCGCGCAGGCGCGCAGCACGGGCGAGTGCGTGACAGCGACGGTGAGCTCGGCCGGTTGGGTGGTCCGGTCGGGGAGACTGGCGGCGAAGTGGCCGATCCGGCGGGCCACGGCCTCGGCGTCGTCGCCTGGGACGTCGCCGAGCCGCAGCCACCAGCCGATGCGATCCGGGTGATCGAAGAACTCCACGAAGAAGGGCACGGCAGCCGCCTCGTCGAGGGTCATGCCGGGCACCTGCTCGGCGAGGGCGGCCGCGCTGCTGACCATGTCGACCCGCTCGCCGGCGACATAGATGTCCGGGTTGCGCAACGCGAACGCGACCCGCGGCTCGTCGACGGCGGCGCCGGCCGCGCTGGCCCCGCGGGCGATGGCGGCGCCGGTCTGGCGGGTCCGGAGCGTCTCGCCGGTGAGCACGCGGATGCAGCCGGTGGTGGCCAGGCGCCGACCGACCTGCTCGGCGCTGTCCAGCCCGCCGTCGGTGACGGCCACATCGCCGCGGTGGGAGGGGACCTCGCCGTGGCGCAACAGCAGCAGCCGGTGCGTCACGGCGCCATCAGGGGACGGTCAGACATCGATCGTCTGGTAGGTCTTGACGCTGCGCTCGGCGAGGTGGTCGATCGCGTACCCGAACACGTGCCTCTGGAAGTGCTCGCTGTTCTTGTGGTCCTCGTAGGCCTGGGCGTCGGTGTACTGCTCATAGAGGAAGAACGTCTCCGGCTCGTCGGGTGAGACCTGCGCCTGGTAGAAGAGGTTGCCCGGCTCCTGGCGGGAGAGCGGGGTCATGATCCTGATGACCTCGGTGATGCGGTCGGCCTCTCCGGGCCTGGCCTTCCAGGTTGCGGCGACGACGTATGCCATCTCAGCTGTCCTTCCGGGTGGTGGGGGTGCCGACGGTGTTGCGCAGGATGCCGATCGGGCCGGCCTCCATCTCGATGACGTCGCCGGGGCGGAGCCAACGGTCCAGCTCCAGCCCGGAGCCGCCGGTGGCGGTGCCCGAGCCCAGCACGTCGCCGGGACGCAGGGTCTGGTCCTGGGCCGCGTAGGCGATGAGGTCACCGAAGCTGTGGTGCATGTTGGCGGTCGTGTCGCCGCCCCAGCGTTCGCCGTTGACGCGCACCTCCAGCTGGAGGGTGGCCAGGTCGATCTCGTCGGTGGTGACGATGCAGGGGCCCAGGACGTTGGATCCGTCCCACTCCTTCGCCTTGGCCGGGCCCATGCCGACCGGCAGCTCGCGGCGCTGGACGTCGCGGGCGGACATGTCGTTCCAGATGGTGAAGCCGAACACGTAGTCCAGGGCCTCGGCCGCGCGGACGTCGCGGCAGGGCCGGCCGATGACGGCGGCCAGCTCGAGCTCGTGGTCGAGCTGGCGGGTGTAGGACGGCCAGGGCAGCTCGACGTCCGGGCCGATGACGGTGTCGCCCACACTGCGATAGAAGGCGGGCACCTCGTACCATTCGGCGGGGATCTCGCGGCCGAGGTTCCTGAAGGCGTTCTTCAGGTGTCCCTCGAAGGCCAGGAAGTCCCGCAGCGAGCGCGGCCTGATGGGGGCGAGCAGCCTGGCGTCCGGGACGGGCCGCTCCGGGCCCGTTGGCGCGCCGGCCTCGATGAACGCGGTCATGTCGCCCTCGAAGCCGAGGTCGACCACGGTGGCGCCGTCGAGCCGCCCGACCCGCGCCCCGCCGCCGGCCTGGTAGGTCACATACTTCACGAGCCCACCTCCTGCACCGCGTCGATGATCTTCACGTAGCAGCCGCAGCGGCACAGGTTGCCGCCGAGGGACTCGGCGATCTGCTCCCGGGACGGGGACCGCCTGGCCCGCGCGCACTCGGCCAGGAGGGACCTGGCCGTGAGGACCATGCCGGGGATGCAGTAGCCGCACTGGAAGGCGTGGTGGCGGTCGAAGGCCCGCACGACCGGGTCGTCGTCGGGCACGCCCTCGATGGTGGTGATCGTATGGCTCTGGGCGAGGGGGGCGAGCAGGATGCACGACGAGATCGGCTCGCCGTCGAGCAGCACGGTGCAGGTCCCGCACAGCCCGACTCCGCAGGCGCCTCGCGCCCCGAGCAGGCCGAGCCGGTCGCGCAGCACCTCGAGCAGCATGACGCCCGGCTCGACGTCGACCTGGACGGGGGCGCCGTTGACCTGGAGGAGCAGGTTCACGAGGCATCCTCCGCACAGCCCAGGACCCGTTCGGGGGTCAGTGGCAGCTCGGTGGGCCGGTAGCCGAGCGTGGCCAGCGCGTTCCCGATCGCCGGCGGGACCGGTGGCAGCGCCGTCTCACCCAGGCCGTGGACCTCGGCGCCCTCGACCTCCAGGAGCGTCTGGCTGACGGCGGCGCAGTCCAGGGCGGACGGGATGTTGTAGTCGGAGAGGTTCGGCCCGACGACGTGTCCCTGGTCGAAGGTGAGCTCCTCGAACAGGGTGGTCCCGATCGCCATGGTCATTGAGCCCTCCTGCTGGAGCTCGGCCGCGGCCCGGTCGACGACCCGGCCGGCGTAGGAGGCGGCATGCACCGAGCGCAGGGTCAGGAGCCCGGTCTCGTCGTCGACCTCGACCGCGGCCGCCGCGGCGCCCTGGTGCCAGTGGGACGAGGCGATCCCCTGGCCGGTGTCCACGTCCAGGCCGCCCTCGTTGACGACGCGGCCGTGCCCGTAGTCGCCGCCGCCGTTCTTGAGGTCCTCGACCGCCGCCTCCAGGGCGCGGCCCATCATGTGGGTCGACCGGCTGGAGGTGGTGCGGGTGTCGTACGGCACCCGGTCGGTGTCGGGTGGCGGGACCTCGACCTGGTCGGCGTCGACACCGAGCAGGTCCGCGGCCAGCCGCGCGATCGCCTGGGCCGCACCCTGACCCATCTCGGCGGTGCCGCTGAGCACCTCGAAGCGGCCGTCGCCGACCCGGCGGAGGTCGACCTCGGCCCTGCTGGGCGTCTGCATCCCCTTGAGCATCACCGCGACCCCCTTGCCGCGGTTGTCGCCCCCTGGCCGCCAGTCGACGGCCCGGGCGGCGTCGTCGAGGAGTTCCTGGAAATGGACGTCGTGCATGGTCTCGCCCGTGCAGAAGCGGTCGCCGTCGACGAGCAGGTTCCGGCGGCGCAGCTCGACCGGGTCGATGCCGAGCTCGGCGGCCATCAGGTCGGTGACGCGTTCGGATGCCCACACCGACTGGGCGGCGCCGTAGCCGCGGAACGCGCCGGCCGGCGGAAGGTTGGTGTAGACGCAGAAGGAGTCGACGGCGACGTGGTCGAACCGGTAGGGGCCGACGCCGGCGTAGCCCATCTTCATCGCCACCCCTGGGCCGCAGTCGGCGTAGGCGCCGGTGTTGACCCAGCACCAGACGCGCTTGGCCACGAACCGGCCGTCGCGGGTGGCGCCCAGCCGGACCCGGACGGTGGCGGCGTGGCGGGTCAGGGTGACGAACTCCTCCTCGCGATCGAGGGCCAGCCGCACCGGTCGGTCGAGCCGCCGCGCGACCGCGGCGGCGATGGCCTCGGTGCGCACGAAGGTCTTGGCGCCGAACGACCCGCCCATTGGCGGGCAGACGACGCGCACGTCGGTGTCGGGCAGGCCGAACAGCCGGGCCAGGTCCTGGCGCAGGTTGAACGGCGTCTGGGTCCCGGTGGTGACCTCGAGCCGCCCGTCGCGCCAGCCGGCGACGCAGGCGTGGGGTTCCATGGCGACGTGCTGCGCGGCCGGCATGCGGAAGGTCTCGTCGACGATCACCTGGGCGGCCTCGAATCCGTCGGCGTGGTCGTCGGGCTCCGGGTCGGCGGTGTACGGCTCCCCCTGCGGCAGGCCCGCCGTGCGGATCCGGAAGCGGTGGCACACGTTGGTCCCCTCGAGGGGCCGCAGGCCGAAGTAGGCGGCGTCGCCGTCGGAGACGGCGTGGGTATCGTGCACCAGCGGGGCGCCGGCGCGGAGGGCGTCACGCTCGTCGAAGACCGCCGACAGCTCCTCGTAGCCGACCTCGACCAGGCCGGCGGCCTCGCGGGCGGTGGCCTCGTCGGCGGCGGCCACGGCGACGACCGGGTCGCCGACGTGCCGGGCGACCCCGGCCAGCACGTGCTGGTCCGAGATCTGGCAGCCGTAGCCGCCCAGCGGCTCGACCTCCGAGGGCGTGAGGACGACCACATCCTGGGGGACGAGGGAGGTGTCGATGCCGACCACGCGGGCGGCGGCGTATGGGGATCGCACCAGCCGGGCATGCCACATCCCGGGGACGGTGAGGTCGTTCGGGTAGCGCATGGACGCGCGGATGCGGGGATCGGTCATCGGCCGGCCGCCTGCGCCGTGAGCGCGGCGGGGGCGAGCGTGTCGAGGGCGCGGCGGACCTCGACGGCGATCATCCCGGTCCGGTAGGCCGCCGAGCCGCGGTTGTCGCCGATGGGATCGATGCGGTCGGCGTAGCCGGCCGCGATCTCGCCGGCGCTGGCGCCATCTGCGGGATCCCACGTCGCGCAGAGGTCGGGGAAGCGCTGGGGACGCTCGGCGACCGCGCCCACGACCACCGAGACCCGGCCCTCGTGGAGGGAGGCGGCGACCGCGACACAGGGCCGGTCCTCCCGGCTGCGGGTACGCAGCTTGCGAAAGGTGACGTGGTGGCGACCCCGCGGCACCAGGACCCGCGTGATGAGCTCGTCCTCCTCCAGGCTGGTCCGGTAGTGGCCGACGATGAGGTCGGCGACGGGAACGCGGCGCAGGCCGCGCACGCTCAGCGCCTCGACCCAGGCATCGAGCGCGATGAGCATGGCCGGCGGGTCCGAGGCGTAGTCGGCGTCGCCCAGCACGCCCCCGATGGTGGCGGCGTTGCGGACCCGGGGGCTGGCCACGGCCGCGAACACCTGCCGCACGCCGGGCCAGCCGGCGGCGACGCCCGGGTCCAGCTCGATCCGCCGGTGGGTCACCATCGCCCCCAGGGCGAGCTCGGAGCCGGTGGACAGCTCTCGGAGCTCGCGCACGTCCTGCAGCGAGATCCAGTCGTCGCTGGCCAGCAGCCCCTGCCGCGTCAGGATGCCGACGAAGGTGCCGCCGGCGACCAGGGTCGCCTCGGGCCACTCCGCCTTGAGCCGCACCGCCTCCGCCACCGTGCGGGGCGCCATCCAGGTCACCGGCCGCTCCTCAGATCGTGGTGACGGGACGCGACTGCAGCAGGAACAGCCGTCCGTCGGCGTCGAACGCCCACTCGATGTCCTGGGGGCCTCCGTGCAGGTCGGCCAGCCGCCGTCCCAGCCCGGCCAGGGCGGCGCAGTCGGCGTCCGACAGGACCCGCTCCGCCCCGACGACCCTGCTCTTCTTCACCACCCCGTCGCGGCCGAGCGTGTAGTTGTCCGGGGTGACCTCGCCGGACACGACCGCCTCGCCCAGTCCGCGGGCGGCCTCGACGACCATGCGGTCCCTGCGGCCGTGGACCGGGTCGACGGTGAACAGCACCCCCGACTTCTGACTGTCCACCATCTGCTGGACGACCACCGCCATGGCCACGTCGTCCAAGGAGCCCTTCTCCCGCCGGTAGAACACCGCCCGCTCGGTGAAGAACGACAGCCAGCAGCGGACGACGTTGGCCAGGACCTCGGCCAGACCGTCGGTGTTCAGGTAGGTCTCCTGCTGGCCGGCGTAGCTCGCCGATTCGGAGTCCTCGGCGCAGGCCGAGGAGCGCACCGCGACCAGCCCGGTCAGCTCGGCGTAGTGCCGCTCGATCGGCTCCTTGGGCGGCTCCGCGGCCGCGACCATCGCTCGGGCGGCGTCCAGGTCCCCGCCGCGCATCAGCTCGCGCAGGGCGTCGGTGTCGACCGCGGCCTCGAACGCCGTGGAGGCGATGACGAACCCGGGCGGGACCGGCAGGTCCTCGGCGGTCATGGTGGCCAGGCTGGCGCCCTTGCCACCGACCAGGGCGACCTGCCGGCAGCGGGGGTCGCCGAACCCGAGGACCGGCGGTGCGTCGGGCATGCCGCCTCCTCAGGCCAGGATCTCGACCCGGCCAAGGGACCCGTTGACCCGGACCCGATCGCCCGTCCTGATGCGGCGGGTGGCGTCGGAGGTGCCGACCACCGCCGGGATGCCGAACTCGCGCGAGACCACGGCGGGGTGGGATGCCATGCCGCCGGCGTCGGTCACCAGGCCGGAGATCCTGGTGAACAGCACCACCCAGGCCGGGCTGGTCATGCGGCAGACCACGATCTCGTCGCGCTGGACCGCATCGAACTCCTCCGGCGACAGCACCACGCGGGCCGTGCCTTCCACCACGCCCGACGACGCCGCCAGGCCGGGCACCTGCTGGGTGGTCTCGGGTGGCTTGCGTTCCAGCTTCTCCGGGAACGCCCACAGCGACAGGTAGGGGAAGGCGACCGCGTCCCTGGTCGCCGTGCCGACCCAGTCCCGGGGCCGCAGCTCGAAGGCCTGCTCGCGGGCGTCGCGCCGGTCGGAGACCAGCTCCCTGGCGTCGAAGGAGTTGCTGCCGGCCATGAGGCGGCGCAGCTCGTTGTAGCGGAGGTACATGACGTCCTCGGGGTCGTCGAGCTTGCCCTGGTTGACCAGCGCCCTGCCGATCGCGACCAGGACCAGGCGCACGCGGGCGTTGGTGCCCTGGTCGATGTAGAAGTGATGGTCGGGGGTCAGGGGATTCATCCGGAGGCTCAGGTCGAGGGCCCGCTGCAACTCGTCGCGAGCCGGGCCGGGGGCGACGCCCTGGAGGGCCTCCGCCTTGGCCGCCTCCAGGTCGTCGGCGACGGCCCTGAGCTCGGCCGGGTAGTCGTAGTCGGTCTCCAGGTACCCACGGATCGCCTCGACGATCGGGGCCGGGTTCTCCCGCCAGGTCCGGAACGAGAACTCATGCGCCCACATCGACTTGAACCCGAACACCTCCTGGTAGGGCACGACCTTGTCGGCCACGAACGCCCGGCCGGCGTCGGTCGCCTCCAGCGCGCGCAGGATGTCGGCCGCGGTCGGGCGCTGGAAGGCCTTGGCGACCTCGCCCTGCTCGGACTTGACCCACTCCTTGATCTTCCACAGCTCCTCGATCGAGTCCCAGTTGCGGTTCTCGGTCGAGCTCTGGAGCCGCCCCATGAGCGCGCCGTGGTCGCCCTCACCCTTGGCGGCGGTGACGGCCGCGTTGAGCGCCAGGGTGGAGGAGAACTGGGCGAAGTTCAGCACCCAGTGGATCTGCCAGTGCCGGTCGTGCATGTCGATCGCGTCCTCGAGCAGGATCGCGAGCTCGACCAGGCTCGCCTGGTCGTCGTCGAACTCGTCGAAGCGGACGAAGTTGCGCTCCATCTCCGGCCGGAGCCGGCCGCGCCACCACTCCAGGAAGTGCTCGGCGTAGTAGGGGAGCGTCCAGCCCATGTAGTGGCCCAGCTCGTCCGGGTCCTTGGGGTCGAGCGGGACCCGCGGGGTGTAGCGGCTGCCGTACTCGCTGGCCTCGGCGGACAGCCCGGGCTGGGCCGGGATGGCGGCGGTGTAGACGTAGCCGTTGACGATCTTGACGATCCAGTCCGAGGCGAAGGGCGTGCCGAAGCGGCGGAACATGTAGTCGCACTTGAGCCACCAGCCGCCGATGTCGGCATACATCGGCGACACCGGGTTCGGGATATGCAGGTCGTCGTGGACCCAGAACAGCTCGCGCTGGCCGTCCTCCCACTCGATGGGGAACTCGTCGTCGCCGAAGAAGGTCGCCAGCACCTGGTCGTCGCCCATGCCTCGCCCTCGCTCCCTTGTAGGCGGCCAGCATTTCAGAGATCATCGATAACCGATTATCTGACAAAGGGGTAGGGAGAGGAACCGAAGCCCAGGGAGAGCAGGTGGATCGGCCCCTCCGCCGGACGACGCTGCGTGACCAGATCAAGGATCGCCTCGTCCAGCGCATCCTTGACGGCACCTACGGCCCCGGCGACCGCATCGTCGAGAGCCAGGTCGCCACCGAGTTCGGGACCAGCCAGGCTCCCGTCCGCGAGGCGCTGCTCGAGCTGGAGGCGCTGCGCTTCGTGGAGACCAGGCCCCACCGCGGCGCCCGGGTCCGTGAGGTCACGACCCAGGAGCTCGGCCAGATCTACCCGGTACGCGCGGCCCTGGAGGAGGTCGCGGGGCGAGAGGCCGCGGTCCGGGTGTCGGGGGAGCAGCTGTCCGCGCTCGCCGATGAGCTCGCCGGCATGCGGCGGGCCGCCGAGGCCCAGGATCTCCACGCCCAGCTGCTCCACGACGTCCGCTTCCACGAGATCATCGTCGAGGCATCCGGCAACCAGGTCCTGGCCGAGGTGTGGCGGTCGCTCCGGGTCGAGGCCCGCACCCTGATCAGCGTCATCCGCGCCGACTCCGATCTGCGCATGATCGCCGAGATGCACCGGCCCGTGCTCCAGGCCCTCCAGTCCCGCGACCCGGAGCTCGCCGGCAAGGAGATGCGCGCCCACATCGAGTTCTTCGGGTCCTTGGTGACCCGCCGGCCGGACCACCACGACTGACACACCCGAGCAACGGAGGCCGCACCGATGCAGCAGCTGAACGACCGCGTCTACACCGAGACGACCGTCCGCGGCTGCAACCCCAGCTTCGTCATCACCTCGGCCGGGACGGTCGTGATCGACACCCCCCAGCTGCCCACCCGTGCGGTCGCCATGCGCGAGGAGGTCGAGTCGCACGGCCCGATCCGCTACCTGATCAACACCGAGCACCACGTCGACCACATCTTCGGCAACCACTGGTTCCGCGGCGCCGGCGCCGTCGTGAACCACAAGGGCCTGTACGACAACTTCATGGTCGTCTACCCCGAGCTCGATCCCTTCGAGTACGCCCGCGAGGCGATCCCCACCGACGACCCGGACGGTGCCGCCCTCTTCCCCGACCGTGACGAGTACTACGCCGACCTCAACAGAGGAACCATCGTGTTCACCGGCGACCTGTCGCTCCGCGTCGGCGACCACGACTTCCACCTGCTCCACACCCCGGGCCACACCCCCGGCCAGCTCGCCGTCTACGTGCCCCAGGAGCGCATGGTCCTCACCGGCGACAGCATCTTCTCTGGCTGCCAGACCTGGCTCATGACCTCCGACGTCGACCAGTGGCTGGACTCACTGGAGATCATCCGCGCGCTCGACGTCGATACCCTCGTCCCCGGCCACGGTCCCGTTACCGATCTGTCGTATGTGGACAAGCAGCGGTCGGTCCTCCTTGGCTGGAAGGCCGCTGTCGCAGACGCGGTGGCGGCCGGCTGGACCAAGGAGGAAGCCCAGGCTCGTGTCAAGTTCCCGGATCTGGGCCCGGTCGACGTCGGCCAGGAGTACATGCTCGAGTACGTCGAGACGCTGAACGCCGGCTCGCTGTTCGACAAGCTCACCAGCCGCCAGCCGGCGCCTCCGCCGCCCCGTTCATGAGCCCAGGGAAGCGCTCTTTGACGCCCCCCACATGCCGCCCGGGCGGAGTGAAGCAGTCATCGAGGACCCGCAGAGAAGGATCCCGCCGGCAGAAGGGGCGCCGGGCCGTCGGGGGGGTGGGCTAGGGTCATCCTATGACCAGCGGACCTTCCCAGCAGCCGGCCGTCGCGTCCAGGGTCGGGCGGCTGGTCGAGCGGGCCGTAGCCTTGGCGATCGACGGGCACGACGACGAGCTGGCGGTCGCCCGCCTGGCCTGGCTGGCCCAGGATGACCAGGCCGCCCTGGACCAGGCTGGCGAGGTCTGCCTGGGGCACACCGAGGTTGACCTGGTCGTCCGCGGCCGGGCCACCGGGCTGCTGGCTCGGGTCCGCCACCACGACCTTGCCGCTCGACCAGCTGCCGGCCCCCGTCCTGGTCCGGTCCAGCAGCCGGGCACTCCCCGAGCCGCCGGTGGCGTGCGGCCCGCCCCATCCAGTGCCAGGCGCCGACCGCCCGGCATGCGGAACCAGGCAATGGTCGGCTACGGTGAGCGGTCAGCCGTCCAAGCAGGCATGGGGGGTCGGGCCGACCCCGAGGGGGCCACCGCGAAGATGTCGACCGAGGTCGGCGACCTGGACGCCGCCCTGGCCGCCCTGTACCAGCTGCCGCTGGAACAGTTCGTCGCCACCCGCGACCAGCTCGCCCGCCGCCTCCGAGCCGCCGGCGACCGCGCCACCGCCCGTCAGGTCGCCGGCCTCCGGCGTCCGCCGGTGAGCGCCTGGGCGGCCAACCAGCTCGCCCATGCCGCCCCGAACGCCGTGGCCGAGCTGCTGGAGGCCGGCGCCGCCTTACGCCAGGCCCAGCAGGACGCACTGGCCGGCCAGCCGGGGGCCGCCCGTCGGCTGCGGACGGCGACCGCGCACCTGCGGGCGGCGATCACCCGCCTCAGCTCGCGGGCCGAGACGTTGCTGGTCCGGGCCGGGCATGCGGCCAGCGACGCCACCTTGGCCCGGCTGGCCGCCACCCTGCGGGCGGCCGCCACCGGGGATGAGGCGACCCGGGCAGCCCTGGCCCAGGGGCGCCTCCCCGGGGACCTGGATCCGGCAGGCTTCGGCCTGGAGCTGGTGCCGGCCCCAGCAGAGCCAGCCGCCTCTGCCGATGTGGTCCCGGCCGCGCCGGCGGCGCCGGTCGACCAGGCGGATCCGCGGCGCGAGCGGGCCCGGGCGTCGGCTCGGCGGGTGCTGGAGCAGACTCGGCAGGCCGCCGAGCAGGCCCGGGCCGTCCTGGATCAGGCCCAGGTGCTGGCCGCCAGCCGCCAGCAGGTCGCCCAACAGGCCCAGCAGCGCGCCGAGCAGTTGACTGCTGTCGCCCAGGACCTCGCCGAGCAGGCCTCGGCGGCCGCCACCGCCGCCGAGGAGGCCCGCAAGGCGGCCGAGGGTGCCGACCGCGACGCGGACGAGGTCGCCGACCGGGTCCAGGTCGCCCAGCAGGCAGTGGAGGCGGCTGAGGCCGCCCATGCCGCTGCGGTGGCCGCGCTGGCGGACCAGACGTAGGGGCTACGACGCTGTTGAGCGGGGCACGAGTTTGATCGTCGCCGCTCGCGCCCCGGGGTTCACGACGCCGCCGACGATGCCCGGGCCATAGCGGCGGTACTTGTCGCGGTAGGCGGCGTCGATCTGGTCGTTGAGGTCGGGGTCGGCGTCGGCGAAGGTGACGTCCTTGTCGACGCCGCCGGCCCGGATATGGCCCTCGTGGCGGACCTGGGTGCCGGGGAACCATCCGCCGGCCCGCCCGTACATTGAGCGGACATAGAGGTCGTCACCCACGCGGACGACCCAGATGGTCCGCGGGTTGCGCAGGGTGCCGTCGTGTCGCGCCGATGCGATCTCCAGCTCGTCCGCGGTCCCAATCCTGGCGAGCTCGTCGCTGGTCCAGCCGGTCATGGCGGCGCCTCCTTCATCCAGCAGGTCAGTAGCGGGCCAGCCTCCGCGGCGCCGGTACCCCTAGCGCCGTCGTGCGGCTGGCTGCAGGGCCGGGTTGGCCCATCCGCCGTCGGCGGGGTTGAGGTTGATGCCGGGCGGGACGATCTCGTCGACGCGGTCCAGCAGCACCGCGTCCAGCACGACGTCGGCGGCCGGGAGCTGGCTTTCCAGCTGCTCCATGGTGCGGGGCCCGATGATCGCCGCGGTGACCGCCGGGTGGTTGAGCACGAACGCGATGGCCAGCTCGATCAGCGACGTCCCGGCCTCCTCGGCCAGCTCGGCGAGCGCCTCGGCCGCCCCGAGCTTGCGCTGGTTGGCGGGCAGCGACAGGTCGAAGCGCTCGGCCAGCCGCCGGCGGGCCGCCGAGAACGGCGCCTGCTGGTCGGCGTCCTGGCGGTAGCGGCCCGACAGCCAGCCGCCGGCCAGCGGGCTCCAGGAGATCACCCCCATCCCATAGCGCGCGCAGGTGGGCAGCACCTCGGCCTCGATGCCGCGGACCAGGATCGAGTACGGCGGCTGCTCGCAGACAAAGCGCTGCAGGTGCCGGTCGCGCGCCGCCCACTGGGCCTCCACGATCGCCGAGGGCGGCCAGGTCGACTGACCGATGTAGCGGACCTTGCCCTGGTGGACCAGGTCGGTCAGCGCGCCGAGGGTCTCCTCGATGTCGATGTCGATGTCGTAGCGGTGGATCTGGTACAGGTCGATCCAGTCGGTGCCGAGCCGCCGCAGCGACTCCTCGACCTCGCGGATGATCCAGCGCCGGGAGGCGCCGCGGCGGTTGGCGTCCTCACCCATCGGGAACCAGACCTTGGTGGCGAGCACGACGTCATCGCGGCGGCCGCCGGCCAGCGCCTTGCCGACGATCTCCTCCGACTCCCCGGCCGAGTAGGCGTCGGCGGTGTCGATGAAGTTGATCCCGGCGTCCAGCGCCCGGTGGATGATCCGGATGCTCTCGCCGTGGTCCCTGGTGCCCCAGTCGCCGAACATCATGGTGCCCAGGCACAGCTTGCTGACCGACACCCCGGTCCGTCCGAGCGGGCGATGCTCCATCGGTGCTCCTTCTCTCAACGCGAGTTCGCGGGCTTGGATCTTCGATCTTCAAGAGGTCCGCGTCGACTCCGAAACCAACTCGAACGCCTGGTTGGTGTGGCACCTGGGCCACCGCTCAGGATGCCCGGTGCCGGCGCCGGGCCGACCGCGGACGGCGTCGACTGCCTCCCGCTGGTTGAGCTGGGCGCCAGCAGCGCCGCCCGCTCGGCGTCGCCCTGCACCAGCGCGAGCTGGGCGAACGCGGTCAGGCACAGGGTCACGCTGCGGGTGCTGTGGGCCGCCAGGCTCAGCTCCAGCGCCTCCTCCAGCAGGGCCTGGGCGTCCTCCAGTCGGCCCTGTACCAGGGCCAGGGCGCCCAGCAGCACCTGGGAGGTGGCGGTGAGCCAGGCGTTGTCGAGCCGCACCGCCAGGTCGCGCGCCTCGGTCAGGTGGCGCAGCGCGTCGTCGTAGCGGCCCACGGTCGTCTCCACGGAGCCGAGGGTGAGGCCGGCCGGGCTGGCGAACACCACAACAACGAATCGCCACCTCCCAGGTGCTGACCTCCACCCCACCAGCCCCACCGACAGTTGGAACTCCTCCTCCAGCCCCGACACCTCCCCGCCGGGGTCGACCCGCCCATACCGCTGCCAGTACAGCCCGACAAAGATGTCGCTCTGGGCCAGATAGGCCCGGTACAACGCCCGCGGCGGGTATGGCCGCGCCCCCAACTCAAACAGCACCGGCGTCAACCCAAGCCCCGAAATCGCCCCCACCGCCGCCTGCCGCTCGGCGGCCAACTCACCCACCTCACCCACCGTCGAACTCACAAACACCCGGAACCGCCGATCAGGCGTCCAGATCACCACCTCAACCCCGCAACCCCGCCACCGATCGCCCTGGTCAGCCCACCGGGCAAGTCTGCGACCGGCCCGTTCCACCAGCAACCCACCCGGCCCGACCCCAGTGCACGCAAGTGAACCTCGATTAGGCCGGGGCCGGCCAAGCGGAGCACCAGCACGACTAGCGGGCGTCGGCCGGCAGCTCCACCCGGACCTCCAGGCCGCCGCCGGGGAGGGCCTTGGCGGTGACGGTGCCGCCGTGGGCGGTGGCGACCGAGCGGACGATGGAGAGGCCGAGGCCGGCGCCGCGGTCGGAGCCGGTGCGGTCGGCCTCCAGTCGGTGGAAAGGCTCGAACAGGGTCGTGACCTGGTCGGGGGGAATGAGGGGGCCGCCGTTGGCGACCCGGACCACAGACACGGGGCCGGCGTGGCCGGTGTCGACCTCGACCCAGCCGCCGGGCTGGTTGTGGCGGACGGCGTTCTCGACCAGGTTGGCGACCAGCCGCTCCAGCAGGGCGCGGTCGCCAGCCACCGGGGCGGCGCCCAGCACCTGGCTGACCCTCAGGCCGAGCCGCCCGACGTCGGGGGCGGCCACCTCCAGGGCGTCGGCGGCGGCCATGGCCAGCTCCAGCGGCTCGGCGGCCCGGAGCTGGCGCTCGCTGCGGGCCAGGGTGAGCAGGCCCTCGATCAGGCGCTCGCTGCGCTGGTTGGCCTCCAGTACCCGCCCGGCCATGGCCCGCAGCTCGGCCCGGTCGGTCTCAGGGTCGGCGAGGGCGACGTCGACCTCGGTGCGGGCGATGGCCAGGGGGGTGCGCAGCTCGTGGGAGGCGTTGGCCACGAACCGGCGCTGGGTCTCGAAGGCGGCGTCCAGGCGGCCGAGCATCTGGT
>Ga0075423_10001165_pt1 | contig 22731 bp, 22 predicted proteins | sample SoiMethybrSBSTD2_FD_80114 | JGI IMG/M metagenome (GOLD analysis project Ga0075423, IMG submission 80114) | Bulk soil microbial communities from a Populus tree surrounding site in Tennessee, USA - Soil MetaG P. TD hybrid SBSTD2 | ecosystem: Environmental > Terrestrial > Soil > Tree plantation... | reverse complement strand
GTTGGAGCGGCTATTCGATGACCAAGACGACCTGTGGTCCGCTTATCTCGATCGCCGCGCGGAGTACCTAGAGAAGGCAGCCGCCGAGGCCCTTGGTCAGAAGTTTCCTGACGCGAAGATCATGACCAACGTCTACTGGACGAACCCGGACGACGAAAAGCGCTTCGAGACCGACATTGTCGTCCTAGTGGACACGACCGTGCTAATAGTCGAGTGCAAGGGCGGTCGGCTTTCGAGCCATGCCCGCCGCGGTAAGGGAAGGCCCCTGCGGGATGACATCGAGGATCTGCTGGTCGCGCCCGGTGTGCAAGCCGGAAGGCTCGCCGAGCTCCTAGAGCGCGGTGATGGCGACTTCAAGCTCACCAGTAAGGATGGCGAAGCGATTCTCGTGGACACGACACGGGTGCAGCACGTTGTGACGTTGGGTACGACGCTTGAGCCGCTCGCAGCGATGTTGCCCGGTCTTCGGGAGTTGGTAGAGGCCGGATTGACGGACAAGGAGCTCGATGCACTGGCCTACAACATCACGCTATTCGACCTTCAGTTCATTCTCGACATCTTGGGCCATCCGAGCGAGGTCATCCACTACCTCTCGCGACGTGCAGAACTTGAGAAGGGCGAGTTCCTGAGCGGAGAGGAGGCTGATCTCCTCGGCTTTTACCTCCAGACCGGTTTCAACCTCGGCGAGTCCGAGTTCTCCGGCGAGCACCAGATGCGGACCTTCGGCCTATCCGACGCAATCGACGTCTACTACTACAGCGTTGAGGCCGGGATGGAGGTCGACAAGCCTAAGGTAGAAAGAATCGAATGGTGGGAGCAGCTTCTCTCCACGATCGAGGATCGAGGGCTGCCACGGTGGACTGAGTTGGGGCTGACTCTCTGTAACGTCGCCAAGGAGGATCAGGAGGCGTTTAGAGAGGCGATGCTGGAACTCCGGCGCATGATCGTTAGTGGAGAGCGTCCGGCCGACGACTACATCCTCTTTACGAATGGGCCTCCGCAGAGGCGCGATTACTTCGTCGGACTGATTGCAACCGGCAATGGTTCCTCCCAGCGGTCTAAGCAGATGACGAATGTCGCCAAGCAGGCGTTCGCGCAAGATGACGCCATTGATCGTCTGACGTTGATCGGCTTGTCTGCGGTGCAGACACCGGACCCCTACGCCGTGCTCGCGGTTTGCGACCGGGGATGATCCCGGAGGCCCCCTTTTCGCATAGTAGATAAAGATCGAATGGGCGTCGCCCTCGTAGCAGACGACGACATGGATCCCGCGCTCCGCTGAGAGATCAGTCGATCGAGCCGGCCGGAGCGACCCACTGGCTGGTGAAGGCGAGCACGGTCGCGAGGGTGTCGAAGTGGCGGTCGTAATGCAGTACTCCAAATCCCCGCTCCGCCGCGGCGGCCGCGATGAGGGCGTCGGGGACCCTGACCCGGTGGGCGCCGGCGGCGCCGCGCTGGGCCAGCTCGCGCATCGCCCAAGTTGCGGCGTCGGTGACCGAGCGGCTGATCGGAGCTTGGCGAAAGCCCGCCATTGCCACGGCGACGCGCTCGACGGCGTCGCGGTCGGGTGCGTCGAAGATCATCTCCATCGTCACCGGCGGGCAGGCGACCAGTTCACCTGCCTTCACAACCTCGCGCCATTGCGGCGCGACCTCCTTGACGCCGGCACGCGCCCAGGCAGAGGTGTCGGCCACCCAGGGGCCTTTGGGCCAGCTCACCGGCCCCAGGCGCGCTCGCGGGCGCTTCGCAAGCGATCGAGGTCAAGGCCGGAAGTGCCGTCGGCGACGCTGAGCGCGAAGTTCATGGCTTTCCTCTCGGCGACCTCGTCGCCCTCGAAGGCATCAGCGCCGCGCAGCGCCAACTCCCGCACGACCTTGGAAGTAGGCGTTGAGGGACCCATAGCGGCGCGGCCGCGCTTGATCGCGCGATCCAGGGCGGGGTCGCGGGGGACCTGCACACGGTCGTTGCGCTGCTTACGTTGCGTGGCCATGGGGATTAGTGTACCCGCTGGCGGATACCAGGGGAAGGACCACTTCGGCACGGCTTTCGATCTTCCCAACACTCCTGTTGGGTTTTGTTGGGACTCGTCGAGAGCGTTCCGCCGTCGCCGTTTGGGATCACGTCGCAAATAGCTTGCTGATGGGGAATCTCCGCCCCCGGTGCCTAAACGGCCCAAAGGCTGAGAGTAGAGCGGTTCACGATGTTGTTTCCTGCTCTATCTATATGTGTCGAAACGGCTTGGGAATGGGAAATCTATCGACACTCGGCGGTCGTTCTAGAGCACGATAGAGTTGGGATTGGTTTCCGCTCAACGGAGTTCCAGATGCCTCTAAAACGGCTCTGGAATGCGGAATTTACACGCGGACGTAGCTCAGCTGGTAGAGCGCGAGCTTCCCAAGCTCGAGGTCGCGGGTTCGAGACCCGTCGTCCGCTTTCCTTCCCCCAGCGGCTTAAGCCGCCGCGGCGGTCGCGACCCTGCGCCTCCTCCGTTGGCGCTTCGCGGCCTTCTTCGCCGGGTCGACGATGCGGTAGAAGTGCTCGATCGCGCCGCGGACCTGGCGTTCGTCAACGACCTCAACCAGGTCGGAGCAGCGAAGCTCGGTGACGTGGTAGTTGACCGTGCTCAGCGGCGCCTGCAGCTCCAGGCTGAGGTCTTTGGGCGACAGCGTCCGCCCCTGGTCGATGCTCAGCACTTCAAGGATTGACACGCGGAGGGGGTGGGTATTGGCACGGGCCAGGAGTTCCCAATTCACAGCTGCTCCTCACTTTTGGTGGCCGGGAATACCGAAAAATACTAACTCAAATCATCAAAATCGGGTAATATGACTTCGTAATACGGGAAGAGAGTCGACGGATAGATGAGCAGGGAAGGGCCGAACATGAGCAGAGAAGCGAGAGCACGGTCCTGTGGAGGAGCGAAGGCGTGGGTGTCGATCGTTGTTGCCGCGCTCGTCTTTGCCCTGCCGGCGCTCCATCCGGCCGCGGCGGCGGCGGACATCATCGGCCCGCAGAACCCCGACGATCCACAGCCCGACAGCCCCTGGCAGGCAGGCACCTGCAAAGCCGATCCTGCTCCTCCAGGGCAGTGCTCGGTCGGCACGCCGGGGCTTTTCTACGAAGAAGCCGCCGGCCACCCCCCGAAAGGCTTCACTCAACTCATCGTCAACAAGGAGAAAGTGGAACCGGTGCCACCGCTTTCGTTCGAACGGCCGAAAGGAAACTTGCGAACCGTGCGCGTCGATCTACCTACCGGCCTCACGGTCAATCCGCAGGCGACCCCGCAGTGTGATCTGGGCGCAGGCGAGAGCCCGTCGACCTGTGCCAGCTCGGCGCCGCTTTCGAAAGTCGGAGTTAGCGAAATCGAAGTGACGAACGCTGAAACTGGCATATCGCCGTCGCCTCTCAAAGCCGACGTCTACAACATCGTTCCCGAAAACGGCGAACCCGCCCGCTTCGGTTTCAGCATCGCCGGCAGCGACATCTTCCTGGAAGCCGACGTCAGCTGGGAGAGCGACTACCACGAGTACTTCACGATTCACGCGAAAAAACTCGAAGTTCCTCCCATCCCGGCGGAACTCGCCCGTGTCGCCAGAAATCGCCTCACCTTCGACGGCGATGCAGGCGACGGCACCTTTATCACGACTCCGACGACCTGCTTCGGGCCGGCTGCCCCTGGGTCGCCGTTCGAGCACGTCTACTCGACCTTCCTTCGAGCTGATTCCTTCGAGGAACCGAATCCGACCTTCCCCGATGGATCGAACTTCGTCGAGTCGAAGATCCCACGAGAACCGGGCAAATTCGAAACCTCGCCAAAAAACTGCGACTCGATCCCCTTCGATCCCTCGATCTCGGTCGACCCGAACACGACCCAGACCGACTCTCCCGCGGGCGCTACGGTCACGGTCACCCTGCCTGAGATCAAGAACCCGACCAAAGACCTCAGCAACCAGGCCAGTTCGCAGGTTAGGTCCGCGCAGGTGACCTTGCCCGCCGGGATGGGCCTCAACCCGTCGGCCGCCGGCGGACTCCAGGCGTGCACGGACGCCGAGTTCGGCAAGGGAACGAGGAATCCGATCGCCTGCCCGGCCGCTTCGCGGATCGGCACGGTCGAAGTCGACACCCCACCCCTCCCCGACGGGTCCCTGAGCGGCCCCGTCTTCGTCGGCAAGCAGCTCAGCCGCGATCCCACCTCGGGCGACGAGTACAGGATCTTCGTCGCCCCCGAGTCGAGCAGGTACGACATCTCGGCCCGGCTCGTCGGCAAGATCAAAGCCGATCCGCAGACCGGGCAGCTGACCACGGTCTTCGACGACGCGCCGCTGGGGAGGGTCCCGATCTCCGGCCTTCCGCAGGTGCCCTTCAAGAGTTTCCGGATCAGGCTGAACACGGGGGCGAGGGCGGCGCTGACCAGCCCGGGCTCCTGCGGTCCGAACACGACGACGACGGCGATGACCCCGTGGAGCGGGAATCCCGCCGCGACGCGCTCGGGTGAGTTCTCCCTCAGCACGGCGCCGGGCGGCGGCCCCTGCCCGAAAACGCTCGCCGACCGGCCGTTCGCCCCAAGCTTCAACGCGAACACCAACAAACATGGAGCCGGCGACTTCAGCCCGCTGCACATGAGCATCGTCCGCGCCGACGGCAATCAGGAGCTGAAAGGCGTCGACGTGACCCTGCCCCCCGGGCTGAGCGCGAAGCTGGCCGGTGTCCGCTACTGCCCGGTGGCCGCCCTGGCAGCCGCCGCCGCGAACAGCGGCAGCGCCGAGGCAGCCGATTCGAGCTGCCCCGACTCGAGCCTGATCGGCCACGCCGACGTCACCGCGGGCAGCGGTCCCTCGCCGATCCAGATCGGCGGCAAGGTCTTCCTCACCGGGCGTTACAAAGGCGCCCCCCTGTCCCTGGCAGTGATCACCCCCGCCACGGCCGGACCGTTCGATCTCGGCACGGTCGTGGTGAGGGTGGCGCTGTTCGTCGACCCCCGCACCGCCCAGGTGCACGCGGTCTCCGATCCGATCCCGCACGTATATGGGGGCGCGACGCTCGACGTCCGCTCGGTTGCGGTCAGGCTCGATCGCAAGAACTTCTCCCTCAACCCCACGAACTGCTCGCAATTCAGCATCGCCGGCTCGCTGCTCGGCGGCGGCGCGAACCCGACCGATCCGGCGGCCTTCCACCCGACCGCGGTCTCGGCCCCGTTCCAGGCGAACGGCTGCGACAAGCTCGGCTTCAAACCGAAGCTGTTCCTGCGTCTGTTCGGGGCGATGCGGCGGGCGAAGAACCCGAAGCTGCGCGCCGTGCTGCTGCCGAACGCCGGCGACGCCAACATCGCTCGGGCCGCGACGATCCTGCCGCGCTCGCTGATCCTCGACCAGGGCAACCTGTCCAAGGTCTGCACCCGCGTGCAGTTCGCCGCCGACGACTGCCCGAAGAGCTCGGTCTACGGCCACGCGATCGCCTTCAGCCCCCTGCTCGACGATCCGCTCAGCGGGCCGCTTTACCTGCGCTCCTCCGACAACCCGCTGCCGGACCTCGTCGCCGACTTGCGCGGCCAGGTGAACGTCGAGCTGGCCAGTCGCACCGACAGCATCCGCGGCCATATCCGCAGCACCTTCGACCTTGTCCCTGACGTGCCGGTCTCCAAGTTCGTGCTGGTCCTGAACGGCGGGCCGAAAGGCCTGCTCGTCAACTCGCGCAACCAGTGCCCGCGCAAACACGCTGGCAAAGGCAAAGGCAAAGGTGCCGGGGCCAGCAAGGTCCGGCATCGCCGTAAGGGTCCGCGCGCGATCGTCCGCTTCAAAGCGCAGAACGACAAGAAGCTGAACATGCGCCTTCGCCTGCGAACCGCCTGCGGCAAGCACAAGGGCAAACGCCGGAAATAGGCGCAGCAAGGGCAACGTCTAGCCTCCCGCGTCGGTGCGCCCGACGCTTTCGGTCCTGATCGTCGCCTGGAACAGCCGCGAGGAGCTGGCGCGGAGCCTGCCCGCGCTGCTGCCCGAGCTTGGCGAGGGGGACGAGCTGATCGTCGTCGACAACGACTCCACCGACGGGACCGCCGAGGTCGTGGCCGAGCTGGCGCCGGCGGCCCGGGTCGTGCCGAGCGGGCGCAACCTCGGCTTCACCGCCGGCTGCAACCTGGGGGCGGCGCGCGCGCGTGGCGACCTGCTCGTCATCCTCAACCCGGACGCGGCACCACGGCCGGGCTTCGGCGAAGCGATCCGCAGGCCCTGGGTCGAGGAGCGCGGTTGGGCCGCCTGGCAGGCGCTGGTCGCCGACGGCGACGGCTCGACGATCAACTCGGCCGGCAACCCGGTCCACTTCACCGGCATCGTCTGGGCCGGCGGGCACGGGCGCCCGATCGCAGAGGCGCCGCCCGCCGCTGAAGTCCCGGCGCTCTCCGGCGCCTGCCTGGCGGTAGCCCGGTCCACCTGGGAAGAGCTGGGCGGCTTTCCGGAGCGCTTCTTCCTCTACCACGAGGACGTCGACCTCTCGCTGCGACTGCGGCTCGCCGGCGGCGCGCTCGGGATCGAGCCGACCGCGATCGTCGATCACGATTACGAGTTCGGCGCCCGCGAGCACAAGTGGCGCTGGCTGGAGCGCAACCGCTGGGCCTTTCTGATCCGCGTCTACCCGGCGAGCCTGCTGGCCTTGCTGGCACCCGCCCTGGTCCTCACCGAGCTGGCGCTGATCCCAGCCTCGATCGCCGCCGGCTGGGGAGGGCAGAAGCTCGCCGCGATCGGCGAAGTGGCGCGCTGGCTCCCTCGCCTGCTGTGCGAGCGCCGCCAGATCCAGGCCACTCGCACGGTCAGCGTCGCCGAGTTCGCCGCCTGGCTCACCCCCGACCTCGACTCGCCCTTCATCCCGGCGCCTGCCCGCTCCGCCCCCGCCCGCCTCGTCCTCCGCAGCTACTGGAAGGCCGTCCGTCTCCTCCTCCGAGGCAGGTAGGTAGCGCCGGAGGCGCTACCACCCACCTACTAGGTCGGCTGCGCCGTCGGCCGAATCAGGATCTCGTTGACGTCGACGTTGCCGGGCTGCTCCAGGGCGTACATGACGGCGCGGGCGATGTCGTCGTCCTGCAGGGCCCACTCGCCAGGGCGGTTGTCGAAGAACGGCGTATCGGTCATCCCGGGCTCGATCAGCGTCACCCGGATCGCGTGGTTGTCGTGCATCTGGCGCAGCTCGGCGCGCAGCGCCTCGCCGATCGCCGTCGCCGCCCACTTGGTCGCCGAGTAGAGCGAGCCGGGCAGCGCCCGGCGGCCGGCGACCGAGCTGGTGACGATGAAGTGACCGTCGCCCCGCTCGAGCAGGTGGGGGAGGGTGGCGCGGATCGTCAGGGCGACGCCGTAGACGTTGGTCAGGACCATCGAGCGCCAATGCTCGGGCGACTCCTCGAGGAAGCCCCGGCTGGCGCCGAAGCCGGCGTTGGCGAAGACGGCGTCGATGCGGCCGAAGCCATCGAAGGCCGCGGCGGCCGTCGCCTCGACCTGGTCCCACTCGGTGACGTCGCAGCGAACGGCGATGGCGCGCTCTGGGCCGCCGAGCTCCTCGACCAGCTCCTCGAGCGGCTCGAGCCGCCTGGCCGCGAGAACCAGCCGGTGCGTGCCGGCCGCGGCCCGCGCGGTGGCGGCGCCGATGCCGCTGCTGGCGCCGGTGATGAGAAGCACGGGGTCCACGGCGCCATCTTCGCAGTTGCGATAATTCCCGGTCCGTGGATCCAGGCCGCAAGCGAAAGATCCGGCTCGTCGTCGCGCTCGGCGTCGCCGTCCTGCTCGCCGGCGCGCTCGTCTACACGTCGTTCAGCGCCTCCTCGGAGGCAAAAGAGCCCTCGCAGCTGGTCGGCGTCAGCTCGGGCGGCAGCTACGAGCTGACCGGCAAGGTCGTCAAGGGCTCGGTCCGCCACGAAGGCGAGGGAATCCGCTTCCGCGTCGCCGACCGCGACGATGCGAGCCAGAGCATCCCGGTCACCTACACCGGCACGATCCCCGACCCCTTCCGCGGCGGGCGCGAGATCGTCCTCAGCGGCACGGTCGAAAACGGGACCTTCGTCGGCGAACGCGACACCCTCGTCACCAAGTGCCCGTCGAAGTTCACCACGTCAGGCGATGGCTAGCCTCGGCAGCGTCTTTCTGGCGCTCGCCTTCCTCACCGCGATCTTCGCCGCGATTGCGGCTCTCACCGCGACCGGGGACGTGGAGGAGCGCTTGGTCGAGATCTCGCGCCGCGCCGTCTACGGGCTCTGCGCGCTGCTCACCCTCTGCGTGGCCCTGATCGAGGTCGCCTTCGCCCGCGACGACTTCTCCTTCAACATCGTCCAGCAGCACTCCTCGATCGAGACGCCGACCTTCTACAAGCTGGCGGCGATGTGGTCGAGCCAGGAGGGCTCGCTGCTGCTCTGGGCCTGGGTGCTCTCGATCGCCGCCTCGCTGGCGCTCTACGCGACCCGCGGCAAGCTGCGCGAGATCGTCCCCTGGGCGACCGCGGTGATGGCCGCCATCGCCGCTTTCTTCACCGGCCTGATGCTCTTCGCCGGCGGCGTCAACCCCTTCGCCACGCTCGACCCGGCGCCGGCCGACGGCATCGGCCTCAACCCGCTGCTCCAGCACCCGAGCATGATGATCCACCCGCCGATGCTGTACTCGGGGTACGTCGCCTTCACGATCCCCTTCGCCTTCGCCGTCGGCGCCCTGATCACCCGCCGTCTCGACGCCGCCTGGATCCGCTCCACCCGCCGCTTCGCCCTGATCGCCTGGGCCTTCCTCGGCCTCGGCCTGCTGCTCGGCGCCCGCTGGTCCTACACCGAGCTGGGCTGGGGCGGCTACTGGGCCTGGGACCCGGTCGAGAACGCGGCGCTGATGCCCTGGCTGATGGGGACCGCCTTCCTGCACTCGATCATGGTCCAGGAGAAGCGCGGCATGCTGAAGGTCTGGAACGCCTGCCTGATCGTCGCCACCTTCTCGTTGGCGCTGCTCGGCACCTTCCTCGTCCGCTCCGGGGTGCTGCAGTCGATCCACGCCTTCGGCGACAGCACCGTCGGCCCTTACATCCTCGGCCTGATCGGGGTCGTCCTGATCGGCTCGACCGCGCTGATCGTCTCCCGCCTCGACGATCTGCGCTCGCAGAAGCGGATCGACTCGCTCGCCTCGCGCGAGTCCGTCTTCCTGGTCAACAACTTCCTCCTGGTGGCGCTCTGCGCGGCGATCTTCTGGGGCACCTTCTTCCCGCTGATCTCGGAGCTCTTCACCGGGGACAAGGCCTCGCTGGCCGCTCCCTGGTTCGATCGCTACACGACGCCGCTGGCGATCGTGCTCGTTCTCTTCACCGGGATCGGTCCGCTGCTCGCCTGGCGGCGGATCAGCTGGGACGCGGCGAAGCGGGTCTTCCTCGCGCCGGCGGTCGTCGCCGCGGTCGTCGCGATCGGGCTGGCCTTGCTAACCGACGCCGCCGGCAAGCCCTGGGCGCTCGCCCTCTTCGCCTTTGCCGCCTTCTCCCTGACCGGCCTCGCGCAGGAGTTCTGGCGCGGGGCCGCGGCACGTCGCTCGCTCAGCGGCGGCTCGATGCCGGCGGCCCTGGTCGCAGTCGTCTCCCGCAACCGCCGCCGCTACGGCGGCTACATCGTTCACGCCGGCGTCGCGGTGCTGCTGATCGGCATCGCCGCTTCTTCCAGCTTCCAGACCAACCGCGACGTGCAGCTGCGGCCGGGGGAGAGCACCGTCGTCGACGGCCGCACGATCGCCTACGAGCGGCCGACGGTGGGCGTCGACAGCAACGCCTTCACCTTCGGTGCGGTGCTCGGCGTCGAGCAGGGGGGCAAGCGTTTCCTGCTGCGGCCTAGCCGCCGCTTCTTCCGTCCGACGGGGGTCGAAACGGGCACGATCGGCAGCTTCTTCGACGGCGAGGCGACCAGCGAGGTGGGGTTGAAGGCCGGCGCCGGCAGCGATCTCTGGATCGCCGTCCAGCCCGACATCTCCGCGGTACGGCGCCGCATCCGCGCCGCCGACGCGGACTTTCGAGCCTGTATCCGCGGTGCGCCGGGGACGCCTTCGCAGTGCCGCGCCGTCGCTCGATTGATGCAGGCCGCCGCGGCCAATCCGCGTCTGCGCCCGGTTGCGTCGGCGCAGATCGACACGCTGCAGGCCGCCACCGCCGAGCGCCTGGCGAAGAGCTACCTGGCCGACGACGCGCCGGCGACCTTCCGCGTGATCGTCAACCCGCTCGTCACCTGGATCTGGATCGGCGGGCTGATCGCCTTGGCCGGGGCTTTGATCGCGATCTGGCCCGGCCGCGGTGCCCGCCGCCGCCCGGCGCCCGACAGCGAGCTGGAGGCGCTGAAGGAAGCGAAGTACCGCGAGATCCGCGACGCCGAGCTCGACCACGCCGCCGGCAAGCTCTCCGACGAGGACTTCGCCATCCTCGATGCCGAGCTGCGCAAGGAGGCGGTCGAGATCCTGGACCGCGTTCGGGTCCCCTAGACTGGCGCGCCAATGAGTACAACGCGATACCTGATTCGCCCTGCGCTGGTTTCGCTCGCGGCGCTCTTGGGCGCGCTCGCCGTCGCGGCTCCCGCCGGGGCGGCGCCGACTTGGACCGCCGCGTCGCCGACGATGTCGCCGCGCGAGGCGCTGCGCTTCTGGACGCCGGCTCGGATGCGCCAGGCGCGGCCGTTGGACGCGCCGAAGCCGAGGGGGGGAGGAGGCCTCGCGCGCGCTTCGGCCGCGCCGGCGGCGAGCGGTGAAGGGGGCGAGGCGGTCAACTCGGAATTTGCCGAAGTCACCGATCCCACCGCGCCCGGCTTCAGGCAGAACGGCGTCATCTTCATCGTCCTGCCCCACGGCTTCGGCTTCGGCCGCTGCTCGGGGACGTCGGTCAACGCCCCCAACCGCAGCGTCGTCTTCACCGCCGGCCACTGCGTGAACGAGTTCGGGCACTGGTTCAACCAGGACTGGGTCTTCGTCCCCGGTTATCAGGGTGGGGTTCGGCCCTTCGGCGTCTTCGTCGCCAAGTGGCTCGGCGCCGCCGCACCCTGGGTCGACGGCGGCAGCGAGAACGCCGACGTCGGCGCCGCGGTCGTCTCGCGCAACGAACGCGGCCAGCTCCTCGGCGACGCGGTCGGCGGCGACGGGATCGCCTGGAACCTCTCGCCGCACCAGGTCTTCGACGTGCACGGCTACCCGGTCGCACCTCCCTTCGACGGCGCCAGCCAGAGGGTTTGCACCGGCACTCCCTTCCTCGGCCACGACGTCGTCTCGTTCCTCCAGCCGGGGCCGCTCAACCTGGCGCTGAGCTGCGAAGTCACCGGCGGCGCCTCGGGCGGCGGCTGGACGATTGGCGGCGACGTGCTCAACAGCGTCACCAACTACGGCTACGGCGACGACCCCACCACCGACTTCGGCTCCTACTTCGGCGAGGCCGTGCACACCCTCTACAAGCAGGCGGCGGGGATCAGATGAGGCTGGGCGCCGCGATCGCGGCTCTCGCGACCGCGACGGCGCTGCTCTGCGCCTCGCCGGCAAGCGCCGCCGGGCTGTCGCCGGCCTCCGGATTCGTCGCCGGCGTCGCCGACCTGAACGCCGACCTCGCTTTGCTGGGCCAGGGCTCGGGCCGGTTCGGCCCGCCCGGCAGGCGGATCGTCTCCCAGCTCAAGTTCGAAAATCACGACGGCTACACGATCAGGGTCGTCGCACTCGAACAGACGGTGGCACTCAGCGTGATCCGCCGCCGTCGCAAGGGCGAGCCCATGATCACGACCTACTTCGCCCACGGCAAGGTGACCCCGAACTCGATCCGCGCCTCCTTTGCCGACCGGGGACGGATCGCGCTCCGCTTCCGGCCCTCCGGCCGAGTGATCCGGGCCAGCCGGCGGGCGGGCTGCAGGCGACCGAGCAAGCTGGTCATCGGACGCTTTGGCGTCTTCGTCGGTGCGCTGCGCTTCCGCGGCGAGGGCGGCTACACCTCAGCCAAGGTCCACCGCGTTCGCGGCGGCTCGATCGACTTCGCGGCGCTCGTCGCCTGCTTCCTGGGGGTGGCGCCGCGGCCGAACGTGACGCTGCCGCGGGCCACGCTGCCGATGGGCCTCGACCGGCTCGGATTCGGTGCGATCGGCCGGGGGACCGCCCCCGCCGCGCCCGGGGTGCGCACCCACCCGAGGCGCGGCCCGAAGCCGACGACCCTGCTCGCGGACGAAAAACTGCCGTTGTCGAGGACGATCTTCGCCGCACGCGTGCGCGGCCATGAGGACGCTCGCTTCCTCGCCCTGCAGGCTGGCAGCGAAGGCTCGATCGGGATCGTCCGTCTCGCCGCGGTCTCGGCTCCCGCGTCGAGCTTCGCCGCCGCCGACACGCTGGCCCACGCACGCATCAGGCCGCCGCGGCCGTTCAGCGGCGAGGGGACCTTCGAGCACGGGCCGGGCAGCGAGAAGACGTGGGACGGCTCGCTTGCCGTGTCCCTCCTCGGCGCTCCGCACCTGTCGCTGACCGGCCCGTCGTTCAGGACCCTGCTGGTGCGCGGCTTCTAGGCCGCCGAGCCGGGCCTGCTCAGATCTTCAGCAGGACCAGGGTGTTGACGACGAAGAGGATGGCGAAGAAGACGGTGGCGCGATCGAGGTTGCGCTCGACCATCGAGCCGCCGCCGAAGGAGCTGCCCCCGCCGCCGATGCCGAAGGCGCCGGAGAGCCCGGCGTCTTTGCCGGAGTGCAGCAGGATCAGGAAGATCACGATGCCGGCGATGATCACCTGAAGGACGGCCAGGAACGTGTACACGGGAGTCAGTCTAGACGACCGATCCGGATTTCCGCACTGCGGATGACACGCACGCAAGTCCGAGCCTTTCTTCTAGCCGCCTCTTTACAAATATCTAGAAAATGTATATTTGACTGACAAGATCTGCTAGTTTGTCAACTAGTCGTCGTTCTATTCGCTAGGAGGCTCCATGGAGGCACATGCCCACCCGGTCGGCACCGAACTGAATCCCGCCACCTGGAGCGATCCGAAGCGCTATGCCTGGCTGCTGGGGCTGATCGTGCCGCTGCTGCCGTTCCTCGCCTGGGGCCTGGTGACGCTGAGCGGGCTCGGCGCCTTCTGGTTCTTCGGGCCGTTCCTCGTCTTCCTCGTCTTCCCCGTGCTCGACGCCTTGATCGGGATGGACGCCGAGAACCCGCCCGACAGCGTCATCAAGTGGCTCGAACAGGACCGCTACTACCGTTGGTGCACGTATGTCTTCATCCCGGTGCAGTACGCGGGGCTCGTCTTCGCCTGCTGGCTCTGGGCGGACGGCGGGCTTTCGACCCTCGACAGCATCGGCCTGGCGCTGACGATGGGGATGGTCAGCGGGATCGCGATCAACACCGCGCACGAGCTCGGCCACAAGCGCGCCAACCTGGAGAAGTGGCTGAGCAAGGTCGCGCTCGCGCAGAGCGGCTACGGCCACTTCTTCATCGAGCACAACCGCGGCCACCACGTCCGCGTCGCTACCCCCGAGGATCCCGCAAGCGCGCGCCTGGGGGAGAGCTTCTGGGCCTTCCTGCCGCGCACCGTCTCCGGCAGCCTGCGCTCCGCCTGGGGGATCGAAAGCGCCCGCCTCGAGCGGGGCGGCCACTCCGCCTGGTCGATCCACAACGACATCATGCAGGCCTGGGCGATGACGATCGTCTTCTTCGCCGTCCTGACGATCGTCTTCGGTCCGGTCGTCCTGCCCTACCTGCTGCTGCAGGCGGTGCTCGGCTTCTCGCTATTGGAGGTCGTCAACTACCTCGAGCACTACGGCCTGCTGCGGGGCAAGAAAGAGGACGGTCGCTACGAGCGCTGCCTGCCGCAGCACAGCTGGAACAGCAACAACGTCGCCTCCAACGTCCTCCTCTACCACCTGCAGCGCCACAGCGACCACCACGCCAACCCGACCCGCCGCTACCAGGCGCTGCGCCACGTCGACGAAGCGCCGCAGCTGCCGACCGGCTACGCGGGGATGATCCTGCTTGCCTGGTTCCCGCCGCTTTGGCGCCGGGTGATGGATCGCCGCCTGCTCGATCACTACGGCGGCGACGTCGGCCGGGCAAACATCCAGCCCCGGGCGCGCCGCCGAGTGCTGGCCCGCTACGGGGGATCCGCGGCGTGAGCGCCTACCGCTGTCCCGCCTGTGGCTACGTCTACGAGGAGGCAGCCGGCAACCCGCGGGAGGGCTTTCCGCCGGGCACCCCATGGGGCGAGGTGCCGGACGAGTGGCACTGCCCGGATTGCGGCGTGCGCGACAAGGTCGACTTCGTAGAGAGCCCCTCCCGAGAGGAACGCGGGCCGGATGAGGCCGAGTGACGCTGCGCGATACGTCCTCTCCCCGGTGTCCCGCGTAGCGCTGCTACGCGGGAACCGTGCCGTGACCGTCTCGCTCGGTCATCGACCTCCCCGGACTCGCGCTAATTTCGGTCGGGGATCTCAAAAAAATGTCTGATGTACGAACTCCATATCCGCAGGCGGCGCGAGAGCTATTGCGCGAAACCTTGCTTGCGGCTGCACGAGATGAAGTCCAGCGTCGTGCCTGGTCGGAAATAACCATGGCTGACATCGCCGATGCCGCAGGCGTTAGTCGCCAAACGTTGTACAAGGAGTTCGGCAGCCGCGACGAGTTCGCCCAGGCGCTGGTGATCCACGAGGGAGAACGCTTCCTCGACGCTGTCGACGCCGCCGTGCGCGAGCACCTCGACAACCCGCGGGCCGCGGTCGGCGCCGCCCTGGAGACCTTCCTCCGCACCGCCGGCGAGGACCCGCTGGTCCGCATCCTGCTCAGTGACGACGGCACCGGCGGCCTCCTGCCCTTCGTCACCACCCAGGGGATGCCAGTGGTCCAGTGGGCGACCGCGCGCCTCACGGCGACGATCGAGGACGGCTGGCCGCAGGCGCCGCCGCGCAAAGCGCGCCTCCTCGCCGAGGCCCTGGTCCGCCTCGCGATCAGCCACGTCACCGCCCCCGGCGACTCCCCCGCGGCCACCGCCGCCCAGGCCGGCGAGCTGCTCGGCCCCTTCATCGACGAGGCGCTCGGCGTCGCCTGAGCAGGTTCGCCCGCACCTCTGGCCACTCGTCGTCGATCACGCTGAAGTAGGCGGAGTCGCGGACGCCGATCTCTGGGCGCAAGGGCCTCGACTCCCGCGGGTCCGCCATATCCTTGGGCTCGATGAGCGCATCCATGCAGCGCCACCCGGGGTCGCCGGCCGAACGGGCGGCCGCGGGCCGGGCAGCGCGTTCGGCCGCGCCGCGGTCGAGTCACGGCAAATGGCGTCCGGCCGCCGACCGCGCCGACCCGATCGACCTGCTCGAGCGCCAGGCGGCCTCCCGCGTGGGGCAGCTGCTGCCGCTGCGGTACGGCCGCATGCTCGCTTCGCCCTTCGCCTTTTACCGTGGCGCGGCGGCGGTGATGGCGGCGGACCTGGCCGGCTCGCCCCGCTCCGGCCTCGAGACTCAGCTCTGCGGCGATGCGCACCTCTCCAATCTCGGCGCCTTCGCTTCGCCCGAGCGGCGGCTGGTCTTCGACCTCAACGACTTCGACGAGACGCTGCCGGGGCCCTGGGAGTGGGACGTGAAGCGGCTCGCCGCGAGCTTCTCGCTGGCCGGGCGCGATCGTGGCTTCGAGCTCCCGGAGCGGCGCGATGTCGTGCGGACGGTCGCGAGGGAGTACCGCGAGACGATGCGGCGGCTGGCCGAGATGGGCAACCTCGAATCCTGGTACCAGCAGCTCGACGCCGACTCGATCGAGAGGCGCTGGGCGGCGGCCGCCGGCGGCAAGCAGCGCCGAACCTTCGAGCGAACCGTCGCCAAGGCGCGCGCCAAGGACAGCAGCCGGGCCTTCTCGAAGTTGGTCGAGAAGGCCGACGGGAAGCCGCGCATAGTCAGCGAACCGCCATTGATCGTGCCGATCGAGCGGCTCGCCGAGGAGGCGGGTGGGGTGGACGTCGAAGCGCTCGTCCTGAAGGTGCTCTCCGAGTATCGGGACTCGCTGGAGATCGAGCGCCGCATCATGCTCGACAGCTACCGCTTCGTCGATGCCGCCTTCAAAGTCGTCGGCGTGGGCAGCGTCGGCACGCGCGCCTGGATCGTCCTGATGCTCGGCCGCAACGAAGAGGACCCGCTCTTCCTGCAGGTCAAGGAGGCGCAACGCTCGGTGCTCGAGCCCTACACCGCCCCGAGCCGCTTCGAGCACCAGGGCGAGCGGGTCGTCCACGGGCAGCGATTGATGCAGGCGGCGAGCGACGTCCTGCTCGGCTGGGTCAGCGCCGAGGGTCTGGACGGCAGGCGCCGCGACTTCTACGTCCGCCAGCTCTGGGACTGGAAGTCCTCGGCGCGGATCGAGTCGATGGACCGGGGCGGCTTCAGCGCGTACGCGGAGATCTGCGGCATGACCCTCGCCCACGCCCACGCCCGCGGCGGCGACCGGATCGCGATCGCCGCCTATCTCGGCAAAGGCGACGTCTTCGACCGCGCGATGGCCGAGTTCGCCGAGGCCTACGCCGACCAAAGCGAGCGCGACCACGAGTCGCTCCGCCGCGCGGTCGACGAGGGTCGGATCGACGCCGCGGTCTACTAGGCGCCGGCCCATGCCCGACCTGGTCGTCCTGATCCTCGCTGCCGCCGGCACCGCGCTCGCCACCGGGCTGGGGGCGATCCCCGTCTTCTTTCTCGGTCACCGCGCGACGCAACTGACGCCGTTCCTGCTCGGCTTCGCCGCCGGGGTGATGGGGGTGGCATCGGTCGCAGGGCTGCTGATCCCGGCCGCCGACGAAGGCTCGGCGGCGGCGGTCATCGGCGGCCTGGCGGTGGGGGCCGGGCTGCTCGGCGTCGCACGCCGCCGGCTCGACCCGCGGGCCACCTTCATGGGACGCGGCGGGCCCGGCGCCCGCGCCTCGGCCCTGATCTTCCTCGTTCTCTTCGTCCACAGCCTGCCCGAGGGCTTCGCGATCGGCACCGCCTTTGCCTCCGATCGCGCCGGCCTCAGTCTCTTCGTGATCCTCGCGATCGCGATTCAGAACATCCCCGAGGGGACCAGCGTCGCGATCCCGATGGCGACCGCGGGCTTCAGCCGCGCCCGCCAGTTCTGGGCGGCGGTGGGCACGAGCGCTCCACAGCCGGTCGGCGCGGTCATCGCCTTCCTCCTCGTCGAACAGGTGCAGGCGCTGCTGTCCTTCTCGTTCGCCTTCGCTGCCGGGGCGATGCTCTCGCTGATCGCGGTCGAGCTGCTGCCAAGCGCCTACGCGGGCACCGCCAGGCTGGGCCCGAGCGGCGGCGTCGTCCTCGGCGCCGCCGTCATGCTCGGGCTCAGCTCTGTCCTCGGCGTGTAAGGGTGAGCCAGATTCGAGCTGTGGACCTCCGTCGCTAGGGGGTCAGCGCCCGCACCAGGTCCGCTGCCGGCTGGATCGAGTCGACCCGCGCGACGCTCTCGCCGGCGTAGAGGGGGCCGGCGTCGAGCAGCGTGGCCGGCCCGTCGTCGGTTGGGCCCTGCGGCGAGAGCAGGCGGCTGCCCGGGCGCTGGGCCTGGGCGATCCGCAGCTGAAGGTCGGCGGGCATGTAGCGGGCGCCCGGCGCCGAGAGGCGGTTCAGCACCCGGTTGAGCAGGGGGCCCCGTGGGTCGGCGCCGAGCCAGCGATTCGTGGCGGCGTTGGCGACCACGCGGTGGGGCGCCGGCCAGCCGCTGCCGAAGAGCTCGGTCAAGATCGTCTCCTCGGCGTCGAGCAGGCGCCGTCGGTACCCCTCGTGCGCCCTGCTCTCGTGCGAGAGGAGGAAGCGGGTGCCGGCGACGGCCGCGACGGCGCCCGCGTCGAGCGCCCGCCTCACGTCCTCGCGCTCGGCGATTCCGCCGGCGAGCAGGAGGGGGTAGCCGGGCGGCAGCGCCGAACGGGCCTGCTCGAGCAGCAGCAGCGCCGGCAGCTCGCCGCGCACGTGGCCACCTGCCTCGACTCCTTGCAGAAGTACCGCGTCAGCCCCCGCGGCGCATGCGGCGCGCGCCTCGGCGACCGAGCCGCACTGGTGCATCCAGCAGCCTCGCGAGCGGCGCCGAGGCCTTCCCCAGAAGGTGACGAGGACATCCGCCTCCGCCGCCGCGGCGAACCAGTCGCGACGGGCGAAGGGCAGCAGCACGTTCACCGCCACCGGCCTGGCGGTGAGCGCCCGCGCCCGCGCCAGCTCGCGGCGAATCGCGGCCGCCCCGTTGACCGCGATCGTCCCCAGCCCGCCCGCCTCGGAGACGGCGGCGGCCAGCTCGTGCCGGCTCAGCCCCCCACCCAGACCGGCCTGCACGACGGGCGCATCCAGACCGAGCCGCTCCAGACCCACACCCGCCACCCTAGCGCGCGGCTTCGTGTGGGCTGACTGGGGTGGCCGTCATGGGCGATCCACCATGAGCGTTCCACCACAAGGCCTCAATTCGGCGGTTCGAGCTCATCTGGCCTGATCTCGGGTGATCACAGGCGACATCAGCTTCTCTCAGTTACGTCAGGTGTCAGCAGATTCGACTCCGGAACGGACCCCTGGTCGTGTCCACCTAAAGGCGCTCACCGGTGTGGGTTTATCGAGCCGATTTCTTACCCCCGAGCAGATCACGAAGACCTGCGAGAGCAACTTCAGCGCGCAAAAATCTTGTTCGTGCCGCCTTGCCGTCTCGCAGCATCCTCGTCGCTAATCGCCTCCACCTCCTTCGACGTGACGCGACCAATGGGGACATCGCCGAGTGTGGCCCGCTATACTATGCAATACGCGACAATACGGAAAGTGCACGATGGCCGGCAAACAGAGCAAGCAAGATAAGAAGAGCGTCAGCTTTCGCTTTGACGCAATCACGGTTCGGCGCCTCAAGGACCATGCCGCCGATGCAGGCTCCGGCCAGACGGCGCTAGCCGAGCGCTACATCGAGGAGGGCATCCGCCAGGACGAGCACCCCCTGATCTACTTTCGGGAGGGAGCAGCTGGCCGTCGGCCGGCCCTGCTCGGCTCTCGCCTCGACGTCGCCGAGGCGATCGAGACTATTCGCCAGAACGACGGCTTGGTCGAGGAGGCCGCCTCCTACCTCGAGATCCCGGTCGAGCAGCTGGAGGCCGCGGCCCGCTACTACGGCGAGTACACCGACGAGGTTGACGAGCTGGCTGAGCGCTCCCGGGCCGCCAGCGAGCGCGAGCGCGAGCGCTGGCGCCGGGGCCACGAGGCCCTTGCGTGAAGCTCCTGCTCGACGAGATGATCTCGCCGAAGATCGCTCGCGAGCTACGGAGTAGGGGGGACTTCGACGTCCAGGCGATCAAGGGCGACAGGCCCGACCTGGAGGCGGTCGCCGATCGCGAGATCGTCCGCCGCATCGCCGCTGAGAGCCGGACTCTCATGACCAACGACGTGCTCGACTTCCAGCTGATCCACAACCAGATGCTGGCTGCCAGCGAAGAGCACTATGGCCTGATCTTCACCAGCGACTCCACGATGTCTCGAAGCAAGGCATCTATCCCGCTCTGGGTTAAAGCGCTGACTGAGCTCCTGAAGGCAAACCCAGCCGATGATGCCCTGCGAAACAGAGTTCGGCACCTTCGCTAAGCAACATGGGGGCGCGGTTTGCGGTTATTTGTCTTGGCTTGGCGCAGGTCCTCGGCCCATGTCAGCCCCGACGCCGCGTGCTGGCTGAATTCTCCGAACTCCCTTAATGGGTGACTTCGTTTCGGATCGCGGCTCAGGAGTCAGCCGAATCTGAGGCGACACCACAGGGTGTATAGTGATGCTATGAGCAGAACGCAGGTCTATCTGGGCGAGGAAGAGCTTGAGCTTCTCGAGCGCGCCTCGCGCGATACCGGTGCGTCCCGCTCGGAGCTGATCCGTCGCGCCGTTCGCACAACCTTTGGGGAGCGGGGGAGGGACGAGAAGCTTCACGCCCTCCAGGCCAGCGCCGGCTCTTGGCGGGGCCGACGCGCCAGTGGCTCTGAGTACGTTGACGCGATCCGCGGCAGTGACCTCAACGACCGCTTGGCCCGACTCGGCGTCAAGTGAAGCTGCTCGACACCAGCGTCGCAATCGATCACCTGCGCGGCTCGCCGCCCGCCGTCGATCTTCTAACCGATCTGCTGGAGGCCGAAGAATCCATCTTTGCCAGCGAGGTCGTGCGCTTTGAGCTGTTGGCCGGCGTACGCGAGAAAGAGATCGCTGCGCTGGAGCGGTTCTTCTCGGCGATCTCCTGGGTGCCGGTCGGGGAGGAGGTGGCACGAGCCGCCGGGACACTTGCCCAGCGCCACCGCCGCTCCCACAGCGGCATCGACGATGCCGATTACCTGATCGCCGCCACCGCGCTCCTGCTCGAGGCCGAGCTGCTGACCACCAACCTGCGCCACTTCCCAATGATCGCTGGGCTCGAGCCCGCCTACTGAGCGCACCTTCCACGCGATCAACCCTGGCTTTGAAAATCCAGCCGAGGACGCGCTGCGAAATCGGGTTCGGCATCTCCCCTGGCCGGTGACGGCGAACAGCACTCCTTAGCTCATCGGGGCGGCGGCGGCGAGTGCCCTCCTCGCCGGGCCCTGACGATAGCCCGGCCCGCCCGTACGCCGAACCCTGGTCTCGAATGTGAAGAACGGGCCGGGCCTTTTGACCGGCCCAGAGCTGCTAGCCGTGCTTGACGACCTGGCAGAGGGGCGCGGCCTCGCTCATCGCGAGCTTCATGGGTCACCTCCCTTCCAGACCGCCCCTCTGACCTGCTTATGGTGGAGAAAGTTCCACTATTGGGCACTTCTACCCAATACTGCGGGAGTTCCGCTATACATCGCCTCACGTACTCAGAACGAATTGATTGGAGGGCGGTCGCTTGCTTGAGGAGGGAGATGGGACGGAGCGCTTCCGCAGCGGGTGGCGCGTCGGTAGCCCTGCGCTAGTCATAGCGCACGCGGCGGGCCATCCCGTCCGCCTTGAGTGTTGGAGCGCGCTGATAGACGACACGGCGAGTGCGACCGAGCTAGACCGCATCCTCGGCACAGACGACCGGCGAGCCGTCGCGCATCACGTCGCAATCCTGCACGAAAATGGAGTGGTTCGCGCAGTCTCGAAGCTCACGGGCGGCCAGCGGCGTGGCAGCACCGAGACTTTTTACACGGCAGTGCAGGCGCCGGAAATCGACAAAGAGTGCTGGGAAAGGCTCCCGATCCCGCTTAGGAACGAGGTTGCCGGGCAGGCCGTCGCAGCGATTGTCGCGCTTACCCTCGCCGCCCTGGAGGGCGGGGAGATTAGCGAGGACCCGCGCTCCGAGGTCACCTGGGTATCCATCCCCGTTGACGCTGAGGGGGAGGATGAAATTGAGGCTTTCCACGACCGAACGCGCGAGGAGATGCAGGCGATCAAGGAGCGGATCGACGGCGGTTCCGAGCGGGTCGGGCGTCGAATCGTTGCGGCGCTCGGCTTCAACCGACCCAACCCGCCCGCGTCAGGCGAGACTTTCCCCGACGCGACCGTAGCCCGGTGAAGATCAGCGCCAGAGCTACAGAAAGTGCCCGCGAGACAATTGTCTGAATGGGACGAGGAGGGGACGAGGGGATCGTCACGTGGCTCAGGGCCGGTGAAGCCCTGTAACGCAGAAGCCCCGCCGTAGCGGGTTTCCGAGAGTGCGGCTGAATGGAGTCGAACCATCACGTCCCGTAAAGGACACAAGCCCCTCAAGCTTGCGCGTCTACCAGTTCCGCCACAGCCGCGTGCGGGCGGTCGATTCTAGATGCTCGGCTGGCGCGGGGCTTGCGCCTCGCAGAAAGGTCGGCTGCGCATCGGCCCGCGGCTTGCACGTGTCCGGGCGGGGCGCTACGCTGCGAACAAGTGTTCGAATGCCCGCACGGTGCGGAGCCGACGAGGAGGACCGGTTGGAGCTGGACCTGACCAAGAGGCAGAAGGAGATCTTCGACTTCATCCGCCGCTATGCGGCGAAAACCGGCTACCCGCCGACGGTGCGGGAGATCGGCAAAGCCGTCGGCCTTCACTCCTCCTCGACCGTTCACGCCCATCTCGCCAACCTGGAGAAGATCGGCCTGCTGCGCCGCGACCCGACCAAGCCGCGGGCGATCGAGCTGCTCTTCGACAAGGCGAAGAGGACGATCCTGCCCGAGGGCTCGGGTCTGCCGCTGATCGGCCACGTCGCCGCCGGCGCTCCGATCCTGGCCGAAGAGAACATCGAGGAATACATCGAGATCCCCGACGTGATCGGCGGCGAGGACGGCGACTACGTCCTCCGCGTGCGGGGCGAAAGCATGAAGGACGCGGGAATCTTCGAGGCGACTACGTCGTCGTCCGGCCCGCCGACGACGCCGGCGACGGCGAGATCGTCGTCGCCCTGATCGGCGACGAGGCGACCGTCAAGCGCTTCTTCCGCGAGCCCGACCACATCCGTCTGCAGCCCGAGAACGAGACGATGGAGCCGATCCGCACCACCGAGGCCACCGTCCTCGGCCGCGTGATAGGCGTAGTCCGAAAAGTCTGATCCAACCGAGATGCGCCGGTTTGCAGCGGGCGCTCCAGGAGTTACCATGAGTTTGTGGGCTGAGCAACTGCGGGGGGAGAGAAAACCCCTCGAGGAAAGTCCGGACACCAGAGGGCGAGGGCGGTGGGTAACGCCCACCCGGGGAAACCCGCGGGAAAGTGCCACAGAAACACACGGCCGATGGCGCGGCCACACGTGAGCCGCGTACAGGCAAAGGTGAAATGGTGCGGTAAGAGCGCACCGGCGCCGCGGTGACGCGGCGGCCAGGCAAACCCCGCCCGG
>Ga0075423_10001163_pt1 | contig 22744 bp, 21 predicted proteins | sample SoiMethybrSBSTD2_FD_80114 | JGI IMG/M metagenome (GOLD analysis project Ga0075423, IMG submission 80114) | Bulk soil microbial communities from a Populus tree surrounding site in Tennessee, USA - Soil MetaG P. TD hybrid SBSTD2 | ecosystem: Environmental > Terrestrial > Soil > Tree plantation... | reverse complement strand
GCGTGATCGAGGTGTTCGCCCGCCGGCTGCAGGTGCAGGAGCGGCTCACCGATCAGGTGGCGGACGCGCTCATGGAAGTGCTCGACCCCCGCGGTGTCGGTGTGGTGATCGAGGCGTACCATCTCTGCATGATGATGCGCGGCGTCGAAAAGCAGAACTCCAAGACGGTCACGAGCGCCTTGCGGGGCGCCCTGCTGCAAGATGCGAAGACCCGGGACGAATTCCTGCGGCTGGTGCACGGCGGCCGGGGCCCCGGGTGAGCGACGCGGCCCCCGCCCCCCCCGCCCCCCCCGCCCCCCCTGCCCCCCTGGCCGGGACGGTGGCGCTGGTCACCGGCGCCTCGCGTGGCATCGGCCTCGCCGTGGCCGAGCTGCTGCACGCTGCGGGGGCGCACGTCGTGCGGCTCGCTCGTAGCCTCGTGGACCGCACGACGGACCGGCGCACGGACCTGCGCTGTGACGTGACCGACCCGGCAGCGGTAGACCGCGCCGTCGGCCGCGTTCTGGCCGATCGAGGTGTCCCGGACATCGTGGTGAACAACGCGGGCATTTTCTTCATCAAGCCGGTTGCGGAGACGACACCCGACGATTTCTCCCGCACCATCGCCGTGAATCTCATGGCGCCCTTTCTCGTGACGCGCGCCTTGGTCCCACATCTCGTGCGGCGCGGCTCCGGCCACCTCGTCACCATCGGCTCCATCTCCGACCATGTGGCCTTCACCGGCTCGGCCGCCTACGGCGCCAGCAAATTCGGCTTGCGGGGCATGCACGAGGTGCTCCGCGCCGAGCTGTCGCGCACCGGCGTCCGCACGACGCTCGTCTCCCCGGGGCCGGTGGACACGCCGATGTGGGACCCGATCGACCCCGACGCGCAGCCGGGATTCACCAAGCGCAGCGCCATGCTCCAGGCGGGCGACGTGGCAGAGGCGGTTCTGTTCGCCGTCACCAGAGACCCGCGCGTCGACGTCACGGAGATCCGGCTGCTGCCGACGGTCTATTCGCTGAGAGGCTAGACAAATGCGGAGTGTGGAATGCGGAATGCGGAATGGCAATGCGAGCTTCTATAGTGAGCGCGGGCGTCGAATCCGGCACTGCTATTCCGCACTCCGCATTCCGCATTCCGCATTGATTGCCGCTCTGATCCTGCCTTGCGCACCGCCGCTCTCCAGCGCGCAGTCGCTCCCCCCGCTCCCCCCGCTCCCCGACACCACGGGCTTCGGCGTGCATGTCCTCACCTTGGCGCGGGCGCCCGACAACGCCCTCTGGGTCGGCACCTACGGACAGGGGCTCTTCGTGCTGCGGCAGGGAGCGGGGAGCTGGGAACAGGTCAAGCATTCCAGCGACACGACCGGGCGGTCGATTTCCTTCGACTTCGTGCACGCCTTGGGATTCGGGCCGAATGGAGAGATCTGGTACGGCACGGTGGGGAACGGGTGGGGCCTGTCGACGGACGCCGGCAAGAGCTGGACCAACTGGGAGCTCACGCAGCTCGGCCCCGAGTGGCAGTACGTCGCACCCAACGGCATCGTGACGCGGGGCGACACCGTGTACGTCGGCACGGCCGATGGCATCAAGCTGTCGTGGGACCACGGCACGACCTGGTCCGAGATCACCGATTCGGTCGGGGCGGTCACGGCGCCGCATCCCTGGGGCCGGTTACGCAGTCAGTACGTGCTGGCCCTCGCCCGCGGGTCCGACGGCAGCGTGTGGGCGGGCCACCTGCGGGGGCTGGCGCGCTCGACCGACGGCGGCCGCACCTGGACAGAATTCCCCACGCCGGTGCGGTGTCCTCCCCCCGGTGCCGAGTGCGTCAACCGGGTGCGGGCACTCGCCTCGGATACCGGGAGTGTCGTCTGGGTGGGGACCGAGCGGGGGCTGTACCGGCTCGATCCAACGCGCGGCGCGTGGCTCGATAAACAGGGGAATCCGGCCTGCCCGGTCGGACCGGTGGTGCAGGGCTGCCGTGTGGACCTGCCGCCGGTGCAGGCGCTCGTCCGCACCGGGCCGGGACAGGCGGTCGCCGCCACACGCGAGGGCGTGTATGCGGAGGACGGCGACGCGCTCAACGTCTGTGACCTGACGCGCAGCGTCAGCGCGCTGTTGCTGCTCGCCCCGGGGGTGTACGCCGCCGGGAGGCCCACCGGCCTGGGCACCTGCCGTATCGATCAGCGATTGACGCTGGTGGGCGTCACCTACCAGGAGCGACCGGACACCGACTCCCGCGGCATGCGACACACGTGGTTCGCGCGGCCCATCGCCCTCACCGACCAGCCGTACATCGACCAGACGTACCGCTACGGCTCGACGATGGGCGGCCAGTTCCAGCAGCATCAGGGCGTCGAGTTCAACAACCCCGACGGGACACCGGTCCACGCGATCGGCGACGGCGTGGTCGTATTCGCCGGGCCGGCGGAGCGGGGGGCCAATACCGTCGCCATCCGCCACGATCGGAAGCTCAAGGGGCTGTTCATCTTTTCGACGTACTACCACAACGCGCGGTTGCTCGTCTCGGTGGGCCAGCGCGTCAAGGCGGGCGACGTGATCGCGCTGGTCGGGAACACCGGCCGTGCCACCAACGATCATCTGCATCTGGAGATCCACGCCGCGCCGCTCGACTCCGTACCGCTGATCGTGGATCCGAACGAGCGGTACCCGAAGTACACGGTCAATCCGGAGCTGTGGATCCGTCCGCTGCCCGGGACGGGGATCGTGGCGGGACGGGTGTGGGATGCGCAGGGCCGGCCCGTGCCGCAGGCACGCGTGTACGGGTTGGTCAAGGCAGAGCCGCAGGAAACCCCCTACTCGTACGCCGAAACGTATGGCGAGCACAATCACCCGGACCCGGACTACCGCGAGCACTTCGCCGTTTCGGATGTCGAACCCGGCGAGTACACGCTCGCGGTGGTGGTGGGCGGGCGGCGCATGACGCGTCGCGTGCGCGTCGAAGCGAACCGCGTCACGTGGGTGGAGTTCGGCTCGGGTGCACATTGAGCTGACGGAGATGCTGCGCTGCCCGGAGCCCCACGAGGAGGGATTCCTCGTGATGTCCACGGGCGAGATGCTCGGACGGATGGTGCGGTCGGGCATGCTCGGGTGTCCGGTGTGCGGGAAGGAATACCCGATCGTGAGGGGTGTGGCGCATTTCTCGGGGAGCAGGGAGCAGGGAGCGGGACTCGCCGTGGCACCGTCCGGAACCGCTCCCCGCTCCCCGCTCCCGGTTGATGACCAAACCCTCCAAGCGCTGCTAGATCTGAGCGGCCCCGGCGGCTATGTGCTCCTCGTTGGCTCGGCCGCCCGGCACGCGGCGGGGCTCGCGGGGCTCATGGGCGGCATCCACTTTGTGGGTGTGAACGCACCGGACGACGTAGCAGAGCTCCCGGTGCTGAGCCTGCTCGCCTGCGAGGCGATGATTCCGCTGCGACACACGGTGGTGCGGGCCGCCGTCGTCGGGCCCGACCGCCTGGGCGCCGAGTGGCTGGCCGAGGCGCGGCGCGTGCTGCTCCCCGGGCGGCGCCTGGTGATCGAGAGCGAGCGCGTCGCCGCCCCGGCCGGGCTCACGCAGCTGGCGCTGGGGCACGGCCTGTGGGTCGGCGAGCGGCGCTAGTCAGCCTTCGATCGTCGCGGTCGTGGGGTCGGCTGCTGCGTACACCCGATCGATCAGATCCTTGTAGTTCTTTTCCACCTGGCGGCGCTTGACCTTGAGCGACGGCGTGAGCTCGCCGGATTCGATCGTAAAGTCGCGCTCGATCAGGACGACCTTCTTCGGCATCTCGAACTTGGCGAGGTCGCGCAGGCCGCCCATTACCTCGCGCTCCATCTTGGCCTGCACGTCCGGCAACCGCAGGAGGTCGGCCGGAGACGCGTAGGTCAGATTCCGCTCCTGGGCCCACCGCTCGAGCTGGACAAAATTGGGCACGATGAGGATGACCGGAAACTTGCGCTGGTCACCGAGCACCACGGCACTCGCCACGAATTTGTTCAGCCGCACGGTGTTCTCGATCGGCTGAGGCGCGATGTATTTGCCGCCCGCCGTCTTCAGCAGGTCTTTCTTCCGATCGGTGATCTTGAGGTAGCCATCGGCATCGAGCTCGCCGATATCCCCCGTGTGGAACCAGCCGTCCGCATCGATCGCTTCGTGGGTCTCCGCCGGTTTGTTGTAGTAGCCCTGCATGATGTTCGCGCCTTTGGCGAGGATCTCGCCGTCGGCGGCGATCTTGATCTGGACGCCGGGAATCGGCTTACCGACCGTACCGAACTTCGGTCGCTGCAGCGGATTGAGCGTCAGCACCGGCGACGTTTCGGTCAGGCCGTATCCTTCGATGACGGGGAGTCCGGCGCTGTAGAAGAACCGTCCGATCTCGGCCGACAGCGGCGCGCCGCCCGAGACGAACAGCTTGATGCGTCCGCCCGTGCGCGCCCGCAGCTTGGAGAACACCAGGCGGTCCGCGATCGCGTGTGTGAGCTTGAGCCCCAGCGGCACGGCGACGCCGGCCAGGCGGTGCGCGGCCCACCGCTCGCCCACGCGCTTCGCCCACTGGAAGATGCGGCGCTTGGCCGCGCCGCCCGTCATCGCGTTCTCGAGCACGCGGGCGTACACCTTCTCGTACACGCGCGGCACCGCGGCCACGACCGTCGGCCGGACCTCCTGGAGGTTCTGCGCGAACGCGTCCACCGACTCGGCGTAGTTGATGGTCACGCCCACGTGGACGAAGTAGTAGTCCACCATCCGCTCGAGGATGTGCGACAGCGGCAGCAGGGCGAGGCAGCTGTCTTCGTCGCTGACCCGCAGCGTGTCCACGGAGCCACGCACATTGGAGCAGATGTTGTCGTGCGTGAGCATCACCCCTTTGGGCTGGCCCGTCGTCCCCGAGGTGTAGATCAGGGTCGCGAGGTCGTCCGGCCGAACGGCGAGCGCGTCCTCTTTGAAGTGGGGATACTTGGCGGCGGCCGCCCGGCCGCGCGCCTCCAGCTCGGCGAGGGTGAGCAACCCCTCGCCCGCGGCTCCACCGGCCGCGTCGAACACAATCACGTCGCGCAGCGACGGCAACCCGCCGCGCACGGCGCGGATCTTCTCCACCTGGGCGGCCGTCGAGCAGACGACCGCCGCCGCGCCCGCGTCCCGCAGGATGTATTCCACCTGGTTGGCGGGAAGGGTCGGGTAGATCGGTACGTCGGTGGTGCGGGCACACAGGCACGCGTAATCGGTCAGGGCCCACTCGAGCCTCGTCTCCGCGAGGATCGCGACCTTTTCACCCGGCTTGAGGCCGAGCTCGCGCAGTCCGAGCGCGATCGCCTGCACGCGCGCGGCCGCTTGCTGATGCGTCACGTCGCGCCACGCGCCATCGGCCTTGTAGCGGAACGCGGCCGCATGCGACCCGTAGGTTTGCACGGCGTCGAAGAACAGCTCGGTGAGGGTACGGGGCGAAGCGCTCATGGCTGGAACCTCACGACGAAAGTGGCGGGCGAACCCGGCACCGTGTCTCCCACGGCGCGCCGCGCAACCGCCTGCACGATCACGCTGTCCGGAACCGATGGGCCGAGCAGCCGCACCTGCACGAACGCCACGCCCGACGCCCTCGTGGTCACCGTGTCCGTCGTGACGAGCGTGCGGGTCGAATCATCGGTGACCAGCGTGACCGGCCCCGCGGACACCGGTTCGGTAATCGAGTAGACCACCGGCCGGCCGGCGAGGGGGACGGTGAGCGAATCTCCCCCGCTCGCCGACTTGATCGTATCCGCCACCTCGACGGTGAGGGAGTCCGAGACCGAGTCCGCCGCCAGGGCGACCGTGTCCGCCGTCGCGGCCGTGGCGAACAGCGTATCCGCGGCGGCCAGCGTGCGAATCGACACCGGGTTGCTGATCAGACCGTCCGACCGCGCCAGCAGTCGCCCCGTCTGGCCGATGCGGTTCGCCACCGTCCGGCCGGTGAGGCTGTCGAGCACGGTGAGGATCGGGGCGGTGTCGCCCGTGACCCAGATGATGGTCGCGGCGACCGAGTCGCCGTGGCCGTCCAGCACGCGGGCGTGCGGAGTGAGGGTGTCGTACTCCTCGAGGCTGTCGGGCGCGGTGACTTCGAGCGCGATCACGCGACTCAGGTCCCCCGGGCCGAATTTGTTGCAGGCCAGAGTCGCCACGAGCAGCAGGACCACGCCGCCCGCCCGGCCCCCCGCCCGGCCCCCAGCCGGGGGCCGGCCGGTCAGGGCGCCTCCGCCGCTGCGGCTTGGGTAGGTCCCGATGCGCCGAGGTCGCGCAGCGCTTGCGTGGCGTGCTCGATCCATTTCTGCGCGTCGGGCCCCTTGGGCGGATGCGCCAGGAAGGCGCGCAGGTGCTGGGTCGCGCCGTCCGGATCGCCGCGCTTGAGCAGCAGGAACGCGAGCCCGTAGTGCGCGCCCGCCAGCTCGCGGTCGAGCTCCAGCGCCCGGCGATAGTGGCGGATCGCCTCGTCGATGCGCCGCGTTTTGGTGAACGCGATCGCCATGTTCTGGAGAATGCGCGCGTCGTTGGGATGGTCGCGCAGCGCCAGGCGATACGACGTGAGGGCCGAGTCGTAGTCGCCCTGACGCTCGAGGGCGAGCGCCTCGTTGAGATAGTCGAGGCGCCGGGGGTTGATCTCGTCGGCGCTCGAGCCGCCGAACAGGCGGCGCCAGAAACCCATGGGCCGAAAATAGCTTGCGGCCGCGCGACTGTGCAATGTAGCTTCACACCCCATGCCCGCCCCGCCCCGCAGGCCGCAGCCCCCCCCGCCACCGCCGCCGCCGCCCCAGGCCCCCGGACCCCGGAACGCGCGTACCGCCCGCAAGGCGCCGCACGGCGTCCTCGAGGTCGATTGGCCGTTCTTCGGCGAGATGTGCCGGGCGCTGGCGCTCAAGATCTTCCGAGAATACGACCCGGAGGTGGTGATCGGGATCGCCCGGGCGGGTGTGATCCCCGGCGCGGTGGTGGCGAGCATCCTGCAGCGCGACTTTGCCTCGATGGCCATCACCCGCACGGAGACCGGGGGGCGACCCGTGGTCATGGCCGGACCGACGCGCCTGGTGACCGGGCGGCGGGTGCTGATCGTCGACGAAACCTGCGACACCGGGGCCACCATGAAGCTCGCGCTCAACGCCGTGCGCGAGCTCAAGCCCGCCGCCGTGAAAACCGCCGTTTCGTTCCGCACCGGGGAATTCCGGCCGGACTTCTACGCGCTCGAGACCGACACCTTCATCATTCTTCCCTGGGACCGTGAGGTCATCATCGACGGGGAGATCGTCATGCGGCCTGACTACGCCGTGAAGCTCAAGGAACTCGGCGGTTGATCGATCGGCTGACCGCAGCACTCGCCCGCTCCCGGGCTGACTACACCGAAATCCGCGTCGAACGCACCTGGAGCACGGCCGTGACGTTCCGCGGCCGCCGGCTCGAATCCGCCACTGCGAGCGAGGACCAGGGCGGCTTCGTGCGCGCGCTGCACGCCGGCGGCGGCTGGGGCGTCGCGTCGTTCACCTCGCTGGACCGGCTCGAGGCGATGGTCGCGCGGGCCGACGAATTGTCGCGCGCGGTGCCGCTGGATCCCGCCATCCGCCTCGCGGACGTCCCCCCGCATCGGGCCGACGCGCGGCTCGATCTCGACGGGGACGTGCGCGGCGTGCCCATCGCCGAGAAGAAGCGGCTGCTGGAGGCGTACAACGGCGCCATGCTCGGCGTGAGCGACCGTATCGTGGACACGCTCGCCGTGTACCGCGACGAGGTGAGCGAGTACTGGTACGTGAACTCGCAGGGCACGATCCTGCACGTGCTGCGGCCCGACGTGACGCTCTCCGGGACCGCGGTCGCGCGCCGCGACGGCACGATCGAGAAGGGACTCGAGTCGATCGGCATGCGCCGGGGCTGGAACTCGGTGCAGGACAAGGCGGCCGGGTTCCGCGCCGTGGCGGAGCGGGCGGTCCAGCTGCTCGACGCACCCATGGTGAAGGGCGGCACCTATCCGGTGATCCTCGACCCCGAGCTGGCGGGCGTGTTCATCCACGAGGCGTTCGGACACCTCTCCGAAGCGGACTTCGTGTACGAGAACCCGCAGGCGCGCGAGATGATGACGCTGGGCCGCCGCTTCGGAAAGCCGGTGCTCAACGTGGGGGACAACGGCGCGGCTCCCGGATTGCGCGGCACGCTGCCGTTCGACGACGAGGGAACACCCACCCGGGACACCGCGCTCATCACGGAAGGGATCCTGGTCGGCCGGCTGCACTCGCGGGAGACGGCTGCCGCGCTGGGCGAGCGGCCCACCGGCAATGCGCGCGCTATCTCGTTCCGCCACCCGCCGATCGTGCGCATGACGAACACCTACATTGCGGCCGACCCGCGCGGCGGCAGCTTCGAGGACCTGATCCGGGACGTGAAGCTCGGGGTGTACGCTTGCGGTGCGTTCGGTGGCCAGACGATGCTCGAGAACTTCTCGTTCACGGCGGCCTACGGCCGCATGATCCGCGACGGGCAGGTGGCGGAGCTGGTGAAAGACGTCGTACTCGCCGGGAGTCTGTTCCAGACGCTCGACCGCATCGATCATATCGCCGCGGACTTCCGCTGGAACCAGATGGGGGGCGGCTGCGGCAAGGCCGGGCAGTTCCCCCTCCCCGTCACCGAAGGGGCGCCCCACGTCCGCATCGAGGAGGCGCTGGTCGGCGGCGACGTGGGAGCGCCGTGATCGCGCAGCTCGTCGAGTTGGCCGGGCGCCGCGCGGACGGTGGCGCCGATGCATTGTGGCGTCGCTTCGAGCGGACGGCGATCGCGTTCGAATGGGGGCGTCTCAAGTCGGCCGGCACCACCGAAGAAGCGGGCGCGAATGTCCGGGTGCGCTACCGCGGACGCGTCGGGGTCGCCGGCACGACCGCCACCGATGCCGCTCTCGAGCTCGTCGACCGCGCGCGGGCATCCGCCGAGCTGGGGGAGGAGTTGGACCTGGTGTTTCCGGCGCAGGTCCCCCTTGCGCCGCTCACCACGTTCTTCGACCGAGCGGCGAATGCCTCGCTCGACGACCTCATCGGTATCGGGCGCTCGCTCCTGACACGCCTCGAGCGCGACGGCTGCCGGGTCAACATCGCAATCGAGCGCGAAACCACGGCGACGTCGGTCGCCAACTCCGCCGGGGCCGCCGGCCAGTATCGCAGTACGGGATTCGGCGTGAGCGCCGACGTGTGGCGCATCGCCGGCGACGACGTGCTCGTGGTCTCGGATGCGTACGAGGGCGCGGATCTGCCGTCGGACGAGGCGCTGACGGCGCTGGTCGCCTCGATCAACGCGCGGCTCGATCACGCGCTGCGCGTGGTCGCACCTCCCGAAGGTGCCCTCCCCGTCGTGTTCACCCCCGCCGGCCTGTCCGCTCTCATGCTGCCCGTCACGCAGGCCCTCTCCGGGAAGGCCGTGCTGCAAGGGATTTCTCCGCTCGGGGCGAAAGTAGGGCAGGAGGTGTTCGACCAGCGGTTCTCGCTCAGCGACGATCCTCTCCGGGTCGGCCGCACCTCCTCCCGCCCGATCGACGACGAGTGTGTGCCCTCTCGGGTGACGTGCCTCGTGGAACGTGGTGTCGTGCAACGGTTCATTTACGACCTCGAGACGGCAGCGCGGGCGAAGACCGAGAGCACGGGAAGCGGGCAACGCGGGATCTTCGGGAAACCGGTGCCGGCGTACACCAACATCGTGTTGAACCATGTAGGGGCGCAGCATGCTGCGCCCCTACATTTGGGCGGCGGTCTCCTGGGAGACATCCGGGACGGTCTCCTGGTCGACGAGCTGATCGGAGTGGGGCAGGGGAACGTGACTGGCGGGGCGTTCAGCCATCCGGTCGCCCTCGCGTATCGCATCGAGGGCGGGGAGATCGCGGGTCGGGTGAAGGACGCCGCGGTCGCGGGGAACGCCTACGAGCTCTGGAAGCGGGTCGGGGGCTTCGGGAACGACGCGCGCTGGACGGGGTCGCGCTGGGCGCCGTCGGTGTTGTTCGAGGGGGTGTCGGTAGCGCGCCGCTAGTACTCCAGCACTCCGGTTTGCGCGATCATCTTCCACTGCGTCCCGACCTGCGTGTAGATCTTGCACGTACGCCCCTTCCACTGTTGCTCGACGCCCGTCTGCTTGTGCCGCCACAGCGTGTCGATATCGACGACCGCGAACGCCCCGTCTGGTTCGGCCGAAACGACGATCTTCTTGATGTCGCGCCGGTTGTGCACCAGGGTATGGGTGTCAAACAGATCCTGCCACCCACGCCGCCAGCGCTCCGCGTCGAAGCGCCCCCACACCATGACCCACGTCATCGGATCGTGTGATTGCGCGGTCGGAGGCCAGGGCCAGACCATGGCGGGATGAAAGCAGGAAACCAGAAGGTCCGCATCCTGCGTGTCCCAGGCGCGGGTTTCGCGCTGGACGATGTCGCGGATCTGCTCTTCGGGCCGGGTCAGCGGCTAGGTCGCTCCGAGCGCCTGCTCATACCCCGTGCCCTGCGTCATCTGCTCGAACACGGTGTTGAGCGTATCGGGGGATGCGGACAAGAACCGACACCGCTCGTCGTTTCTGGACCGGCACTCGACTTCCATCACGGCGACGGGCTCTCCCGACAGCCGGCCGAAGAAGTCCGCCAGCATACCGGACGAGAAGAAGCACATGGGCTCCTGGGCGCTCCCTGGGGCCGCTTCGACCCAGTCGCTCGAGTCGACGACGAGCGCGGCGTCGCCGAGCGGCGCGACGCTGACGGAGCCCCACCCCGTGGCCTGGAAGAACGCGGACAAGACGTCGTTGAGCCGACCGGCGTCGAGGTCGTCGGGCCGCGCGACGCCCGTCTCGGCGGGGAGCCAGGTGCAGAACGCCTGAAACACACCCGCGCCGGCGGCGAATCCCACTTCCTGCAGGATGGGGACGGTGCAATCGGGCGCGTCGCGGAGCAGGCTGTCGTGGAGCTGCCGCAGGGCGGTGCGGCCGATCGTGAGGGCTTCGCTCGCGGGGGCGGAGAGGGGGGCGCTCATCTGGGACGGCAACTTAGGGTTTGGCCCGTGCGCGGCGCAAGAGTTCCGCCTCGTCGATGATCGGGATGCCGAGCGCTTTGGCCTTCTCGAGCTTCGACCCCGCGTCCGCACCCACGACGAGAGCCGTGGTTTTCTTGGAGACGCTGTCGGCCACGTGCCCGCCCGCCGCCTCGATCAGCTCGGCCGCCTTCGCGCGGGACAGCGAGGGCAGGGTACCGGTCACCACGTAGGTCTGTCCGGCGAGCGGGCCCTCCCGCTCGGCCGCAGTGGGCTCGGTGAAGTTTAGGCCTAGCTTGTCCAGCCGCTCGAGCAGCTTGCGGTTCCGGGGCTCGTCGAAGAACCCGGCGACGGCCTCGGCAATCGCCGGCCCTACGCCGCGGATCTGGCCGATCGCCTCGGGCGACGCGTTGCGGAGCGTCTTCATGGTGCCGAAATGGCGGGCCAGCAGCTTCGCCACCTGCGCGCCCACGTGGCGTAGCCCCAGCGCGTGGAGCAGCGTCGAGAGCGGCTGCTGCCTCGATGCCTGGATCGCGTCGACCAGCTGGTGGGCCGATTTCTCCGCGAACCCTTCGAGCTGGAGCAGTTGCGCCGGCGTCAGCTCGTACAGATCCGCGACGTCCTTGATGAGCCTGGCGTCGAGCAGCGCGCGCACCCGCTCGTACCCCAGGCCGCGGATGTCCATCACGGCGGCAAAGTGCACGATGCTCTCGAAAATCCGTCCCGGGCACGAGACGTTGGAGCAGTACGCCATTACCTCGTCCGCCGGGTACTCGACCTTCGCGTGGCACACGGGGCAGCGCTCCGGCCGCTTGAACTTCCGCTCCTTCCCGGTGCGGCGCTCGCGCACGGGCCCCAGCACCTGCGGGATCACCTCCCCTGCGCGGGTGACCTCCACCCAGTCCCCTTCGCGAATGTCCTTTGCCTCGATCAGGTCGAAGTTGTGGAGCGTGGCGGTGGTGACCGTGACGCCCCCGATTTCCACGGGCTCGAGCAGGGCGTACGGGTTGAGGGCGCCGGTGCGTCCCACGTTGATCCGGATTTCTTTGAGCTTCGTGATCTGGACCTCGGGCGCGAACTTGCGCGCGATGGCCCAACGCGGCTCGCGATTCCCCACCGTGCCCAGCTCGGCGTGCAGCTGGATCGGGTTGACCTTCACCACGACGCCGTCGGCCCCATAGTCGAGCGTGGGGAGGACGTTCTCGAGCTTGGTGATCTCGCTGTTGGCGTGCGGCAGGTCGGGGACGAGGGCGTGGTGCTGTTCGACCGGGAATCCCCAGGCGGTGAGCTGCTCGAGCAGGTCGTGCTGCGTCGCGACGGGAAGCTTCTGGCCCGGCGCTTCGACGTGGAAGCAGAAGATCCGCAGGCCGCGGCTGCGCGTGATCTTGGGGTCGAGCTGGCGCAGCGATCCCGCCGCGGCGTTGCGCGGGTTGGCGAACGTCGGCTCGCCCGCCTGCTCGCGCTCGCGGTTGAGCTGGACGAAGCGCGACTTCGAGAAGTAGACCTCGCCGCGCACCTCCATGAGCCTGGGCCAGCCCTTGTCCCTGAGCCGTAGCGGTACGTCGACCACGGTGCGGAGATTGGCGGTGACGTCCTCGCCGACCAGGCCGTTGCCGCGCGTGGCGCCGACCACGAACAGCCCCTTCTCGTAGGTGAGGCTCACCGCGGCGCCGTCGATCTTCACTTCGAGCGTATGGCCGGCGCTGCGGACCTCCGGGACGAGCCGGGCGTTGCGATTCTCCCATTCGGCCAGCTCCGCCTCGTTGAAGGCGTTGGCGAGCGACAGCATCGGCACCAGGTGGCGGTGCTTCTTGAAGGCCGTGGCGGGCTCCGCGCCGACGCGCTGCGTGGGGCTGTCGGGGGTGCGGAGCTCGGGATGCTTGGCCTCGAGCTCCTGCAGCTCGCGAAACAAGCGGTCGTACTCGGCGTCGGACATCGCCGGCTTGTCGAGTACGTAGTAGGCGTGGTTGGCGCGCTCGATGAGCCGCCGCAGCTCGGCGGCTCGTGCGGCAGGGCCCTTCACCGACCTTTGGCTTCCTCTTGAATGACGGCCATCGCGACGCCGACCAACCGGTCGAGCTCGTCGGCCGAGGCGCGCGGCAGCAGCCCCTCGGCCCAGGCGCCCTCGCGCTCGCCGAACGCCGCGAGCAGGCGGCGCAGGAACGACAGCAGCGCCACGCGCTCGAGCTCCATGCGCCGCATGGTCTCGCCGGTCTCTTGCTGGCGCTGCGCCAGCCGCTCGTAGCGGTGCGCGTTGCGCAACGCCTGCGCGGTGATCGCGGCGACCACCTGCACGAATCGCACGTCTTCGTCGGAGAATGTCGGTCCATCGCGGAACGTGCGCAGGAAGATCGCCCCGATCGCCACGCCCCGCCACGTGATCGGCACCACCGTGATGGACTTCACGCGGCGGCTGATGAACTCACCCTTCACGTGCTTCAAGCTCGGATCCGTGGCCGCGTCGGGGATGAACACGGTCTCGCCTCCTTGCATCGCGCGCTTCAGCTCGGGGTAGCGCTCGAGGTCCACCACGTAATTGCGAATGGTGGGATCCTCGTAGGACGCGACCAGCCGCACCGACCGGCCGCCGCGCTCGGCGAGAAAGATCGAGCAGCGGTCCAACCCGAACGCCTCGCCCAGCTTGCGCGCAATGGCCTGCAGGATGTCGATGAAGTGGAGCGAGGTGGACACTTCCTTGAGGATCTCGATGATGGCGAGCAGGTGCTTGCGCTCGCGCTCGAGCTCGGCAACGCGCGCCTCGAGAGCGGAGGGGAAAGTCATGGCATAGTTTGCGCCCCCGGCGGATGCGGCGTCAAGTTGCCGCGCGCGCGCGCGCGCGATAGCTTCGGAGCCCATGCGATCGCTCATCCTCGCCGTTTGCATCGCCGCGCCCGCACTTGCCGCACAGGGGCGCCCGAGTCCCGCGCCGTCGGCGCTCGGTGCCTGGACGCCGGTCCAGGAGTTGCCGGGCATGGGCCGTCCGGTCGACACCGCAAGCGTCGCCGCGCGGCGGCGCGCGTTGCTGGCCCGTCTGGGCCGCGGCGTGGTGCTCGTGCCCGCCGCGCACGAGCGCGAGCTGGAGCGCGACTACGTCCAAGACAACGACTTCCGCCAGAACAACACGTTCTTCTACTTCACCGGGCTCGAGACCCAGGATGCCTGGCTGCTCCTGGTGGCAGGCGGCGCGGGCGAGACCGTGCTGTTCCTGCCGCCGCGCGATCCGCTCCAGGAGCGGTGGACCGGGCTGCGGCTGGGGCCGGACAGCACGGCGGTCCGCCTCAGCGGCATCGCGCGCGTCCTGCCGACGGACTCCCTCGATTCGGCGCTCGGGGCCGCCCTGTACCGCGCCCGCGGTCCGCTGTACGTCCCCCTCGACCAGACGACCCGCGACGAGCCGCGATTCCGCGACCTCGTCTTCGCCGCGAGCGACGTGCGCAACCTGCGTCCCGTCGCGGACTCGATGCGGCTCGTGAAGGATCCGGACGAGGTCGCGCGCATGCGGAAGGCCGTCGACATCTCAGTGCTCGGGCACATCGCGGCGATGCAGGCGGGCCGCCCCGGTGTCTGGGAGTACGAGATCGAGGCGGCGCTCGAGGCGGCCTTCCGCAGGAATGGCGCGGATCGCGTCGGCTATCCGTCGATCGTGGGCAGCGGACCCAACACCACGACGCTCCACTACGACGTTAACCGGCGGCAGACGCGGGACGGCGACCTGATCGTGGTGGACGCAGGCGCGGAGTGGGGACAGTACACCGCCGACGTGACGCGCACCTTCCCCGTGAACGGCAAGTTCACCCCGCGCCAGAAGGCGATTTACGACCTCGTGCTGGCGACCCAGCAGGCCGCGTTCGACTCCACCCGTCCCGGCACGACCATCGCGCAGCTCAACCGGATCGCGCGCGACTACATGCGCAGCCACTCCGGAACGCTGTGCGGTGCGCAGACCTGCGACGCTTACTTCATTCACGGCCTGTCGCACTGGCTCGGCATGGACGTGCATGACGTGGGCGACTACAGCACGCCGCTCAAGCCGGGGATGGTGTTCACGATCGAGCCCGGGATCTACCTGCCCCAGGAAGCGCTCGGCGTGCGGATCGAAGACGATGTGCTGGTGACGGCGACCGGGGCGGAATGGCTCTCCGCCAAAGCGCCCAAGACGACGGCCGAGATCGAGCGCCTGATGGCCCGGGGGGGGCGCTAGGTCTCGTCCTTCTCGCCCTTGATGTCTGCGAGGATCTGCTTGGCTTCCTGCTTGTACTCGTGGTCGAGCACATCGGCGATCGGCAGCGACGCGATGGCCGTGAACTCCTCCCGCGCCTTGGAGTACTTGCCGACGTCGACGTACACCTCGCCCAGCTCGAGGCGGTGGAAAATGTTCTGCGGCTTCAGGGCGACGGCCTTCTCGAGGTACCGCTGGGCGTCTTCCCAGTTGCCCTTGTCCAGGAACCCGCCCCCGAACAGCGTCTTGGCGAAGAATTTCTGGAACCCCGACAGCCGCTTGACCTCCGCATGCCACGCCCCCATCAGGTGATTCGCGCCATCGTGGGTCGAGTCGAGCTCGAGGGCCTTCATCCCCTCGTCGTAGATGAGCTTGGCGAACCGGACCCGCTCCTTGCCTCCCTTGGTGCGCGACAGGCGGCCCATGGCCTGGGCGACCGTGAAGTGTCCGTCCGCCCCGTTGGGATTCACGCGCACGGCAGCCTCGCCGTACGCCCGCGCCAGAATGTAGAGGCTGTCGCGGACTTGTTTAGAGGAGTCGTCCTTGCCTTCGATCTGCTTCGCGATGTCGACGGCTTCGCGCCCCGCCTTCCACAGCGCGGCGTAGTTCGTGGAATCGCGGGCGAGCGCGGCCCGATAGTGCCCCAGGGCCTGCTGCGGCGCGAGGGCGGCCTGTGCGCTGTCGCCGAGCGCGATGTGCTCCGCCACCGTGGGCTGCGCCTGGGCGGCCAGCAGCGCCGGAACGGCAAGGCAGATCAGCAGGGACGCGGGACCGCGCATCGAGGACTCCGTGGGGAGGGGGGGCGCTAATGTTGGTCGTGCCGCTCATCGAGCGCAAGCGCGACGGCGGCGCTCTCACGCCGGAGGAGTGGTCCGCCCTGGTCGCCGCATACACCGCGGACCGCCTCCCCGACTACCAGATGTCGGCGCTGCTCATGGCGGTGCTGCTCCGCGGGCTCGAGCGTCAGGAGCTCGCCGCCCTCACGGACGCGATGCTCGCCTCGGGCCTGCGGCTCTCGTTCGACGCGTGGGGGACACCGCGCGTCGACAAGCACTCGACCGGCGGCGTCGGCGACAAGGTGTCGCTGGTGCTCGCCCCACTGGTCGCCGCCTGCGGCGTCGCGGTGCCGATGATGTCGGGCCGCGGCCTCGGCCACACCGGCGGAACGCTCGACAAGCTCGAGGCGATTCCGGGGTTCCGCACGGGCCTGTCGCTCGCCGAGGCCAAGGCACAGGTGATGAAGCTCGGCTGCGCGATGATCGGGCAGACGCCCGAGATCGCCCCGGCCGACCGCCGGCTGTATGCCCTGCGCGATGTGACGGGCACCGTGGCCGCGATTCCGCTGATCGCTGCCAGCATCATGTCGAAAAAGCTCGCCGAGGGGCTGAACGCGCTCGTGCTCGACGTGAAACGGGGGAGTGGGGCGTTCCTCACCAAGCTCGAGCAGAGTGTCGAGCTGGCGGAGACGATGATCGCGCTGGGCGAGGATCGCGGCTGCCCCACCGTCGCGCTGCTCACCGCCATGGACCGCCCGCTCGGGCGCGCCTGCGGCAACGCCCTCGAAACCGAAGAGGCGATCCTCGCGCTGCGCGGTGAGGGGCCGGGGGACCTGATGGAGGTGACCTATGCCCTGGGCGTGGAGATGCTGCTGGCCGCCGGTGTCGAGAAGACCTCGAAGAAGGCGCGCCAGCGCCTCGAGAACGCGCTCGGGTCTGGCCTCGCCGCCGAGAAATTCGAGCGGGTGATCGAGGCCCAAGGCGGCAACCCCAAGGTCGTCGAGGATGCGTCGGTGCTGCCGCAGGCGCAGGAGGTGGAGGTGTACAACGCGCCCCGCACCGGCGTAGTGCAGCGCGTGGAGCCGAAGATCATCGGCCGGGCCGTCGTCGCGATGGGCGGCGGGCGCCTCGCGGTCGAGGACGCGGTGGATCCCACGGTCGGGTTCGTCATCACGGTGAACCCGGGGGACAAGGTTCCGGCGGGGGAGCCGATCGCGTCGGTGTTCGCGAAGGACCCGGCGGGGATCAAGCTGGGGTTCGAGGCGCTGCAGCAGGCGATCGTGATCGGCGACAAGCTCACGGAGAAGCCGCTGCCGTTGATCTCACATCGCGTGACGAAAGACGGCGTCGAGACGCTGCAGCGCTAGACCCTAGATGTCGAGGTTGCGCACGAACTTCACGTTTTCCTCGATGAACTTCCGCCGCGGCTCCACCTCGTCGCCCATCAGCGTCTCGAACAGCTGCGACGCCTCGAATGCGTCCTCCATGGTCACCTTGAGGAGCGTGCGGCGCGCCGGATCCATGGTGGTGTTGCGCAGCTGGTCGGGATTCATCTCGCCGAGCCCCTTGTAGCGCTGAATCATGGCGTTGCCGTGGCTCGCTCCGGGCTCGCCGTTCGTCAGCCGCTTCACGTAGGCGTCGCGCTCCTTCTCGTCGTAGGCGTAGAACTCCTCCTTGCCCTTGGCGACGCGGTACAGCGGCGGCTGCGCGATGTAGATGTACCCCGCGTCGATCAGGAACTTCATCTCCTTATAGAAGAACGTCAGGAGCAGCGTGCGGATGTGGGCGCCGTCCACGTCGGCATCCGTCATGATGATGATTTTGTGGTAGCGTGCCTCGTCGATCTTGAAATCCTCGCCCACGCCCGTGCCGATCGCCGTGATGATCGTCCGGATCTCCTCGTTCGAGAGGATCTTGTCGATCCGGGCCTTCTGCACGTTGAGGATCTTGCCGCGGAGCGGCAGGATCGCCTGGAAGCTGCGGTCGCGCCCCTGCTTGGCCGAGCCGCCGGCGGAATCGCCCTCGACCAGATACAGCTCCGTGAGCTTGGGATCCGAGACCGAGCAGTCGGCCAGCTTCCCCGGGAGCAACCCGCCCTCGAGCCCGCTCTTCTTGCGGACCAGCTCGCGCGCCTTGCGCGCCGCCTCGCGCGCCCGCGCCGCGCTCACCGCTTTGGCGATGATGGTGCGCGCCACGCTCGGCGTCTTGTCGAAGAACTCGCCCAGGGCGTCGTTGACCACGGTCTTCACGATCCCCTCGACCTCGGAGTTGCCGAGCTTGGTCTTGGTCTGCCCCTCGAACTGCGGGTCCTTGACCTTCACGTGCAGCACCGCGGTCAGGCCCTCGCGGATGTCGTCCCCCGTGAGCGTGAACTCTTCCTTCTTGAGGAGACCATCCTTCTTCGCCCACTCGTTGATCGTGCGGGTGAGCGCCGCGCGGAATCCCGTGAGGTGCGTGCCGCCTTCGTGCGTGTTGATGTTGTTCACGAAGGAAAGCGTGTTGTCGTTGTAACCGTCGTCGTACTGGATCGCGCCTTCGACGACGACACCTTCTCGCGTGGTCTCGAACGCGATCGGCTTGGGGTGGAGGGACTTGCGGTTGCCGAGCAGGTGCTTCACGAACTCGGCGAGGCCGCCCTTGTAGAAGAACGTCTCCTCCTTCTGCTGCCCCTTGCGCTCGTCCTTGAGCGTGATCGTGAGGGCCTTGTTCAGGAACGCCAGCTCGCGCAGCCGGGTGGCGATCGTAGCGTAGTCGAACCGCGTCTCGGTGAAGATCTTCGTGTCGGGCTTGAACCAGACGGTCGTGCCAGTGCCCTTCGCCTTGCCGATGACTTCGAGCTTCTTCGTGGTTTCGCCCCGCTCGAACGCCATGTGGTGCCGCTTGCCGTCGCGGTCCACCCAGACCTCGAGCTTTTCCGACAGCGCGTTCACGACCGATACACCGACGCCGTGCAACCCGCCCGAGACTTTGTACGTGCTCTTGTCGAACTTGCCTCCGGCGTGCAGCACCGTGAGCGCCACCTCGACGCCGGGCTTTTTCTCGGTCTTGTGAATATCGACCGGGATGCCGCGGCCGTTGTCCACCACGGTGATCGCATTGTCGCTATGGATGGTGACGTCGATCTGCGAGGAGTAGCCGGCGAGCGCCTCGTCGACGGAGTTGTCCACCACCTCGTACACGAGGTGATGGAGCCCGCGTCCGGACACCGATCCGATGTACATGGCGGGGCGTCGCCGCACCGCTTCCAGGCCCTTCAGGACCTGGATCGCATCGGCCTGGTAGTCGCCGTTGCCCTTGTCCTTCGATGCTTTGGGTTTTGCCTTCGCCATAACGCTCTACTGTAAGAGAAGCCAGCGGATCGACTTGATCCGGCCGGCGCCGCGGCCGGCATTGATGGCCGCCATGATCTGCGGCCCCATGAGCTGCAGCTCGGTCATCCAGGCGCTCGTTGCGACCCGCACGAACAGCGTGCCGTCGGGGGTCACGCTCTCGGGTGCCGTCACCCGGGCGATCTGCGGGCCCACCAGCCCGGGCCAGTCGGGAATGACCTGCGCGTGCGCCAGCCGTGTGGCGAGCCCCGACTTGGCGAGGTAGCTGCGCAGGGCCTCGCCTACCGCCGTGGGCCGGTTCCCTCTGCCCCTCCCGCGTTCAGCCATCGGGACACCCCCTACAAGAGGCGCCACGGGGTGCCCCGTGGCGCAGCGCGGCGGCGCCGCGAGAGCCTCAGATAACCCACTAAAAATACTCAGAAGTTATTGTCGTGGCAAGACTTACTCTCATCGGCCGCGGAAGCGCGGGGGCCGCTTCTCGAGGAACGCCGTCAGCCCCTCCTTCATGTCCTCGGTCGCCGCCAGCAGCCCGAAGTGGTTGGCTTCCAGCAGCAGTCCCTCGTCCAGTGTCATCTCCAGCCCCTGGTCCACCGCCTCCAGGGCGAGGCGCACCGCCAGCGGACCCATGGCGAGGATACACCGCAGGGTCCGTTCCGACGCCGCCAGCAGCTCGGCCGCGGGGACGACTTGATTGACGAGACCGATACGCTGGGCCTCACGGGCGTCGATCATTTCCCCCGTGAGGATCAGGTGCAGCGCGTTCCCCTTGCCGACCAACCGCGGCAGCCGCTGCGTGCCCCCGTACCCGGGGGCGATGCCGAGCTTGACCTCGGGTTGGCCGAACTTCGCGGCATCGCTCGCGATTCGCAGGTGACACGCCATCGCCAGCTCACAGCCACCGCCCAGCGCGTAGCCGTTCACCGCGGCGATGACGGGCTTGCCGCAGGTCTCGAAGCGCCGCAGCATCGCCTGGCCGCGCAGCGCCCGTGCCTTCCCATCGAACGGACCCTGCTTCGCGAGGTCCCCGATGTCCGCCCCCGCCACGAACGCCTTCTGCCCGGCGCCCGTCAGCATCGCGCCCTTGATCGCGTCCTCGGTGGCCACGCGCTCGGCGACGTCGGCCAGCTCGTCCACCACCTGGTCGTTCAGGGCGTTGAGCTTGTCGGGGCGGTTGATGGTGATGAACGCGATGCCGTCGCGGATCTCGAAGAGGAGGGTTTGGTAGGGCATGGGGGAATGGTATCACGACAATGCGGAATGCGGAATGCGGAATGTCAGGGGAGGGTCAGCGTGTGAGCGACCTCTCCCTTCAATTCCGCATTTCGCATTCCGCACTCCGCATTCGATACTACCGCACGAGTAGACTCCCCGACCCGCTCTTGCCCTCACTCGTCGCGGTGACGCGCGTCGATCCCGCCGCCAGGGCTCGAATCACCGCGGATTCGCCGGACGCAGCCTCGACCCGGGCGACCGTGGAATCTCCCACCGACCAGGTGACTACCCGGCCCGACAGGATGTTCCCCTGGGCGTCGCGCAGCGTGGCGAAGTAGGCGATGGTGTCGCCCGCAGCGGCCGCCGCGCTGTCCGGCGAAACCGTAACGGTCGCGACCGAATCGCTGGGAGGAGGTGGGGGCGGGGGCGGCAACGAATCGACCACGAGCAGGGCGGTGCCGCTCTTCCCGTGACTCCTGGCTGTCACCGTCGTGGTGCCAAGCCGAAGGGCGCGCAGGATGACGGACTGGCCGAACGCTCCCTCGATGCGCGCGACCGACGGGTCGGCGACGCTCCACTTGACGGTGGCGTCTTTGGCAGGGTTGCCGTTGGCGTCGCGCAGGTCGGCAAAGAAGCCCGCGCTGTCGCCCACGCCGACCGTAACGGACTCGGGGTTGACTGTCACGGACACCACCGGTCCCGGCTTGGGCGGCGGTATCGAGTCTCCACTCGAGTCGGCCGCGGTGACGAGTCCTAATGGACGGCTGATGCCGTCGCGATCGCTACACGCAACGCTGGCGATCGCTCCAGCGATCAGCAACAGGGTCAAGGTTCGCTTCATGTCGCCTCCGAGTAGGGAGTGATTTGCGTCTCAGAAGCGGATACCCAGCTGCCCGCGTGCCCGTCACATTCGTGCGACGGCGGCGGATGTTGCTTGCACGCCACGGCGAACGGCCGTTACGTTGACCCGCATGAGCGTCCAGGCGATCGCGTGGTCTCCGTCCGGCGCGGTGCGCATCGTCGACCAGCGCGCGCTGCCCGAGGCGAAGATCGAGCGCGACCTGGAGAGTGGGGAGGCCGTAGCGGAGGCGATCCGCACGCTGCAGGTGCGCGGCGCGCCGCTCATCGGGATCGCGGCCGCGATGGGCCTGGTCACGGGAACGCGGGAACTGCGGGCCGGGCCGCGCGACCGTTTCCTCGGCCGCCTGGACGAGCTGGCGCGCCTGCTCGGGGCCACGCGGCCCACCGCCGTGAACCTGCGCTGGGCGCTCGATCGCATGACGCGCGTGGCGGCGGCGACGCCGAGCGACTGGGGGGGCTCGGGCGTATGGGAGCGGCTGCAGGCCGAGGCGACGGCCATCTGGGAGGAAGACCGCGCCATGTGTCGCCGGATCGGCGAGGCGGGGTTGCCGCTGGTCCCGGACGGCGCCAAGGTGCTCACCCACTGCAACGCGGGCGCGCTTGCGACCGGGGGGATCGGGACGGCGCTTGCGCCCATCTACCTCGCCCACGAAGCGGGGCGACGCGTGCACGTGTTTGTCGACGAAACCCGGCCCGTGCTGCAGGGCGCCCGGCTCACGGCCTGGGAGCTGGGACACGCCGGAATTCCCTGTACCGTGATCGTGGACGCCGTGGCGGGGTCGCTGATGCGCCGGGCGCAGGTGGATGTGGTGATCGTGGGCGCCGACCGCATCGCGGCGAACGGCGACTTCGCCAACAAGATCGGCACCTACCCGCTCGCCGTGCTCGCGCTGCACCACGGCGTGCCGTTCTACTGCGCGGCGCCCTCGACGACGATCGATGCCACGCTCGCCGACGGGGAGGGCATCCCGCTCGAGCAGCGTGGCCCGGAGGAGGTCAGGACGGTGGCGGGGCGGCCCATCGCGCCGGCGGCCGCCGCCGTGCTCAATCCTGCCTTCGACGTGACGCCGGCGCGCTACGTGAGCGGGTTCGTGACCGAGCGGGGGCTCGAGCACCCGCCCTTCGGGGACGGGGAGGAAAGGGGAGGGCGCCGGTGAGAGGTCCGCTCGTCGCCGTCGTCGGAGGCGCCACCTGCTCGCCGCAGCAAGGTGCGTTGGCCGCGGCCGTCGGGCGGCTGCTCGCCGAGCAGGGAGCGGTGCTGCTGTGCGGCGGGCTCGGCGGGGTGATGGAGGCGGCGGCGCACGGCGCGAAGCAGGCAGGCGGGCTCACGGTCGGGATTCTGCCCGGGAACGATCCCGGCGC
>Ga0075423_10001162_pt1 | contig 22745 bp, 22 predicted proteins | sample SoiMethybrSBSTD2_FD_80114 | JGI IMG/M metagenome (GOLD analysis project Ga0075423, IMG submission 80114) | Bulk soil microbial communities from a Populus tree surrounding site in Tennessee, USA - Soil MetaG P. TD hybrid SBSTD2 | ecosystem: Environmental > Terrestrial > Soil > Tree plantation... | reverse complement strand
GTCGAGATCACGCGCGTCTATCTCGAGCGGATCGAGCGCCTCGATCCAAAGCTCCGGTCGTACATCACCGTGACGGCGGACGACGCGCTCGATGCCGCCCGGCGGGCCGAGGCCGCCGTGATGCGCGGCGCGGCACTCGGCCCGCTTCACGGCGTGCCCTACGCGGTGAAGGATCAGTTCGACACGGCCGGCGTGCGCACGACCTGCGGCTCACGCATTCTCGAAGACCACGTCCCAGGAGAGGACGCGACGACGATCGCGCGCCTGCAGGGGGCGGGCGGAATCCTCCTCGGCAAGCTGAACCTCACCGAGTTCGCCCTGGGCGGCACGCAGCACTTTCCGTTCGGCCAGCCGCGTAACCCGTGGAATCCCGACCACGATCCGGGCGGCTCCTCGTCGGGTTCCGGCATCGCGGTCGCGGCGGGGCTCTGCGCGGCCTCGCTCGGCGAGGACACGGGCGGCTCCGTGCGCTCGCCGGCGTCGTTCTGCGGCGTCGTCGGGCTTCGGCCCACCTGGGGTCGCGTATCCCGGCACGGCTCGTTTCCGCTGAGCTGGTCGATGGACACACCGGGGCCGCTCGCGCGCACCGTCGAGGATGTCGCGGCGCTCCTCCAGGCCGTCGCCGGCCACGATCCACGAGATCCGCTATCGAGCCGCACGCCGGTGCCGAACTACGCGCTCACGCTCGGCGACGGCGTGCGCGGGCTCCGGATCGGGATCGTCCGCGAGCTCACGGTCGGTCCCGAGACCGATCCGGAGGTGAGGGAAGCGGTCATCGACGCCGCGCGGCGGTTAGAGCGCCTCGGCGCGGCGACGGAGGAAATCTCGCTCGGGCTCGCGCCGCTCGCGGGCGCGATCTTCATGGCCTTGGCCGACGCCGACGGTGCCGGCGTGCACCATCGCTGGCTCAGAACGCGCGCGGCGGATTACGATCAGGGCACGCGGCGTCGCCTGCTGACCGCCGCGCTGATCCCGGCGGTCGTCCAGCAGCGGGCCGCGAGGGCGCGGGTGCTTCTCCGCGCCGAGATCGGCGCCGCGCTCGCGCGCCACGATCTGCTGCTCTGCCCCACCGCGCACCAGCCGGCTCCGCCGATCGCCGCCGCCCGCGGCGTCATCACCGGGCGCCACGAGGTCGCCGGGCGCTTCTTCACGCGGCGCTCCTACGTCACGCCCGCCGCGCTGGCCGGGTTGCCGGCCATCGCGCTGCCGTGCGGCTTCACGCGCTCGGGCCTGCCGATCAGCGTCCAGTTGATCGGCCGCCACTTCGACGAGGCGACGGTGCTGCGCGCAGCGCACGCCTACGAGCGAGCGACCGACTGGGTGGGGCGGCGGCCGCCGGGCACCGACTGATCGACGAGCGCCGCGGCTGATCCGGCGAGGTCGCGCGCCTCCTGGACGGCGAGCTTGGCGCCGGAGGCGAACCGCACCGGCGCCTTCAGGCGGTGGCGGCCGGCAGCTCGACGATGAATGCGGCGCCACCTTCCGGACGGTTGACGGCCCGCAGCGAGCCCTGGTGCTGCTCGACGATCGAGTACGACACCCAGAGGCCGAGCCCCGTGCCCTCGCCGGGCGCCTTCGTCGTGGTGAAGGCCTCGAAGATGCGCGGGAGCACGTTGGGATGGATACCCGGGCCGGAGTCGAAGACCTCGAGCCTCACGTTCGGCCCGCCGGGCTCGGAGAGCCGGATCGTGATCTCGCGGTGGCCGTCGTGGTTGGCCATCGCCTGGTGCGCGTTCTGGACGAGATTGAGCAGCACCTGCTGGATCTGGCCCTCGTCGGCCAGGACCGGACGAACGTCACCGAAGTCGGTGACGACCTTGACGCTGTCGCGGCGCAGCTGGTGGCTCTTGAGCTCGACCGCCCACTGGATCTGATCCTCGAGGCGGCAGGGACGGCGCTCGGCCGAGTGCCGGCTGGTGAAGCGCAAAAGGTTCTGGAGCATCTGGGCCGCGCGCGAGGTTTCCTGAACGATCGTGTGCAGGCGCTCGCGGCTCTTGACCGGATCGTCCGATCCCATCAGCAGGAGCTCGGCCTGCCCGAGGATCGCGGTGAGACGGTTGCGCGTCTCGTGCGCGAGACCGGCCGCCAGCTTGCCCACCGTCGAGAGCTTCTCGCCCTCGATCAGCTGCGCCTCGGCCGACTTGAGATCCTCGAGCTGGCGCCGCGTGGCCGAGTAGAGCTGCGCGTTCTGCAGCGCCAGGCCGATCTGGTTGGCGCAGGCCTCCACGAGCGCGATCTCGGACTCGGTGAACGCCTCGCGCGTGCGGCGGCCGAGCGACAGCGCGCCGAGGATGCGGCCGCGGCTCTGGATCGGCACGCATACGAAGGCGTGGATGCCTTCCTGCGTGACCGCCGCGCGCGCCGCGGGCAGGAGATCGGCCGACTCGCTCACGTGCGCCCAGTGGAGCGTCTTGCCGGTGGCCGCGACGCCGCCGATGAGGCCCTGGCCCATTGGCAGCACGCTGTTGATCTCGCGTAGCCGTGGCCGCAGACCCCGGTCACCGCGCAGGTGCAGGGTCTCGCCGTCGGGTGAGATCAGATGCAAGCTCGAGATCTCGTGGCCGGTCACGTGGGTGAGCGCGTCGAGCGCGATCCGCAGCACCTCGTCGACGTCGAGCGTGGCGCTGATCGCCTCGCCGATGCGGTGCAGGATGCGCACGTGCGATTCGACGTCGACGGTCGGCGCGCCCACCGCACGCCGGACCAGCTCGTTGAGCTCCTGCAGGCGCTCGTCGCCGCGGTCCTTGAACGCGAACGCATAGCCCTCGTCGTCCGCGCGCACCAGGATCGACGGCACTTCGAGCTGGGTGTCGGTCTCGGGCAGGGTGATCGAGAGCGTCGCGATGCCCGCGGAGCGGCGCGTTCCGTTGCCCCGGACCTTGATGCCGGAGGAGCTCAGGTTCACGGAGGTCGATTCCCACTCGGCGCCGTTCTGCTCGCGGATCCGGACTGGCAGGGAAAGCAGGGCGCGCGGAGCGCGGCGCCGCTCCGGCGGGACTTGCTCCTCCCTGACCGTCGCGGGCTTCGCGTCGGCCGGCGGCTCGAAGCAGGCGAGCACTTCCTGCAGGCGACGCAGCGCGACGGGCTTGCCAATGAAATCGAACGCGCCCGCTCGCATGGCTTCCTGAGCCTGGCTTTCGGTGGCACGGCCGGAGATCACGAGGATCGGGACGCGCAGATCGCGCACGGCGTCGAGCTTCATGAACTCGAGCCCGCTCATGCCGGGCAAGCACACGTCGAGAAGCACCGCGTCGGGCCGGTCCTGGCGCAAGGTGTCGAGCGCGGTCTCGGCCGTGTGGGTGATGACCGGCTCGTGCCCGATCTCGTGGAGAAACTCTCCGAAAACCTCGCAGACAGCCTGGTCGTCGTCGATTACCAGAATGCGCATAGGGCTACCGTCTTTCCAGCAATCCCCATACCACTACTTAGATGAATGTAAATAGCTGTCGCATAAAGCATTTCCTAAAATTGCGACATTCGTGTTGGATGATCCGGGCTCACCGCTGGGCGATTCCTGGCCACGATTCCGGCCGCGAGCAAGAACGCCGGATCGAGCTAGAACGCGGTCGGGCGGAGGCCCATCGGCAGCGCGATCTTGTAATACGAGGCGAGGAACCCTTCCCACCACGCCTGGCGCTCGCCGCCGCGCGCGACCTCGGAGAAGAGGCGCAGGCTCTCGTCCTGCCACTGCTGAATCGTGTCGAGGTTGGCGGGATCGTCCTCGATCAGCGCCTTGACGAGCGCGCGGCCGTAGCTGATGTGCCGGGTCTCGTCGCGGATGCGCGCGCGATGATTGACCGCGGACAGCACGTCGCCACGCGCCTCGGCGCCGTCCGCCAGCACGGTGAACGTGCCCGGGCCGGCCGCGCCTTCGGCCACGAAGTTGCCCTTCACGAGGATCTCGATCGAGTCCTCGAGCTCGAGCAGGTGGCGGAAGAAGCGGCACGTGGTACCCGGTGATTCCCACGCGGCCAGCCAGTCGCCTTCGGGGATGCCGGCTCGCTCGAACACCTCGCGGTCCATCTCGAGATGCCGCTGCTCGTCGGCCAGCTGGAACAGTGCCGACTTCTTGAGCTCGTCGAACGGCGCGTTGGCGGCGGCGGTGGCCACGTAGTGCGTGGCCGAGAGCTCGGAGTAGTAGTTGTTGGCGAACTGATCGACCGCGTTCTGCAGATAGCGCGGGCTGACGTGCCGGTAGTTCAGCACGTCATGGGGGATAGTCGCGCGCTCGGCCAGATACCGCTCGCGCTCGCGGGCCTGCATGAGGACGTAGCGCTCCCAGCTGAGATTCGCCGGGTCGCTGAACAGCGCGGTGTTCTTCAGCACGAGCCGCTTGCGCGCCATCCCGTGTCCCCTTCCTCGATCAGAATATGCCCTGCGGGTTCAGCGTACTCCCGCTACGCGCCGGGGCCACGCTCCATCGAGTAGGGCTGCCAGCGGACGAGCTTGCTCTTCTCGAGCACCGACGGGTTCACGCAGCTCCGCGGCCAGCGGCCGCTCAGGACCAGCGCGAGCTCCTGGCCGACGCGCCGCCTGCGCACGGGGTCGAATCTCGCGGAGGCCGAGGCCGCGTGCGGCGTGAGGATGACGTTGTCCATTTTAAGCAGCGGATTGTTCTTGTCGGGCGGCTCCTGCTCGAACACGTCGAGGCCGGCCGCGGCGATCCAGCCTTCCTTCAGCGCCTTGATGAGCGCGCTCTCATCGGTCGTCGGGCCGCGCCCGGTGCTGATGTAGAGCGCTTCGGGCTTCATGAGCCGGAAGTGGTGCTCCTTCATCATGTGGTGGGCATCGGCGGTGGCGGGCGCGTGCATCGAGACGATGTCCGAGCGCTGCAGCAGCTCGGTGAGGTTCACGGGTTCGACGCCGTACTGGCTGATGACCAGCTCCTCGACATACGGATCGTACGCGAGGATGTGGAATCCGAAGGCCCGCGCCCGTACCGCAACCGCGCGTGCGACGTGCCCGAAGGCGATCAGGCCGAGCGTCTGGCCCATCAGGCGGGGGAACTGGTAGAGGAGCGGCCGTCCCTCGGACCAGCGTCCCTCGCGCACCATTCGGTCCATCGTGGTGAGCCGACGGTAGGTCGCCAGGATGAGCATCATGGCGTGATCGGCGACTTCCTCGATGAACGTGTCGGGCACGTTGGTCACCGGGATCCCGCGCGCCGTCGCCGCGTCGACGTCGACCGAGTCGACGCCGACACTGCCGAGCGAGATCACCCTGCAGCGCTCGAGCCCGTCGATGAGGCGCTTGGTGATGCGACGTCCCTTCGCGTAGAGGGCGTCGGCGTCGCGGGCTTCTTTGACGAACTCCTCGTCGGTCTTGGCCGCGATCTCGACGATCTCGGCGTCGATCGGCGTCAGGGCCTCCAGTTCGGGCTTGTAATCCGCGCCGGGAGCCGGATAGCTTGCAGCGCTCGGAGTCACGACCTTGAACTTCGCCACGCTCGTCCTCCTGGTCTTCCTGACTTGTGACGATTCGTACCGCGCGTCTGACCGCCCCGACCGCGCGGGCATTGTCGCACAGGACACGGCGCCCCGCAGGCTCTTGGCGGCTCGCGACTTTTGGCCTAGTATTTCGCCATACTGTGCCGCACCAGACAGAGCCGGTTCGAACCCTCCGGAGGACTACGTTCATGATCAAGCGCATCATTGCGATCACCATCATCGCGCTGGCCCTTGGCGTCGCGCCGGCGCGCGCGCAGGAAGTGAAGGTCGGTGTCGCCTTGCCGTACACGGGCATCGGCGCCGAGTTCGCCCAGCTGGTCGACCGCGGGATGGAGCTCTACCTCAAGCTCAACGCCGACAAGGTGAAGCCGTACAAGATCACCTTCATCCGCCGCGACGTGAAGGATCCGAGCGGCGCCAACGCCAAGATCGCGGTGCAGGAGCTGCTCACCCAGGACAACGTCGACGTGCTCGCCGGCTGGATCTACTCGCCCAACGCGATCGCGTCGGCGCCGATCGTCAGCGCCGGCAAGAAGCTCGCAGTCATCATGAACGCCGGCACCGCGCACATCACCAACCTGTCGCCCTACTACGTGCGGACCTCGTTCAGCATGTGGCACGCCGGCTACGCGCTCGGCGAGGCCTCGGCGAAGATCCTGCAAGCGAAGACGGCGGTGGTCGGCTACACCGATTTCCCGCCCGGCAAGGACAGCCTGGCCGCGTTCAAGCGGAGCTTCGAGGCCAGCGGCGGCAAGGTGATCGACGAGATTCCGATGGGCAGCGCCGGCGCCGTGCCCGACTTCACACCGTTCTTCCAGCGCGCCAAGGACAAGAAGCCCGACCTCTTCTTCGTCTTCGTGCCGGCCGGCGACCACGCGGCGGCGGTGGTGAAGACCTACGCCGCGCTCGGCATGCGCGATGCCGGCATCAAGCTGATCGGCCCGGGCGACATCACGCAGGACACGAAGCTCCAGGCGATGGGCTCGGCGGCGGTCGGCTTGATCACGATGCACCACTACCACGCTGATCTCGACAATCCGGAGAACAAACGCTTCGTCGAGGCGTGGAAGAAGGAGTACGGGGCCAATACCACGCCGGACTTCATGGCCGTCGGCGGCTACGACGGCATGGCCCTGATCGTGCACGTCGTCCAGGCGCTCAAGGGCAAGATCGAGGTCGATGCGGCGCTGCAGGCGCTGAAGGGCTGGAAGTTCGCGAGCCCGCGCGGTCCCATCATGATCGACCCCGTCACGCGCGACATCGTCATGAACGAGTACCTGTCCGAAGCCGTGATGAAGGACGGGCGCGTCTTCCAGAAGGTCATCGGCAAGATCGACGGGGTGAAGGACGCCTGCAAGGAGCAGAAGATCGGGCCGTGCGCGCCGGCGCCCAAGTAGCCCGAACGCGCTCGTGATCTTCGGCGTCGACGTCGCCAGCATGCTCCTGGGCGGCGTGGCTGCCGGCATGGTGCTGTTCATCGTGTCGGTCGGCCTCTCGGTCACCATGGGGCTGATGGGCTTCGTCAACCTCGCCCACGGCGGCTTCGCCATGCTGGGCGGCTACGCGATCGCCCAGGCGATGAAGCTCTGGGGCTTCGGCTTCGTGACCGCGCTCTGTTTCGGGTTCGTTGTCACCGCGCTCGCGAGCGCCGTGCTCGAGCGCCTGCTGTACGCCCGCCTCTACCGCGCGACCGAGCTCGATCAGGTGCTGTTCACGATCGGCCTCGTCTTCATGATGATCGCGTCGGTGACACTGCTGGTCGGGCCGGAGAACCAGCCGCTCCGGCTCCCGGCCTTCCTGCAGGGCCAGGTCAACCTCGGCATCACGCACTACCGCACCTACAGCGTCGTGCTCATCGTGGTCGGGATCGTGATCGTCGGCGGGCTCTGGCTCGGCTTCGAGCGCACGCGCACCGGCGCGCAGATCCGCGCGGCCGTCGACAACCGCCGTATGGCGGAGTCGCTCGGCATCAATATCGGACGGTTGTTCACGCTCACGTTCGCCTTCGGTAGCGGCATGGCGGCGCTGGGCGGGGGGCTCGGCGCCGAGTTTCTCGGCCTCGACCCGCAGTACGCGCTGAAGTACCTCGTGTATTTCCTGATCGTCGTCGCGGTCGGCGGGCTGGGTCGCGTGACCGGCGTCTTCTACGCCGCGCTGCTGATCGGCGTCCTCGACTTCACGCTCAAGAAATATCTGCCCCAGGGTGGCACCGCCTTCATCTACGCGCTCACGATCTTGTTGTTGCTCTGGCGGCCGCAGGGCCTGTTCGGCGCCAAGACCACGTGACACCCGCCGCGGTCGACTGGCACGAGCATCCGGCGGCGGTCGCGCTGGCCGGCCGCCACCGCGTGCGCGCGTGGGAGGCGATCCCGTGGGTTCTGGCGCTCGCGTTCTTCTTCGCCTTTCCGAAATATCTCGGCTTCGGCACCGAGCTCCTGATCACGGTCCTGTTCGCGCTCTCGCTCGACCTGGTACTTGGCTACGCCGGCATCGTCACCCTCGGGCAGGCGGCATTTTTCGGCGCCGGCGCCTACACGGTCGGCATGCTCGCCAAGCGTGGGATCTGGAACGAGCCGATCACCGGCCTGATCCTGGCCGCGGTGGTGGCCGCGGCGATCGGCCTGGGCTCGGGGCTCGTGCTCTTGCGCACGCAGGGCCTGACCCTGCTGATGCTGACCTTGTGCACGATGGCGCTCCTCGAGGAAGCGGCGAACCTCGCGCACGACTACACGGGCGGATTCGACGGGCTCGACAGCTTGCCGATCGCGCCGCTGCTCGGCCGCTTCGAGTTCAACCCGCTGTATCCGACGACCCAGTACCTCTACGTGCTCGCGGTGCTGTTCGTCTGCTTCGTGTTCGTGCGGACGCTGGTCTATTCGCCGTTCGGACAGAGCCTGACGGGGATCCGCGAGAACACGCTCCGCATGCACGCGGTCGGCGCGCCCGTGCGCAGGCGGCTGGTGTTGTGCTACGCACTGTCGGCGGCGATCGCCGGCGTCGCCGGTGGCATCTGGGCGCAGGCGAACGCGTACGTGAACCTCGGCACGCTCGGCCTCGATCGCGCCGCGACGGTGCTGATCATCCTGGTGCTCGGCGGCTACGGCCACCTCTACGGCGCCTTCGTCGGCGCGGTGGCCTACATGGCGCTGTCGCATTTCCTGTCGAAGATCTATCCGACCGCCTGGCAGCTCGGCCTCGGCCTCCTGCTCGTCGTCATCGCGCTGTTTGCCAGGAACGGCATCCTGGGCATCGTCGAGGCCGCGGCGCGCCGGATCCGGCCGCCCCGCGCGACGCCGTGACGCCGCTGCTCGAGACGCGCGCGCTCTGCCGGAACTTCGGCGCCCTGGCCGCGGCGCGCGACATCGACTTCGCGCTCGAGCCCGGAGCGCGCCACGCGCTGATCGGCCCCAACGGCGCCGGCAAGACCACGTTCGTCAATCTATTGACCGGCGTCGTCGCGCCCACGTCCGGCGCGATCTTGCTGAAGGGGCAGGACATCACGACCGTGGCGCAGGCGGATCGGGTCAAGCTCGGGATCGCCCGCACCTTTCAGATCAATCGTCTCTTCCGGCGGCTCTCGGTGCTCGAGAACGTCTACATCGCGGTCGCCGAACGGGTCGGCGCGGCGCCGTCGATGTTTCGTCCGGCCGGGGCGCGTTCGGACGTCGTCGAGGAGTCGATGCGCCTGCTCGAGACGCTCAGGCTGACCGCCGACGCGAGCCGCCGCATCTCCGAGCTCCCGTACGGGCGCCAGCGGCTGGTCGAGCTCGCGATCGCGCTCGGGCTCAAGCCCCAGGTGCTGTTGCTCGACGAGCCGGCGGCCGGCGTGCCCAGCGCCGAGAGCCACATCATCCTCGACGCGATCGACAGCCTGCCGCGCGACATCGGCGTCCTCATCATCGACCATGACATGGACCTGGTGTTCCGGTTCGCCGAGCGGATCACGGTGATGGTGAGCGGCGCTGTCTTCGCCACCGGCAGCCCGCGCGAGATCGGAGCCGACGCGAACGTCCGCGCCGTCTATCTCGGTCAGGCCGGCCATGGCTGAGGCGCTTGCCCTGCGGCATGTCTCGGCGGGCTACGGCGAGACGGTCGTGCTGGAGGACGTCACCCTGACGCTCGCGCCGGGCGAGAGCATCAGCGTGATCGGCCGTAACGGCGTCGGCAAGACCACCTTGCTGGCGACCGTGATGGGCCACACGACCTTGCACCGCGGCGAGGTCCAGCTCCACGGCGCGGCCCTCGATCGCGTCCCGATCTTCCGCCGCGCGCGCCGCGGCCTGGGCTGGGTGCCTCAGGAGCGCGAGATCTTTCCCTCGCTCAGCGTGCGCGAAAATCTGATCATCGGCGCGCGGCCGGGACACTGGACGCTGGAGCGCGTCTTCGAGCTCTTCCCGAACCTGGCCGCGCGGCTCTCGAACATGGGCAACCAGCTGTCGGGCGGCGAGCAGCAGATGCTCTCGATCGCCCGCGCGCTACTGACCAACCCGTCGGTCCTGCTCATGGACGAGCCGACGGAGGGCCTGGCGCCCGTGATCGTCGAGGCGCTCTCGGCCGTGCTGCGCCGACTGCGCGGCGAGGGCGCGCTCTCGATCGTGCTGGTCGAGCAGAACAGCCGCGTCGCGCTCGCGTTCTCGTCGCGGACCGTCGTCTTGGACAAGGGACGCATCGTCTACGACGGCGCGTCGGCCGCGCTCAGCGCGGACGCCGCGCGTCTGGCCACGCTGATCGGTGTCGCCTAGCGTTCGGTCATCGCCCCGTACGCCGCGTCGGATTCGAGAAGGCTGAACCACCGGAAGCTGTGAAACCGGCCCTTGAAGTACAGATAATCGCGCCGCAATCCCTCCTCGACGAAGCCGAGTTTCTGGAGGACCCGCACCGACCGGTGATTTTCCGGTAGCACTCCGGCTTCGATCGTATGCAGTCGCATGACGGAGAAACCATACCGCACGACCGCGGCGACCGCTTCGGAGGCCAGGCCTCGGCCCCACACCGGGCGGCTGATTTCGTAACCGACTTCCGCACGGCGATGCTGCAGCTCGAACCGCAGAAGCCCGACCGTGCCGATCATCTCGCCGGACTCCAGGAGCTCGATGACCCACCGGATCGCGTCCCGCGCCTCGTAGCGCTGCTGAAGCCGACCGAGGGCCGCCTGGGCTTGCGCCAGGGTCGTGAGCGTTGGCATGTTGTGGTATCTGGTGACCTCGGGATCGCCGAGGATGCCCAGGAGCGCCGCGGCGTCCCGCGGAAGTGGCGCGCGCAGACGCAAGCGCGTGGTGTCGAGCTCGGGGAAGGTGCTCGGCCAGACCGGCTGGGGCGCGCCGTCGTGCATGCGTAGTGTTAGTCTCTCGGCAAGAATCCTAGTCGCGGAGGCGAAGCCATGGGTCTCTTGGACGGCAAGGTCGCGGTCGTGACGGGCGCGGGGAGCGGGATCGGGCGGGGGGTGGCGCTCGGGCTGGCGGCGGCGGCGCGAGCGTCGTGGTCAACGACTACGGCGTGACGGTCGACGGGCGCGATCCGACGAGCGAGCGCGCGCTGTCCGTCGTCAAGGAGATCGAGAAGAACGGCGGCCACGCGGTGGCGAACGCCGACAGCGTGGCGACGATGGCCGGCGGGCAGGCGATGATCGACACCGCGCTCAAGACGTTCGGCGATCTGCACATCGTCGTGTGCTGCGCCGGCATCCTGAAGGAGCGGATGATCTTCAACATGAGCGAGGAGGAGTGGGACTCCGTCATCGCCGTGCACCTGAAAGGGCACTTCACCGTGTTGCGCCCGGCCACGCGTCACATGCGCGAGCACAAGTACGGTCGGATCATCACGTTCACCTCCACCGCGGGGCTCGAGGGGAGCCCGGGCCAGCCCAACTACTCCGCGGCCAAGGAAGGCATCGTGGGATTGACGCGCTCGACCGCGCTCGCGATGGCGAAGTACGGCGTGACCGTCAATTGCATCTCGCCGACCGCCGAGACGCGCATGACGGAGCGGCTACCGGACACTCGACGCGCGCAGGCCGCGGCACCGCCGGAGGCGATCGCGCCGGTCGTGGCGTTTCTCGCGAGCGATCGGGCCGCGCACGTCACGGGCCAGATCCTGCACGTGCGCGGCAACCAGGTGTCGCTGTGGTCGCACCCGGTACAGATCCGCGCGATCACGCGACAGGAAGGATGGACGCCCGAGGCGCTGGCGGACGTGTACGATTCGGCGCTCGGTCAGGACCGGCTGCGGCGCCTCGACGCGCTCGGCATCACGTGGCCGCCGCGTAGCGCGTAACCATCGATCGGGCGCCGGGACGAGGTTGACGGCGTCCCGGCGCCCCTTCAGTTCTGCAGCGCCTCCAGGCAGGATTTCGCGTCGGCACGCCCGAGCGCCAGCGCGCTCGCGATGCCTTCAGTGTCGAACTCGAGCGGACGGAGCCGCAGGGCGGACGAGGGCGCCAGCACCTGGATGTCGGTGGTCGGGTGCTTGAGGCGCGCCAGCTCGACGTCGCGGCGGATCTGGTGGAGCATCGCGGTCTCGAACGCCTCCTCCATCGACCGGCGAATCGTCGTGGCCGGCGCGGGATGCTCCTCCGCGGCGTAGCTCAGCACGACGATCGCGCGATGGACCGGCGCCGCCTCGAGCGCCTCGAGCACCGGCGCGCGGCCGGTGAGACCACCGTCGACGAGCAGGGCGCCGTCGACCGTGACCGGGGGAAACAGGCCCGGCACCGCGGCGGCTGCCACGAGCGCGTCGACCGTCACGGTCTGGTTGTCGAAGACGCGCGGCTCACGGCGAACTAGGTCGGTGGCCGTCACCACGAGGCCGATGGACGAGCCGCGAATCCGCTCGAGCTCCACGGAGGCCGTGATGAGCTCGCGCAGCGGCCGCGAGTCGAGGAGCGAGCTCGCGTTGCCGAGCGCGCGCAGGGTCAGCCAGCCCGGAAGCAGACCGGCGAAGAACGTCGGCGCGCGCAGCGAATAGACCTGCTCGCGAGTGAGAGAGCGCCACGTCGACTCGAGTCGATCGACGCGTCCGGCGGCGACCAGCGCGGCGCTGAGCGCGCCGGCCGACGAGCCGGCGACCAGGCGGATCTGCAGCCCGCCCTCGGCGAGCGCGGCGACCGCGCCGGCCTCGTATGCGCCCTTCGCGCCGCCCCCGGTCAGTACGAGCGTCGTCGGCAGATCGAGCCCGGTCGTGATCGGCACGCACGTGGCGCCGGCGCGCCCGGGCACGGCGAGGGTCAGGATCATCAGCGCCACGACGGTCCGCATCTTCAGATTCGGACCCCTCAGGCCGCGAGCGCCGCGGTGAGCGCGCCGACGTCATCGAGCGTCTCGATGCGTTCGAGCACGTCGACGATCTTGCGGGCGTGCGGCTCGGTGAGGACCGGCGCCGCCAGGCTCACGAACTTCGCGACGATCTCGTCGCGCGGCACCGGGCTCAGCGCGTCGCCGCGCACGACCGACGTGGTGCGCTCGTACATCGTGCCGCCGCGCAGCACGAGCCGCACGTGCGCCGTCGGGACATCCGCGCGCCGCGGCGTCATGTCGGGATCCGTGGCGATCTCGACCCGCTGCGCGAGCGCGCGAATGCGCTCGTCGGCGAGCGCCGTCGCGTCGAACGCGGCTGGATCGGTGCGCCCGAGCACGAGCGCGGCCGCGACCGCCCAGGGGATCGAGAACCGCGCGGCCAGCGAGCTCGCCGGCGCGGGCGCGCCCATGCGCACCGCGAACGGAATCGTGACGACCTGCACCGTGTCGATGTCCTCGGCGCGAAGCTGGTGCGCGCGGCGCAGCGCCATGACGGCATCGAGCGCGAAGTGATTGAACCGGCAGCAGGCGTGAAGCTTGAAGTAGTTTTGCTCGATGCGGTAGGACCCGCCGGCGAGCGTGTCGAGGCCGGCGACCGTCAGCTCGGGCTCGAACCGCTCGGCGAGGATCGTGCCGTACACGTCGGACGGCGCATCGGCGAGGCCGGTGAACCCGCACCGCTGGAGCTCGACGGCGAGGATCCCCTGGAATGCCGAGCGCCCCGGATAGAGATTGCGGATCGTCACGCCGTCGAGCGCCGGTGTCCAGGTGTTGGCCGGGCTCATCGATGCGGCGAGATTGATGACGTCGCGCACGGTGCCGGCATCGGCGCCGCCGAGCTTGGCGACCGCGACGGCCGTGCTGATCGTCCCCCAGGTGCCGTGCGAGTGGACGTTCGCACGCACGGTCGTCGCGCCGCCGATCCGCGAGCCGACCTCGTAGCCGGCCACGATGCTCTCGATCAGCCGCCGGCCGTCGAGATGGCGCTCCTCGGCAACCGCGAGCGCGCCGGGAATGACGTGGATCGCCGGATGGCCGCCGCCGAGCCGGCTGCCCTCGTCGACCTCGAGCGCGACGCCCGCGGTGGCGTTGGTCAGCGCGGCCCAGAACGCGTCGGACCTGGCGCGCTGGCCGAGCAAGGTGGCGCCGCCCTTCGGCGCCCGTACGGCGGCGAATCGAGCGAGCGCCCCGTTTTCGGGCATCGCGCTGCCGGCGATGACCGCGCCCAGCGTGTCGAGGAGCACCAGCTTCGCGGCCGCCACCGTCGAGGTGGGCAGCGCGTCGAAGCGCGTCGCGGCGACGAGCGCCGCGAGACGGTCCAGATAGTCCACGCTCAGGCGACGGTGCCGGCAATCGGCGGTGTCGGGCCGCGGCGCGGCAGATACCGGCCGTAGCCGGGCTTCTGCTCGAGCTCGCCCGACGGGTTCAGCATCACCTGACCGCGCACGAGCGTCATCCACGCGCGGCCGCGCATCCTCCAGTCCTCGTACGGCGTGAAGCCCGCGATGCCCAGATGCTGGGACTGATGGATGGTCCAGTCGGGCGTCGGGTCCCAGATCGTCAGATCCGCGTCGGCGCCGGGTCGGATCACACCCTTCTGCGGCCAGAGACCGAAGATCCGCGCCGGGTTCTCGGCCATCACGCGGGCCAGCCACGTCGGTGGCAGCCCGCGCTTCACGACGCCTTCGTTCCAGGCCAGGGGCGCCAGGGTCTCGAGCGAGGGCGCGCCGAACGGGATCGGCTTGCCCTGCGCGTCGACGAAGATGTTCGTGCGCCCGGGCTCCTTCGCCGCCGGCACGCGCGGCGAGTGATCGCTCGCGAGATTCGCGATGTAGCCCTGCGCCGAGCCCTCCCACAACGCCGCGCGATCAGGGCCGTCGGCGGGTCGCAGCGGCGGGCCGATCTTGGCGAAGGGCCCCAGGCGATCCATTTCCCGGTCGGTGAGAAGCAGGTACTGCGGACAGGTCTCGCACCACACGCGCAGGCCCTCGGCCTGCGCTCGCTTGATGCGCTCGAGCCCGAGGCGCGTCGAGAGATGCACGACGTAGACCGGACAGCCGGTGAGCCGCCCGATCAGGATCGCGCGGTTGATTGCTTCTTCCTCCGTCCAGTCCGGACAAGTCGGCGGGAAATCGGCGGGCTTGGTGCGGCCCTCGGCGATCGCCTTGTCCTCCAGGTAGCAGAGCACGTCGCCGTTCTCGCAGTGGAGCTGGCAGATGCCGCCGAGCTCGGCGAGCTTCTCCATCGTCTGCGCGATGAACTGGTCGGAGACCATGCGGTTGCCGCGCTTCTTGTAGGTCATGAAGAGCTTGATCGACGACACACCCATGCGGAAGGCTTCGGGGATGCCCTCGAGAATGTACGGGTCGTGGTTCAGGATGAAGTGAAAGCCGAAGTCCAGGACCGAGAGCGATTCGGCCTCTTCACGCAGCCGCGCCGTCGCCCTGGGCAGGGTCTCGCCCGGCTCGTAGGTGACGAAGGGCAGGAGCGTCGTGAGCCCGGTGCGCGCGGCCGCGAGCGGCGCCGTGCGCCAGTCGTCGTATTCGGGGCCGACGTGCAGGTGACAGTCGATGAGGCCCGGCAGCACGAGCTTGCCCGAGGCGTCGATGACCCGATCGGCCCTAGGCAAGAGCGAGTCGGGCCCGATCGCGACGATCTTGTCACCGCGAATCGCCACGGCGGCCTCGACCACGTCGGTGCTGGTGACGACCCGGCCACCGCGAACGAGAACGTCCACGCTGGAGGCGCTCATCGATGTGGCTCCTTCTCCGTGACGGGCTTCATGAGATCTCCGTAATGCTGGGGCTGACGGCGCCCGAGGAAGTTCCAGCGCTTGCGAAGCGGGACCATCTGGTCGAAGTCGATCCGCGCGGTGATCAGCTCGTCGCCGCGCGTCGCGGCCTTCGCGAGCACCTGACCTTGCGGGTCGATGATGCACGAGCCGCCGATCAGCTCCACGCCATCCTCGATGCCCGCCTTGGCCACGCCGACCACGAAGCAGAGGTTCGCATAGGCGCCGGCGCGCATGCAGAGCTCGTTGAGGTCGAGCGCCGTCGCCGAGATCGGCGTGTTGTACCCGATCAAGATGATCTCGGCGCCCTGCAGCGCGAGCGAGCGATAGCTCTCGGGGTAGCGCCGGTCCTGGCAGATCGCGACCCCGACCTTCGCGCCGGCCGCGTCGAAGACGCGATAGCCCGTGTCACCGTGGGCGAAGTAGTAGGGCTCGTAGACCTGCGCGAAGCCGTCGACCGCTTTGGTGCCGGGCAGGTGGATCTTGCGGAACGTCCCGCAGAAACGGCCGTCACGGTCGGTCAGGAGCGCGGTGTTGAAGTACTGGCCGTCTGCCTTCTCGCAGAACCCGACGTGCACGGCCACGCGTGTCTCGGCGGCCCGGCGCAGCAGCGGCTCGAGCGCCTTCGGCGGCACCTCGCTCTCGAAGAACTGGTCGAAATCCTTCCGGATGCGCTTGGGGAAGTAGGTCGTCAGCGCCATCTCCGGATAGACGATCAGCTCGACGCCGTCGCGGGCCGCGGCCTCGAGCATGGCCTGCATGCGCTCGACGATCGCCTCGCGGGGAGTTCCCTCTTGATTGGGGCCCATCTGGGCGGCGGCGACTTTCAGGTAGCGGGGCATGGCCGTCTCCTCTCACGCGGCGCCGGCGGGGACGTAACGAAATATCGCCGGCTCTCGTCTCACGCTGATACCGCATTCTCGAACACTCGGCAAGCAACCGGCTCCGTTGCTTGACAAGACAGCCGGCCGAGTGGCAAATGACGGGTCAGGAGGCTCTGACCATGCGCAGATTTATCGCGCTCGCTCTGGTCGTGGCTTTCGTGGTCGTCCTGGCGGTGCCGGTTGCCGAAGCCGGCGGCGCGGCCACCAGCGTCGCGCTCGGGCTCGCGTCCTTCGCGGTCTTCAACTCGCTCTTCGTCGCGCCGTTCTTCTATCCGCGCTACGTCTACGCGGCGCCCGCGTAGTATCCGGCGCCGGTCGTGGTCGAGCGTCCCTACTACGTCGAGCGCCCGTACTAGCAGACGGTCTAGGTCCAGACGCAAGCGCCCGCGCCGGCGCCGAGATATTCGAGCGTCGTGCAGTACGCCCACCGGCGTTACGAGCTGCGCTGCGACGGCATCCACACCGCGTATGAGTGGGTCTGGATCCCGAATCCGCCTCCGCCGCCGCCGGTCGCTCCGCCGGCGCCGACGATTCAATAGCCGAGACTCGCGGCCGCACCGATGCCCGATTCCATGAGCCCGTAGCCGACGGGCCACTCCAGGGCGGACGGCGACACGTACTCAGCGGGGCCGCGCATGATCAGCCCGTCGCCGGTCGAGCCGATCAGCAGCTCGCCGCCGAGAAGCCTCACGACGGTCGGGAAGCGCGTAAGCCCCGCGCGCGCGCAGACGTACGCCGACGCCGTCGAGCCGGTCCCGCAGGCCGGCGTCACATCTTCGACGCCAGCCTCGTACGTGAGCACGCTCAGGCTTCCGTCCTCGCACAAGCGCGCGAAGTTCACGTGAACGCCGTCCGGATATCCGAGCCCGGCACCCAGGACGCGATCGTAACGGAGCCGCCGACCCTCGGCGCGCGCGGCCTCGACCGACATCGCCGTCGTCAGGATGACGAGGTGTGGAATGCCGGTGAAGGCGAAATGGCGGTCGTGGGCGAGCCGCCGATAACCGCGCGCGGAACCCATCTCCACGGCGACCATACGGTTGTCGAGACGGACGCGCTTGGGCCCATCGAGCGTGGCGATCGTGAAGCTCGATCCGGTGACGTACGCATGGTCGCAGAAGTAGCGGGCGGCGCAGCGGATGCCGTTGCCACACATGGTCGCTTCGGTGCCGTCCCGGTCGAAGATCCGCATGCGCGCACCGGCAGATGTTGAAAGGAACAGGACCCCATGGACATCGCGGAGGCCCGCGACGGCCAGGACGAGCGCACGCTTCTCTGCTTCGGGGATCGACCAGACGTCCTCGTCGACGATCGCGAAGCGATTTTGACAACCATGCATCACAGGCAGGTCGATGATCATGATCGCACCTCCAGGGTCAGATGGGCCTGGATCACGCCGGGGAAGAACTCGTCCTTGACGTAGCCGGCCACGATGAAGCCGTTGCGGCGATAGAAGGCAAGCGTTTTGAACGCCGTCGCGTCGGTGACGACGTTGAGAATGGTCGGCGCCGCTTGTCGGAGCGCGGCGCGGACCGATGCGAGCAGCCCCGTGCCGACGCCCTCACCCCGCCGCGCCCGGTCCACCGCGATGGTGTCGAGGTGATAGGTCTGCACCGTCTTGTGATAGACCGCGTACCCGACCGGCGTGGTTCCGTCGAGGGCGCAGATGCCACGGGAGGCGCCGGCGCCGACGTCCTCGAGCTCGCGCTCGAGCGCCGCGTGATAGCCGGCGCTCATGTCCTGCGCGGCCATCGCGACCAGCCGCGCGCGGTCCTCGTGACCGGTCATCGGAATGAATCGCATCGGTCGTGCACCAGGTGGTACGTGTGGCCCTGCCAGAGCAAGTCAGCGCCTACGTGTAGGGCGGCGATCTGGGCCGCGACGATCTCGCACAGGTGCTGACGCGCGCCGACGAAACGACGGGCGAGCTCGGGACAATTGGCGTAGCGTTGGACGGCCTCATAGAGGATGAGCGCGATCAGGCCGCCGTGCGATACGCCGGCCCGCCGCGCCATCGCGGGAAGATCCGACGTGACCGGATCGATGCCCGGAATCGGATTGGCTTCGAGAAAGTACAGCCTTCCGTCGCGCGCCCGGAAATCCATCCGATTGTAATCGCGAGCCTCGAGCGCCGCGTGAGCGCGCACCGCGGCCATCGCAAATGCATGGTAGCGGTCGGGCGCCGCATCGAAGGAGAGCTCGAAGCTGAACGAGGTGTCGATCTCCTTGACGTGCGCATCTCGCACGACCGGTCGTCCTGGGATCCTGGTCAGGTCGACCGCCAGAATCGGAAGCACGTAGGGACCTACGAGCCCGATCGTGTATTCCATCCCGTCGATGAATTCTTCGACGAGCGCGGGCTGGTGGTAGGTGTCCAGGATCCTCTCGACCTGGACCCGGAGCTCGTGGAGGTCATGAACCTTCGACGCCTGCGTGATGCCGATGCTGGTCCCCTCGCGGTCGGGCTTCACCATCAGCGGGAACGCCAGCTCCGAGAGGAGCGGATCGGTGACCGCGTGCATGACCTGGAAGCGTGGCGTCGCCACGCCGTCGTAGGCGACCAGGCGCTTCGCGGTGGCCTTGTCGAGCGTATTGATGAAGGTCTTCGGTGAGGATCCGGTGTGCGGGATGCCGAGCTGCTCGCAGTAGAAAGGGACGGTCGCCTCGCGCAGCTCGCCCTCTTCCAAGCCCTCCGCGTTGTTGAAGATGAGGTCGAGCTCCGATCGGTTGTGTTCGAGCACGTGGAATATGTCGGGGCCGACGTCGATAACCTCCACGTCGCAGCCGGCCTCGACGAGCACGGCCGCCACTGCCTCCACGGTTTCAGGAGGCTCCCATTCGTTGTACCGCTCGTCTGCCGCGCGGCACTTGTCGCGGATGTTGCACGTGTAGCCGACCCTGAGCCTGCGCATGGCGACGCTCACCGAACGATCTCGGTGCCGTGGCTCTTGCCTCCGAGGAGCGCCAGGACCACCGCGTGGGGCCGCCGTCCATCGACGATTCGCACGCGCTCGGCGCCGTGGCCGAGCGCGTCGACGGCCGCGTCGACCTTCGGCAGCATGCCGCCGACGGTCACGTGCTCGCGCACAAGCCGCTCGAGGTCACGCCGGCCGACGAGCTCGAGCGCGTGGCCGTCGCGGTCGAGGATGCCGGGCACGTCCGTGAGCTGGATGAGCGCCGCCGCGCCGAGGGCCGCTGCGACCATGCCCGCGACGTGGTCGGCGTTGACGTTGTAGGTCGCGCCGTCACGCCCTGTTGCGATGGGTGCAATGACGGGGATCAACCCGTGCGCATCGAGGATCCTGAGCGGCTCCGGGTTGATCGCCTCGACCTCACCGACGAATCCCAGATCGACGGTCTCGCCGTTCGGCCGCCGGTGCGGCCAGCGATGCGCGACGATCAGGTCGCAGTCCTTGCCGTTGAGACCGATGGCGTGGCCCCCGTACTGATTGATCAGGCCGACGAGCTCGGGATTGACGCGGCCCACCAGCACCATCTCTACGAGCTCCATCGTTTCCTGGTCGGTCACGCGCAGGCCGTCGACGAAGCGCGGATTCTTGCCCAGACGCCGCATGAGGACGTCGATCTGCGGTCCTCCGCCGTGGACGACGACGAGGTGAACACCCGCGGCGTAGAGGCGCGCGACGTCCCGAGCAAAGGATACGCGGAGGTCGGCGCACCCCATGGCCGCGCCTCCGTACTTGATCACGACGGTTCGGCCGCGCCAGTGGCTCAGCTGATTGAGTCCGCTCAGCACGGCGCTGACGTGTTGTTGGTCGGGTGAAGCGCTCTCCGTAGCAGTGAGTGTCGTCATGGCGACCTCCTCTCCTCGGTTCAACTCCCTCAACCCAGTGAACGGCCATCAGCGGTCAAGCGGCCGTCAAAGTCGGGAGGCGCCACGTCAAGGCGGCGTCAATAGCCGGCACGGCAGTCGTCAACGCATTCTTTATGAGCGGCGGACGATTCTTAACGGCTCCTTGATCTCGGCGGGGCGTACAACGATTGGAGGCCGCGATGCGGCCGTTCGGCCGCCTCGTCGGCCGGATCACGAGTGAAATCTCGTGGCCACGCACGCATTGCATCGAGAGCCCGTCAAGCCGGTCGTCGTCACCATCGGTGACCCGGCCAAGCTGCGGCGCCTTCTACGCGCGAGACTGATCGGGCAGGGTTATCGGTTTCTCGAGGCGCCGACGGGCGCGTCGGGTGTCCAGAAGGTCAGCGCCCGACCACCTGATCTCGTGCTCCTCGATCTGCGCATTCCGGACATGTCCGCCGTCGAAGTGATCCGTCGCCTTCGACAATGGACACCGGTGCCGATCATCGTGCTGTCGGATCACGGTGACGATCGCGTCAACGTCGCGGCGCTCGACGCCGGCGCGGACGACTGCGTGAGCATTCCGTTCAGCCCGGACGAGCTCCTGGCCAGAATGCGCGTGGCCCTGCGACGATCGGTGTCGCCACGTGGCGGAGACGGATTCACCGTGGGCGAGCTCGAGGTCGACATCGCGCGCCGCCGCGTGACGGTGGGCGGAACGGCCATCCACCTGACTCCGATCGAGTACAAGATCCTGACGACGCTCGTTCGGCACGCCGGCGCCGTGATCCCCCACGCCGAGCTCCTGAGCGAAGTGGGGGGCCCGGTGCGACGCGCGCACTCGCACTACCTGCGCGTGTACATGGCTCATCTGCGTCAGAAGCTCGAGCGCGGGTCGACGCGGCGGCGATATCTGCTCACGGAACCCCGAGTCGGCTACCGGCTCGTCTCGGAGCGAGGCGGGTACTCAGCTCCTTCCGAGGCTATTCGGCCGCCAGCCGATAGCCGACGCCGGGCTCGGTGAGTAGGTAGCGCGGGCGAGCCGGCTCTGTTTCGAGCTTGTGTCGCAGGTGAGCCATGTAAACCCGGGCGTAGTGCGCTTGCTCGGTGTGCGACGGGCCCCACACCTCGCGGAGGAGCTGCTGGTGCGTGACGACCTTGCCGGCGTGGCGCACCAGGGTGGTCAGGAGCTTATACTCGATCGGGGTCAGATGCATCTCCTTGTCGCCGACGAAGACCTGTCGGCGAAGGAGGTCGACCCGCAGCTCGCCCACCTTGAAGAGGGCTTCGTCGGCCTCGTGCGAGGCGCCGGCGGTGTGGCGCAGCGCCACGCGGATCCGCGCGAGCAGCTCGCCCGCGCCGAACGGCTTGCTGATGTAGTCGTCAGCGCCGGTGTCGAGCGCGGTGACCTTGTCGCGCTCCTGACCGCGCGCCGAGAGGACGATGATCGGAACGTCGGTCCACTCGCGCACTCGCCGGATCACGTCGAGGCCGTCCATGTCGGGTAGACCCAGATCGATGATGACCACGTCGGGCTGACGCGAGCCCACCTCGACCACGCCGTCGGCGCCGTTGGTCGCCTCGAAGAGGCGATAGCCCTGTCCCTCGAGCGTCGCCCGGAGGAACTTGCGGATCTGAGGCTCGTCCTCGATGACGACGACGACGGGATCAGGCATCGGCGGGCACGGAGGCCGGCGGCTTGCCCGCCAGCGGCAGCGTGAACAGAAACGCCACGCCGCCCTCGGGCAGGTTCTGCGCCCAGATGTGTCCGCCGTGAGCCTTGACGATGCCCTGCGCGATGGCCAGACCGAGGCCGGCGCCGCGTCCGCCGGGGCGCCCGCGATAGAACTTCTCGAACACCTTGTCCTCTTCGCCGCGCGGCAGGCCCGGGCCATGATCGGCGACTTCCACCGTGACCGCTTCGCCGGTGGACGTGGCCAGGATGCGGATGGGGCTCGAGCTCGGCGTGTACTTGACCGCGTTGTCGAGGAGGTTGACCAGCGCCTGCTCGATGAGGACGTCGTCGATCGGCACGAGCGGCAGATCTTTCGGGACCTGCATGTCGACACGCCGGTCGGCCAGCTCCTTGCCGAGGCGGCTCAGCGCGGCGCCGATGACTTCCTCGAGCGGATGCCACTCGCGGCGCAGCTGGAGCGCGCCGGATTCGAGCCGCGTCATCTCCAGCAGGTTCTGGACGAGCCGGTTGAGCCGATCGGCTTCTTCGCGCACCGACTCGAGGAGCTCACGCCGGGTCGATCCCTCGAGCTTCGAGTCGGCGTCGAGCATCGTGGTGGCCGCGCCCTTGATCGTCGCCAGCGGCGTTCTCAGATCGTGCGAGACCGAGCTGAGCAGCGAGTTACGCAGCCGCTCGGTCTCGATGCGCACCTGTGCCTGCTGCGCCTCTTCGGCCAGATGCGCCCGCTCGATGGCGAGCGCGGTCTGGTTGGAGAACGTCTCGAGCTGGTGGAGCTGATCGGGTGAGTCGAGCGCATGACGATCGGCGGGCCGGATCCCGAG